>Ga0307509_10009263_pt1 | contig 12353 bp, 9 predicted proteins | sample 10_EM_MG_FD_202245 | JGI IMG/M metagenome (GOLD analysis project Ga0307509, IMG submission 202245) | Populus trichocarpa ectomycorrhiza microbial communities from riparian zone in the Pacific Northwest, United States - 10_EM | ecosystem: Host-associated > Plants > Roots > Unclassified | place...
TATTTTTATTATGGGTGAGAAATGTTTATGATATTTGTTTTTCTCTAACATAAGATTTGTGGTTATGAAAGGAGTGTTTAAGAGTATGGCAATGATTGCGGTTCAAAGTGCATTTTGCTTAGATATGCATCAAAATATTTTTTTATTTTTAAAAAATTATTTTTTATATTAGCACAACAAAACGATTTAAAAATATAATAAAAAATAATTTTAACAAAAATAATTTATTTTTTTAGAAAACGCAGTTGAAACCGCGTTTCCTAACACTGCCTAACTAGAGAAGATGATGAAGTTACATCTAGACAGCAAAATCCAACTCCTTGGTTATTGAAACTGAGTATAAAATCTAAAATTACCAGTGAAGTTGTATCAATTAAAATGATATTATTTTAATTTTTTTAAATTAACTTAGATTTTGAATGAATCAACTAGATCATGATTTAATTTATCAGGTCATTTAAATCACATTATTTAACTTTCACTTGATTTTTTTTAAAACCTAACATGAATTAATCGTTGTGAGATCAATCCGCTTGACGGAGTTTAATAGCTTGTTACAAATAAATTACGCCATTTTACACTTACCTTTTGGGAGTAAGAACTCAATTTTGGAAGGGACGGTGAATTTCAATTTTGCACTTTCTTTTCATCCATTGCACTTTCTTTTTACCTTTTAGTGGAACTAAATTTTGAAAGGGACGGTGAGTTTTAGTTTTAATTCTAGGTGGGCTCGATTGGATTGCTTTGTTAAAAAAATAATCACATTGACAAAAGACCAAAGGGACTATTGTCAATTGCTGACTATAAGTGTGGAGCGTCTTATAATCTGATTTCTATGGAATTCTAGAAAATCTTCTATACCATAAATAATATACATTTAATTGGACTTGAAAAATATAGCCTCATTGATTAAAATTAAATTTGCCTTAAATTATTATTATTATTATTGGCTTTTAAAAAAACTTCATTAAGTCTAGAAATAGAAATAGGGCTTAGCTTTAATAAGACTTCACCCCAAAATTTAGCCAGTCCTTTCCCAGCCCAACCCTAACCACTCATCATAGCCCAAACCCTAACTACTACCACCACCAAGTCCACCAGCACATAAATTTCCAACACAACCCCAACAGACCACCCAAAAAGAACTCCAAACCAAGGACATTATTCTACTTTAAACACACATACAAAATCCAGAAACCCCTCACCCCCCTCCTCCTTCTTTATTCCCCAAGAACTCCCAAAGCTTAAAAACAATAAAAAGACTATCAAACACAATATAACTTCAATAAATCTTATACCTTTTTCCTTTATTATTTTTTACGTAAAAACCTTAATATCATCTATTAGGGGTTCTTCAGAAACCAAGTTTTTTGCAAGAACTAGTGTTAAATGCAGCAAGTGCAGCTTTAAGTTGTTTGGTATTGTTTGCTGGGCTCAGGAAACTTGACCTAAATCGTGAAGCATCAAAGAAAGCCCTTGAACATAAGAAGGAAATCGCCAAACATTTGGATCGTCCCCTTATCCAAACAAACCCTTATGAGGTGTGTGTCAAAGTTTCTGTTTTTTTTGCCATTTTTTTTTTGGGTTTTTTTTTATTTTTTTTATTTTTGAAGGATTCTGTGAATCTTGGTTATGGGGGTAATTAATGGAATATAGGGTTTGTTTTGGTTTATTGTTTTTTGGAGGATTCTGTGAATTTTGGTTATATGGTTAGATAATGGAACGAAGAATTTTGTGAATTTTGATTATAGGGTTAGTTAATGGCATATAGGCTTTGTTTTTATTATGTGCTATTGGTTTTATTATATGCTTCAATTGTCATTTATCTGTAAAAGTTTGAACTTTGTGTGTGATAGCGGGGTTGAGGTTGATATTGCAATGAGAGATGTGGGTGGTTTATTGTAGGGAATAGGGATTGGGGGGTTTTGAGTTTTTTAGTTTAATCGGTGTTTGGGATATGGGGGAGTGACTGCTTGTGCCGAATGGAATGGGATTAAGTTTCCAGTTTTGCTGGGATGAATGGAGTTGCTTTGTTGTAGTCGAAACTAAGTTCATTTCAGATTGAGTTGTTTGTTGAACTTTTGAACTGGTGGGTTGGAGTTTAGGCCTCTTGTGGCTGAAAAGTTCGAATTCTTGTATGACAATGGAGATGGGGGCTATGGGATTAAGATTGTGATGAGGGATCCTGTTGGTCCAGTGGGTTATTGTAGGGAATAGGGATTGGGGGATTTGGGTTTTTTTAGTGAAGATAGGTAATTTAATTAGTTTTTGGAATGTGGGGGAGTGATTCCTTGTGCCGAATGGGGTGTGTTTGAGTTTCCAGTTCTGTTGTGATGAATGAAGTTGTTTTGTGTTGGTAGAAACTAAGTTCATTTCTGATTGAGTTGTATATTGAGCTTTTGTACTGGAGCGCTGGAGTTTAGGCCTTTGGGTTGATGTTATAGCATGATTGAATTGTCATTTACTTGCAAGAGGTTTGAATTTTCTATGATAATGGGATGAGGACCATGAGGTTAAGACTGCAATGAGGGATGTGTGTGGTTTGGTGGGTTAATGGAGGGAACAGTGATTGGGGGATCGAGGTGTTTTGGTGAAGATAGGTGTTTCAATTAGTTTTCGGAATGTTGGGGAGTGATTGCTCATGCCGAATGGGATATGATTAAATTTCAAGTTTTGGTGGATGGAAGGAGTTGTTTTGGGTTGGTGTTATAGCTCTGTTGTCATTGTTTATACAACCATAGACAGTTATAATATTTCCTGGTGTCTTCAAACGCGCCATTTGTTTTCTAGGCTGTCCATAATTTGTTGATTGCTACCACGCAACAAATACTTAGAGTTTCTAATGTCAACTGAATACATGAAAATATCCATCATATGGAGTAGATTTGAGTCTCTGTTATTAATAAACTAATGGCACATGATTAGTTACAGTTATGCGAGTTCACCTTTTTGAAAATGTTACTTCGTGAATGCTGATGGCTACTATGTTCAGTAATAGCCTCCTGCGTGACTGACTGGGTTAAGGTTCATAGTTGGAAGAAATTAAATTTGAAGACTTAGCCTTGAACCAATATGATGGCTATAACTTTTCAATTATGAAACCTTCTGATTGCAATTACTTTGTGGAAGATTTAAACTGCTTTGTAACAATCAAGCCTATCTTCTAAACACTATCCAATGTGGCCATGTTCTCATGTTGAAAATATAATTGATTGGAATAGAGGCTTTAGGATTTATGGCCGGTTTAATGGTTTATTAATATGCTGCAATTGTGTATTTTTATTTTTGAACAGGATGTCATAGCATGTGATGTTATAAATCAGATCACATAGATGTGGAATTTGAATCAATTGGAGGATTGGAATCTATCAAGCAAGCTTTGTATGAACTGGTGATTCTTCATCTGCGGAAACCTGAGCTCTTCACACACAAAAAACTTCTTGGTCCACAAAAGGGTGTATTGTTATATGGACCTCTCTGATAATTGAAGCAAGGTAGTACTTTGTGAACGTTCTTAACTAAGATTGAACATTCCTAACTTGTCCTTCTTGAAGATCTTTATTAGCAGCAAGATTTTGTTGGATGCTCTATTAACTTTAAAAAACTGGGCACTGTGGCTTCCTTATCTAATGGATCTTCCTCTGATGAATGAGATTGCGAAATGATCACAATTTTGGTATTTTTGTTGTTGTGTGGTATTTCTATGTATCCTACATTAGGGATATAACAAAAGTAACTGAATAGCATACATTCTGGCAATTGTGAAAGTGGTCATTACTGTATTTAGCAACAACATCTTTGTGTTGAAACCATCCCTCATTATATTCTTTTCTGCATCTGAATCCATGCAAATCTTGTTGGTTCGGTGCTGACTAGAAACAGATTTAGAAGTAATTAACTAAGTTTGCGTAGTTACTTTTTTGCTCCTATCGAAGTTTTCATAATCTGATTGGTGTTGATTCTTTTCTATGCTATTGCAGTTGCTGTTGTTTTTGGCCTGGCTTATAAACTCCAGCCTGCTTTTATATTATTGAAGAGGTTGATAGTTTTCCGGGGTAGGGTCGTACTACAAATCATGAGGCATGAAACCTAAGTTCATGGCATTATGGGATGTGCTGACTACAGATCGTGAGTTCTTACTCTTGAAACAAGTGCTGCATTTGTGTAGTCTTTCAATGCAGTGACTTGCTAGAATCCCTTTCATGTAAGATTTGTGAAAGTGTGATTTATTCATGGGCCTGGCTTGGCAAGACTCAGTGATAATATTCTTACAGAGAATGCACAAGTGATGGTACTTGCTGCAACCAACTGAACTTCAGAACTCAATGAAGCAATCCTCCAACATCTTCCTTAGGCCTTTGAAATTGGGATACTGAGATCCTGAAGGTTGTTTTGAAAGGGGAGAAGATCAAAAGCAAAATTGACTTTGATTGCATAACAAGTTTGTGTGAGGGCTACACTGGTTCTCATCTGTGATTTGTTATAATCCCAGCTAATTCTTAAAGGTATTTTTATTGATTTGTAATATTTGCATAAAAATCCCATGCATGCCTGAGGGTGTCATGGAAAAGTTTTTGTAATTGTTGCCTGTTGTGTTCTATCCAAAACCAATGACTTCCATTGCAATGGATAGAAGATAGTATGGTTCCTCATGAGAACTAGAAGAAATTAAACAAATTGTTGTTATGGACTAAAAGGGATAGCTATTGGTGTCAAAAATATTATCTGGAGGATTTTATCTTTCCATTGTTTGAGCTTGCTGTGGATTTTTTTAATCCTTTATTGAGTTTCTACATCGTGATTCTTTCTCAGGCACCAAGGCCATTGTCTGAGTCAGACTTGCAGGGAGTTCTTGGCACATCAACTAAGACTACGGTTGCTGCAAATGAGTACAGTAGGTCAAGCTCACATTCACCTGGGTGGCCAGGCAGTCAGATGACTATCAGGTTCAAGCCACAACTAATGAGCTCTCTAAACTCATAGTATCTCAAATCTTGAATCTTCAGTCGGATAATCAGGACCCTTGAAATATTCATCTGTTTTTTCTTAATATGAAGCCAAGAGAAATTGTATTTTAAATTATTTTAATGTTTTCCCTATTCTGAAATGTTCAAAGTAGAATATGTTGTTTTTAGGTGACTCAAAATTGCAGATTCGCTGTAGCATAGAGCTCTTAACATGGTATTAATACATATCTTTTCTTTTGCTTTAGATATAAACTTGCCAATCACCAATGTTGACTGATTTTGTTGATGATTTGACTCTGTTTGTTACACTTTTTAGTAGTCATGAATGACTTAGAAGTTATCAAAATTATTCTATTTTGCTTGCGAATATTGCTGCTGTTGTGAGAACAGAATTGTTTTAATTCTTATAAATCTGTTCATAAAATTTACAATACTCCAAGAAAGGGGGATTGATTTAAGTGATCAAGAATAAGGAAATGAACGCATAAAAAAGGACCCAAAACATAAATGATTTTATAGTTAACACAAACTATTGCTTGCATACATGGAATCTTTTTCATAGAAGTAACACCTAATTAACCTTGAATGAAAAAGAAGAAGAAGAAGAAAGAAAGTAAAGGGAATCCAATACCATGAATCTGCCACCCTGGTGTTGTTTCAATGTCAAATCCACTTGATATCTTGTTTGTTCTGCAAAATTAGAAAGGTAAGACTGATCAAATAAATTGTGGAGAAAATATAGCCTAACATAAACTATGAACATAAAATTTGAAAACTCAAATGCTTGCAAAACTTACTTGAAAATATCAATTGCATTATTTAGTTTCTTCTAGCACCATATCTGGCAACATTCTTCTTTGTTTTTTTGTTGTTGAGATTCCATTTATCTTCAACCATCCTAAGAAACCATGCAGGTTTTTTTGTTCTAAACACAACATATCCCGTTGCAACTCCAAACACAAACCCAAATCCATACCCCATTGTCACAGCTTTCCAACCAAATCCTTCTCCAAACAATGTTGAATCATCTCCCTCATCAAAGCTTGATGGCTGCAATGATGGTGCCTCATCACGGTAGCATTCTTCTAGTACTTGAAATCCACATAAACCCAAGTTTCCTTCAAATGAGCTTGCATTAAAGGTGCTGAATTGCTGTCCACTTGGTATGGGCCCCTTGAGTTGGTTATGTGAAAGGTTTAGGATGGCAAGAAATGTTAGACCCTCCAGCTGCATTGGAATCCTTCCGGTAAGTAAATTTGAAGATAGATCTAATGACTCCAAATTAGTCAAAATTCCCAATGATGATTGGATATGACCTGTAAGGGAATTATGAGAAAGGTTGAGCTGTTGGAGTGCTTTAAGCTTTCCGATCACTTTTGGAATCTCTCCGGTGAAATTGTTATTTGACAAATCAAGTACTCTGATGGTACTTTGTATCTTTGGAAACTCAATTTCTACACCTTTCCATGTCAAATCTATGGAATAGACATAGCTAGAGTAACTTGTTGCATTCATGTAAATCATGTTTTGATCCGAGGCCATCATTGCTTCAAGACTATTGAAATACCCAGTTGGCAATGACCCACTAAAATCATTGTCAGAGATGTCAAGAATCCGTAATGTAGAGAAGGAATTATGTGCAGTTGGACCCTTCACAAAACCTTGGAGTTTATTGGATTTTAGGACAAGAATTTGCAGCTTTGGAAGCTTTTCTAGAAAGTAGGGAAATGTATCCTCAATCTTATTGTTGCCAAGATCAAGAACTTCCAACATTGCACAGTTGTTGATAGACGATGGTATTTTCCCTTCGAATTCATTTCCATTGAGGTTGAGATATTCCAAGCTATTATCCTTTGTAAATGTTGAAGGGATAATGCCTTGAAGTTTGTTCATGCCTAGATGCAATACTGAGAGCGAGTTGCTGAAGTTCCCCAAACATAGTGGCGTAGAACCACTCAAGCTGTTGTTGGACAAGTCCAGGAGTATAAGGAATCTCAGCTTGCAAATAGAAGAAGTAATCTCACCTGTCAATTTACTAGTGGACGCAAGAATAAGGACTTCCAAGTTCTTTTGTTTGAAAATCGAACTTGGGATTGTACCATGCAAGTGGTTATTGCTCAAATCAAGGTAAATCAATGAATAGTGTTGGAGTTCACTTATATTCCCTATGAGATTATTGTCATGAAGGTCAAGATAATACAAAGAAGGAAGAGCAAACAAAAAGGATGGTATTGTTCCATTGAACAAGTTACCATATAAACTTAGACCCACTAGATTTGAAAGGGTTTTTAATTGAGAATGGATAGGTCCTCCTAGTTGATTATTTGATAAATCTAAATATGAAAGATTGACTAGGTTAGCCAAAGAATCTGGAACTTGACCCATAAAATTATTGGAATAGAGAATCAAGTATTGAAGGTGTACAAGGTTTCCAAGTGACGATGGGATCTCACCGGTCAAATTATTACTTGAGAGGTCTAAATAAACGAGCCGTGTGAGATTAGCAAGCGGGGCTAGATCTGACCTTATAATGTTACAATCACGAAGAGACATATATTCTAATGACTTTAGATTACTGATTAAGTCGTTTTCTAAATAAACTGAAATTCTTGTATTAGAAAGATACAACCGAGAGAGGACATTACTCAAATTGGACGAAGGAAAAGAGCCAGCGAGGCCTTGGTTGTATGACAGATCCAGTGATTCAAGGTTTGGGAGGTGAAAGATGTTACCCGGGAATTTCCCCTGCAATCCACAACCAAGGAGCGAAAGATATGACAAAGAAGAGGACAGATTGGTCAAGGAATTAGGTGCAACCAAAGACATATTTACAGAGCTCAAATCAAGTTCTCTAAGCTTGGTTAGGTTTCGAACAAGCTTGTCAAATGAAATTGGTTCTAGATTCAAATAGTTGTTCCAAGAGAAATCAAGTGAAACCAACTCAGTGAGTTGCTCAAAATCATATGGAATTGAACCAGTAAGACTGTTCCTTCCAAGATCCAAGTACTGCAGGTGCTTAAATTTCCCCATCGAGGATGGGAGTTTTCCTTGCAATCCACAGCCAATGAGTTTGAGTGATGACAGAGAAGAAGACAGATTCATCAAGGAATCGGGAACAACTAGTGACATGTTTACCCAACTCAGATGGAGTTCTCTAAGCTTGGTTAGGTTTCGAACAAGCTTGTCAAAACAAATTGGTTGTAGACTCAAATTGTCATTATCAGAGAGATCAAGTGAAACCAATTTGGAGAGTTGAGAGATTTCCAATGGAACTTGGCCTGCAAGATCTGAACCACTAAGGTTAAGATGCGTCAGATTGGAGAACTGGCCAAATCCAGAAGAAATATGGGAGGTGTTGAAATAATTGAAAGAGAGGTCGAGCTTTTGAAGATGATGGAGAGAGAAGAGAGAATTATTAGAATGCAGGGTTCCGTGAAGCATGCTGCAAGAGAGGTCCAGTCCAGTGACATGCCCGGTTTTCAGGTCACAAGAGACCCCGTACCACAAGCAGCAGTCTGTACCGTCTTTCCATGACTCTGTTTTTGGAAAGGGATATTGACAATTGTAGTAGTCTGAAGCAGAACTATAAATGGAGAATGATTGTTTGAATTGAAGGAGAGAAAGAGATAGGTGATGAGCACACAAATGAGAAGAAGAGGAGGAGAAGGAGGAGTAATTTGAGGAGATTGGAGATGAAATTGTAGAATGGAAATGGAAGACAAACAGAAAGAAAGAGAAAGATTGAGAGAGGGACAGTGGTGAACACCCCATGGCCGCCTTTGAGGATTCAAACTATAACTGGGAATTAAGGATGAGAAGTAAAGAGAAAGGCATTATTAGTAGTATTTATAGACAAACCAGTCTGAGATTGTATACTGTCGAAATCAAAGTCACCGGGAGAAGCATTAAACGCTACAGAAACACAATATGAACAATACCTTTTTCAGGATTTAATGATTAAAAAAATAAAGTAAGAATAAAAACCGATGGAAATATGCAATATGTAAGGTTCCTATCAAGAAGAGTTCCCTTAATTCACTGACATGTTTGAAATTCAATATCAACTAAGATTTATAATTTTAATATTAGATAAAATAGAAATTTTGGATGGAATGATTTATAATAAATTAATTTATTATAATCCTTGTCTAATTAGAATATTAGATTTCTTATTAGATTAGAATTTCTTTTAAATAGTTTAATTTCCTAATTAGCTAGGACTTTAAGCCTATAAATAGACTTGTAATCTTTTTTTTTTGGTTAATAGTCGAAATTTTATTAAGAAAAAAGGCTACAAAGATAATAGCCTAATTTACATTAGATGAACAAGTAGAGGAAAGGAAAGCACAAAAACTATTGCATGAAATAGGGGAGAGCAACAAATGGGGGAACAAACAAATCATAAGAAACCAACTTTTCCCGATTAAACATTCTCTATATTAAGCTCTAAAGAGTTGGAATCAAGCCCCAGCCATAAAACAATACTTTGGGGCACCATGGAGAAACAAATTTGAAAGTTAGGGGCAGCGTCATTAAAAATAACATAATTTCGGTGAAGCCAAAGATTCCAAACAACACATGAGAAAAGAAGCTGCCATGAGAGATTTTGCTGCTTGCCTTTAACCATAGAAGACCATTGGTAGCACATATTGTCGATACACGACGTCGGGCGACGACTCCCACTTTTTTGTTTATTTAACAAAAATGGTTTTTTCTCGATTGGGGGAAACAAAGATTTTATTGGAGTCGCCATCTAGTAATTTGAGGGAACTAGAAATCCCAAATTAGACACTAGTCCCAGAGATTTGGATACGGGGTTAGTTATGATTAAGGGAAGGTAGACACCACCCTTAAAACATCCTTTCAAAAGAAAGGTTACCCTTACTTGTGTGTTTTTTATTTGATTCAAATGCGATTATATTTTGGGCTTATTTGTAAATTTTTTTAATGATTAACGTCGGTCCCTAAAAATAGGAGACACGTTAAAAATGACATCAGTCCCTAAAAATTAGGAGACTCGTCTGAGTTACCAAAAGAATTAATGGATATAATCCATTATATTTTGGGTTTATTGGTAATTTGTTTTTTTTAAATGGTTAACGTCGGTCCCTAAAAATAGGAGGCACGTTAAAAATGACATCAGTCCCTAAAAATTAGAAGACTTGTCTAAAATATGACGTTTTAACCCTAAAAAGGAGAGTTACGTCTAGGTTACCAAAAGAAATAATGGACATAATCCATATTTGGTATTTACATTTTTGACATCGGTCCTTTTAAAAAAAGAGACGTGTCGACTTTGGTTTTTGTATTTTTTTACAACATGCAAGAAAATTTACAAGCATTTATATATGAAAAAAAATATAAAAAATACCAGTAGAAACCCAAAAAATTACTTGAGTGTCACTGTATAGGTAAAATACTGAAATACCCTCGAATTTCTCTGAAAATTACGAAAATGCCACTGGCGGCGCGTGTGGCACACGCACGGCTACTGTTGGCGACAGGGAGATTTTCCGCCGCGATTTCTGGCCAACCGATGGTCGATCATGGTAGATCTGATGTCAAGGATTCTTGTGGTGGTGGTCTTGACGGTCGTTGATGGCTGATGAGCGAGAATCGACGACTTGAAGCTTCGGTGGCAGCCGACGATCGCGGCCCTTTTCCGGCTATATGGGGCGGCCAAAATGCTGAAACCGGCCGGGGTTTTGCTTTATATGAGGATAGAGACCTTTCTGTGGTGGTTTGGAAGCTTGAAATGGCCGGATATGGGAGATCAGAGGAGAGAGAGGGAGTCGCCGACGAGAGGAGAGAGATGCTCTGGGTTATGCTACGGTGAGAACGTTAGCACGGTACACCGGTGCCGCTGAGGCCTGTGATCTGTTGGATCTCTGATGGAAAGATCGTGTGGCTGTGATTGGCCCGATCTGCAGGTTGATCGGACGGTCCGGATGAACGGAGGTTTGATCGGGTGTGACGCGGTGCACCGAAATATCGGTACACCGGGTGACGTGGCGAAACGGGATCAAAGCTTAGATTATGTCAAGGGCTGAGATGTGTTTGGGTTTTAATCTAGTGTGGTAAGCCCTATTGTATTCTATTAAATCAACTGTTCAGATCTAAACACTATTAAATCTAACAGTTAGGATATTTTTGGTATTTTTCAGATTGTTTTTAATCAAAATTAATATTTTACTCGCATGAAGAAATAGTAAAAAAACATGAATAGTGATATAGGATATCGTCTCTCTATTCTTCTCTCCTCTTTCTTTCTCTTTTTTTCTTTTCTTCTTCTCGTCCTCTCCCTCTCTAGCGTACTGTCACTGGCTATTTATAGCCAATGAGAGGGGACATCAAAATCACCCACCGATTTGCTTTAAAGAAAAAATGGATCACCTGCTTTCGGCGTAACTGCCCGCTGACAAATTGTATTACTTTTGTTTTTATGATGTATAATAATAAATATTTATATAGGTAAAGTTAACAACTCAAATCAATATTAGAAAAAGCCTGACTCAACCGCTAAAAATCAATTTTAATTACCGAAAATTATGTTGAAACATAAAAAAAACTTTCAATGGATATAAAACCGGTGGACCGGGTTTTGACCAAAAAATAATAGTTTTGACCCAAAACGGCACGAAACTCATTTTTTATCCTGGTCGACATAGTTTGACCCGTATTGACCCGGTGAACTCGGTTTTGGTCAAAAATGACGGTTTTGACCCGAAACGGCCCGAAACTCATTTTTTACGCTGGTCGACATGGTTTGACCCGTATTGACCTGGTGAACTCGGTTTTGACCAAAAATGATGGTTTTGTCCTGAAACAGCCCGAAACTCATTTTTTACCCTAGTCGACATGGTTTGACCCGTATTGACCTGGTGGACTCGGTTTTGACGGAAAGATGCGGTTGACTCAAGAAAAATATATTTTTGAATTTTCCTTTTTCTTATTTTTTTTGGATTTTTATAAATAATAATAGAAATAAAATAACATTCAAGAAAATCTTGGTGAATCCAAAATTGGGCTACAACACATATCATCAACAAATTTTGAAAAAACACTGCAAAAGCCCCGATTAGAAAGCAGTTTCATCCATATATTCCAAGTGAAGTGGCAGTGAATGAAGAGGTGACTTAAAGATTCCAAGCTTTTATTGCAGAAAGCGCATCTTGACTCTTGAAGGGTGAGGTAGTCATGTTGAAATAGAAAATCTCTTGTGGTTACTTTGTCTTGGACAAGGAGCCAAAGGAAAAGTTGCACTTTTGGTGGGGTTAGTTTTATCCAAACAGAAGATTGGAATGGTTTGGCACCACCGTAGAGCAGCTGGTCCATCATTTTGGAGCAAGATTTTACACTGAAGAGGCCATCGCTGTTGAGGGTCCA
>Ga0307509_10009264_pt1 | contig 12353 bp, 14 predicted proteins | sample 10_EM_MG_FD_202245 | JGI IMG/M metagenome (GOLD analysis project Ga0307509, IMG submission 202245) | Populus trichocarpa ectomycorrhiza microbial communities from riparian zone in the Pacific Northwest, United States - 10_EM | ecosystem: Host-associated > Plants > Roots > Unclassified | place...
CGAGAAGGTTATGAGATTGGATAACGGCTTTCACAAAACAGTAGAAAAGGTAATGTGTCTAAGATCTCATACCTAGCACCTATATTACAAATGCATACGCACAAATTCATACGCACAAATTCATACGCACAAATTCATACGCACAAGGGTATATGCACAAATTCATTATTCCAAATTGAATGCCCGCCAATGTGAAAGTAGAACTAAGTGTTTTCCCCATTGTTCTCACCTAAGATACCTTTAGTCAGAGATAATGCTAATAATGGTTTATAGGATCGGAAAATGAGTATTGCGGTTGGTGCTTCACCTCAATGGCGTCAACACCCCATCGAGATACAGAATAACCGGGTTAAGATCCCTACTACACTACTTTATGATGTCAAAACACGGTGGAACTCAACCCTAAATATGTTGGAGAGATCTGTACGCTACGGGAATTCACCAAGCACTGGTTACAAACCTATGCTGAGTTTACGCCTCTCTGGTCAACCCCGGAGGAGTGGAGGCAGATTGAATACATCTTGGAGGCAGTTCAACCGATACGATTTTGGGCTTTGTGGATGTCAAAAACACTTGGCGTCACCATTCATTCAGTGTTTCAAGTGTATCAAGATATCTTTGATCATGTCGAAATGCAAATTTCCAAGTTACAACGGCAGCGGATGCAATAGAAGGTTGATATTCGTAAAGGCCTACTAAAAGCTAAATTAAAGGCCGCCTCTTACTATAGTAAAACAGAAAGTCCAAGAGATCTTCTGTTCGGCATTGGAACTTGCCTAAATCCCTATTGGAAACTCTACCTTTTTCGAGAATGCGATCTTGATCCCAGTGGGGAGAATGAGTATGAGAAGTCATATAAAAAGTAGTTCATAGTGTATTATGATCGGTACTATGCACCAATAAATAATCAGGCACCTGACATGTCAATTCCACGGAGAGGTCTGAACAGTCGATCCAAACACCTTTACTCTTCGAGACACAGAGCAGTTATCCTGAGTGAGGCACTAGCGTACATTGAAACCTATTCTGAGATTGAGCCGCTCGAGCCAGACGCTGAGGCTACGGATCCCACACGTGAAGCCTGCCCAGCTGGAATTTTTTACGAGGCAAATATACTGGAGTGGGGGATGGTTAATGCGGGAAGATTCCCGAATTTAGCTCGGATGGCTAGGGATATTCTCGCTGTTCAAAGGGGTAGTGTTGGAGTAGAGCGGGTGTTTGGCATGGCAAGAGATGTGATTCCCTATCGGCGCTTACTACTCAAAAGCAGTACAATTCGATCTGCAATGCTGGTGAAATCCTACGAGAACGAAGAATTACGAAGAGAGCTAGCTCGTCACGATTGTGAATGGGAGGCAGAAAAACTCGAAGAAATGGCTGCTGCGGAGGATTATCGTTATTGGGCTGATAGGAAGGAAGAAAGTATCGAGAACGATAATGGCTGTATCTCCGATGATGACGAATCACACACGAAGGACACTGAATGGTCTTTCGTTGATCCGGATGGCAGACGAGGATTTGGAACAGAGCCAAAGGCTTTACCACCTGAGCGTGGACTGGCTGAATCTCAATATGCACGGCCTGGACCACCTCGAAACCAAGGTGTATATCACTTGGGATGCTCCGAGGAATCAGATCCTGAAGAAAGAATCTGGGATAGTACAGTCAACATGTATGTTGCATCCGACACTCATAAGGAGGAAGGCTCACATGAGGGTGAGGCGGAGTAACCCGGTGAAGGACCGAGCGATCTTGAAAGTATCAACCAACAGGGTGACGAAGGTTCCGGCTGCATAGGGGGCTCTAGGGGCGGCCTGGAAGAGGATTGTTCGGAGGAGGAGGCTCTATCGGGAACCACTGATTCACTACTGGTTATACATGTAACTGGCGGAAGAGACCCAACAGGAACTAATACAACAATTCGTGTTCCACCCAGGAAGCGTGCCGGAACTGGGGGGAAAGAAAAGAAAAGGTCCCGTTTCCACTCAGTTAATTTTTGTTTAAAATCATTATCAAATCCTAAAATATGACTGAGTAATTGAGAAGCCATTTTTAGTATCCCCCCAGTTATCCTAGTGGCCAAGACATGCCGAGGAGGTGTCAAGTCAACAATATATAGCGTAGTGAATGACGAGCCGCCATGGATTGATGGGAAAATGCCCCATTTAATCAGGGGACTGCAGGTGGGATCGGGCGGACGGGGTCCATTCTCTGACCCTCGTCCGCCCGATAAGACGTGCACACCCCAAGTAAATGTAAGAGTGAGAAGAAGGATTCTATCTTTTCAGAGACGGAAATTCAAGAAGTCTGAATACATTGTCCATTTATTCGAGTTCTTACGATAAGCGAAAGGAACAGGAGCACCGTCATGAAAATCATACGTACAGAAAAATCATACGCACACAAATCATACGCTCAGAAAAAATCATACGCACAGAAAGATCATACGCACACAAATCATACGCACACAAATCATACGCACAGAAAATCATACGCTCAGAAAAATCATAGGCCCAAAATAATACACTGGTAATGGTGTCGTAGATAATACGCACTAGTGCAAAGGCTAGTTGCAGTGGCTCTAGTTAGTCGAGTTTGACAGGTTATAGCATGATTTGTCATCACCTATATTCTTTCTGTTTCCCCTTTTCTCCCAGGGACACAGAAACCATTCGCCCCACCGCCCTCTGAATCTATGGCCCGAGCTGCGCTCTCTTAAACCCAAGTTCCTCCCCGCCCAAGTCTCTGCTTACCCGCCATCCACTCGAGCATATTTGGATACCTTTCTCGTGGCTCTATACCAACCGCACTTGATTCTATCCTGGTTTGAGCGGGAGGAAAGTTTGCTTTGAGCGAGTTTGTGTGGCTGCGGAAGACTATGAGAGGGCTATCAAAAATAAAGAAGAGGGATGCGGAGGAGCGCAAGCGGCAGCCCGAACACAGAAAAGCTGCCAATCACCTCCACAACTCTGAACATGGGAGTGAAGATATTGCAAATTCTACCATGGATGCCAAAGGTGTATTATTCTGTGCTATTTAACCGATCTCTCTGCATGGGCTTGCAATTAGCAATTGTTGTATTTAGCTTTCAACTCGGTCGTATATCTGTATTTAGGGCATATACTAATCTCCTCGTCGCTTGTATTAGATTTGGGGGAACCATGTTCACGGCTGGATATGGATAAGGTTTATTCAATGCAAAGGAATATTTCCCACATGTTGAAAACCCCAGATCATCCACGTATCAGATACCACCAATGTGGCCATTTTGACGTTCTGGACTCAATCCTTGCGCGACCTAAACAGCCGCCAGATAGCAACTTGAAGGAGCGTTTCGACGCGTAAAATGAGCCCCAATTACACCGGATCACCGGTGACATTGTTATAATAAAGGACAAGTAAGTTATTTATCCTTTGGGCTAAGACTAGGCTTATATACTAAACTATCTTTAGGCAAGGCGTCGCATGTGTAATCAAAGCTGGGAATAGCAAGGCATGTTGGCTATTACCGCAAGTTGAACTGGCGGTACACAAATATGTTCCATCACGGAATATACCGGCAGCTGATACGGGACATAGTGCAAGCGGTACGCAGAAGCGCTATAGGCCAAGCGAGATGGAAGGCGCTCATACCACTCACAAGGCTGCGAGTGATAGTATGAAGGATGCTACAACCCGGAGTTCTCCTGCAGGAAACGGGAGCAGTGAACATAACCCGCACGGTACTTTGAGAACAAAAGGCTGTGTCATTGGGCACCGTGCCTTCGTTGCACGACTGGGATCACGAACGCAGAATATTGAACTTGGACCCGGGCCAGGCCAGTCATATAACACGAAATCAGCAATTCATGCACTAAAAGAATTCGGCCAACAGCTTTTACCATTGACTCAAACCGTTGAGGCGCTATTTCTGTCTTTCCTCCTAGAGGAGCATTCCAAATACACAGCAGTCTAGGAGACCATTGACGATCGGAAAGCTGACAATGTTGACGAGGCATTTGGAATATGCACCTCCCCCTCACTTGTCATCAACGCGAATACCAATAACTGTCAGGATCTGGAGGACGTATGCCATGGGTGGTGTGCGATAGTAGTATTCGGATACTTTGAGCGCGGCAATGCCTGCTTTCCTGAGCTTGGAGTCAAGATTGATTGTACCCCTGGTATGTAGAGACTCCCGCCCATCTTATCCAATTCCAATACGTAACTAAGATAAATTCTCTAGGTTCCATTAGTTTCATGCGTTCCTATGCAGTGGAACATTATATTGGCTCTTGTGTGGGAAATCGGTGTAGTGTTGTCCACTTTACACATCAAGCAGTGCACAATGCATACGTGGAGACAACGGGAAGCCATTGTGGGAGTTCAATAAGATGCCTAAATGGTGGCAGAAGTTGAGCATGAATCTGAATGTATAATAATGTTCCTAATCATTGATTTTGCTATTTAATATGGGTATACACTCACACCCCACTGTCCCGGATCTTGATAATCCGGATACCTCGCTATGTCGTGCGAATCTCACTAAGTTCGGAATTTTCTTTATACCAAAACCTGGCCGGTTGTCCCGGATCACTCGCTATGCCGGAAGGATTCTTAGGATTTTGTCCGTCCGGGATAGCGGGCTACTAGTGTATACCATTGTGCTTGACCTGCCCTCGTTTGCAAGGCTGTGCCCCGAAAATCCTACGTCCATACTATATGCCCAAAGCCATACGCCCAAAACCATACGTCTATAACCATACGCCCAAAACCATACGCCCAAAACCATACGCCCAAAAGCCATACGCCCAAAGCCAAACCATACGCCGATAGCCAGACACCCAAAACCATCCCCCCAAAATCATACGCCCAAAACCATACACGGAAAAACATACGCCCAAAACCATGCACCCAAAACCATACACCTAAAAGCCATACGCCCAAAGCCAAACCCTACCCCCAAAGCCTTACACCCAAAACCATACACCCAAAACCATACGCCAAAGAGGGTTACCTAAAACCATAGCTTTTTATACACATAGTGAGCGCCCAGTTTAACCAACTATCTGCAAGTTTAGGGTAAGTGATTGCCTGAACCTCAAACCCGATTTAAATAGTGGCTAGTATTTTCGTTGATGGCTTGCAAGGCATGTGAGACGTGATGCCTACACCAATAGTCTTTGAATGAAAAGCCCCAGACTGAATACCCAAAGCCATATGCCCAAAGCCATGCACCCTGAATGAGATCATGAAATGATAAGCCAGAGAGCATATCATCAGGAAGATAACAATCGTGCATGCACCACTATACAACTATACCCTTAGAGTTATGTACCCGGAATCATATGCTTAGAAATACTTAGAAATATACCTAGATTATACACTTACAATCATATACTGCGAGCGATTTCCAAACAGTATTTATCTCAAACTAGAAGCCCGAATCATAATGATAATGTGAGCACTATATTCAAATCCTATCTTTGGAGATAGTTGCCGGATTGCTATATGGAATATCCAAATAGTGGAGTCATCATACTAGACATACGAAGTAATTCGGGGGTGTTTGGCCAGCCAATTCTGGTCTCAAATTGTGATTTCAGATCACAATTCAGAGGCCAAACACCACTTAGATTTCAACCTGCCATATGTTTAGTCAGAGAATATCAGCCGTAGGAATAAGTCGGCCCCCACACAGGGGCAACAGTGCGGAACGAGAAGACGGGGCCCATCTAGGCAAGCAGTGGGGAAAGTAAAATGCCTGCCCTGCCCTAGCCCGGCTAGGGCCCCGTGTCATACGGCGTGGGGAGGAACGGCAAAGAGTTGACCCCGGGCCGGAGTAACGGCGGGGTCACATAGTGAAAACCCGCCCCCCCGCCCTGTAACGAACACTAGGGATTGTGTTATCACTACACTATAATCATAATATTATGTATGCATAGTAGAGGAGTAATAGAATAGATAATACACATAGCAAAGGAGCCCAGAAGCCCAGAAGCCCAGAAGTAAGAAAACTGTAATAGTGTAGGGGCACTGAGAGGGAGGTCGGCGGGAGATGATATGCGGCTGCCAGGCCGTGATATGTCGGGCGGGTCTTTCGAAGAGGGGCTACTATGGGCAGGTCTTCTCGTGGCTAATTGTAGGTTCTGTACCTTCAGAAGGTGGGGAAATGGGTCAGGCAGATCGTCAAATGCCAGGAGCATATCATAGGATATATGGCCGACAGGAGAGGTTGAATGGGACGCCTGGTCGCAGGGAGAGGTAGCAGGAGATGTCCGGCCGAAGAGATCGGTTGTTGGGGCTGTCCGCAGGACACCCATCAATAAAGATCAGGATCCGGAGGTCGTGAGGGAAAAGGTCAAGGACTGGAGCACGCCCCATAGATGCGGGGAGATACACTATGGAATTAGTGTTAGTTACGGGGCGGGGCGGGGCTGGTTTTCACTCGCCAGACCCTGCCCTTACACGGGGCCCACCCGCACTCATTCCCTGGACGCGGCCCCGTTTGTTACGACCTATTTTTAACGGGGACCCGTCTGAGGTATGGGTGGGGCGGGGGCCTGAGCGGGCACAGGGGCCGGGAATGCCGAAAAAGACACCCCGCCCCAGGCCGTTGAGTGGGGCGGGGCGCGAAAAGGGCCGGGGGCCCGTGTTTTTCGGGGCCCTGTCCGCCCCATAACGAACTCTATATGGGATTGGCAGGTGGAGAGCGAAAAGGAGTGTATCTGGGGGGGTGCGGGATGGAAAGGGGATAGGGAAGGGAACTCAGAGGGGAATCCGGAGGGTGCGCAAGTTCATAGGGGGATAGCTGGTGGTGGGGGGGGTTGTAGAGGTTGTTAGGAACAAGGAGATTGAAAGTTGCAAAATGTCAGGCAAGGGGTACCATGCAGGGGCATGAATCCGGTGTAACGAGATGGTAGGGTTGTCCGCAGGGCGCAGGGTGGCTGTGGGGGACTGCTTCTGGTTGTGTCCACACACAGAACTGAAGTTTACGTTATATGCGCCCGCAAAGTCCGGCGCACAGGGAGGGCAGGAGCCAGCAGGGCACAGGTTGATTTTTTTGCTGATGTTAATACAGGTAATGTTATCAAAAAGTATTTGCCTACGAAAAACACTTTCTAACAACACATCCTGATATCGTTCTATTGCTCAATGCAATTGCGGATACGGTATCCTCCACTGCACCACCTACCTTTGTTTGTGATAAACCTGAAAACACGACAGACACAGCCTACAAATCTGACCCCGGGGTGGAGATCACCATTATCCATACACTAACTGGTGAGATAGATGATATGCACAACAATTCACACACAGAAGACGCCTCTCACTCAGTTGTCTCTGCACAGGCTTAGGCTGTAGAAAATATTCCTGGTGCCGATACTCCACTCGGCAAAGCTGGGTGCTACTCCGAGCTGGATAAGGCCATGGCTAATGACTCTTCGGGCCCATTCGCATCTGACGACTACCTTAATTTTGCGACCTTCTTTGTCCAGAGCAAGGTTGCCAAGTCGCCCATGAATGTGTACTTTCCCTCAGGTTGGGACGACACTAATTGCAGATGCTTGCAGTCCAACTATACATTACGCGAACACGCGGACGTACTGAACCAATTTGGTGAATACATGGTGGAGGCAGAAGTCAGTATTTCTGATAGTCGACTGGCAACAACTTTCAATTATCAAAATATTATTAACTATGTGCTGGTCCGGACACCCCAGGTTGAGTATAGCTCATATATAGCTTACACTGGCACACCAATTCAAGTATCTGGTTTATATGCTGAGCTATTATATTCAGAGATGCATACTGCGTACTGGTGGTGTGATAGACAGGTATGAGATAGAACCTGAGAGATCTTGGAAGAGGTGTTTCCCATTCTAACTGGCCACTTGGTTCCTGAGTAGAAGGTTTGCCTGCCAGGTCAATAGTGGTTTCCCTTATCAGATTGTCTGACCAGACGCACCAGGCCAATTCCTCATGGGATAAGAGAGCCTGGCCAGTATACATGACAATCGGCAATATCTGTTCACGGATGAGAAACAGCACTTCCAAGAACCAAATCCCTCTTCAGGCATTGCTTCCAGTACCCCCAAAGTTTACTTGCAAATCAAGTCATACCAACAAAGCCCAGAGGGAGATCAATGCCGATACCCTGTGGGCTATCGTCCAGGTTATCCTGGTACAATTGCAGCGGGTTGCCCAAGCAGCAATGGTAATGGATTGTGTGGACGGCAAAACAAACATTTGGTTTCCTAGTTTGTTGACCTGGATACCGGATCATGATGAGCATGTAGCCTTGAAAGAGATAGGCGGTAAGTCATGCCCAATGTGTAAGGTTCCGTGCGAGGATCTCGGTTGGAATCTGTTGCAAATATCTAAGTATTCTTCATTTTCAGCCATGATGTGGAATGCCTCCTGGGTCCGCGTTATTCGGTGCTGCCTCTGCCCCATAATGCACTCTCTATAAATGTCCTGCGACCACATTAGATATAGGGAGAAAGCCCGAAGGTATAAGCCCACAGAGGTTGCCAGCCTTGATGTATACTTTCAGCCGTTAGGCATGAAAATAGGCAAGAAGGAATTTACTGGACACGATCTAGCAAGCCCCTGGACATACACAAGCCAGACCTCTTGCCCAAAATCTAGCTTGGCCTATTCAATCATATGATGCAATAGGTGGAAAGATTCCTGAACAAGAAGAAATAACAAAAGGTGTTCAACAACTGTTGGAAAGAAATTCTTCCGTGCCCTGGATTCAGGCTACGGCACAAGGGGTATTGCGAAATGACCGAATAGCAGGGAAAGAAGATGTGCAATCTGAGCTGTTGTATTTGAGCCTCAACTGTGTCCTCATTGGGAAATCCGGACAGGTTTCTGTATCATGTATTCAAGCGCCCTTTGAACTGTTTTAGCATGATAGTTAACTTCTCTCTCATGGCTCAATATCAGAGTCATACTTCAGATACACTTGCGAACTTGGAAGGCCAGCTGCAGAGGTATCACCGGCTAAAGACATTTTGTCGAGGTCCATACCTTGAAGGCTACTTGCACCGGGGCAGATATCCATGAGCGCGATATAAGGCATCTCATAGGGGATTATTGTGCTCCAGAGCTCCGCCATAGGACCAGGGCGCCGCGCCTTTACCATGCTAATCAATAAAGAGTTGAAAGGTACGATCAGGGGGCCAACTAGATATGACGTGCGAACCACTTCAACTTTGATCAAGATGCACTTCCTGATTCACTTTGCCCCGCACGTAGGACATTTTGAATCCATATGGATGGATCCTGGAGAGATGTGTCAACTAGGACATTAGAATCAGATTAAAGATGCATACCGCAGGTCAACCAAGAATGACCCCACCCCGACAATCTTGTCACAAATGGCTGGCAGCATTCCCTGGGCATGAGGTTGCAGACCTTATAATGACGTTTGAAAGTTGAAGGTGTAATTGTAGGTGAAGATAGTGGCATGGAAATGGGGTCTTTTTCAAGTGACACTACACGGGGCCGGGTTCTGAAAGGCTATATGCAGAACAGCAACACTCTGATCGAACTATACGCAGCGTCCAATATCTATTGTACCCACATCATGCAGGAGATACAAGGTTTTAATAGGCAAACTGGTGCAAATTACCGGCGGTTGCCTGCTGAGCGCAACAAACTAGAGATACTCCTAGTAGGAGGATTTGGTCACCTTGAAAATCAACTAGCCAACTTTAAGGAACCTGCGAGCTTGCAGATCTACAGGGCCCGTAGCACAGTAACATAGGCCTTCCGCGTAGGTGGCCTCAGAAATGCGTCCGTATGTGTGCAGACTGATGGGGAAGCGAACTCTGTAGATTTATGATGAGGGGTAGTGGCTCGGTTGCTGGCACATTTCAGGATAAGCAATGTCGCAGTAAGGCGGGCGCTGCCGGTCTTTCCCATTGGTTTGCACACCCAATCCAGTCAATAGGAGCCGATTTCACATAACTAGGCAAACCTATTTCTGTCTGGCGATGGATGAATACTCGAGACATGTGAATCAGCAGTATAGGAGCAGTGATCGGACATGCGGACCTAATTCTTAGCGGTGAGAGAAAATACATTGTGCATCACAGGTTTGCTCTACAGACGCTTAATGAAATATATTAAGTTATTCTGTCCAATTATGCACAGTATTATTTAAACAAGTTGAGTGAGACACTTAACCTAGCAGTTGTCTTATTGAGTGTCCGGCTTCAACTGGGTTGGGTGAGTACTACACACTCTGCTGCCGTTTATATCAATATTTTAAATAGGTTGAATTGTGTTGCGTGAATATGTGGCCAAGTTGAAGCCATATACTCAAAATGGCAGTGGCCATATTTAGTGTTCAGCTTCAACTTGACCCCACAGGAGTAGTACACGAGCTCTGGGTGTTTAAGAAATATTTTAAATCGCTTTAATTGTTCTGGAGGACTATACTCCCAACATGAAGCCGTATACTTAACATTGCAATTCCCATATTGAATATCAGGCTTCAACTCGGCCGCGTGGGCTCTTTGGATGCTTAATAATGACAATTTATTCTCGCCTGTAGCAAAGCCCACCCAAGTAGGGCGTCTCCATGGCGGCCGTGCCAGGAGTCTTCTGAAGTGTAACGGAATTATGAGAGTGACAGTAGAGCGCTAGCAAAGACATAAGTAAAGTAGAATATCAGTGGATGAGAGTGGACAGATCTAGGTCGCTAGAGGTGTGTAGTGTTGGTTACAGGGTGGGACAGGGTGGGTTTTCACGCGTCAGACCCCGCCCTTACACAGGGCCGGGGGGGTAAGTTTCGGGTAATCCCCACCCCACCCCCTTTCAGGGCCCACCCGCACTCATTCCCTGAACGGGGCCCCGTTTGTTACCACCTATTTTTAACAGGGACCGGTGTGGGGTATGGCTGGGGTGGGGGCCTCAGGGCGGACAGGGGCAGGGAATGCTGAAAAAGTGAGCGCGCCCCAGGCAGTTGAGTGGGGCGGGGCGGGGACAAGGGCTGGGGGCCCGCGTTTTTCGGGGCCCCTGCCGCCCCGTAACGAACACTAGAGGTGAGAGGGAATCTGGGTGGGCCGACAGATATGCTCTGTTCATAGGAGTCAGCAGACGGCCTGAAGACAAGGAGCCAATGGGGGTGGATACCAGACCAAAGTAGTGGCAGCGTGTGGGGTCGCAAGTACAACGTTGAGCGATTTGCAAGGAAGGGCTGTCCTCTTGGTGTATCAGATGTGAGATGAAAAGCAATGTGGGCTTGTGAGATCCGGACGGATGTCACGCAAGGCGTGGACTTGCCTAGTCCGGACGCGGGCTCCATATCTCTCTCGAAAATCTCGTCCTTGCTCGTGTACCTGACGGCTTCCAAGTCCTACCCACACTCTATCTTGCCTGCCGAAAGCTACGTGCAACTCATAGTTGACGGGTTGAAAGTCATGATAATGGGAAAGAGGCTACTGCAGGAGGATTGCAATTTTGTCATCGACTCCATTATTCATGCTGTCAAGACACGCTTCATCAGTGTACATGAATTCGTCCCAGCAGACCTTTTGTTAGGATATAAACTCCGTAGAATAGGTGGTGAAGCTAGACACGAGACAAAAAGAGCTGTAGTACTGCAATCATTAGGGGTAGAGCAAGGGAAGGATCTATGGGAGGAGGAGGAGATGCTGGCCGAATAACTGCGGGAACAGCTCGTACGTCCTGATTACATTCGAGCCGAGGCAGCCACCCAGAAAACTAGTGGAAAACCTGGAAGCAACCCAACGCCTACCCCACCATGCACCACCACCAGATGGAGACCTAGTGTGACTGAGGAGGTTTATACTCTATCACTGAAAGGGGAGCAAGGTGGAAGCAAGAGGGGAGGGCATGTACGTTTTGTCAGATATGCCATCGCATGGAAAAGGTGGGCTCTTAGAGGATCTGAAAACGGGAGAGGTTGTGCAAGTCAAGAAATGGGCCCTACATGATCGTGTTCACTTGAACGACCTTCAGGTTTACCTGCAGCGGAAGGAGGAGGAGGAAGCAGGTGTTTCGCTGGTGCATGTACTCGAGTATGATCCGAGGTCTACGAAAGAGGAGTAGCGGGATGTATTTAGTTGGGAGAGAGTTGGAGTCGGCGGAATGCCGTATCTCCAGGAGATTGAGGAAACCCGGTGACTCTGATAACCAGGATCATCGCCAGTCACTCGGCAGTTTGTGTGGAACCCTCAGGGGAGTAGTGTTCGTTACGGGGCGGGGTGGGGCGGGTTTTCACTTTGTGACCCCGCCGTTACTCCGGCCCGGGGTCAACTCTTTGCCGTTCCTCCCCGCCCCGTATGACACGGGGCCCTGGCCGGGCTGTGGGGCGGGGCGGGTATTTTACTTTC
>Ga0307509_10009265_pt1 | contig 12353 bp, 10 predicted proteins | sample 10_EM_MG_FD_202245 | JGI IMG/M metagenome (GOLD analysis project Ga0307509, IMG submission 202245) | Populus trichocarpa ectomycorrhiza microbial communities from riparian zone in the Pacific Northwest, United States - 10_EM | ecosystem: Host-associated > Plants > Roots > Unclassified | place...
GATGGGCCCCTCGCGCATGCTGCTGTCCAAGCCCGTGATCGCCGCGATCGCCGGTCACGCGGTCGCGGGTGGGCTCGAGCTCGCGCTGTGGTGCGACCTCCGCGTCGCCGAGGCCAGCGCCGTCCTCGGCGTGTTCTGCCGCCGGTTCGGCGTCCCCCTGATCGACGGCGGCACGATCCGCCTGCCGCGCCTGATCGGTCTATCGCGCGCGCTGGATCTGATCCTCACCGGCCGCGCCGTCCCGGCCGACGAGGCGCTCGCGATCGGGCTCGTCAACCGCGTCGTCCCGCACGGCCAGGCCCGCGCCGCCGCCGAGCAGCTCGCGGCCGAGCTCGCCGCGCTGCCGCAGCAGGCGATGCTCGGCGATCGGATGAGCGCCTACCTGCAACACGATCTCGATCTCCCGGCGGCGCTTTCGCAAGAGCTCGAGCTCGGTGCGCGCGCGCTCGCCGAGGGTCTCGCCGGCGCGCAGCGCTTCGCGAGTGGTTCCGGACGACACGGGGAGAAAGCATGAAGTACGGAGTCCTGGCCCTCGCGCTGACCGCGTGCATCGTCAAGCAGTTCTCGACGGGCCCGCGCCTCACCGGCACGTGTGAAGGAGCGTGCGAGCACTACATCGAGTGCAAGCCGGGTCATCCATCCGAGGCGATGACGAAGTGCCGGACCGAATGTCCGCAGGCATTCTCCGACGAGGATTCGCTCCGCGGCTTCGAATCCCTCTCGTGCAAGGACACGCTCGAGTACGTCGACGGCAACTCGCCGCGCGCCGCGCAGGTCAAGCACTAGCTGAGCGCCAGAAGTCGAGAGCTCCTGCGATGGGGAGGGTTGCGGATTCGACGAAGGCCCCGCGATTGTCGGCTCGCTGGCGCCTTTTCCAGGTCCTTCGCGTGTGGCCCGCGTCATATCGTCTCTGCCCGCTTAGCGCCTTAGCGCCTTTGCGGTGATTCTGGGATCTCAGAACGTGCTCGTTACCGCCCCGATCGCGAACAAGAGCTCCGGTTCGTACGTGCCCGGATCACCGCAAAGGCGCGAAGGCGCTATGGGAGCAGAGACGATCGAACGCGGGCCACACGCAAAGGACCTGGGGAAGGCGCCAGAGCATCGAGTGCGCTTCCTGGCGACGCGCTCACACTCGGACGGCTACATGCCGAGACAGACGGGAGGATCGGGCGGGCTCGGTGTCTCATCGGGCGCGACGCACGCGCCGGCCGTGCACGCGTAGAACGGCGCGCAGTCGCTGACGCCGTTCGGGCACGGATCGCCGGCGAGGCCGAGCGCGACGCAGGTGCCGTCGACGCAGTCGGCATTGAGCTCGGCGCAGCCGTGGTCGGGGCAGGCATCGCCGAGGTGCGGCGCCTTCTTGCAGAACAGCGGGCTGCCGAGACAGAGCAGCCCGTCGGCGCAGTCGTAGGCACCGGTGCACGCCATGCCTTCGGTGAGGAGGTCGACGCAGACCTTGGTGTTGTCGCAGACGAGGCGTTCGGCGCACGGCCGGGTCGCGCAGGGTTCGCCGCGGGCGGCGGGCGGGGTGCGCGTCACGCAGCTGCCGACGCAACACTGGCCGGGACACGTGTTCGTGCCGCACGCGCCGGACTCGCACTCGAGGTTCTGCGCGCACGAGTCGCCAGCCTTGCCGACGCCGGCGATCACCTCGTCGCAGACGGGCGCGCGATAGTGACCGTCGAGCGAGGACGCGTCGCACGGCGTGGTCCGGATCGCGTTCACGCATTGCTCGGCCTTGTCGGCGTCGTAGGTCGTGCGACCCTGATCGAGCGCGGCGAGAAAGCTCGTCGGCTTGATCACCGGGAATACGCCCTCGCAGATCTGCGTGGTGTCGTAGAGCCCGCAGCGTGCCTGGTAGTCGCAGTTCGCTTCCGACAGCGCGCTCGCGTAGTCCGCGGCGGCGATCCCGCCTCCGCTACATCCGGCGAGCGCGAGCACCGCGAGCAACCTCATGAGCCAACGATAACCCGCTATGCTGCGCGCGTGGCGGACGAACCCGACATCAGCATCGACGGCACCGTCGAGCGTGTCGCGTTTCACAATCCCGACACGACCTACACCGTCGCGAAGGTTACGACGAAGGAGGGCGAGGTCACGATCGTCGGCAAGCTGATGGGCGTCGACGAGGGGATGCCGCTGCGGCTCACCGGCACGTGGGTGCAGGACAAGAAGTACGGCCGCCAGTTCAAGGTCGTGGAGTACGAGCTCCTCACCCCGAAGACCAAGGCGGGGATCGAGAAGTTCCTCGGCTCGAAGGCGTTCTCGGGGATCGGGCCGTCGCTCGCGAAGCGGATCGTCGAGAAGTTCGGGACCGACACGCTCGACGTGATCGAGAAGACGCCGAACCGCCTGACCGAAGTGATCGGTATCGGCGGTGCGCGCGCCAAGACGATCGCGAAGGTGTTCGGCGACCAGCGCCACATCCAGGACGTGATGGTGTTCCTCTACGGCGTCGGCGTGTCGGGCGCGTACGCGGCGCGGATCGTCAAGCGCTACGGCAAGGACGCGGTGCGCGTCGTCAAGCAGAACCCCTACCGGCTCGCGCACGAGGTCTGGGGCATCGGCTTTCGCACCGCCGATTCGATCGCGGAGAAGCTCGGCATCGCGCGCGATGCACCCGAGCGCCTCGAGGCCGGCTTGCTCCACGCACTCGAGACCTCGGTCGACGACGGCAACGTGTCGTTTCCCGACGAGGAGCTCATCGCGCGCGCGGCCGAGCTGCTCGGGATCGCGGTCGAGGGGTTACCGCCTCGCCTGGCGGGACTCGAGGCATCGGGCCTGATCGTGCGCGAGGTGCTCGGCGATCGCGGTGCGTGTAGCGCGCTGCCCGAGTATCACGACGCCGAGGTCGCGTGCGCCGACAAGCTCGTCCAGCTGCTCCAGAGCCACACCCGGCCGCTCGCGGTCGACGCGATGGCCGCGATCCACGCCTTCGAGGCGCTGACCACGCTCCAGCTCGCCGACCAGCAGCGGCGCGCGGTCGAGGCGGCGCTACGCGATAGCGTCACCGTGATCACCGGTGGTCCCGGCGTCGGCAAGACCACGATCGTGAAGGCGATCGTTCACATCGCGCGGGTCGGCTCGCGCAAGGTCGCACTCGCGGCACCGACGGGGCGCGCCGCGAAGCGGCTCGCGGAGGCTACCGGCGTCGAGGCGATGACGATCCATCGCCTGCTCGAGTACAACCCGCAGGAAGGCGGGTTCCAGAAGAATGCCGAGGATCCGCTCGACACCGACGTCCTCGTGATCGACGAGACGTCGATGGTCGACATCATGCTGTTCCGCGCGGTGACCGCGGCGCTGCGGCCGGGGGCGCAGCTCGTCCTCGTCGGCGACGTCGATCAGTTGCCGTCGGTCGGCGCCGGCGCCGTGCTCCACGACGTGATCCACTCCGAGGCCGCGACGGTGATCCGGTTGACCGAGATCTTTCGCCAGGCCGCGCAGAGCAAGATCGTGGTCTCCGCCCACCGGATCAACCACGGCGAGATGCCGGAGCTCGAGCCGCCCGGCCAGGGCACGTCGGACTTCTACTTCATCAGCCGCGACGATCCGGACGCCGCGCGCAACACGATCGTCGAGCTCGTCGCCGAGCGGATCCCCGCGCGGTTCGGGCTCGACGCGATCACCCAGGTCCAGGTCCTCACGCCGATGCACCGCGGTGACCTCGGCACCCACGTGATCAATCGCGCGCTCCAGGACCGGCTCAATCCGCCGAACGGCGGCGAGGAGCTCGTGCGCGGCGATCGCGCGTTTCGCCGCACCGACAAGGTGATGCAGCTGAAGAACGACTACGACCGCAACGTGTTCAACGGCGACATCGGCGTGATCGAGTCGGTCGATCCGGAGGGCGGCGTGATCCGGGTCGACTTCGACGGCAAGGTCGTCACCTACGAACGCGCCGAGCTCGACCAGCTCGTCCACGCGTACGCGGTCAGCGTCCACAAGAGCCAGGGCTCGGAGTACGCGGCGGTCGTGATCCCGATCGTGACCCAGCACTTCGTGATGCTGCAGCGCAGCCTGCTCTACACCGCCGTGACGCGCGGCAAGAAGCTGGTCGTGCTCGTCGGCTCGCGCCGCGCGGTCCAGCTCGCGGTCCAGAACGCCGACGCGCGCAAGCGCTACACCTGGCTCGCCGAACGGATCCGCGCCCGCGTGACGGCGTGATCCGCATCGACGGCGAGCTCGCGATCCTCGGCGAGCCGAGCCTGCCGATCGGCGCGAGCCTGCCGGGGCCGTTCCGGCACACGACGCTCGCCGCGTGGACCCGACTCGACTGGCCGGGCGGCACCGCCGACGTCGCCCAGGCACCGGCCTACTGGGGCGAACGCTACGCGGCCGCGCTCGTGGACGGCGTCGCGGTGATCGATGCTCGCAACGAGCACAGCGCGGTGCTCGAGCTCGAGCTCCCGGGTGCGACGTCGATCGCGATCCACGACGGCTGGCTCCGGATCGGCCTCGACCTCGGGACCTTATCGATCCCGTGCGTGGCGCTCGAACGCCTCGAGCCCGGCCCAGCCGAGCTCGTCGTCCGGGTCCGCTATCCGCGTCGCAACGCCGACGCGCGGCTCCCCGCGAAGGTCGGCTGGCTCTACGACAACCATGACGCGCTGGTCCACGTTCGCCGGGGCCGGATCTTCCTCGACGCGCGCGCTTACGGCCTGACCAAGGGTGCGACGTTCGATCTGTGCGACGAGCTGTGGCCCGGTGTGTTCGCCGCGATCGAGGTCCCCGGTCAGCCGCGCCGCGAGCTGCGTCCGATCGAGACCGAGCGGATCTACCGCGGCAACGTCGTCGAGGGCCTGCCGCCGCACCCGCTTCGCCACTCGATCCAGCCGCCGGCATTTCGTGTCGATCGCGTCGCGCCGCTCCTCGAGCGCCTCGCCGACGAGCCCGATGACGACGCGACCCGCAGCGTGCTCCTCGACGTGCTCCAGGAAGAGGGCGCACCGTACGCGCGAGCCCTCGCCGAGGCGCGCGATGCGAAGCGCTTCGCGGTCCAGGTGCTCGAGCCGCTGCTCGGACCGCTGTCGGCGATCTTCGAGCGCGTCCAGTATCGCGGTGGCCTGCCGTGGTCCGCGCAGCTGCGCCCGCGGATGCCGACCGACGAGGCGTTGCTCGCGCTCGTCGGCAACGACGTCCGGCTCGGGATGCTCACCACGATCCAGCGCGGCAGCGCGTCGGTCGAGAACTACCTGCGCGTGCTCGCGATGCCGCTCGCCTTCGGCGTTCGCCGGGTCGACGCGTGCAATCGCGAGGTCCTGCAGGCCCTCGTCGAGGCCCATCGCGATCGGGTGAGCTGGCTCGGCGACGTGCTGCTTCCGAAGGAGAGCGTCCAGCGGCTGCTCGCGACGCCGACGTTCGATCGCGTGACCGAGCTCGAGGTGCGGATCGCTCCCACCCAGCTCCAGTCGCTCCTCGCGACGATCGTCGCCGACCGCCACGGCGTGTTCGCGCGTGCGCCGCGCGCCCTCCGGTTTGCCCACCTCAACGGTGGTCCGTTCCTCGATCCGCCGGCGGTGCTCGCCGCGTGGTCCGAGCTGCCGGTCGCAGGCTTACACGTAGGTGGCATCTCGCTCGTGCGCACCGGCGCCGCGACGGTCGCACGGATCGCACCCGACGCCCCTCCGGACAGCGCGGCGGTCGTGCGCCGCACCGTCCCCGGCGCGACGATCGAGCGCTGAGGTGTACCCGTCTCAGAAATCCCAGTTCCTCGCATGTACGTGCGGTCCAACCGGCCGAAGTTCTAGTTGCATCGATGAGACTTCGCAGCCGACTCCTCGCGTTCAGCGCGGCACAGCTCGTGGTGTTCGGGCTGATCGTCGCGTTCGGCTACTACGAGGTCCGGACCACCGTGTTGCCGATGCTCGAGACCTCGCTCCGCACGCATGCGGAGTCGAGCCTGACCGTGCTGTTATCCGAGCTCGACCTCGCGCTCGGTGCCGGCGACGTGAAGTTGATCGAGCGCGCCGTCGCGCCGATCGTCGACGATCCGGACTTTCGCTCGATCGAGATCCGCGACCCTCGCGACGCCGTGCTCTATCGCACGGGCGACATCGCGGGCGAGCCCACGCACGCAGATTCGCCGCGGGTCGCGCACCAGCACGGCAACGCGGTCGGGGCGTGGGGCACGATCAGCATCGAGGGCGTGGTGCTCGGGACCGTCGCGGTCGCGTACGACACGACCCGGGTCGACGAGCTCGATCGCTGGATCCAGATCCTCGGAGTCGCGGCGCTCGTCGCGTGGCTCGGCGTGATCGCCTACTCGTTCGTGTTCGCGCGCGGCTTCGTCCGTCCGATCCGCGGGATGATGGACTTCACGAAGGACGTCGCCGGCGGCAAGCTCGGCGCGCGCCTCGACCTCGCGGCGACGGGCGAGCTCGCCGAGCTGATCGACTACCTCAACCAGATGTCGAGCGAGCTCGCGACGCGCGAGGCCGCCCAGCAGCGCGCCGCGGTCAAGGAGGCCGAGCTGCGTGGTGAGCTGATGCAGGTCTCGCGGATGGCCGGGATGGCCGAGGTCGCGACCGGCGTGCTCCACAACGTCGGCAACGTGCTCAACAGCCTCAACGTGTCGGTGTCGGTCGTCGGCGATCGGCTGAAGCAATCGAAGGTCGGCTCGCTGAGCCGCACCGTCGACATGTTCGGCGCGCATCCCGAAGGTCTGGCGGGCCTGCTCGCGACCGAGAAGGGCAAGCTGATCCCGCAGTTCCTGACGACGGTCGCGCAGCGCCTCGTCGAGGAGAACGCGCTCGTCCGGTCCGAGCTCGCGAGCGTCGCGACCAACGTCGATCACATCAAGGCGATCGTCGCGACCCAGCAGTCGTATGCCCAGGTCGCGGGCGTGACCGAGCCGGTCGAGCTCGCGAGCCTGCTCGACGACGCGCTTCACCTGAGCGAGGCGTCGTTCGCGCGCCACAAGGTCGAGCTCGTCAAGGACTACGGCGACGTCCCGACGCTCAACACCGACCGCCACAAGCTGCTCCAGATCGTGATCAACGTGATCTCGAATGCGCGCCACGCGCTCAAGTCGAAGGGCCCGGCCGGACAGCTGTGCGTCAAGCTCGAGCGCCGTGGCGATGAGGTCGCGATCATCGTCGCCGACACGGGCATCGGGATCTCCGCCGATAACCTGAGCCGCGTGTTCCAGCACGGCTTCACCACCAAGAAGGGCGGCCACGGCTTCGGCCTGCACTCGTGCGCGAATGTCGTGCGCGAGCTCGGAGGATCGATCGCGGCGCATAGTGATGGTCCCGGCCAGGGCGCGACGTTCACGGTCGTCCTTCCCATCTCGAGATCCGATGTCCGCCATAACTAACCGAGCTCGCCGCGTCCTGATCGTCGACGACAACGTCGCGATCCACGACGACTTTCGCAAGGTCCTCGCCTCGCCCGGCAACGACGCCGGCGAGCTCGAGGATCTCGAGGCCGCGCTGTTCGGCGCGGTCGCGCCGGCGCGCCCGGTCCAGCGCGAGTTCGAGCTGGTCTCGGCCTACCAGGGCCGCGAGGCGTACGAGCTGGTCCAGGCCGCGTGCGCCGAGGACCGGCCGTTCGCGGTCGCGTTCGTCGACATGCGCATGCCGCCGGGCTGGGACGGCCTCGAGACGATCGAGCACCTGTGGAAGATCGATCCGCACCTCCAGATCGTGATCTGTTCGGCGTACTCCGATCACTCGTGGAACGACGTGTGCCAGCGCCTCGGCGATCGCGACGCCCTGCTGATCCTGAAGAAGCCGTTCGACACGATCGAGGTGGTCCAGTTCGCGCACGCGCTGACCGCGAAGTGGGGCCTCGAGGCCGAGCGCCGCGCGCGGGTCGCCTCGCTCGAGGAGGCCGTCCGCGCGCGCACCGCGGAGCTCGAGAGCGTGAATGCGCGCCTGTCCGCGGAGCTGATCTATCGCGACAAGATGGAGGTCGAGCTCCGGCTCGCCCAGCGGCTCGAGGCGATCGGCCAGCTCGCCGCCGGGATCGCGCACGAGATCAACACGCCGCTCCAGTACCTCGGCGACAATCTTCTGTTCGTGCGCGAGTCCATGGTCACGCTCCTCGAGCTCGCGGGTGCGCTGCGCGCGGCCGGCGGCGATCCTGCCGTCCTCGACCGCCTGGTCGAGACCGCCGATCTGACGTTCCTCGCGACCCAGCTCCCGGGCTCGCTCGATCAGATCGACGAGGGCGTGGCGCGGGTCTCGAAGATCGTGCGCGCGATGCGCGAGCTGTCCCATCCCGGTCCGCGCGAGGCCTCGCAGACCGACCTCAACCACTGCATCCGGAACGCGATCGACGTGACCTGCGGCGCGTACCGGATGGTCGCCGATGTCGTGACGGAGCTCGGCGAGCTACCGCCGGTGACCTGCTTCCCCGACGAGCTCAACCAGGTCTTCCTCAACCTGATCGTCAACGCCGCGCACGCGATGGAGGAGACCGGCACGCGCGGCGTGCTCGCGATCCGCAGTCGCCGCGATGGCGATCACGTCGTGATCTCGGTGGCCGACACGGGCGGCGGCATCCCCGAGGAGTACCGCGAGCGCGTGTTCGACGCGTTCTTCACGACCAAGCCGGTCGGCCGCGGCACCGGCCAGGGCCTCGCGATCTCGCGGTCGATCGTCGTCGAGCATCACCACGGCGCGCTGACGTTCGAGACCTCGCCGCGCGGCACCACGTTTTGCGTCCGCCTCCCGATCGAGGGCGCTGCGATGCGCAGCGTCCGGGCCGCCTAAGCCGGCGGGACGGCGATCACCGCGTCGGCGAGCTCGTTCGTGTCGTCGGCGCGGCGCGGGAAGTACTCTGCGAATTCGGGCGCGAGGTTCGCGAGCGTGCGGCCGACGGCGGCCGGGCCCTGCGGCAAGGTCTCCTTCAGCGCCTGCGCCATGTGATCGAGCCGGGTCTGGCCGAGCTTGTCGACGAGCCCGAGGTCACCGACGACCTCGACGGTCCGGGCGCGGACCGCGATGAACACGAGCAGGCCGGTGCGCTCGCGCGTGCCGTGGATGCGCTTCTCGACGAACAGGTTGCGCGCGGCCTCGGCGACGTGTTGCTCGCGCAGCCAGTCGGGCACGAGGAAGCGATACAGCGGCGGCACGTACTCGACGATCAGCGTCGAGAGGATCCCGCACGCGAGTGGGAACACGAGCAGCGCCCAGTCGGCCCAGCCGTCGATCACGGCGTACGCGAGCATGGCGTAGGCGGCGACCAGGCCGACCACGACGTGCGCGGCCATCCACCGCCGGGCGTACGCGCGCACTGCGACGACGCACTCCACGCTCGAGTTGTCCTCGATCGCCGCGATGGCATCGCGAAACGACTTGTCTCCCTCCGCGGTGCCCCAGCTCATGCCTCGTGCTCCTGCAAGAGCGCGACCAGCCGGCGGACGCCCTCCTCGGGAAACGCGTTGTAGATGCTCGCGCGCATGCCGCCGACCGAGCGATGGCCGCGCAACCCGCTGAGGCCACGCGCCTCGGCCGTCGCGATCAACGCGTCCTCGTGACCGGCGGACGGCCCGCGGAACGTGACGTTCATGTTCGAGCGACTGCCCGGCTGCGCGTGTGCGCGCCAGGTCTTCGAGCCGTCGAGGTAGTCGTACAACAGCTTCGCCTTCGCCGCGTTGCGCGCGCCCATCGCCTCGAGCCCACCCTGCGCGAGGATCCACCGGCAGACCTCGCCGATCATCCAGATCCCGAAAGTGTTCGGCGTGTTGTGGAGCGAGCGCTCCTTCACGTAGACGCGGTACTGCGCGAGCGGCGGCAGGTCCGTGCGACCGGTCTCGACGAACTGCTTGTCGGCGATCACGAGCGAGATGCCCGACGGTCCGAGGTTCTTCTGTGCACCTGCGTAGATCAGCGCGTGGTTCGCGAGCGGTAGCGGGCGCGAGAAGATGTCGCTCGACGCGTCGCACACGAGCGGGGCGGGCGCGGGCGGCGGGCTGGCCCACTCGGTGCCGTAGATCGTTTCATTGGACGTGTAGTGGACGTAACGCGGACTTGCCGACCACGTGAGCTCGGTCGGCACCGTCGAGAACTTCGTCGCTTCCGAGCTGCCCGCGACGTGGACCTTGCCGACGCGGCGCGCCTCCTCGATCACCTTCTGCGACCACGCGCCCGTGTGACAGACGTCGACGGTCTCGCCGGGGCCGAGGAAGTTCTCCGGCACCATCGCGAAGTGCTGGGTCGCGCCGGCGGTGACGAACAGGATCGCGTAGCTCTCGCCGATCCCGCCGACCTCGCGGATCGCGGCCTCCGCACCATCGAGCACGCGGCCGAATTCTTTACCGCGATGCGAGTGCTCGAGGAGGCCGATGCCGGACCCGTCGAGATCCCAGATCGCCTCCTGCGCCTTGCGCAGAACTTCTTCGGGAAGCGTGGCCGGGCCGGACGAGAAGTTCAGCTTCCGCACGGGCCACTCCCAGCCGTTCAGCGGCGCTGAACTTCCTCGTGATAGAAGACCGTGATCGCGATGCAGTGAAACGCTTCGTCCGACGACTGCGTCACGACGAGATCGGTGACCGACTTGCCCGGGTTCGCATTGATCCAGTTCGTGACCTTCTCGCCCAGCTGATCTCGATCCGCGACCATCGTCGCCGAGAACACCTTCACCCCGTTGAACTTCACATCTTTGCGGAGGGTAAGTTGTCCCGACTGGTTAGCTTGGTTCGCGGACATCCGAGACGACCCTAGCACGACTGGTTGCCGGCCAAATGTGTCTGGTCCGTGTAAAACGTGCGATGGCCCGCACTTCTCTAGTCTTCGTCGTCGAGCGCGCGGTCCAACGCGTTCGCTAACCGCTCGGCTTCCTGAGGCGACATGTTGGTCGGCGTGAACGCTTTTTCAGCGGTCTCGACCAGCGCGACCATCCGCGCCTGCTCGACCGAGAGGCCCGACTGGTCGTTCGTGATCCACTCGTCGAGCTCTTCGGTCAGCCGCTTCTTCGGCGCGCGCAACTCCGGACCGCGCGGCTCGAGTCCCGTCGGCTTACCGGTCCGGCGGTAGCTGATCGAACCGTAGGAGATCTCGAGGTCGCGACGAAACGCGACCATGTCCTGGTAGCGCTTGTTCGGATCCTTCTGCATCGCCTTCAGGATCACGGACTCGGCCTGTTCGGTGATCTCGCGATGCGGCGCGAACTCGCGCGGCGACGGCGCCTGCGAGTGGATGTGCATCGCGAGTACCTCGCTCGACTGCGGCGCCTCGAACGGCGGCCGGCCGCACAGCATGTCGAACAGGATCACGCCGAGCGAATAGACATCGGCGCGATGGTCGACATCCTCGCCGCGCGCGGCCTCGGGCGACATGTACTCGGGCGTCCCGAACACGGCGCCCTGCACGGTCTCGGCGAGCAGCTCGTCCTGGACCAGCACCTTCGCGATACCGAAATCGAGGACCTTCACGAAGTCGTACGATTCCTCGCGCTCGGTGATCCACGAGTTGTCGGGGTTCATGCGGACCAAATCGCGGCGACCGGGCCGCTTGATCAGCATGATGTTGTCGGGCTTGAGGTCGCGGTGGATCACGCCCACCGCGTGGGCGGCGTCGAGCGCGAGCGCGATCTGGTTCGCGATGTTGAGCGCGCGGTGAAGCTCGACCGCGCCTTCCTTCTCGATCAGATCCTCGAGCGACTTGCCCTCGAGGTACTCCATCACGAAGTAGACCGGTCCCTCGGGCAGGATGCCGAAGTCGGTGACGTCGACGATGTTCGGATGGTTGATCGCGGTCGCGGCACGCGCTTCGCGGAGGAAGCGATGGATCGCCTCCTGATAGCGGGCGAACTGCGGATGCAACACCTTCACCGCGACGGGCTTCTTGATGTAGACGTGCTCGCCCTGATAGACGGTGCCCATGCCGCCGCGCCCGAGGATCTTGTCGAGGCGGTAGTTGCCGATGTTGTGGCCGAGGCGAGCGATGTCCTCTTCCTCGACGAGCACGGCCGAATCGTGCAGGCAGAATCGTTCCCCGTCGGGGAAGCGCGTGAAGCAGCGGGGACAGACTTTCACGCGGTTAGAACCTCGCCTGCATGAACAGGGAGAGGAAGCGGTTGTCGAACGGGGTCTGCGGCGCGAGTGGCTTCACGTTCAACAGCGTGAACTCGAGGCCGAAATCGAGCTTCTGGTTCGGCGACGCCTCGATCCGGCCGGTGACCGGGATCTGGAAGTTGCCGGCCGCGAGGTCGAAGTCGGGTACCCGGAGCTGCGCGAAGATCGTCACCGAGAGCTGCGGGATCGGGTTCGTCGCGATGCCGATCGACGGGTTGAGGTCGGGCTTCGCGCTGTTGCCGCGCGGCACCGCGATCGTCGTCGTGACGCCCGTCGTCATGTCGGTCGTGCTCTGGAGCTCGATGTGATCGACCGACACGGCGTTGAAGTC
>Ga0307509_10009266_pt1 | contig 12352 bp, 10 predicted proteins | sample 10_EM_MG_FD_202245 | JGI IMG/M metagenome (GOLD analysis project Ga0307509, IMG submission 202245) | Populus trichocarpa ectomycorrhiza microbial communities from riparian zone in the Pacific Northwest, United States - 10_EM | ecosystem: Host-associated > Plants > Roots > Unclassified | place...
TTACCTCTAGGTACTGCGACAATTGTAGAGGTCAGTGGGTCATTGAAAGATGAACTGAGACAGAGGATCACCTTTTGGGCTTGCTTGTGGCGACTTGAACGATGAAACGAACAAAAGGCACCACAAAAAGGAGCATGCCAGCAATACTTCCAATCTTCACAATGACCTTGGTCAAGTTGTTCAACATGAGCTGCAAAGGAGTGTTCTCTGAATCAGTATGTAACACTACAAGTCATTGCCTCATCAGGGAACATAAGTGTAAGATGGACAAAGGACGTACCCATCATGATATGCCCATTGAAAGTTTTTGGCCCGACAGCGATGACTAGATATGAACCAATCCCTTCAATAACCTTACTTCCACTGACAACAAAACAGTCTGTACGGCCAAGCAAATCCAAGCTGACAGGATCTGTGTTCATTCGCGACCCGCCAGTGCTCTCACCATCATCAGGAGCACTATCGGGATCAAACTCGGCAAGTCATCTTTCCCCAAGTGCAATACACTCGCGGTACGAAAGCTTCTTGAACGCGTCTGACTTGCCCGTCGCACCAGATTCGTCACACCACACATTGTGACCCAAGAGAAAGATGCCATCGCATGGAACAATTTCGCTGGGCTCAAATAGCACAACATCACCCAGGACAACGCTGTGGATGACGATCATCTGCTCTTCGCCATCACGGATGACGATCATCTGCTCTTCGCCATTACAGATGACGACGACATGTTCTTCTCTCTTCTCATTGAGCACCTTGAACTGCTTCTCTTTTTGCCAGTCATTCAACAACCTGATGAGAACAATGATCAGAATGGCAACAAGCAACAAGGATAGTAGTAATGCCCTTGACCCAGCCAACTGGTGGTTCTCCTTCAGGTGGGGTTGACCAAAGTCCTGGAAGAGTCCAAGCGATAGAGATACTAAAGTGGCAATTGATAGACAAGGTCTGCGGTAGGAAACTGTGGTGGGTTGGTGTGGGATGTCAACCGAAAATAAAGTAAAAATGGCATGGATGGGGACTAAACGCACAGGAATATGAGAGTCGTACATCGTGCGGGTCATGTAGAATGACGGCGACTCTAGGATGGGGACTGGTCAGGATATAGATTGAAAGGGAGGGACGGAGGGAGGGAGGGGCACTCAGCCACTGGAGAGGGTGAGGTCATCTCGACCTTGTTGTTGTCGTTTTTGTGTGGCATGTCCTCGGGGCTGAGTGGCTGTCAGTGGTGGGAGGGGTGTATATGAGCAAGAGGGGGGTCAGAAGGTGCAAGGGCAGGGGTTGGGACTGATCAGGGCATGGAAAGAACACAAGCCGGCAAGGGGAACTCACTTGCTGCAGAGGCCAGAGGATGAGCGGTCTGAGTCAACTTGCAGTCGCAACTTGAGGCAAGTTGATGACTAAGATTGGCTCGGTCAGCTGACTTGCAAAAACGACCAGCTCCGGCTTGCGGGCCGGATTCTAGCCGTGTCGCAGCAACACTAATCTAGACAATTCGAACTAGAAGTAGATGCCTCACAAATCAGCACAGGGGTGATCTTATACCAAAGAGATCTACCAACTATACGCACAGATGGCACAGAGAAACCAGGACAATGCAGACCAGTGGGATTCCATTCTCAAAAATTCACCACAACAGAGCAAAACTACCCCATTTACGACCGTGAATTCTTAGCCATCATGAGAGGACTTCGCTGTTGGACGTACTTGCTCAAAGGAACCCATATCCCCGTCCTGGTATACACAGATCATGCCAACTTACGCTACTAGAGAGATCCCCAGAAGATTGGTCCATGCATCGCTGGCTACATACCTGAATGCAAGCAATACAATATCTTACTGGAGTACAAACCTGGAGCAATGAACAGAGCAGACGCCTTATCTAGATGACCAGATTATGAAGGACCAAATCCAGATAACGACAAAGTGCTCATATGGCCAGATCAATACTTTTGCAAGCAGCATACCTCCATGGTCAGGAGTCACCCTGGAAACGGGTGGCCCGGTGGAGAAGAGACACAGATCCACATCTTTGACATAGATAGTATTCATGACAACTGGGATAGCAAAGTCAAAACAGGGCAATATCCGTACCAATCAGAACTCAAGCAATGGGTGCAATTACATAACCTCACCTTATTGGATGGGACCCACTGGCATCATGGGACCGCTTTGGTTGTCGTGGCAGACAACACGCTTAGGAGGGGGGTAATTTCCCTTTTCCACAATCATGTGACAGCCGGTCATCCTGGGATTACCAAAACACTGCAACTCCTCTCACAGTACTACTGGTGGCCGAACATGAAAACATTCATCACTGAATACATCAAAGGATGTGCTACTTGCCAGATGACAAAAGTCAACACTCATCCTGCCCATCCACCACTATTTCCCATTACCCCTGCAGAGAACGCTCGCCCTTTTGAAACAGTCGCAATGGATTTCATCACTAAACTCCCACAGTCAGGTGGATATGACACTATTCTCATGGTTACGGACACAGATTGCTCAAAGGCATCTATTTTTATCCCTTGCAATGAGGCAATCGACTCAGAAGGAGTCACACTGGACTTCCTTTTTCAGCAACCATCACCTCCACAGCAAATTCTCGCCAAAGAAAGTGGTAGCTTATAGTTGGATAGTCTTAAAAACACGCATTTCTCGCTCTAACAAAGCATCTTAAATCTCTCAAAACACTCAAATTAGACAGTCAGTAAACTGTTAACATGTCTAAGGTCCCGCCAAAAGCGGGATTGAACACCCCCACACCGCGCTCAGCAGGCAGAAAAGTGCCCCAAACCTGGGCAACCACGGCAGCGATAGCTGCAAATATCACAGTAGAACAACTGAATGCACCCACAGCCAACATAGGCAAAGGGGTTGCCACCCCCACCAGCCCGGCAAAAGAACAGTCAAGTGGCACAGACATGTCACAATCAAGCACTCTACGCCTTATAGCGGAAATGCTAGCTGCTATTCTACAGGGCAGCAAGCTCAACACCCTCACCAAACAAAGTGTGGTGAAGGTGATTAAAATCGCCAAAGAAGCAGAGACGAAAGAGTTAGATAGGGAGCTAAGCAGTGGAGAGATTGAGAAAGTGAGTGCTATATGCTTGGCCGTCCGGAGCAACCTTGTGGGCCTACACAACTTGCTTGACTTGAGGATCCACCAAGTGCAGGAAAGCTGCAAAACAATCCTTGACAACACCAGCAAAGTACTGTTGGGCATTGAGGAGGCAAAAACCGACACCAAGGACCTGACCAGCAAGGTCAATAAAGTGATGGACACCATGGATAAAATCGCCTCCGATACAAACTCATATCGGTCGGCGCTGTTATCCAAACCCATAGTATCAAACGGGACTGCTGCCGACCCCAGAGTCCTGAGCGACATGGACCGTAAAGCGAAGCAAATCCTTGTGGACATCTATGACAATGACGACAACAATGTCCTTTCAAAGAGTATAGCATTCATAGTAGAGAAAGCTAACAAGATGATAGCAGGGCTACACTGTGCCAGCAAACCAAAAGATATCAAAGTAGTCTCGGCTCTCAAAACGCACAGAAAAGTGCTGCTTCTCACACTGAACAGCAAAGAAGCAGTCACTTGGATCAGAGAGCTGCTCAACAAGACAGAATTCTCGAACGGCTTCTCCGCCGAGTCACAAATCAGGGAAAGATCTTTCAACCTAATAGCACCAAGGGTCCCCATCACCTTCGACCCAAGTGACAAGAAGCACCTGCGCGAACTCGAGGAGACAAACTGCTTGGACAAAAACACGATAAGAAAGGCAAAATGGATCAAGCCAGTGGCAAGGAGGAGAGCGGATCAAACAAACGCCTACGCTATCATAACCCTCTCATCAGTGAACACTGCTAATACCCTTATCAGAGACGGGTTCTATATCTGCGGCATTAAAGTCAGGCCAACGAAGCAGAAGCAAGAACCCATTCAATGCATGAAATGCAGAGAGTGGGGTCACTTCGCCTCAGAATGCCCATTGGTGAAGGACATCTGTGGGAACTGTGATGAGGAGCACCACACCAATGGATGCAAGAACAAGAACAAATTGTACTGCGTAGCTTGTGATGAGAACACGCATGCCAGCTGGAGCAGAGCCTGCCCAGAATTCAACAGAAGATGTCAAATCCTCGACGGGCGAAACCTGGAGAATGCGATGCCCTACTTCCCCACAGAGCACAACTGGACTCTAACAGTCAGACCTAGCAGCATACCACTAGAGGACAGGTTCCCAGCGAGATTCACTGTCAATGCACTACCCATGATGGGTGGTTGGCAGCAGGTCCCCAGGACACGCCAGCAGTACAGGGGACAAAGAGGCAACACAAGGGGCAGAAACAGACATGATAACCCAAATTGGATCCAGATCCCACCCGCACGTGAAAGGGAGGAAGGCGAACTCCCTGTCAGCGGTGTAGGTTGGTATACGAACACGAACGCAGGAGAATTCAACACGGACGAGACAACCCCCTACAACCTGTCAGGATGGGATTGAAAGATCACATTAACATATGGCAGCAAAACGTGAACAAATCACCCACATGCCAACACGACCTGCTAAGTAGTGACAAATTAACGTCCATGAACATTGACATAGTAGCAATTCAGGAACCGGCAATGATCAATAAAAACCGCTCAATAGCATCCAAGGAATGGATCTCGGTATACCCCATGACGCACGCGACCAACCCTGAGAAAACCAGATCGCTCACTCTAATATGAGCGCAGATCAGCACAGACAGTTGGAATCAACTTGATTTCCCGTCGAGCAACATCACAGTGGTCCAACTCAGCGGAGCGTGGGGTAAATTAACAATATTCAACATCTATAATGAAGGTGAGTGTAACAATACTATAAACCTACTAATGAAATACCACCAGGACAACCACCCAAGCCTGGAAAACAGTCGCGTCAGCGCTACACACCAAATCTGGCTAGGAGACTTCAATAGGCACCACCCCTACTGGGATGACCTCAGAGACTCGAGACTGTTCACCGACACCGCCATAGTGGCAGCTGAGTCTCTGATAGAAGCGGTAGCTGATACTGGTCTAGATATGGCCCTACCCGGAGGAATCCCGACCCACTGTCATAGCATCACAAAGCATTGGAGCAGGCTTGACCACGTATTCATCACCGAAGCGTCCACTGGTGCAGTGATCGCATGTAATGCGCTGACCAATCACAGGGGCATAAACACCAATCACATTCCAATACTAATGGAGCTGAATCTGGGAATAGCCATCAGTGAGGTTAAACCGACTCCCAACTTCAGAGACGTCGACTGGGAGGAATTCCGTAAGACGCTTGCAAACTACCTGGATCCAGATCAGCTGGAGGAGCAGATCACAAGCCAAAGGCAACTGGACGAAAGGTGCAGTAGTCTCATGAAGGCCATCCAAAACACGATCCACGATCAGGTCCCAATCTCAGAAATCACCCCCAAATCGAAACGTTGGTGGACTAAGGAGCTAACGCAGATGTGCAAGAGCGCCAACAAGCTAGGTAGACAATCATTTCTCTGTTGTAATAAGCCTGAACATGCGGTGCACAACCAGCACAAGGAAGCAAAGAAAAGATACAAAGGCAACCTTGAATACAACAGAAAACACCACTGGAGGGATTGGCTTGAAAAAGCGGACGAGCCAGACATCTGGATGGCTAACCGCTACGTGACAGCACCAGCAACAGATGGCGGCAAGGACAGAATTCCAGTACTAAAGGTCACGGTGGACGGGCAGGAGACCTCAGCGCAGACCAACAGCGAAAAGGGCAACGCGCTCGCCAAGGGCTTCTTCCCGCCGAAGCTGGCAATAAGCACAGTGCCACCTAATGCTGAATACCCTCCCCAGTGCCAGGCCGACGTCAGGATCACAGCAGACCAGCTCCGAAAGCAACTCCGTAAACTGAAGCTGTACAAGGCCCCAGGGCCAGATGGCATACCAAACATAGTGCTAACGAAATGCGCAGAGATACTGACCTAGAGACTGCTAAGCATATTTGTCGCTATGTTCAAGCGCACGCTAATGTACAAACCCTGGAAAATGTTCACTACAGTAGTGTTGAGGAAGCCGGGTAAGCCTAGATACAACATACCCAAAGCGTACCAGCCAATAGCCCTCCTCAACACGATGTGGAAGGCACTCATGGCGATAGTCGCAGATCAGCTTACCTTTGCAACAGAAAAGTACCAGCTCCTCCCGGCGACCCACTTTGGAGGCAGGCCAGGACGCACGACCACTGACGCTATGCACCTCCTAGCTAACACAATCAAAGCGTCATGGAGAAAGGGCAAGGTCATGTCAGCTCTGTTCCTAGACATAGAAGGTGCATTTCCCAATGTTGTACCGTCACATTTGGAACACAACCTGCACAAACGTCAAGTCCCTGGTAAAATTGTTGAATTCATCTGCCAAATGCTACATGGAAGGGTTACCACCCTAAAATTCGATGGGTATACGTTGGAACCCATAAACATCGACAATGGTATTGGCCAAGGCGACCCGCTCTCCATGGGTATGTATCAATACTACAATGCAGACCTCATAGACATCCCAAACGAGCCAGAAGAATCTGCGATGGCCTATGTAGATGACAGTATCATGATAGCCGTCGTGAAATCCTTCCAGGAGGTGCATGAAAAATTGCTAAGCATGATGACAAGGGCCGGAGGAGTCATCAAGTGGTCATCTCTTCACAACTCCCCCCTTGAGTACTCCAAACTTGTGTTAGTAGATTTCGCCCCCAGCCAAAGCTCGAAGTTACGAACCCTGCTACACCTCCCACAAATTGAAATCCAGCCAGCAAAAAGCACCAGATACCTGGGGGTGGTCTTCGACCAGAACCTCACCTGGAAAGAACAGCACGCCAGCGCGATAGCAAAGGGAATGAAATGGGCGATGCAAATCAGAAGACTAGCGAGGCCTACATGGGGACTAATGCCAGAAAACACCAGACAGTTGTACATGAGCATCGCAATCCCAAGGATAATATATGCAATCGACGTCTGGTATGTGCCACCATACGCCAACGGCAAACGTCAAAGGGGAACAGTAAAAATCATCAGGAAGGTAGCGACCATACAAAGAGCAGGTGCGCTAGCAGTTACAGGCGGCCTACGCTCCTCCGCCACAGACGCCCTCAACGCCATGGCGTATTTCCTTCTGGCACTGCTATTAGTAGACAAAGCATGCCACAGAGCGATGCTACGCCTGGCAACACTCCCAAAAGAACATCTGCTACATAGGATAGTCAACAGCAAGACAACAGGTAAGATCAAACAACACAAATCACCCATGAGCAGTTTACTGGCAGCATACAAAGTAGACCCGAAGAAAGTGGTAAAAATCCCGACAGCAGCGAGGGATCCGACGCTCCAAGGCGAGCTCCCATTTGACATCAGCATAGCCGAGAGCAGAGAAGACTCCATCAACGAAGCCACACACACAGATGAAGAAGTCCAGATATTCATGGATGGATCAGCCCTAAATGGCATGGTAGGAGTGGCTGCCACTCTAACAAGGGAGGGCAACCCCCCACGCACGCTCCACTTGACCCTTGGTCCCGAAAACGAACACACTGTGCACGAGGTGGAGCTGGCCGGAATCCTCCTTGGCATGCACCTCATCAGCACTGAAAACCACGGCAGCACAACCTTCGCACTGGGAGTGGACAACCAGGCAGCGATCAGCACTTTCCACTCCGCCCTAAGGAACCTGGCCCACCACCCTGCAAGAGAAATCTTGAAGGTAGCAAACAGGGTGCAAAAGAGAAGGCAGAGAGGTAAGTACAAGCTGACCATTCGCTGGACAGCTGGACATGAGGGAATTCAAGGAAACGAAGACATAGATTACAAAGCAAAAAGAGCAGCAGAGGGAAAAACTTCAGACAAGCAGACTTTACCTCCGTACCTGAGAAAATCTCTGCTAACCAACCCTGCAGCAGTAAAAAGAGACTTCCACAAAGATCTGAAAAAGAAATGGAAGGACAAATGGACAGCCTCTGTAAGAGGACGGAGAGCAACACGCATTGACAGGACAACACCATCCAAAAGGTTCCTCAAAACCATCAGCCAAACTGAACTCAGCTGCGTCAATGCAAGTCGAATAGCGCAGTTCAGGTTAGGGCACGCACCCGTAAACCAGTACCTCAAACGCATGAGGAGGGTCGATAGTGCCAGATGCCCAGCCTGTGGAGACGAAGAAGAATCACCAGAGCACTTCCTGCTCCGCTGTCCGTCATATGCGCACAAAAGATGGGCACTCACACAGCAAGCCAACAAGCTTCATAGGCTTATGACGATGGAATTGTTATTAGGAACACAGGAGATGGCAAGGACCTTAGCCAAGTACATCAGAGCCACACACCAGTTCGAGAAACCAAGCCCAAGCACTCAGACTTAACCCACATAATGGCACCCACACCCCCTACCCCTTCACCCCACATCTTTCCCCCTCGTAATGTTGTAGTGCACACCAGTCCTGTGCAAGCGCTCCTCCCAACCTGACTCAAGTGATCAGGCAACCCATGGGTGATCTCAGCAAACATCACCAGTACGACCACTCCCATATCAGGGAGACATTCCCACCGAGTACCAACCGATCTCCTGGCACATCAATGCTGCGCTCGCCAACCACTACCAGTTCACATTACACAACGATGGCTTCAGTGCTATGGGGGCAGAAAGCTGAAGTGTTATAACCCTTGTACATACATACACAGTGCAGTTTGTAACTCTTTCTAGAAGTGCCACATGGGGCTCTGCTCCCCAAGACGCACAGTAATTGAATCCAAAAAAAAAAAAAAAAGGAGTCATGCTTCTGTACCTGAATCACATAACTCCACATTATAGCATACCCCACAAAATCATATCGGACTGCGATGTTCGCTTCACATCAAAATTTGCTGCGGAACTTTGCAAGCTTCTTCATATCAAACAGAACATGAGCACAGCATACCATCCCCAGACTGACAGATCCAGTGAAAGAACCAATCAAACCCTAGAACAGTACCTCTGGGTCTTCTGTGGCACCCAGCAGAACAACTGGCATGCATGGCTCCCGCTTGCTCAATATATGAAGAATTCATGGCCTTTAGCAACCACAAAGAAAACACCTTTTGATCTCCTTATCAGATATATGCCACAAATTCATCAGCCAACTAGATCATCGAACCTCCCCACATTCGAACAACATTTGTCAGCAATCAAAGAAGCCAGGAATGCTGCTCAAGAAGCCCAACATAAAGCACAAGAATCTTGGATCAAAGAACATCCCCGGTTTATGCCATTCAAAGTAGGAACCAAAGTTTGGCTTGAAGGAACAAACCTCAGATTACCAAGTAACATCACCACAAAGCTAGCACCAAGGCGGTACAGACCATTTATGGTAGCTGCCAAAATATCAAACGTCGCTTACAAACTCAGCCTCCCATCCACCTGGAAAATACACGATGTATTCCACACCTCCCTTCTTACGCCTTACAAAGAAACCAATCAGCACGGCCCCAATTTTATCAAACCACCACCTGATATCATTAAAGGCAAGGAAGAATGGGAAGTAGAACAGATAATCAAAATGTGCACATATGGACAGTGGAAGAAGAAACAATATCTTGTAAGATGGAAAGGATATTCCCCCACTCATGACTCATGGGTCAATGAAGATGACCTACACACTCCGGAACTCTTAGCCGAATTTGGAGGAACAAGTAGTATAAAGAGCATGCAAAACGACAACTACAACCTCACTACATGTCTCTCATTCCCCCAGATATCTTCCCCCCACTCATCACGACCTATACGGAACAGAAAGATGACTACGCCCTTGTCACCCAAGTCCACCAGAGTGGGAACATCCTCACCTACTACACCACCCTTCGACGAAGCAACCAACCCCACCCAACCTTTATTGACACCACCTGTACCATTAGTTGGGACAAGATCCACCTCCAATCCACAGTCTCCAATCATAAATTTCGTCAACCTCTCATCGACGTCACCATCCCCAATCCCTATTCCCCATGTACACTATTGGAGCATTTATTGGCAGTACCTCAAACAGCACCACCACTGTCCCCAAGCACAATGGGTGAAGAGATACTCATAGAACTTCGCAACCACTCTCTTGCTGACCGCATTGGGGAACACGTACCTACCCCTTTCGAATACACTGTCAGCACACCACCTAGCCAATATATTGAGGAACAAGAGGCTATCTTGGCTACTCTAAGGGCTAATGAGGCTGACACTAGGACTCACTCTACTCCTGGGTCAGAGCAATGCCATGTTCCTTCATCCCCTAGCTCTTCTGAGTTCTGTCACCAACTTTGGCTTAGCAGTGAACCTACTCAGCCTGAGATACACTCCATCATCAAACTCTGTAAAGCTATAAAGAGATACAGACAAGCCAACCCCATCTTGAATGACACTATGAAGATATGGATGGACAACATCATAGGATACATCAACCTCTATGCTCAGCACAACCCCAACTCCTCCATCCTACCCACTACCAATGACATCTTTGACCAGATCATGCACTTCACCTTCATTCCAGTATTTATGGAAATGGTAGGACCCTACCTTGAAGATAGCAACCAAGAAGTCGGACCACCACCCACTCTCCTACAGTGCATCACTATTAACATTGTGACACAAACAGAAGTGTCCACAGAAGACAACCATCCAGGAGGAGACTGGATGAAATTCAACCTTGGCAACCCAGCTCATTACCCCTTTGTCTATACTGATGAAGGTACATATCCACATGCAGCCAAGTACATTTGGTACTTGTCTCTCAAGGATGGGGTTGTCCACCAAGGTACTAGCAGTAAAAACAAACCAGTCTATGCTGCCCCCCTCCACGCTTGTGCATTCCCTACCCCCAACTTTCGTCGTCCTGGTATTAAAGATACCGACCTCTATATTTTCCATCCCAGCAGTGCTAGCTGAGTTATAGTGGATGACGCGCTCTACCACTTAGGCGATCCGGGTGTCATAGCTGATGTACACACACCCTGTGCACAGTATGACTGTAACTGGCATCTGGAGTAGGAAGTGGGACCAGAGTAAGTTCGGCAACTGGGCCATAGAGGTACATGAGTTTCAGGGTTTCGGCACAGGACTTGGGAGTGGAGTAGCCCCACCTGGTATGCAGATGTAGGATAAATAGGAGCGACTGTAGTAGTAGTAGGAGCAAGTCGAATCTCCTGTCTAGTTACCTGACTTCTATAACATCGATTTGAGTCTAGTGTTCATGGCGGTGACATTAGATTTGACTTTGTTCTTTCTCTTTCATCACGGCTAGTTCAAGCACTTCTGGGCCAGTGAAGCTCAAGGACCGATACTATCTAACAGACTATGAGCTTGCCCAAAGAACCCACAACAATCAAGTTAAACGAATATACGAAGACAACCCTAGAAATCCCATAGGGGTAGAGTTCCAAGGATTCCAAACTGAAGAAGGACATATGATTGAAAACGAAGGATTCATTCCCGTCTGCCTACTCAACAAACAGTGGTTCTGCATCTACTACAGCAAATCAAGAAACCGATTCTTTCTAGGTCCACACTTCCCTGAAGTATCCCTATACAATGATGCATACATCATAGCTCAACAACTAGCACAACAAGAATTCGTTATCCCTGTAGAAGAACAAGAAGACAACGACGAACACAAGATAGAGTCGAGCTATCACACCTCTAGCTCAGAAAGTGAAGACAAAGACGAAGGCTCTCCCACCAACAACATAGATCAAGAAATTCGAGGAACGCTAATCCCTCTCAAAATGCACACACCTAATGTTAAGGCTTCAATGGGCCTTGATAGTACGACTTGTACTAAGAGGTGAACTGGTGGCAAGTACTTGAAGAGGTAGAAGTCTCTAGTATTGCTAGAGACAACTCTGAGTGGCTTATGTAACAAGTGGGTAAAAGGAGAGGCACAAGGGAGGCTTTCAAGAACATTGATATTGAGAATCAAGTCAAGCTTAGGGCTTGACTGTCGAAATACAGGGCGCTTATATACAGGCACGGCCGCGCACGGGCCATGGTCACTAAAGTAGGTACTTCTGGTCAAGAGGGGGCTGTCTGTATCGTATGGTACTCCGTGGACAAGTGCTGCGGTCTGTATGAGTTGAACAATAGAGAATGAGCGAGAGCGAATGACAGATTGACAAGTTGCCTAATCCATCCTTAAGGGTCGAACAATAGTGGCGGGTCATTCCAAGAAGAGAAGCATCGTCATGATGCGATGACGACCACAAGGTTTGAGGCTGATCCGAGGAGATCTGATCTCCATGTGCCCATTCTGGTCTAATGGGTGTCTAGC
>Ga0307509_10009267_pt1 | contig 12352 bp, 10 predicted proteins | sample 10_EM_MG_FD_202245 | JGI IMG/M metagenome (GOLD analysis project Ga0307509, IMG submission 202245) | Populus trichocarpa ectomycorrhiza microbial communities from riparian zone in the Pacific Northwest, United States - 10_EM | ecosystem: Host-associated > Plants > Roots > Unclassified | place...
CGGCGCGCTCGCGGGCTACCCGCTGGCCCGGATCACGGCGGGCTGGTCGACGGCGGTGTACCGGCTCTTCATCCTCGGCACGTCGATCCCGGTGTTCGTGGTCGTGGCACCTCTGTACCTGCTGATGCGCGACCTGAACCTGCTGGACACCTACGCGGGCGTCGTCTTCATCTACACCGCGCTCAACCTGCCGTTGGCCGTGTTCTTCTACACCAGCTTCATCCGCCAGATCCCGACCGACCTGGAGGAGGCGGCGGCCCTCGACGGCTGCGGCGCGCTGCGCACGTTCTTCGTCATCATCCTGCCGCTGCTACGGCCGGTCACCAGCACCCTGTTGACGTTCATCTCGCTCCAGATCTGGAACGACCTGCTGGTCCCCCTCGTGTTCCTCCAGGACCCGGGCAAGCGCACGGTCATGGTGAACGCGTACTCCTTCATCGACCCGCACACCGTGCAGCCGACCACCCTCTTCCCGGCGGCCCTGCTGGGCGTGCTGCCCCTCTTCGTCATCTTCATCTTCTTCCAGCGTCAGATGGTCGCGGGAATGTCGGCGGGAGCGGTCAAGTGACGGATCATCAAGTTTCTTCGACCTCTGAACGGCCCGCTCTCACACCTCAGTTGACCAGTACCCGGGTCATGGCCATCCTCAGGTCGGCCGACGCCTCCGGGCTGCCCGCCGCGGCCCGTGCCCTCGCGGCCGGCGGGGTCACCTGCCTGGAGGTCACCCTCACCACCGCGGGCGCGCTCGACGCGATCGCCCGTATCAAGGACGAACTCGGCGCCGCCGTCTCGGTGGGCACGGGTACGGTCCTCACCGCGTCCGACGTCCGGGACGCGCTGGCCGCGGGCGCGGAGTTCCTGGTCTCCCCCAATGTCGAACCGGACGTCATCCGTGCGGCAGCCGACCAGGGTGTCCCCTTCTACCCGGGGGCGTGGACGGCGACCGAGGTGATCACGGCCTGGCGGGCGGGCGCAGCGGCCGTGAAACTCTTCCCGGCGTGCACGGGCGGCCCGACCCATCTGGCCCAACTCCGCGCCCCGCTACCGGAGATACCGCTCATGGCGGTCGGCGGCGTGGACCTCGACACGGCGGGGCAGTACATGGCCGCGGGGGCGCTCGCCGTGGGCGTCGGCTCGCCGCTGCTGCGCGGCGCCGACCGGGACCCCGCCCCCGAGGCGTTGAGCGCCCTCACCGCACGGGCACGCGCACTGCTGAAGACGGTCAGGCCCGACACCGGGGCCAAGGAGCGACACCTGTGAACAGCCGCAAGCCGGTCGAGAGCGACGAGCCCTACCTCGTCACCGTGGGCGAGACCCTCGGCGTCCTGTCCGCCGCCGGCCCCGGCCCGCTCACCCTGGGCACCACCCTGCGCCTCGGCATCGCCGGAGCCGAGTCGAACGTGGCCGTGGGCGTCAGCCGCCTGGGCGGCAGGGCGACCTGGATCGGCCGTGTGAGCGACGACGAGCTGGGCGAGCTGGTGCTGCGCGAGCTCCGCGCGGAGGGGGTGAACGCCCTCGCCGTGCGCGACCCGGCGCCGACTTCCCTCCTCCTCAAGGAGAAGCGCACCAGTACGCACCACCGGATGCGCTACTACCGGACGGCGACGGCGGGCGTCCGCCTGGCCCCCGAGGACATTCCGGCGGAGGTGGTGGCGGGGGCGACGATCCTCCACATCACCGGCATCACACCGGCGTTGGGGGAGGGTCCGGCGCGAGCGGTCCGCCGGGCGGTGAACATCGCACGCGATGCAGGGGTGTTGGTCTCCCTCGACATCAACTTCCGTTCCCTGCTCTGGAACGAGGACGAGGCGAGGGAGGCGGTGCTGCCCCTCCTGCAGGACAGCGACCTGGTGTTCGCGGGACCGCACGAGGCGCGGCTGGTGGTACCGGACCGCCACGAACCCGAGGAACTGGCCAAGGGAATCTGCGAGTTGGGCCCGGCCGGTGCGGTGATCAAGCTGGGCGCGGAGGGAGCCTTCGCGCTCGTCGACGGGCGCCCGTACCGCCAACCCGCCCTGCCTGCCCGTGTTCACGACTCGGTGGGCGCGGGGGATGCCTTCGTGGCGGGCTACTTGGCCGAGCTGCTGGCGGGCGTCGCTCCTGAACTCCGGCTGGACACGGCGGCCCGGCTGGGCGCGTTCGCGGTCGGCACGGAGGGCGACTGGGAGGGCCTGCCGCGCCGAGCCGAACTCGCCCTGCTGGACCACCATGACGACGTACTCCGCTGACAACTCCAGCCGCCCACACCGTACTTCGCTGAGGAACTGAACTCATATGGCAGCACAGACAGTTGATGATCAGTCAAACGCCTTTGGGGCTGGGCGAGTTACTGTCCTGACCGGTTCCTACACGCCGGACACCGGTGGTGAGGGAGTCGGTGTGACGGCGCTGCGTTTCACGCCGGGGGACGGTCTGCGGGTGGTGGACGCGGTGGCGGCGAGCGGTGCCTCCTACCTCGCGGCGCATCCGACGCTGCCCGTCGTCTACACGACGCACGAGTCGACACCGGGCGCGGTGGGCGCGTTCGTCCTGCGGGAGGACGCGGCGCCTGTACCGCTGGGGGCACCTCTGACCAGCGGCGGCGCGAACCCGTGCCACCTGTCCGTCCACCCGAGCGGCGACTTCCTCCTCACCGCCAACTACGGCACGGACACGTTGCCCGGCACGGTGGCGGTGCACCGGCTGGACGGCGACGGCAGGCTCGCGGACCTGACGGACGTGGTCGAGCACAAGGGTTCGGGCCCGGTGGTCGGCCGCCAGGAGGGCACCCACGCCCACCAGGTCATCACCGACCCGGCCGGACGCTACGTCCTGGCCACCGACCTGGGCGCGGACACGGTGTTCACGTACCAACTCGACGCCGAGGCGGGCAAGTTGACGCCGGTGGGCGCCTCCCAGCTCCGCCCGGGCTCCGGCCCCCGCCACCTCGCCTTCACCCCGTCCGGCGAGTTGGTGCTCAGCGCCGACGAACTCTCCTCGACCGTGACCTGCCACCGCTACGACGCGGAGACCGGCACCCTGCACGAACTGTCCCGGGTGCCGGCGACGGCCGTGGCGGACATCCCCAACCAGCCGGGCGGGATCGTGACTTCGGAGTGCGGACGCTACGTCTGGGTCACCAATCGGGGTGCGGACACGGTGGCGGCGTTCCGGATCGCGGGCACGGAGCTTGAACCGCTCGGTGAGGTTCCGAGCGGGGGGAACTGGCCTCGTGGGCTGACTCCGGCGCCGGGGTGTCTGCTGGTGGCCAACCAACACAGCGGGACTGTCGCGGCGTTGGGGGTTTCGGGGGACGGGTCGCTGGTGGAGGCGGAGGTGGTGGTCGCCGTGGCGTCGGTGGTGTGTGCGCTTACGGTCTGACGGGTTGAGCGGACCAGCGTGGCCGTGCGGCCGTGTGGCCGGGATCTCTAGAGGTAGGAGTCCATCAGGTCGCGGTTCACCGTGAAGTTGGCGCGGTCCAGCGCGGGCAGTCCCAGGTGGTCACAGATCAGCTGGGTCAACTGCTCCTCGTAGGTCTCGCTCCTGTGGTCCAGTCCGGCCGCCGTGATGAGGGGGGCCATCTTGTTGGGCCAGAACTCCCCTACGTAGCCGGGATCCTCGTAGTCGACGCAGGACGAGGTCTGGCCGTCCTTGTAGTGGTACGCGTGCGGTCCGTGGCCCTTGGCGATGGACGGGTTGGGGACGAACACCATCAACTCGGCGCCCTCGGGGCAGAGTTTGCGGTAGTCGACGCCTTCGTAGTCGTTGCGGGCGGGGTTGAACATGTGGTGCACGATCACGCCCCAGTCGCCGGGTGCCGTGTCGTTGCCGGAGGCGAAGGGCGGGCGGTGTTGGGCGGACAGTCCTTCGGCCAGGGCGGCCCGGTCGGTTCCCCTGAAGTAGACCAGGACCGTTTCGTCTTCCCCGTACCGGTCTTCTGCCATCCATGCCATGACGCCGTAGCGGATCCAACTAGTCATGCTCAACAACGTATTCGACGCCACTGACAAACCGGCGGAGCGAGCCGCCGTGCCGCGCTGGCACCTCCTCTGCCCGACCTCCTCTACCCGACCCCCGCGTGATCGATGAACGCGCTCAACTCCCTCGCGACCGCGTCGGGTTGCTCGTCGGGGATGAAGTGGCCGGCCTGCGGGATGACGACGCCGGTGACGTTGTCCGCCCAAGGGCTGAGGGAGGCGGCCATGTCGGGGATCGAGCCGTGAGAGCTGGAGATTCCCAGGACCGGGAGGGTCAAGTGGCCCTGCCCGTCCGCGGAAGTGAGGGCGGCACGGTTCTTGCGGCCCGATTCCTCGGCGTCGCGGAAGTAGCCGAGGGCCGCTCGGAGGCCTCCCTCAGCTGCGATCGAGGCGGCGTAGTGGTCGATGTCGGCGCTGTCGAACGTGTCCGGGGACAATGTCTTGGCCCGCAAGAACCAGCCCACGTAGTCCCGTTCGCGGCCGGTGATCAGGGTCTCGGGCAGGTCGGGCACCAGGTGGAACGCCAAGTGCCAGGTCTTCCAGGCCCGTTCGGGGTCCGTGGGGATGCTGTCCGGGAGGGTGATTCCGGGGATGCCGGCGTCGAGCAGGGCGACGCCGTGCAGGCGGTCCTGGTACTTCACGGCGAGCGAGAAGGCGACGCAGGCTCCGATGTCGTGGGCGGCGAGCCAGTACTTCGGCACGTCGAGCGCGGTCAGCGCGGCCTGGACGCGCGAGGCGAGGGTGTGCGTGTCGTAGCCCTGCCGGGGGCGGTCGGAGTGGCCCTGTCCCGGGAGGTCGACCGCGATCACGTGGAAGCGCTCGGCGAGCAGCGGCATCACCTTGTGCCAGGCCCACCAGGTCTGCGGGAATCCGGCGAGCAGCACGACCGTAGGAGCGCTCGGCTGTCCGCCTTCCACGGCGTGCAGCCGGATTCCGTCCGCGTCGACCCAGCGGTGGGTGAAGCCGGGGAGGTCGCGCAGCGGTAGCCCGGGGACGTGGTCGGGGTCACGGTCGGGGTCGGCGATGCGGTTCAGGTCGTCGGGAGAGCCGTTCGGGGTGATGGCGGCGTCGGTCATGCCCCCACCGTAACGACGGCCTCTCCCAGATCGTCTGCACCTCGACGCTGCCGTACCGCGATCCGGCGGACCTCGAACCGGCGCGCGCGGCCGGGCGGTTGTGGGACATCGACACCGGCCACGACCTGATGGTGAGCGAGCCGCAGGCCGTCGCCGGGTTCCTGGAGCTGGTGGCGGTGGCGGTGACAACGGCGGCGGGCTGATGGCCGACCTGTAGCCGACTCACAGAATCAGCCGACGGTCCGTCACATTACCGAAACGTAACCTACCGACAGGTATCACGAGTAACTTACCCGCAGGTAAGTTCCAGGCGAACCATTCTCCGGACGGCCGCTCCACAGGAGGTTCGCCATGCCCGCACGCATGCCCGCACGCAAACGAAGCCTGCTCGCCGCCGCACTCACCGCCACCGCCTGCCTCGGCGCCCAGTGCCTCGCCCTCACGACCGCCACCCCCGCAACCGCCTCGGACGAGATCGTCTCCAGAGGCGTCACCATCCCCGAGTTCTACAACCCGCCCACCACCCTCCCCACCTCCGACGGCGCCCTCATCCGCAGCGAGCCCCTCCCCCTCGCCCTGAGCCTGCCCGGGCTCGACGGCAGCACCCTGCCCGGTACCGCGACCCGCCTGATGTACAAGTCCACCGACTCGAACGGGCATCCCGTCGCCGTCACCGGCGCCTACATCGAGCCGTCCGCCGACTGGACCGGCGACGGCCCGCGCCCCCTCGTCGCCCTCGCCCCCGGCACCTTGGGCCAGGGCGACCAGTGCTCCGCGTCCATGGGTCTTGAGCATCCGCTGTCCCTCAACAGTCAGACACTTTCCGTCGGTTACGAGGATCTGGCGATCTACCGCCTCCTCGCCGAGGGCGTCGCCGTCGTCGTCACCGACTACGTCGGACTCGGCGCCACGGACCGGCTGCACACCTACGTCAACCGGATCGACGAGGCGCACGCGGTGCTGGACGCCGTACGCGCGACCCGTTCGGTGACCGGCGCCTCGGTCACCGCTAGCTCGCCCGTCGGGCTCTACGGGTACAGCCAGGGCGGCGGAGCCACCGCCGCTGCCGCCGAACTCCAGACCTCCTACGCCCCCGACGTCACCCTCGCCGGAACCTACGCCGGAGCCCCGCCCGCCGATCTCACCTCCGTCACCAAGGCCATCGACGGCAGCGAACTCGCGGGCGCACTGGGCTGGTCGCTCAACGGGTTCCTGCAGTCCGACCCGGCCCTGAAGCCACTCGCCGAAGCGCATCTCAACGATGCCGGGAAGGCCGCGCTCACCGACCTGTCGACGATGTGCGTCGGCGACGCGCTGTTCGGCTACGGCTATACGCAGAGCAGCAGTTGGACCACCGACGGGGAGTCCATCAGCGACATCATCGCCTCAACTCCCGCGCTGAAGAGCTTCCTTGACAGCCAGCGCATCGGCACGCTGAAACCGTCCGGCCCCGTCCGCCTCGCCACCGGCGTCAGCGACAACCTCGTCCCGCACGCCCAGGCCCGCCAACTCGCCCTCGACTGGTGCGCGAAGGGCGCCGACGTCACGTACAAGGCCGTCGTCCTGCCCGGTGTCGGCAGCGCGCTCCTCAACCACTTCGCGCCGCTGCTCACCGACCAGGGCGCCGCCATCTCCTGGCTCACCGACCGCCTCGCGGGCGAGCCGACCCACTCCAACTGCTGGACCATGCCCGTACAGCCCTGACCCTCCCCCCAACCTCCAGCAGTCCACCCCTCCGCCCTGCTCTCGGGAGGGGTCCCGGGCCGGTCGTACCAAGCTGACGGCAGCCGGTACGACGGGGAGGAGCAGCCGATGGCAGGGACGAGCGAGAAGAGACCAGGCGGCCGGATCGGGGGACCGGCCGCCGCCCCCCGTCCCCGCCCGTCCCCGCCCGTCCCCGCCCGTCCCCGCCCGGACCGGACGTCAGGCGGCGTCGATCAGTGCCAGGTCCATCGGGACGAGCGTGGTCGACGCCAACAGGGCCCGGATCAGATGGTCGTTGAGGGCGTTGCCGACCGGCTCGCCGAGTTCCTCGCGGGTCAGCCAGGGCACGCCGTCGCGGGAGAGGCGGGTGCGCACGCCGTTGACCAGGTGCTCGACGCGCTTGTCGGTCCAGCCGGCGCCGGGCTGCACCTCGCCGAGTTCGGCGGCGGTCTGCCGCCAGGTGAGCGGCTGCGGCCGGGGTTCGTGCAGCAGATAGCGGCGGCCCAGGACGACGAGGGCGAGCTTCTCCTGCTCGGTGAGCACCCACACCCGGGGCGGCCGGGTGACGTCCTCGTGCCGGGGCTGCGGCCGTAGCCCCTCGGGGCCGGTGACGAAGACCTCCAGCAGGTGTTCGCGGCCACGGGAACCACCGGCGAACAGCGGGGTGTAGCCGGTGTCGAGCGGCAGGGGGTCCTCGTCCCGGAACAGCAGTCGGCCGCCGGCGCTGCGGAGCGGCAGCCGCCCGACGTTGCTCACCCACCAGCGGCCGTCCCGGTGGGTCAACGTGCCCTGGTGGCGGCTGACTTGGGGGTCGTCCTCGCCGACGCAGACATGCACCTCGGGCCGGTTGCGGCCGAACAGGACCTCGCGGCCGTCGCCGGGACCCAGCGTCATGCCGCCGGTCAGCGCGAGCGTGAAGAGCGTGCCGGGCAGCGGCGCGGACGCGCCCCGGGCGAGGCTGCCGTGGGAGGCGGGCAGGCGTCGGCCGCCCTCCAGGGGATCGGGTGCTCCCGACGGGGTGTCGGGGGTTACCGGTGGCGTCATGTCACCTGTCCGCCAGCTTCTTCGCGATGTTGTGCACGACCACGGTGGCGAACTCCGCCGCGCTGTCGCACAGTTGCTTGCTCGACTCCGGCGCGTAGACGATCAGCTGGAGGATCTCGACGGTGCGCTTGCCGACGGCGTCCGTGTAGACGCGGTGCGGGGTCCGTACGGTGCAGCTGTCGTCCTCTTCGTCGTTCGGTCGGTAGTAGCTCTTGGTGCCGGCGACGTCCACCGGCGTTCCGTCGTCGCTGTCCAGCGAGTTGTCCCGGGTGAACCGGATCTCCACCTCGCGGTCGCCGTCGCCGTCGCTGGACCAGTCGCAGTTCCAGGAGCCGAACCCGCTGTCCTGGTTGTCGAATTGGACGCCGGGCAGCCGCTTGAGTTCGTCGGCGTCGAGCAGCGAGCAGGCATTGAGGTTGGCCAGGGACCACTTGGGCCATGCCACCGTGCGCCGGGGCACCGGGCCGTGGGCCAGCACGCTGACCACGTGATCGGTGGCGGTGTCGGCCATCTGGCACGGGTCGGGCGCCGTCTTCGCGTCGAACTGCTGCCCGATGACGCGGATCTGCTTGCCGTCGGGGGTCAGGACGGCCCGTTCGCAGAACACCCCGTCCCGCTTGATCGCCACCCGCGTGAGGTCGGTGTCGGGGACCAGCTGGGTGGATTCGATGGTGGCGAACTTGTCCCGGTCGGAGTCGAGGTTGACCTGCACGCCGGCGTTGTCGTTGCCGCCGTTGTTGAGCAGGATGACGTCGCACCGGTCGATGTCGCCGTAGTCCGGGTCCAGCACGGTGGTGCCGAAGCGGCTCAGCGAGGCGGCGTCGATCAACCCGCAGGGGTCGGCGGTGCGTTCGTCGCCGATGGTTCCGGCCCGCGCCGAGGCCGAGGGCTTCGCGTCGGAGCCGACGGTGTCCTTGCCGTCCGCGCCCCGCGAGTCCCAGGGGGCGAAGAGGACGAGCCCGGCGGCGAGCGCACCGCTCGCGACCACCGCCACGGCCGTGATCGCCAGGGCGCGACGGCGGAGCACCGGGACCGTGACGGCGGCCTTGGCAGCGCGTACGGCGTCTCCCAACCGCAGGGTCCGGGAGGTGAGTTCGAGCGTGCTGCGGTCGAGCCGGTCCTGGACGTGCGCGGGCGGCGGGGTGGCCTGCCGCAGCAGTTCGAGCGCCCGCGTGGCCTCGGGTCTGTTCCGGGGCTCCACCTCCAGCAACTGGGCCAGCGGCTCGGTCAGTTGCCCGGCCCGGCGCGCGGTCTCCAGGTCGCCCTGGACGGCCCGGGTCAGATACGTCATCAGGTGCTCGGCCTCGCCGTACGGCGACTGCCCCTCGACCGCCGCGAACAGCGAGGCGCCCAGGGAGAACACGTCCGCCTTCTGGCCGAGCGGCTGCCCCTTGGCCACCTCGGGGGCCAGATACCGGGGTTTGCCGCGCACACTGCCCGTCGCACTCTGGGTGACGTCGTTCCACAGGGCCCGGGAGATCCCGAAGTCGGTGAGCCTGGCGACTCCTTCGTCGGTGACGAGGATGTTCTCCGGGGTCACATCGCCGTGCACCACGCCCGCGTGATGCGACTTCACCAGCGCGTCCGCGATCTGGCAGCCGATCGACCCGGCCTCCTCGGGCGCCAACGGGCCGCGCTCCGCCATGAGTTGGGCGAGGCTGCGGGAGGGGACGTACTCCATGACGATCCAGCAGATGGCGCCCTCGTCGACGAAGTCGAAGACGGCGACGATGTTCGGATGGTGCAGCCGCCCCGCGTTGCGTGCCTCGCCCATGAGCCGTCGGGTGGCCCGATCGTCGTCCAGGCGTGCGCACTTGACCGCGACCCAGCGCTGCAGCCGCTCGTCCCACGCCCGCCATACGACGCCCATGCCGCCGGTGCCGATGGGTTCGTGCAGGAGATACCGGCCGTCGATTCTGTCCCCGGCCGCTGGTGTCACCGGCACCGTCCCACCCCTCGATCACGGTTCTGACGGGTAACGGAGTGTACAGATCCGGCACTTGGGGGTGATCGGATTCACGGGACATCAGGCGGACTCACCCCGAACCGCCACACTCAGCCGCATCTCCACGCCCGGCCTCAGCCGCCGCAGACCGCTCGCCGCGACCGCACTCGGCGCGGCGGCAAGCACTTCATCGACGTCAGCTGTCTCGCGCAGGCGGAGTCCACCTGGCACTCGACGGGCGGTGTTCCGTTCGGAGACGCCGTCGACCTCACCGGCCGCGCCCTCGGCCAGAAGGGCCTCTACGTCATGGACGGTGCCCGCATCCCGGGCTCCACCGGCGCGTGCGATCCGTCCATGACGATCGCCGCACTGGCGGAACACAGCATGCGGACGATCGTGCGGCAGGACCTCGGGCGGGTGTCCCGACCGGCAGGAAAGGTGCGTCAGCTCGCGGACGCATGCCGGCCGAGCGCCTCGTCCAGGCCGGCCGCCAGGGTGAAGAGCCGGCTGAGGTCCGTGATCCGAAGCATCTTGCGGATCATGGGCTGGGGGCAGACGAGCGTCAGTTGCCCCTCCCGTTCCTCGACGCGCAGCCGAGCACGACACAGCAGCCTCAGCCCGGAGCAGTCCATGAACTCGACGGGGGTCAGGTCGATCACCACCGAGGGATTCGGGCCGTCCGTCGCCGCGTCGAGTTCCGGAGTGAGGTGAAGGGCGGCGGCGATGTCGATCGCGCCGTGGAGTTCGACGACGGTGCGCCCTGGTGTCCGGTAGACGCGGACGTATCGAATGGGCGGAGGGGTTTCCCGGGGCATGGAGACATCACCGTGAATTCAGCGGGCTGTCCGCACCGGTCCCGGGGCGGATGACGACAGGGGTTCACGGCCACCGGGAGCAGGGGTGACGAGACAAGGGAATCCTAGATCGAGGGCAGATCATAAATAAGGACGTATGCCCTTATTCATAGGGCAGAATGCCCCGTTGGAGTGATATTCGGGATGAGGTCTTGACGTTGCATGCGTGCGCCTTTCTCGCATATATGCACACGCCTCTGACGCGGCTGAAAGAAAGGAGACGGGAACCCTTCTCCCGTCCGTCCGCCGACCCCCTCACGGCCCCGCCACCTGGTCGTGCCTCCGCTAGGCTCGTCGCGTGACAGCCGACCAGTCCCACGAGGACCAATTCGCGATCGTCGCTGTCGCGTCATCCGCGGGCGGCATCCACGGGCTGATCGTGCTGCTCGGGATGCTGGACCCCGACCTCCCGGTACCGGTCCTGGTGGTCCAGCACCTCGACCCACGGCACCGGACGGTGCTCGCCGACGTCCTCTCCCGCCGTACCGACATGCCGGTCAAGCTCGCGGAGGCAGAGGAGCGCGCGCTGCCCGGCACCGTGTACATCGCCCCGCCCGACCGGCATCTCCTCATCGACTCCGACGGCGTGATGACACTGTCCGACACCAAGCTCGTCCACTTCGTACGGCCCTCCGCCGACCTCCTCTTCGAATCGGTCGCCGGGTCCTACGGACCGCGGGCGATCGCCTGCGTGCTCACCGGGACCGGCAGCGACGGCGCGACAGGGGTCGACGTCGTCAAGTCGCGCGGGGGCACGGTGATCGTCGAGGATCCGCTGTCGGCGGAGTTCAAGGGAATGCCCCAGGCGGCGGTGGACACGGGAGCGGCGGACTACGTCCTTCCCCTCGCGGAGATCGCCACGGTCGTCCGCGGACTCGTCGGGGCCGCGAGGCAGTGATGAGCGAATCCCAGAACACCGCCACCGACGAGGCACTGGAGGAGCTGCTCGTCTTCATCAGGGACGCCCGCGGCTTCGACTTCACGGGCTACAAACGATCCACCCTGGGCCGGCGCATCAACAAGCGGATGAACGACGTGGGCATCCGCACCTACACCGACTACCAGGATCTCCTCGAAACCAGCTCGGACGAGTTCGACGCCCTCTTCAACACGATCCTGATCAACGTCACGTCGTTCTTCCGCGATCCGGACGCCTGGACCTTCCTCCAGCGGGAAGTGGTCCCCGAACTGCTCGCGGACATCGCACCCGACCAGGAGATCAGGGTGTGGAGCGCAGGCTGTTCCAGCGGCGAGGAGGCGTACTCCCTGGCCGTCATGTTCGCGGAGGCGCTCGGCCTGGAGGAGTGTCTGCGCCGCGTCAAGATCTACGCCACGGACATCGACGAGGAGGCGTTGCGCCAGGCCCGGTCGGGTCAGTACCCGGAGAAGTCCCTGGAGGCCATCCCCACGGAGCTGCGCGAGAAGTACTTCGAGCAGAACGGTGCGGTGTTCGGTTTCCGCCCCGACCTGCGACGCCGGGTGATCTTCGGGCGGCACGACATCACCCGCGACGCCCCGATCTCCCGGCTCGACCTGCTGATCTGCCGCAACACACTGATGTACTTCAACGTCGAGGCCCAGACCCAGATCATCGACCGGTTCCACTTCGCGCTGCGCAAGAACGCCTTCCTGTTCCTCGGCAAGGCGGAGATGCTGCTGAACGACGCCGACCGGTTCGACGTGGTCAACATGCGGCAGCGGGTGTTCCGGCGCCGCCCGGGCGACGCCGGGCTGCCGTACCACCCGGCTCCGGCGAAGATCAGAGCCGGCGCG
>Ga0307509_10009268_pt1 | contig 12352 bp, 10 predicted proteins | sample 10_EM_MG_FD_202245 | JGI IMG/M metagenome (GOLD analysis project Ga0307509, IMG submission 202245) | Populus trichocarpa ectomycorrhiza microbial communities from riparian zone in the Pacific Northwest, United States - 10_EM | ecosystem: Host-associated > Plants > Roots > Unclassified | place...
TGTGTTTTTTTTTTTCTTTTTTGTTTTTTTTTTTTTTTTTTATATTTTTTTTTTTTTTTTTAATTTTTTTTTTTTTTCCCCCACCCCCCCCCCCTTTCTTTTCCTTTCTTTTTTTCCCCTGCAACAGACCGCTAATACACACTTGGTAGGAGGATGTTTGGTCGTAATTGACTAGAAGTACCCTCGACACGCTGGTGCGGATATTTCCTGACGTTTTCACGCTTCTCTTTTATTTCTTGTTTTTTAGCGCTTCTTGTTCGAGATTTCCTCTGGTGGCCTTCATTTCATATCTTTCGTTCCTGTGCCAATAGGGATAGATTACGATGGTTTTCAAATTTCCCTCTGTTTCTTTCCAAGTGCTGGTGGTAACCTTTTTCCTTTACCCCCAACAGGTGCTTTGCGTGCTTTATTTGCTACAAGTGAATATTCTTGTTTGGTACTTGCTTGGGAAACTCTTGTCGAAGGGCAGTTATTTGTTGTTTGGTCGGTGGGGAGTGTGGGGCGACGTACAGCACCATTTAAACGTTTACGGAGTACTTTAGAAGGTGTGGGGGAAACGGTAGGGCGATGGGGGGTTTCAAAAATGGTTTGAACGCACATGTCCGCACAATCTATAATAATATCATAACTCTTGACTTTGTGATGAGCCCCGCCCACCCGTTCGTTCATATTCTTGCGCTGTGCTTGCCCATCCCGAGAAGTATAGACTGTCCCTGCTTGTAAACCCCAGAGTGCAACCAGAACCCATTCCCCGGGCTAAACAACCTCTTTCAAGCTTATCCCGCAGTGCCGGAGCTACAAGTGATAGAAAAAAAATACCGGCAACGAAGCACAGATTCCCGCTTTCGGTGGCAATTGGGAGTCCGCTTGGGTATAGGGACAACCCACACTCTCCAATTCGGCCAGTACAGGTTTACCAGCGCCGGCGCCGTCACACAGTACAATTACTCGAGTACTTCCTTTCCTTTCCTTTCCTTTCCTTTCCTTCCTTTTTTCTCTTGGGCTGTACCGCACAGCGTAACTGTAGGCCTACTTTTTCTTCTTCTTTTCTTTTTCCTTCCTCTCCTGTCAAGTACCGTATGATATGATATAATACCCAGTACCGGTAAACCACGGTACCGCACTCGAACAGTTATAATACCAGTACTGGTGCAAACAAACAATCAATCAATCAGTCGGGCAAATAAGCAAATCCCGAGAAAGCTCAGCCCTCCCCCCCCTCCCCAAAGGCCCGGTATATAAATACAAGTACGGGTACGGTATCATATTTACCTCTACTAGTACTTGTATACCCTACCCCGCCCATCTCCCTGCGCTGGATAGACCGGTACGGTGCATGCTGTGTTACTGGTAGTGCGGTACAGTACAGTACAAACCCTGGCTAACCCGGCCCCGCCATCATTACGATTTACTGCTTGTTGTACGAGTACAGTGGCGGGCCAAGAGGGAGGGGACGGGGGGGGGGGTATGATATTAGGATTTACATTACAGTACTGTACGACACAGGGGATTTTGTGGGGAAGGAGGGTTAGGATAATCGTGTAGGCCTCCCAGAGGATGATGATAATCATATTGCCAGGTATTGGTTAAGCGCTGTACTCGAGTATATAGGGTCCTGATTAATTACCAGTTTGGCCGGCTACGGTAGCTGGCTAGGCTGCCGGTGTGGTATAAGATCGGCCCGGCGCGGTGCCAACGGCAGCGCGGTAGCCACGGTATGCTAGCTAAGCTATGTACGAGTAGCGAGCTATCATAGCAGGCTAGTTAAGTGCCCAGCCGCCAACCTTAATTCGTTGGATCATGGTAATAAAGTGGCTGGCATGTCAGAATTATGGTTCTTTTCATTTGTTCTTTTTGCGGGGGTGGAGGGGTAAGCGGACCGTACTAGTACCCGAGCGCAAACGAGCAAGTGGGGAAGAGTGAGAGGGGGAGGGAGGGGTATGCTCTGGGCGTTAACTGCACTTGTCGATAGGTATTGTGGGTTTGTGCCTCTGTCATTAGAGTTTGCTAGTAAGCGCAACTAATCAATGTTATCTAATACGGTATTACAAGTATCACATCCAAGGAAGTAAGGGAGGGAGGGAGGAAGAGTCAAGACAAAACAAGGCACACACGAGATGAGATAAATGCACGAAAGTGACTGTCAAGAAAAACCATCAATCAAGAACCAAGAAACAAGATGCCGCAGGTACGACATGATCTAGCCATCTCGCCCAAAGCCCTAACCGGATTTCGCACCACATGCATAACGTGGCTGGGTTTATGAACGAATGGAGGCAAGAGAGGGCAGAACAATGTCTGCCCTTCCCTGGATCGAGGGATGGGCTATTTAGTACAAAAATAGTATTCCCAGATCTGGAGTGTTGGTACTCGTAGAGGGGTCCTTGGATCAGTCACAATTCGTTAGAGTGATTCGGTTTGGGTTGACTTTCTTGAGAAGGAGGGGGGAGTTCGAAGGTGAAGTGTGATATGATAACGGATAGGATACTCTTTGTGTGATATACCGTATGGCAGTATCGGCAGTGAGCTTGTCTGTTCTCGACTCGCATAGACACCCCTCTCCCACACCCCCCCCTCCTTTCCTTGGTTCCTTGCCTCCTCCTCGGTCTGCGTGACCCCACGCTACACAGCCAGGGAGATGCTGCATGTCTCCTTTGCCCCTCTCGTCCCTTCATTCCCACCCGTCAATTCTGTAAGCATGGCACTGGTGCGGTACGGTTCGGTAAACGATATATCAACGTCTGTCGGTGTCATGGACCAAACCTGACTTTTTTATTATTATAATTATTGTTATTATTACCATCATCATCATTACCACTGTGTCGTAATTGTCCCCAAAAGTCAGGATCAAATTAGGGAAAGGAGGGAGAAGGAAGGAAAGGACCCACACATCTCATTTCTGGCAGACGGCCAAACGGGTGCCGAAGTCAAAAAAAGGAAGGAGGAAAAGCGGGAGAGAGGTGGGAGAGACAAGCAAAAAAAAAAAAGTAAGGGAGGAGGTTGAATGGGTGGGAAGAGTGGAAGGAAGAAGAAGAAAAAAGCAATCTTGCTGGCCCCGTCGTCGTCCCAGTTCCTTACCTCCCATGAACCGCACTGCTGGGGTCGGCGGTGGGAGGGAGGGGGAACCCACCGGGCTGGTGCGAGGAAAGGAAAAATGGGTCGGGCACGAACGGTTTCCCGATTCTGGCCTTTTTTTGTTTTTTGTTTTTTGTTTTTCTTTTGGATGGCTTCACACAAGTTTGATTCCTCCCTTGAGGGAGACTGGTTTTGTTAGGAATGAGGTTCTCTTCTTCCTCTCGGAAACCATTTCAAATGATTAGGAGAGAAATAGAAGATCTGAATGGGAGAGGAAAAATGAAGCGAGAGAAGAAGAAAAAGCTCTTGATGAGTGGTGCAGGCATGACAATATCATGGATAGGCCTGGTCCCTTAGCGAATCTCATACCCAGTAACCCGAATGTTTCACTCTCATGGGTCGTACTCGAGTACTCGTCCCAGGCAAGCAGTACCCGGAAACAGGGATTAGAGAAATACAACATGGTAAAATATCTGTGCGTATCTGGGCCCCCATACAAATATACCCTCCTGTTTCCGGCCACTTCTTTCTTGGGACGAGTCCCTCCTGAAGGATTCCGCATATTGACAGGTATCATAATAATGCTGTCTTTTTTTTCTGCACCGTGCAGTACGGCATTCGAGGAGTTCCGCTTGTACTTGGTACAAAGTGAAATGTCTCCCCCCCTGAAATAGTCCTCGTGACTATAAAAATATCGCCGTTCTTGTAACTCGCACTGCACCATCACTTCCCTCCCCACAATTCGATTGCTGTTCCGTGTATGCTGTAGATGGAGTACTTGAAAGTGCAGTACAAGAAGGCGCATCGATATTTGAGTGCCTTCACTTGGGCTACTACTGGTACGAATTCCAAGAGGAGTCAAGAACCAAAACTGAAACCCAGTCTTTTCCCCCCTTGTTGGTGCTGGGCCGCACACTGGCAGTTAATAAACGAAAAGCTCTATTTTTGTTTATGGGAGTGTCGGGTACCGTGCTCTCCCTATTCAATCGCTCATTGCATGAGTGACAGCCTATGATAGATTATGGGCACTGATGATACCAGCCCACTGTTCCCATACCCACTACCACTTATTTAGATTCCGCACGCTAGGCTCTCGGGTTCGGTACAGCAAGGTTGGGCTCATTTCAGATTCTTGTACTCCCACACTTGACAATACGGTACACTATCGGAGGTGCCGCACTTCAGCGGCAAGGTGCTCATCCTGGTCAGTAGTGATAGGTTTGATTTTACTAAAACCAATTTAAAAAAAGCGAAGGGAGAAAATTTACCTCCTCCCTTTCTTATCAGAGGGATTCTTCAGCAACCAGATACCGAAACACCGAGCACACACAGTTTGATTCTATGAATTTTGTCAAGAATTTAGGAAAATCTAGGAAGCCCGGAAGGACTTTGTCCAGAATCGCCCGTGATGCCCAGGGCGGGATTGTGAGGCCATTAAGCCCCAAGCTCTGACAGGGCGCTGATTGAGGCTTCATTCATGAGTTTTTGGTGTTGCTTTTTCTGCTCACATCGAAGAGTAACCCGAACCCGAAAGGCCGGATGGGCCGTAAGTTTCTCGTCTCAAGAGGACTCCCCTCCCGTGAGATTATCCCCGCTTACCCTTTTGGCCCGCTCTATTTCTTTTCTTTTCTCTCTTGCCGCTGGCTGGGTTGCAGCAAGTCTCCTCTCTCGTGACCCTCACAGTGTCAGTAGTATGATACGGTTCTCCACCAAGCCTTTCTGAGGCCCCCATGAGGAGTATCCACCCCACGCTATGCGGAATATGTTTGGGGGTTCATCTCCTTCACCGCTTTATCATCTTTGCTCTGAGCAAATTTGCCGAATTTCGAGCCAACTGAACGTATACGCGAGAGCAGCCCCCTCCCTTTCCCCTTGTTCATAACATCATTTCAGGGCTTCGTGCAGCGAGAGGCAGAAGCAAGGGTACTTTTCCGCCTACTCGAGTCCTTGTCCGAGAATTTCCTCGACTATCAGCAGCTAAGACATCCGTGAACAAATGTTACTCGAGGATGTCGGGGATCTTCAACTGGCCCATGCGGTCGGGTTGGGCAAGCTTATGCGCACGTCCCAAAATGCGATTAAGCGATCCACTCCCTGTCGCAGGCTTGCCAGCCTCAAAACCCCGGGATCTGGTTTTGTAACTGAGGCAAAAACATTCCTACCCTTACACGTGATCTAGGTGAAATCGCTTGCAGACTTGGCTTCTTTGCTCCTCTAAGATTCTGGCGATGAGACGGAAGTAGATCTTTCCCCTTGGCCCCTAAGTTTGTCTGATCAAAACGCCGGAAAAGAGCGAATGCAAGTGATTCTAGACCGGTGAATCGGTGCCGTACAGAATTCATCGTTTTCCTCCTTATTGTGACACTTGCAGTCCTGATGCGATCGAAATCATGAAATTGTAGGGAGTCATGATGTGTGCTGAATCTTTGCTTAGCGCTGTCGCGGAAAGCGACTCGCGTCCGTGTCGGGCGCAAAATCCAGACTGCCGTTGCGTGGGGGTGCCACCCCTAACGCGGGGAATTGAGCTAGCCGATTTTATACCACCAAACAAATGCTAAATCGCCAAGATCATCCCTCGCTAGTCTGGAGTAACCTCATCGAAAAAGGGAGATTCCTTTGGTAAACACTTCACCTTAATTTAGGCAGCCCTGACATGGAGCAAGAGCTGCCAAACTGAAAGTTTTTTCTCACCACGCCAAATTAAGACTTCGGAGAGGTGGTGATATGTATGGAGTCCATATATGCGATAGTATGCAGTGTGCATGGTCATGTTGATGAGGTTAGAGGAAACATTCCTTGACGGAATCGGGTTATTTCAGCACCGTGTGCACAGAGAACCTATCTTGGTATTTAGGGGCATCCATTGGAGGGAATCCAGTTTTGTAAGATCGTTCTCCCACATACCCTCCACCAAGAGATATTGAAGCTGAAACATGATTTCTATGGAGTTTCAATGGCCGTGCATTGTCCCCCGTTCCCGGGTGTACTCTTCATCCGTGGCCCCTTCCAATCAATGCCATCAAGCCTCAGTCCGCAACCTGGCTCAACCAACTACGGTAGTTGGTCAGCTGCTGTGCTCTGACGTTGCGCAATATGTCTCTCGCACAAACATTGCACAGGAACAGGATTGTTCCTTGTACAGTGCAGGATGATGCTGGAACAGTTAACAGCTAACAGCCCGAGGAAAGCCGCGTCCGTCATACCGGAAGCCACATCCCTCCTCGGCACCTTCTAGCAAATCCTGCGAGGCACTGTGGTAGAGAGAAGAGTTTTTCTTTCTGATTTTACTCTATCTTCCCTGGGTCGCGTAACCGCTTGTGTGGTGAAAGACGCCCTCCCTCGGCGCTGATCCCTGAAGCTATGGGTATCTAGCGGGAGAAAAAAGCAATTAGTTATTGGGCTAGACATCTTCCTTTAACCACACTTCCATCGATGCATACCCCACCCTCGAACCGAAACAAAAAGAGCTATCCAACCTATCGGCATATTCGCAGTGGGCATAATACCGGTGCTGTTACCCTAATCTTCTAGCTTCGCCTCACTTCCCCTCTAGTGCTCACAGAGACTTGCAGGGAATCCTAGACATCTGTATCGATTTGCTGTCAGATGAGAGCACTGAGTTTGTTTTTCCTGCACTATTCTTCAGGTCGTAAACAGGGAAACTGACGGGTACCTTTCTGCTTCCGTCGGTCTCGCTGCATAGTTCCGCGGATGGGATTGAACGAGTGAATCAACCGCAGCTTGTACTAGTACTGTACGGTATCGTATTGTATTGTACCACCGAAAAAGTCCCTCTCTGAAGTAGCAGCCATTTCGTACAAACCCCCTAGATTTATTTTTTGTCAATAACGGAGGAGTGCTCGGCCCGAGACAACCCCGCCAGTGTTTCGGTCGACAGATTAGGTGGTGTGAACGGCGTATTCAGGTACTCGTACTATCGATTGTATTGCGTCCAAGCGATGGGTGGGTGTGGGGGAACAATCACTGGAAGAGATAACCTAGACCAATAGGTGAGTTGAGCCCAAGATACTGCCATTTCCAACGCCACTGGCTCGTTCTGCATGCCCAGGATTCATTGGAATTTGCGCCGAAGGGTCCAATTCAGCTAGCTGAGATCATATCCTGAGCAAAAGGGTTGAATCAGTGAATGTTTTGGAAAGAAAGGGAATTTCGTTGGCACTCGATTGTTTGACTTAAGACAAACTTCCGCGATGACCAGATATTTCAAAGAATAGTGCACTACTGGCAATGATCGAGGAGGTTTGGTACTCAACTGCGACTGTGGTTTGCAGTAGCTGCGTGTCACCAGGCGGAAGCAGCCGAGTCGGGGGATTTTTCTCCTTGGAGCTTGGTGCTTTTGTTTTTTCTCATTTTGTTCACTCAAAGCGTACCATACAAGTACGAGGGAGAATATATCACTTTTGGCTCTCGAATCACAAAGGCCTCAGACCAATCCAGCGGATCCACTGAAGCTTTCCGGGCACCAGCCGCAAATCCGCCAGTGTGGTGTGAGGGTTTGCACCCGCACCCGTAGTCTAGCTCTGTGAAATTATTAGTTATGGGCTTGCTCGTTCTCTCTCTTTCTCTCTTTCTACGGTATCCCATCCACCCACCCGCCGTTACTTGCGTACTGTACTAACCTTTGCTCAACCACACCCACGCCAACCCTCCTCAGCACACAGCACAAACCTACCTTGCTAATTCTACCCTGCCTGTTCTATCCCTCCTTTCCCTCTCTTCTCCTATCCTGTTGTGGCAAGTTTCTTTAAAACCCCGCCACTCCCCCGAAGTTTACCAGCTTATTTCTTTTGCTCCAATCCCCAGTCATCCTTCAAGCCATCTCCTTTCTCTCGTGCATCCTATCACAGCCCTTCTGCTTTCATCTCATCCAATTCATCTTTCATCTAATTGTCTCGGACGGGATACATCTCTCGCCTTTCCCTTGCTTGAGCTTTTGTTCTTACAGCGGGATAGTCGATTACTATCTCGCACTTTCTCTTCAACACTTCTTCATCAGCTCTGAAATTTGCACAAAAAAACATCTCTTCCTCTTTCAATTCATCTCACTTTAGTAGGTTTTGCCGAACCAAATATCATTTCCTCAAATATGCTGATAAGAAACAGTCCCGCTGAAGCTCGGGATAAAGGTGGATTTCTCCTGCTCAACTTTAAGCTCTTAACAATTTAGTCTACAAGGTTAGCAACCCTTCGAGCTGCCCTCATCTCTTATCTAATCACTAACTTGGAAAAAAACAAGAATAATGGCAACCAGTCAAAAAACTGTGCTTTCCAACTCTTCTGGGAACTCACCCGAAGCTTATAAGCAGCACGCGAATACTCCTTACATGGCTCATTCAAAAAACACTTATCGTCATGTTCCTGGGCATCCTCACCAGATTCCTATCCAACCGCCCCATTACGGACAGATGATGCCAGGTGGAATTCCATATCCTGGCCCTATGGGCCCTCATCCCCAATTTTATCCCATAGGTACTCCAAACCCTAATTATAGACCTGTGTACAATCACGGGCCTGACCAGCTATCCTATTACTATTATCCCCACCCTAGCTGGCCTGTTCCAGGAGCAATAGCAGTTTATCCTCAGCCAGGATACGCCAATTCTCCACCTCCTACTCCTCCTCACTCGGGAGTTCCGTATGGATACCAGGTAACTCCTGGTCCAGAGTTCTATGGTGCTCAATTACTTCCACCAACCCCCCCTCCTGCTAATAGCTACCACGGAGGTGCTCAGGCACTGGCTGCCAATCCAGTCCCTCAATTAGAGCAACGACGTAGTTCTTGGTCTTCCTCAGCGGCTTCCGAGAGTCCAACGACGCCTTTCATGGCCTCTGTGCGGACCGATGCAGGGCCGATCATTGTTGAAGAAACCCATCCTATGGTGGCCTCTAATAGTGGCAGTAACGATGTTGTCTATGGACAGCCGGTTACTCCACACGAGAAAAAATCCGTCGAAGCGCTTCTATTAGCTGGCCCTCCACTCCCTACCCCAATTCCAGCTCTCTTCTCTCCTGAATCGGCGAGGAATGTCAGTCAAGCTCTAGATAATCCTACCCATACGACCAATGTTTATATTCGTGGATTACCTCCAGATACCGACGATGATAAACTTTATGAGATGACCTGTCGTTTTGGCACAGTCGTATCCCACAAGGCGATCATGGACACTGATCATGGAACGTGCAAAGGGTAATGCAACGAACTTCCCTTCGTCACTTGTGCTTCTCCTACTAAAATTTTCTTAGGTACGGCTTTGCCCGCTACGAAAATACCGATGAAGCTGAGGACTGCATCCGTGGGTTAGTTAGCTCGAAATATGAAGCTGGGTTTGCCAGGGTAGCTTATCTTCCCGAGTGTGTTTGCCTTGGTTGTTTACTAACCTAGCAATCTAGGAATCGTTTAATGCTCGTCTTAAGACATTAGCTGACCCTAACTCTACAAATGTCTATGTGTCAAACCTTCCTCGTTCCATGAATGAAAAAGTGAGTGATCGAGTGACCGAGTGAGCTATGCAGATGCTGATTCAAAATCTAGACTATGCAAGATATTTTTTCAGGGTACACTGTTGTTTCTAATAGGATCTTGAGAGATCCGGAGGGAAATAGTCGTGGTGTAGGATTTGCAAGGTAACTCCTACGTATTCCAGCAGAATGCGCATCATCTGATGAGACTAGATTTGAGGATCGTTCAATCTGCGACGAGATCATCCGCAACTTTCATGGGAAGCTTGTTGGCGAGGAACAAATCCCGCTACAAGTCCGCTACGCCGACACCAGTGCCCAAAAACGTCTCAAGGCTACCACCACAAAGAAGAGGCAATTCCGTTCGAACGAATATAATAGCATTGTTAATAGCTGCTACTCTATTCCACACCAAAATGCACAGTCCAACAATAGGGTTTGGCCCGCTAGCGGCCCTGAGAACACTTTAACTTTGTATGATTCCCTAGTCCACTCATATAACATGAGTTTATTAACAATCGTTATAGTCCGGCAATCCCTCAATCTGGTTCTGGTAAGCCTGGGGATTGGGAAGCCCCTCATTGGAGACCCTCGACTGCCATCGATCAATTGGAGACTGTCCAGGAGGATGGGGATGATGATTCCGAATCCAAGACGGAAACAAATGATACCAGTAGTCCAATTATCTTCGACTCCCTTCCGTGCTCCATTGGGAAGACTTCATCTGGAAGCTTTTCTGATCCGGGAGATAGTTACGGAGGGCTTGAGGTCTCGCATGGTACCCACTCGTTCTAAAAGGACACCAGCATGCTCTGCCGTGCTTCCTAGGGTTTATGTTTCCAAAAAACAAAAAACCATCGTGCACAGAAAATACGGTTCTCTTTTTCTTTCCTATTGGGTGGGTTAGGTAGGCGTTTGGTACTTGTACCATTTGGTGGGTTGTCTTTCGGGTTTTCTTCTTTCCCATTGCTCGCTCTTTTTTTCCTCAACGTTTTTCGTGCTATATTTTTTTCTTTGTTTCCGTGCAATCTCATGCTGTTTTGTACATGGATGGGAACCACATGACGTGGAATGGCGGGATGGTTTCACATCCATGATTGAAGCTGGTCGATGGTCATAGGTTTCATTTGTTTGGGTGGTGTCAATCGAAGATACCAAGGTGCAAGGTTTTTTTCTGTAAGGGAAAGGTGTTATTAGGCACTGAAATTTTGGGCAGGAGATTTGTGATTTCTTTTGCTCAATTCTGCAAGCTAGCGCATAAGTTGATGCGTTTTTCTCTCCCATCTCGGCCGCCCGAAGATGCGTCTCCATAGTGGTGTACCTAAAGAAATTATCGGGAAATACGAATGCCCGAGGTTCTACACTCCTAGTCCCGCAAGCGGTCATCCCGTTAACGCATTATCTTGTTTGGCGCATCATGCTAAACCATACCAGTATGCTTTTCTTGATTCACGATGGATGGTGTTTGTTCGGACTTCCAATTGGCCAAGAAATTTCGAGACGTTTGATTAAATATGTTGAGGTGTATCTGGCACGCCAGCACAAACCTCAGGGGTATGTCGGCGGAAATTAAGGCAGCGTGTGGTAATCGAGTTGTGAGAAGAGGAAAAAAAAGGTAATAAGATAATGTAGTGTAAAATGCATCCATGCACCTGGTGAAGATAGAGGTGTCGTGCTGTAATGTACTGTATCGCACGAGCACAGATAGTAATATGGTACCTGGTTCATACTGAGCATGGGTGATCGGCTCTTTACCTAAGCGGAAAATGCAAAGAGTCGGAAAGGAAGGAAAGGAAAGAGGGAAGCGAAGAAACAAGGGCAAACCCTTGAGCGATGCAATTATGCAACCCAATAGCACAATGGTTTTTTTCTTTTTCCCTCTCTCTTGACCTTCTCTTGCAATTCCCTCCTCCTCTCTTCTACATCCCAATTCCCCAACCCCATCTCTCGCGGAGGGGGAAGACTGGAGAGAACCTGGGGAACATGCCAAAAAAAAAGTTTAGTTAAGTTTAGTTTTATTCGCCTTGTCCATGGGTGTGGTTGGTGTACAGTACAACACAGCACAATAATACAGTCAGTTATGATACATGAAAGTGTTACTCGGGACTTTTTCATATGTCCCTTCCTCCACCCCCCCACCCCGCCAACAATCGATAGTTCGTCTCGCACTACCGTACGTATATACTATTATTACTTTTACCCCCCCCTCTCTCTATATATCTCTATCTATTTATCGTACGTAAATTTCTACGACACCCGGTTAAGTTGGCTATCACGACAATTGCGACCAATGATAGGGGTGTGTGTGTGGAAAGGAGCCTCATTTTTCGTTTCTGGACTGACTGATTGACCGGCTGGCTGGCTGACTGGCTGACTGACCGGTGGCCGTGGTGTGTGGTGGGGGTGGAGGAAGAGTAGGAAGAAGAATTGGGGGGAAGTTGGTGTTTGCTCGCTTGTTTGCTCGCTCGTTCTGGAGTAGACTTATTACCACAATAGCATTTAATTATTTTGTTTCTTTTCTTTTTCTTCTTTTTCTTCCTTCTCGCATCTCCTTGCCCTAGATTTATTTAGCCAGCTATAATACTACCATGACGACGATTATGACGATGAGTGCCTAGTAGGGTTTGCTGGACAGCACATATGTTGCTGCAATGTATAGCGCGCTCTCTACCCTATACTCGTGCAGTGCGTATCTGCAAGATTTAAGTGTTTCCTCCGGATGCGATTGAGGTAGGACCCGAGGGACAAGTAGAAGGGGGGGGGGGGGGGGGGGCCGGGATTAAAAAAAATTAAAGTA
>Ga0307509_10009269_pt1 | contig 12352 bp, 18 predicted proteins | sample 10_EM_MG_FD_202245 | JGI IMG/M metagenome (GOLD analysis project Ga0307509, IMG submission 202245) | Populus trichocarpa ectomycorrhiza microbial communities from riparian zone in the Pacific Northwest, United States - 10_EM | ecosystem: Host-associated > Plants > Roots > Unclassified | place...
ATTGGGATATTCTTTTCGGGGTGGGAGTGGAAACTCTTCATTGATTTGTTTCTGGGTTCTGCGGCCATCACAGTACTTGCAAGCACAGTCTCCATTGATCCCTTGGGCTTTGTTGAGCAGCCAAAGCATGTGGGGAAAGAATTCTTCAGGGGATCTGTATTTATGATATCCACCTATAAAGAAATAGTCAGTAATGTCATGTGGAAGAAAGAAAGAAAGAAAGAAAGAAAGAAAGAAAGAACATACCACGTAGATAGCAATCCTTCCTTGGGGGTTCTTCTCCTTTTGCCTGGCGTTCCACAGCAAATAGCTTGTACCCATCAGGGAAGTCTGCAATCCTGTATGCCCATGGATGACTGAAGATGTCTGAGGACTGTGGCAGGTTTGCATTGAATTCCCCTGGTGGGTGTAGCCACTGGCAGTTGATCTTCCCATGCAGCTTGAGGAGGACTCCCAATTTGACCAACCAATCTTGCTTCTGTCCACTGCTGGCTTCTTCTCCACCCCCCTTCCACCTTTCCATCTTTCCATCACTTCGACAGTTGATGTATAGAATCGCGCAATTCCCCTCTTGGGTGAGGGCTGCAGCGATGTTGAGAGATTGTGACTCTACTGTGTCCATATTCAACATGAGTGTTAGGGACAAGAAGTTATGGGGGATTTTCCCACACACCCCCTTGGTATATATACCCCCAGCCTCAACATGACTCATCCTCAGGGCTGTGGGCTTTCCACATGATTGATGTGATGGATGATCGCAACTTGGCGAAGGCTGTCCCCAAACCGGGCGCCGAAACCCTTTTGGCCTAGACGCGCAGTCCGGCTCCCGAGTGAGACAACCAAACTGACTGCGGATGTCTAATGCTGCTCGAAATAACTACGGGGAAACGCCGCTGCGCCTGCGCATTCGACCAATGCGCGTGGTTATGGTTACCCTTCTCGCATAAGATCCCTGTTGTAAATGGATCGTAGAGGGCACACTCCCCATGCTCTCCCAAGCGACCTCAACCCCACTCACGGACCGTCGGACTCGGGGAGACTTGTCCGCTTTCGCTAGGGTAGGTGCCTCGGTCGAGTTACGTATCGTCTGCCGCCCATTCCTTCTTGCGGCCTGCTGGCCGCGGAAGATTTTCCAGGTTGTTCACAACTGCGCATATGTTTGGGAGTCCTTCAATCATATTTGAATCCCTTAAGTAAAGTGCTCCAACTATAGTACTGTAGCTCTTGGTGGAGAGGGGTAAACTCGTGTTCGGTGTCTAACATGTACACCACGGGTAAAGAAGTAACGGGGGGAGAACCAGGACCGCGTGATATGTCAAGACCGCATCCAATCCATCCCTCTATAAATTCGGCGAAGTCAGATGAGCATGGCAAGAAACAGTGGGGTAATACATACACGTTTGGATCAGAGACCTTCAACATCCCATGCTCCGCCAGATACGGAAGTTTCTCTCCCAGTCCCTCCCTACTCACGTGCTCTACACCTGACGCGGGACGAGCCGAACCAAAACAAAACTCCATCGTTTCCAGTGAGTTATACATCCTCCCGGATCCACAAAACGCGTCGATGGTTCTCCAGTATAGTGGGGTTTCCGATATGGGGTCTATAGTGGCAACCGTAAGGTGTTCAAGGTTGTTTAAGGCCCGGAAGTTCTTGAAGAGCAAAGCGAGCGACCAAGGAGCGCTAGCGCCGTCGGACGCGATTGTAAGGGATCGCACGCGGGGGATGACTCGCTTCAGCCTTCGAAATACTGTTGGCAAGGTGTCACTTAGTCATTGGTCAAACGTGTCACGGGCTGGAAATCGGTTACCAAATGGGTATGATTCCTTGCGAGGACAGGATACCTTCAGATTCTCCAGGTGGCAGTCCTGGACCGCATCGAATACCTTCGTGGCCATGGTGATTTCGATGACGGAGTACGTGAGCGATTTCAAGCCGGAGGTGTCCAACCAATCCTGCTCGACGATTCCCGATAGGTCGTACGTGGCGAGCGTCCTGCGTGTGGTGATCTCTAGTTCGTCTAATGAAACCTTATGAGTAGGAGGGGACGAGAACATCGGGGCAAGTCGGGCGCTCTGCCAAGCGCATCTGCGGAGGCGGAGGGATTTGCACAACGGGAACGTGCGGAGTAAAGATTCGATGTCTTCACGTCGCGTAAAAAGGCAATCACAGAGGTCGAGTTTCGAAACGGTCCGCGAAATGATCCCCATGATCTCAATGAGGTCGGCCACGTTTGATCGGGAAACCAACGTGAACTTCATCTCCTTGAGAGAGAGACGTTTGAGTGAAGCCTTCTTCGCGAAAACACCGAGAACAGCAACAAATTTATCAGCGTATCGCCACGAGGCCATTCCGGGGATCCCAAGAGATAGGGTGTGGGTATAACGGAGGACCTGGAGATCGGCATCCTCAGCCGTAAGAATGAATCCATCAACTTTGTCTGGTGTATCAAGGTTGATGGTTTGGTAGAGGTGTCTCTTGCAGAAGTGGTAGAGGAGGCCGGAGACTGTAGAGCAGGCGCGGAGTGCCGGCGTGTCGTCGCGGAGCTCATCCACAACTAACCCAATGATCTCGTTCGGAAGTGGCGGAATTGCTGGCCCTGGTGCCCTGGAATTTCATTCAGACGGGGTCATAAACCTGGAGAATACACATACCGATAATCCCCATTCTTCGTCATTGGAGGACCCTCTCAACTCTCGCCGTTGTGGAAGTGAGTGGACAAGCTTGGACCGCCGGGAATAACGACAGTCTCACGCGTTCACCACGTTTTTCCCACGGTTTCAACTCATCTTGACTCAATTGAGCCGGTGTCAATAAAGGGGATGTACCATGACTCGACATTGAAGCTTGGCTAGTGACTCCCCACACAAATAAATGAGAATTACGTCTCCCGGAAAATGTACAAAGTCCGAGATGTGGAATTGAACAAAAACGACAGGGCCGGACGGTTGCCTCCCACGTCCTAGGCCCCTGGTGGTCCGCTAATCCCACCATACACCGAAGCATGCGAGTGGGGCGAATGGGCCATAGGGGGAGGAGAGCCCATAGACGAACCGTTTGAACTACCGGGTCCGCCCACTCCCACCGGTCCACTCATACTGAGTGCGCAATCGCAGATCACCTGTGCCCTTCTGACTACCGTCTGCACGACGTTGTTCGCATCCGGCTTATCGTTGGGGGCAGTGGGGCCCCTGCTGACCTTCACCAGCCCAGGGAAAATCGTAGCGCCAACTGTGTCAGGCTCTCCCCTCTCGCTGGTCAGGCACCGTTTCACGAGCTCGATTTGTCTTGGGTAGAGGGTACTCGAGAGTTCGGGAACGAAAGCGCGGTAGAAAGCGTCTACTGTGCCACCCGAAGAGGACGCGGACCCGTGGAGCATTCGAGAGAAGTCATACGCGGCTTCGAGGACATGGGTGACGGAATTCGGGGATTGTTGGGACACAGGGTCTGTGACAGGGTACAAATGAAGGACTTTGGTGAGACCCTGCATGTGTTCGTCGAGAATCAATTGAGACATATCGGCCGTGAACGTTTCGACGGCCGCGGAGAAGGTCTGACGTCGCCACACGGAAGCCACAGTCGGGTCGCCTGGGGAATTCAACGTTAGCCCACAGAGTTCAGATGGAAGAATGGGACCGCTTACGAGCAAAAATGTGTTCGTGTATCCTCGTCAATTGGACATTCGCCTCTTGGGAGTTCGTCACAATCAAACAATTCACGATCCCCTCCGATATAGCCTGCGAGATGGCGTGCCGCAGGAGGTTTTGAACTTGCATCGCGGTAGCATCTCCTCTCGTCATCTCCTCCTCTTCTGGAGAGTACCCTTCATAAATATCTGACATAGCAGCTTGGCGGATATCGTTGAGCTGGTTACGGTGTGTCCGAACGATGTCGACCGCCCATCCGTTGATGAGTCGTTCCAGCTTGGACGCCGAGTTCTGCACAGAAACTCGATAAATGGCAGTCCACGCTGCCAGAAGGCCACCCGCTCACCTTGATTGAGAAATCGTCGACGGAGCTCTGACCTTGTTTTGTCTTGATTCCCTGAGTTCCTCCCTCCAAAGTAGCGATCCGGGCGCGGAGCAGGGCGATCTGTTTTTCCTGTTCTTGCAGCTGGATCCGTTGTTCCTCGACCTTTTCGTGGGCGATACGCTATTACACGACGGATGGGCGCGTTAGCAACCCAGCACAACAGCGACTCGTCGCGGGCGCCGGCCAAGGCTCACAAAGTTAGCCAGAGCATATCTGTACTGCTCGCCAGAAACCATATCGGGCTGCGTGTACGCCATGCTGTCGTGGAAATGCCGGTTTACGGTTTAGCTGGTTGATAGGGTGTGGGGAGGATGCCACGGGACAAGAGGGATACCCGGCGTCATGGTTATATACAAGGGCGGGAAGTAATATAGTCGCGTGTCACAAATGAACACAGCCGCCCTCTGGCTGAGCGCATCTAAGCACAGACCCGTACATCTCACGAATCCGGTGTCAAAAGTGTGCTAAAGGTCTCAAACAGACAACCCCTCCAAGCCAAAGTCCTTCCCAGTGCCTCGGTCCAACTCGTTGAATGGATCACGCATGCTGCCCGTGCGCGTTCGCCAGAGCTGAGTGTATAGAGCCTTTATCTTCTGAAGTTCCGCGTCAATCGTAGCCGTCTTGTTTGCGAGCGCCACAAAAGTCGCGTGTTGCGCCTGTAGTGTGGAGGTGATTGCTGCGAAGAAGGTAAGGCTCGGGCGATAGATTACGGATAGGATTAGAGCGGCTCACATTGGGGAGTGTATTGTGTCTGGGCAGAGGCCGAAGCAAGTTTCCGTTCGATTTGCTTGGAGAAAGTGTTTGATGGGCGGGATTGTGAGAGGATCGCGAATCACAAACCTCAATCGTGGTTTTGTACCAATGCATACGTTCCCGCATCTGGATGGTGATCCTATCAAAGAATTCTAATGGGAAGGTTGCGTGGTTCTTGAGATAAGCCCCGTTCTGTGCATTCCTGTGGCCGTCGAGGATCCTGATGGCAACGATCGTATCTTGGACACATTGGTCGGCTTTGGTTTTTAGGTCCTTGGTGGAATGAACATCTGCGTGTAGCGTCGAGGTAGCGTTTGCAAGTTCCTGAGTTGGGGTCAGAGAAACGTTCTGAGTATTCCGCGAGGCGATAGGGACGTAAGCTTACTTTGTGGACATCACGGATGAGTTCTTTGCCTTTTGTAGCTTGTTCGGAGAGCTTCCGCTGCTTCAGTTCTTTGCCGATATGCACCCGACCCTGTATATGTGAACTGGAGAAAGAGGGTCAGCATATAGTAGTAGGTATTTCGCGCGGCGCCGCTCACTCGATATCCTCGAGGACCTTTTTAACATTTTCCGGCAAGTCGTTGAACTTGGTGGACTTGATAAAGAACTTCGAGAATCTAAATATAATCAGTACTTGTCATGACACGGCACCTTGACAAAACCCACGAGCCGCTGGGGAAAGGGCATGAGATCGGATGATAAAAATCAGGGGGCACTTACTCTGCACAAACAGGTTTCCCAATATTCGATAAGTACCTTGGTTAGTCGAGGTCGGCCGAAGAGTCAGAGGCTTCGCACCAAACGTCGTTCCCAAAGTGGATTGTTGTTGAGGCTGGGTTGCTACGGTGGTACCAAATAATGGGGGTTGGGAACTTCCGAATAGCGAGGATCCTGTTTGTGGTTGCTGGGTGCTACCAAATAGTGAAGTCCCGCTAGGCTGCTGCTGCTGTTGCCCAAACAGTGACGACGTCTGTCCGGTGGCAGGTTGCTGTGTGCTCCCAAAGAGAGAGTTTCCCTGCTGCTGAGGCTGTTGTTGTGTGGCGCCAAAAAGCCCTCCTTGCTGTTGCTGCTGCTGTTGTTGAACGGGCTGTTGCGCGCCAAAGAGTCCACCACCTTGAGAGGGTTGAGTTGTGGTACTCCCAAACAAAGATCCGCCTTGGCCAGGCTGCTGCTGGGTCGTGGTAGTTCCAAACAATCCACCTGTTGACTGCGCAGGCTGCTGGGTGCTTCCAAATGATCCCCCACCCTGGGGCTGCTGAGTCTGGGTACTCCCGAACAGAGTCCCACCCGCCGTAGGCTGCTGCTGTTGTTGTTGGGGTTGACCGAAGAGCGGCGCGCCCGTCTGCGTTCCTGTCGTCTGCGAGTTACCGAAGAGAGACCCTGTCTGCTGTTGTGGCTGGGTGCTCCCAAACACGCCGGTCATCGCTGGCTTCGTTCCAAATCCCCCGCCGCTAAATCGAAGAAAATCGCGATGAGACCCACAACGCACGCGTAAAGCAGATGAGGGGAATTCACAAAGACATGTCTGATGTCGTGGCCAAGGACGCGTTCAGTGGAAGGGAGTGGCGGAAGGGTGATCGCAGTGATCACAACGGGTATGCTTCCCTCTCTGTTCTTCGACCTCTTCAACTCCCTCTTCCCCATCTTCTACGACCCATACCAGCCGATAACCCCCGCTGTGCCGACAGCGGCGTCTCGGCTGACGTTTCAACTACGACATCTACACGCTGTATCGGAACACGGCCATGTACTACTCTCCAACATCGACCACGCGTCGTACGCAGGGAACTTCACTTCATACTCCTCTGAGGAGTACACCGTCGACACGAAACTACTGCCGTCTTATCGGCCGCCTTCATTTGATGCGGTCAGGAATGCGCGATATCGGTCCATGAAGTTCGGTCAGAGTACCCCTCTGGACTGGGGCGAGGAGGAGATCGTGGGGCCTGACGTCGAGAGTAGAGAGACTCTGCTCGTACTCGCCAAGATGACAAGCAATGCGTACCTGCAGCCTGACGACAAGGGGTGGTATCCCCTGGGGGAGAATTGGACTACAGTACGACTCCAACCTTACCTCGAACCCTCGACAACTCATATGTTCCTGCGTGTAGGGCTATGACTTCGGCTGGGAACCCGATGCCGACGGGTTCCGGGGCCACGTGTTCACTACTCCGGACAACTCCACTATCGTTTTGTCTATCAAGGGCACGTCGGCGGGACTTCCCGGCAACGGAGGGCCAACCGTGAAGAAAGACAAACTCAATGATAACCTCCTGTTTAGTTGTTGTTGCGCCAAGGTGGACTGGTCATGGACTCCGGTTTGTGACTGTCACCGCGGCGGTTGGAGGTGTTCTCAAGACTGCCTCGAGAATTCGTTAACCACGGAGAGTCTCTTCTATCAAGTCGGAACGGTGAGAGTGACGCCCACTCCCCTTTGATTGATACCCGGACCTGACGTAGAGGCGATGCAGAACCTATACAATAACATATCGTACATCTACCCACGCTCAGACGTATGGATCATTGGCCACTCACTTGGTGGTGCGTTGGGCTCGTTGCTGGGTGCCACATTCGGCGTCCCAGTCGTCACGTTTGAATCTCCTGGCGATCGCATGGCATCACAGAGGTTGCACCTACCTTCACCAGTATCGCTATTTCCCTCTCAACGCGTTGTTACCCTCGAGCTCACGGATTCCCCACAGCCTTCTACCCACCACATTACTCACGTGTACCACACCGCGGATCCTGTACCAATGGGGACATGCACCGGTGTTCTCTCTTCATGTGCCATTGCCGGTTATGCTCTGGAATCTCGGTGCCACCAAGGAAAGACGATTGTATATGATACTGTGTCTAACCTATCGTGGAGGGTCGATCTCCGATCCCACCCTGTTGCGAATATGATTGAGACGATCCTAGCTGACCCATGGCCACCTGCGGAAGAACTGGGTAGGGAGGTCCCAGAGGCAGTTGCGCAAGGTGACGATTGTGTTGTGAGTTTCCCTTTCGATGACCAATGGCCTCCCTTCCGCCCCCTCGCTCCTTCCAGTCCGATCCCCGCCCCGCGTTCTTGATAGGCCCTTCATTTTCAACTGCTGACATACATCACCTAGGAATGTTATAGTTGGGAGTTTGGAGGTTTCGACTAGTTCGGGGCGAGCACAGTAGGTGTTACCCGTCTCCTCCGCGTACCGGTTAGATTTGACACCTGTAATATTACCGTTACTCTCACTCAGTAAATAACGATAAGTACTATACACGATCAAGACACCGGTTAGAAGGGGCATTCAACAATCCTTGACTCGAAGATGAAGGGAAGCTCTATTGACTGTAGCACCCTAGGTAAGATCGAGCTGAGCGACTGCGAACAGATTCGGACCCTTTCCACCTCTTTGGCAGGTTCGATGAAACGAAGACACGTTCTCTCGCATTGGCGGGCTGAGGAGGGTTGCGGACGGACTCAGAGACGGGAGTGGAATCGAGGCCGTGGTCGGCCCGATCGGCCCGGGAGCAGGCGGACGAGGAGTCGACATCAGCAGTCGGTTTGGCATGTCCGTTTTCGTCCCTCTCGAGTACGGTCTGGAAGAGATCATCCACCGAGACTTTGATGTTTAGCTTGACGAGTGCGACCTCGAGGGAGGTCTTGATGGGAGCAGCGAAGGCTTCGGGACCGCAATCGAAGAATCGCACGAAGGCTTCCGTTTCCTTTTTCCCACGAGCGCTGTCACCCACCCTGGTTTACTATCGATAGCCACCATCACACTCGACACACTTTTTACAATGAACCAAGTGCTCTACGTTGAAGAGCTGGTACGGCGGGCAGCCTTCAATGCGAACGACGGAACCTCTGGATCCGCGTTCTCCTCGTGCTTGAGGGCCAGCCACGGACGCCCTGTGGCAACGCCAGAAGCACCTCCACGTCATCCTTCAAACGTTACCTGCGGGGTGTTGGACCATCACGGACCGAGGATACGTGAGTGTGGGTATATCTCGGTCTCATAAGCCACCACTCTCCCCGTATTTCAGTTTGTGAACAGCGCCCCCATAGGAAACGAGTGGCAGCGGTTCAGGATACACGCAGCACGCGTCGTCGAATTATTCATTGGCGGATGGCAGAGGTGGCCCCCGAGACGATCTCCTTCTTCGCGATGCGGTCAACACTCGACCCACTTTGGCCCAGGCATCCCTCGTTAAGGCTGGCGGAAGGGCTGGGTTGGGACGCTATCCCATGTGTCCTTGTGTTCATATCCCCCGAGATGATGACCCCCCACCCACCCTACCGCGAGGTTATAACGTACTCCTCCGAGTCATGGTATCGATCATCGCCGATGGGTGTCGCCGGCTACAAGAACTCGCGTTGAGCGTTGACTCCTTCGATACACGTTCCAACAATGCGGTTGGAGAGATGATTATCGCCTGCCGAGATACCCTTCGTACCCTTGATATCAGATCACCCTTCATAGCGGCGGAACGTCTTCCCATCGTAGCGAACCTACCGCAACTATGGAACCTTAGGTTGTACTCATACTTCTTGCGACCCTCCACCAAACGCCTTTCCAAGGTTATCATCCTACATTTTCACGGACAGCGGTTCCAGCATTTCCCCCGCACCACTGGTTTGAAGGCGATCAAATACAGGGCATCGAAGTTATCGCTTTCAAGCAGTCGATATCGGCACTTTCTAGGTTCTCAGCCTCGCTTGGAGTCTTGGAGATCTCGGGTGTCGAAAGCCTAGACCTCCCCAGCACCTTCGTTCCTCCCCTCCTCTTCACAGCTAAGGACCCTTTAGGTGGGGTGTTTGCGCTGGGATGACGGCACCCTCCACGGCCCGTACGTGTTCGAACCCACCGACCAGGCCATTACAGAACTTGGAGCAACGACGCCAAATATCACCCACGCAGCCCGACCTGTCTCATTTCAGTCTGTCAAAGACTTGGCGGGACCTGGAAACCCTCACGATTGGAACCGATCTCCTGACAATGGTCGCTCCTCCCATCCGTGGGAGCAAAGATGTCGATTCGGGGGCGACTTTCGACGAAACTCAAGCCAGCGCGTGTAAACTTGTTGTTGGGTTATCTACCCTGCCCAATCATCCAGACTCTGGATGGGTCGCGGCGGGTGGATCTTTCCACTCCCCTCCGAGGTCGTGGGTTCGGGGAGGGACGATTGGGGGAAAGTTGGAAGGAATATTAGAATGTTACCCTAGGTTCTTTACAACGATAAGGTCGCCGTCGTGTCGACCCTTCAGCTTCCGAATTGTCCCCTTTTGCTACACTTCACGTCACTGCCTGATCGCTGAACCTCTCTCGAATTTCCCGATCGTATAAAAAACATGCAGGATACCTTTTTTGACCTCCACTTTCGACTCTCACTTTCTGTTGCTTTTGTCACATTTCAAGACCCCCCTTGGGTCCGGACAATAATGAACTCATGACAGAAATTTGCAAAGCGCCGGGTACTTTTTCTTTTCTGCCTTTTCGTAAAGGGAGGTCCGAAAATGTCGAAACTCTTTACCCGTTCCGTTTCACGACCGTTTAAATACGAATTCTGCAATTCACAGTCCGTAGACTGATCCTATGAGAAACACAACATAATGTTGACCATACAAATCACTACGTGTCGATTTCCAGAATCTTGTCAAGCCTTTCCTCCTGCCTCAACGTAGCCCTCATCTGCCCTTCTTTCAATCTGTCCACGCCCGCCTTGATACTCTTGATATGCACTTCAATCGGGATCTTATCTCCAACAATGTCCGGCGCGGCCACCCTCGTTCTCAACTCCTCCATATCCGCGTCCAACGTATGAATGGTCTCCAAAGTCGCGGCGACATGCCCCAACGCCTTCCTCCTGTACTTGTCCACGTTCTTGAGCAAATCGAGGTTAAGGTTCATCTTCTTGAGTTTTCGCTTGTTCCCTCCGAGTTGCGTCCAGAGCGCGGCGAGGACGTCTTCTTGTGCTGCCGTCAGCTCCTTGTCATCACGGTGAGTCACCTCGTGAAGGACCATCAGGTGCTCCTCGAGGCGCATGAGATGGCCCATTGAGACGTCAGCCTCCTCACGAAGACGGGACATGTGGTAATCGATGTTATCCATTGACATGAGGAATGTGTCGATCACGGCCTCCTTTGTCGGATTCTTGTTCGAAATGGAAAACGGTAGCACGCGGTCCATGAGTGAAGGGGGAGTTTTGGAAGCTTCGATCGTCTGTAACGCGTGGTCGTTCAAGGTCGCGATCCTGGCAGAAGGGTCGAGTTCAGAAAAAAAAAACTGTGGGAGATGGTGAAAGAGGATAATGCTTACGAATCAACCGCTCCTTGGATTTTGGCCCCGAGTGAGTGCAAGCTTCGCCCAGTCCCTCTCGCGTCATCCGAAAACTTGCTCAACCGTTCCGCTATCTGATCCTTGCTCTTCAACTCGCTCACCCTCACCAAGGTGATCAAATCGTTGTTTGCCATCTCTGCCCTCTTAACCTCCACCGCGAGACCTTTGCTCCCAATGCTCTCATCGAGCAACTGGTCAAAAGTCCTCGTCTGCAAATCGACGAGCTTGGGGTAATCCGCCCAGACCGGCCGTCCAGCGGCGGGATGAGCCGGAGGGTCCTTGAAGGCATCCCAACGGCAGAACGGGATCATCGGGGAAACGATTGGGAGAGAGCACACCGGTTTGGTGAAGTAAACGAGCTGGGAGGTCATCATTGAGCACAGGAACCACAGGATGGTGATCCCAAGCGCGACCGAGAAAATCCGACGATTGAAATGGAAGGCGTCCGCCACGACTTTCGCGACGTATCCGAAGATCGGGGTGACATAGTCTTTGGCAAGTTCGGCCACTTGTTGTTGTGCGGTGGGTCCGACTTGTGGAGGAGGTGGAGGAAGAAGGAGAGGATGTGGAGGTGGAGGTTCTGTGGCTTCATCCACATCAGAGCCACTCTCGGAGTACTCGACGTAGTATCTCCTCTTGGCAGGTTTGGCAGGTCGCCTCAGCGGTCCCCTGGGGGAACCAGGCTGCGACGCGACGAAGACCGTATCCGGACGCCTTCCTCTCCGGCGTGAAGCAGAGCTCGCAGGGGAACTCGAACGGCGGACATTCACATCCTCCCATTCGTCGTCCGGGTGGTTCTGTGGATCAACGTGTGGATCAGCGCCACAGATCCTGTTTCAATGTTTGGGCTCCGACTTACTGTGTGATTGGTGTCGGTTCTGGTGATATTACGGTGCCTCGGCGGGCGAGGAGGGTTCTGGGATCTGTAGCTCGAAGAGGCCATGGACGTTGAGAGTGTGGCTGCAGGTGACGGCGTGGAGACCACGAGCTTCCAATTTATACCATAAGCGCTCGTCGATCGCGCCGATATACTGCCGAAAGAATGGACGATTCCTGAAAGATTTCGTTTCGAAAGGTCCACACACCCCTGAGTACCCAGAAACTGCATTGTTCATTCGGCCGGGTCCGGGTGGGGGGGGGGGGGGGGGGGGGGGGGGGGGGGGGGGGGGGGGGGGGGGGGGGGGGGGGTGGGGGGGGGGGGGGGGGGGGGGGGGGGGGGGTGGGGGGGGGGGGGGGGGGGGGT
>Ga0307509_10009270_pt1 | contig 12350 bp, 10 predicted proteins | sample 10_EM_MG_FD_202245 | JGI IMG/M metagenome (GOLD analysis project Ga0307509, IMG submission 202245) | Populus trichocarpa ectomycorrhiza microbial communities from riparian zone in the Pacific Northwest, United States - 10_EM | ecosystem: Host-associated > Plants > Roots > Unclassified | place...
CTTCATTCCTCGTCCATCAACATCAATAACTTGAACCCCAGAAAAGTATGCCTTCCAACAATGAACGCGTCCTCTAGATGACGGTTATGGTATTCTATCATTGATATGTATGGTGTCGAGGTTCTAGTGGAAATTTGGGAACTTATTGGGAAGCGAACAAGGAAGCCACATCTCCACGACAGAGTAAATTCACGTATATAAATAGCCTTACAAGTACTAACATGTGCCCAACCCTTACGGCCTCCCACTCCCAACTCAACAGCATCCATGGGTGAAAAGACCTTGACGCTCGATTCATCCATCTCGCAAGATCAATATCCATGTTTCCCCAAGACGGTTTCTCCTATCACAAGCACGTCAGATGAGCCCGGAACCATCCCACCGAACCATGACCATCGCACCCTCATTCTATGCTTCGATGGAACTGGTATGTGAATATCTACGAATCCTCAGACCACCGTTCCTCAATAAACCATACACTAGGGGATCAGTTTGATGACGACGTACGATCTCTCCTTTCATCTCAGCCAGAAAACTGACGATAGCGAACCACCACCTTAGAATTCAAATATCGTGAACTTCTTCTCAATGTTGAGGAAGGACAACCCGAAACAGCAGCTCGTCTACTACCAGGTAGACTATCTCATTTCAGATGGAGATTTATCCAGGGGACTAACGCCTATCTCACTTTTGAGGCCGGAATTGGGACGTATACCATTCCTCAAATAGCAAAACCAATGATGGCGAAGCTACACAAAATTATGGATACCATGGTTGGGAAGAATTTGAATGCACATGTCATGGGTGGACCTATTCGCTATGCTCCTTTTGATTTCACTGATCATGCTGTTTATTTCAGGTGGATATGAATTTCTCATGCAAAACTGTAGGATCTTGTTCTCTCGTTCTCTAAAAAAAACCCTAGACTATGCACCAGATGAGACTGGCGACAAGATATTCCTCTTCGGTGAACCGTCTTTTAACTGCTGTAAACAATTACGGTACTAACCGTCTACTCAGGTTTCTCTCGTGGTGCTTGTAAGTTGTAGTTGCTTCGCCCCGCTTCCAACTCACAGACCGAATTAATGACTGTGATTTCCCCCAGACACTGCCCGAGCGCTTGCAGGAATGTAAGTTGCAACTATCCCTTAACTTTTCTCACATCAACATTTCTTCAGGCTCCACAAGGTACTTTTGACCTTACATTCCATAATTCTCGAACTCACTTCATTAATCTAGGTTGGACTCCTCCCGAAGGACAATCACCAGCAGGTCCCCTTCGCCTATAAAATGTACTCTCGCGAGGATGAAACTGGTTGGCGCCAGAGTGCGGCATTTAAGCAAGCATTTTCGATTGAAGTTGATATAGAGCTCCTGGGTGTCTGGTAAGCTTAGACGAGATCCTAATGTCACATTTGCCCAGCGTTTACCAGACTTTGTCTTCAAGGGATACCGTCGGGTCTGTTGGTGTGGTCCCTAAGAGGCTCCCCTTTACTACCTTCAACACGCATGTCAAGCATTTCCGACATGCCTTAGCGCTTGATGAACACCGCGTGCGATTCAAGCCTAATTTCTTCAATAGACCAACTCGTGAAGAGATGGAGCTGGGTTTGAAGTGGGGTGAACTGCGAACCGAGCATCAGAAGCCTCATCGGCTCAAGACTCTACGCGAGCTTGAGAGGCAGTATATGAGTGGTGGGCAACATTATACTGACGTGGAAGAAGTGTGGTTCGCCGGCTGTCATTGCGGTACGTATCATTTATCAGCTCCCATGTGGCGTATCTTCGAAGGCGACATAAGTACCTATGTCATTATTCTCCTTTGTGCAGACGTCGGCGGCGGTGCAGTCAAGAACGAGATCCGCAATAACCTCGCACGAATACCACTCCGATGGATGATTCGCGAATGCTTTAAGCTCAAAACGGGTATTTTGTTCCAGCGCAACGCATTCAAGGTCGTAGGCCTTGACTACTCAACCCTCTGGCCGAAGGTGAAGCCCCGTGCGGGGCCTGCGACGACCTTTTCTGGAAGTCCACCGGCTCGGACACGACCTTGGCTTATAATGGGCGATAGCGGTAGGCCTAACGAAGTCAACGATTTCGTGAACGAGGAAGAGGAGGATCTTGCGGATGCGTTGAGTGATGCAAACGATATGTTGAAAATCGCAAAGTCGTGGTGGATATTGGAGTACATTCCGCAGAAAATCAGGTTTCAGAAGGACGATGATTCCTGGATTAGGAAACTTTCGTGAGTTATTTCTACTCTCAACAGAAGAGTTAGATGGAGGCTGACATCTTTTCAGTATTAACCGAGGTCGAGGGCGTGTCGTGCCAAAGCAACGACTAGAAGGAGTCAGAATTCATCGGACGGTTCAACTGCGCATGGATCTTTATCGCGACCCCGATAGCGCAAAGCCATATACACCCCAGGCCAAATTGATTCCCAACATCAAACCAACGTGGATCGATTAAGAAAACGGGAGGGTTAAAAATTACTGGTATTGGGAGTATTGTTTTTCATACTTATGTCGGTTATAAGTAATTCTTTTCCCAAGAAAATATTAGTACATTACTCGAGAACGGTATCAACCTACCAGATGATGTCCGAAAGAGCCTTCAGAAGTTCGGCCTGGGATTTTGACTCGGATAGCTTTAGCATTTATAACGGCCCTCAACGTCTCCCGGATTTGTTCGCGCCCTTCCTCCACTCTCTCCAATTAGGTAGTTCACCCTCTTACCAAAGCGATATTCCTCTATATGTATCTGCCTCTCGGGAGCCTTTCACCTTTCATCACGACTCTCGATTTCAACTGGAAATTGGTTCAGTCAAAAACTTGGAAGTTCATCAACGCGCCTCCTTTTCAAATGCCGAACAGCTGTCCAAGAGTACTCGAGTGGTAATGAAAATCGATGGCTTCGAGGTCGCTTGGTTGCGGCGGTATAGAAGATCTGGTTTGCGTGACAGAAAATCTCCAGGCAGTTTGTAAACTCTGACAAAGTCATTAGCGGCTCCGACCACCGGTTCTCCAAGGCCGTTGATCGTTGGAAAGGACCACGGCCTCAGTCACGGTTCGCGGGCGTTTCCCATGGCTTACAGGGGCATGGCCGTTGGCCTACAGCTTAAGCGAGGGAACTTAGCTGCCGACTGGTGATCGTTGCAAGGATGACCATCGGAATCTTTGTTCTCCCGAGAACGCTCTATGCACAGATAGAGGAAACCACATGAAGGAAGTTGAACTTTGGCAAGAACATATTCATGCAAAGATCCAGTCCGGGCGTTTGATTTCGATGGATAAATAAGTTTCGTGCATTTGGATCATAGATATACTTCGTGGGTCAGTGGCGATCGAAGAACCCCAGTCACGAATCAAGCGGGTGTTCCATTAGTTAAGGGGGTTCTCAAATCTCCAAGGTGATAATTTCGGACGGTTGCAGTTTTTAAAGAGTGCTGAACAGACGATCATAGAGTTAAGGACATCGTCCTCCGTTGATACCTGCGGATATTATAAGTTGGCAGATAATTTCACAACTGGCGGCTAAGCACTGGCGATGGCGCGTACGGACTAACCAGTGTTGAAGAGCGAAGGAGAAAGTGGACGCTTGTTCCTACTTTACATAAATTGTCCACACGTCATCATCTGCGTGATTTGCACGGCCCGCGGCTCATCTTGCTTGGCAGCAACTACTTACACAGTTACAGTACGTATCATCACTCATAACCACCGACGACCGTCTTGCATAGTAACCCCGACATTCATGCGTTCGTTCATATGTTCTCAAAGCACTCGGTTGGTGGCCGATTATGGCACCTTAAAAGGTTAAAAAGGCTGACGGAATCAAGGACACACAATTTTCTGAACCCGGCGTTGCTCACCAATGTCTCCCCTAAGCTTGGCCAGGCTTTTCTCTTTTGTCGCTCTCGCGCACCTAGTAGTGGCCTGGAGCACGTTTACTGTTCCGCACTCCCCAGGAAAGGATGATACCCCAGCAATCCTCGCCGCGCTCCCAGATTTCGCGACCAATTCAACTATCTTGTTCCAGGAAGGCATAACATATAATATCTTTACTCCTATCAAATTTCCTACCCTCAACAACGTGGATATTCGTATTGAAGGGAACCTGACATATCCGACAGATATTGCAACCATACAAGGTAGACCTACATCCTAGTTCCTAGTTCATCAGTACTGATGCTCGCCTTTGATCTTTTAGCCATTGTCGGTGATTCAGTGAGTTGTTCATTATATTTTTCTTCCCTCCGCTTTCCTAATAGCATTATCAAGTCTTTCCCAGGTCACTGGTAATAATTTGGCCTACTTGTTGAAGGAAACGTCTCGCTGATCAAGGATATAGGTTCTCATTTAGTGGTGGAAACAACGTCACTTTGCGAGGATCACAGAACCCAACATGGGGCTGGGTTGACGGTCACGGACAAGCGTGGTGGGATGCGCAACAGCAGGTCAATCGCCCCCATGGTTGGTCATTTGGCAAGATCAATACTGGCGTGATTCGGGATATGAAACTTTTGAAGGTCAGTCCTGTATCAATATGTTTCGTGGATGACAGATTAATATTCTAATTTCTGCCAGCCGATTGCTTGGAGTTTCTCTACCAGCGGTTCGAATAATATCCATGCATTCAACAATAAAATTATCGCGAAATCTGATTCGAAAGTGAGCCTTTGTTTTCAATCGAGACGATTAGTACTAACGATTCATGTAGTCCTTCCCATTCAATACGTAAGTTTGCAGTCGATTGGAGGTGACAGATAATTCTGATGACACTCTGAATGTCTCCAGCGATGGTGGGTTCTAATTCCAAATTCCACGCCAATGACTCTGAACGAAAGATAAGGCTTCTCCGCCGGTGGCTCAAACATGTTGTTCGAAAACAACTATATTCAAAACGGAGATGATTGCCTGACTGTCGGAAACAAGGCTCAAAATATTCAATTCAAGTTCGTTCCTTGGGTCCTTCTCATCTTCATCCTGTTTTATTGAGCTGTCATGTAGAAATAGCTACTGTGAAGGTGGGCATGGGTTATCTATCGGGTCCCTTGGAAAGGGGGGAGCTGTAGCTGATGTTCAAAATATTTTGTAAGTGTCCGGAGTTTTTCTTTCTGGCCCTTGGCAAATGAATTTTATTTTTGTGTCCCAGAATTGAAAATGTGACAATGGTAAGTTACTTGCTTTGTAAAGTAAACGACATCTATTGTACAGTGCTCTAACCTGTTATCAGAAAGATTCGCTGTACGGTGCAAGGTTTAAAAGTTGGACAGGAGGTAGTGGACTGGCACGCAAGTACGTGATAATTCGATCGTATTCGGTCATTTCTGAAGTTTTTAAATGTCCAGTGTCACCTGGAGGAACATAATGTTTTCAGGCGTTCCATTTCCTGTGAGTCGTTTGCACCCTGTTTGACACATTTTCTGACAAGTCATAGATTTACATCACTCAAAAGTTTGTGCTCCTTCTAATTCTCAAGGGAAGAGAAACCCCTAACCACATGTTTATCATTTTAGCTACTGGGATCAAAATGTGCGTCTTGAGTCGTTATTTTTTTTTCTGCTTTATTGACTTTTGCCTCATGTAGACTGGGGCCCGACCTAATTCCTCGAGCACTGCTAGTAATACCCATATCCAGGATTTCATTTTCCAGAACTTCACTGGGGTTGTGAAGGAGTAAGCATTATCTTCCGTAACCTGCTTATCAACAAGCATTTTAAACTCGACCATATTTATAGCGTCCCATACGTCGAAGGATCATGTATCAGTGACCCCTGTTGGTAAGTATTCAAACGCTTGTACCGATTTTCAGTATGGATGATCTTCATCAAGGTATACCGTGCCTGGCGCCACTGGGAAAGAAGTTGCGATATTCGACCTTTACCCTGATGCTGGTACGTTTAGCCCGTTCTGTCCACTGCACACGCTGACTGATCGCGGTGGTTCTGCCAGTTGTTAATGTGGTGGCAAAAGGTATCTCCGCAAAGACTGAAAGTCACTCTAAGGTAGCCGTCATGTGCAACTCGACGGCGGTAAGTGGTCTCTGTGAAGCTTGCGCTGTACGCCTCATTGATCCTCCCCTAAAATTCCAGATAAGCACGGATGTCGGCTTTAAATGCTGGAACGGACCTTTTGTGCGCACAAAAGCCGGGAAGTGACTATACCCTGAACACCCTCTTATATACCCATCCAAGGTCGCTGACCGTCAGTGACGGATTATTATTCTCAAGGCCAGACCTTGCCCTTTGTTACACATAGTTGGCATTGGATCCCCCTACGGGATCCTTCAATCTATATGCTGCGCCCTATTTAAGTTCACCAATTGTGATGATCAAGTTATGCGACTGTTATACCACTGTTAAACATTGGATTATCGGGGAGACCGCCAATCAGTGACCCCTCATTAAGTGAATATACATATTCGTTCACAACACCGTGCTGTCACCGCTGTGCAGGCTTCCCCACCGCCTATGTTTATTACCTCCTGACCACAGGTAAATACCAGCACCAAACCAGCACGTTGACTGCTTTGTATCCAGTCCTGGGTCTTTCCGTTGTCAGCGGAGGCACGACAGCGACACGTGACGTTTGGTAACTTTCAGCTCAGCTGTTCAATTGTCAACAACCTTCTCGACCAGTCTCGACCATTCTTTGACTCGCTTGCGACAGTGGATTATGTCGGTTTAGAAAAGTGGAACATTCTATGAGCTAGCTGCAACGGCTACGAAGGCTCCCCCAGTTTCCTGAAAGCCTTGACCAATGTCAAAGTATCACGTAACTTGTTCGAAACCCACCCTTCTAGCAAACGTAAACCTCATCCTCCGAGTTCTTTGAGATCTCGATTACCCATGGTTTCCGATTCCAGAGGAAGACCCCTCCTCAAAAGATGAATCGCTCTTCCTAAAATAGGAAAAAATGTTATTTTTAGCGACACCACAGTCAAGAACGGAGATCTCGGAAGGTCATATAGTGGTAACATACAAGAAGAATTCACGATATGAAAGTGGCTGCCCTGGACCCCTTGATATTCCTTCCCATAGCTTCTTTCTATGGCTGTTGACATTCCCAAGTCGTTTGGCGCACTTCTACTTGGTGGACTTTATGCATCTCTGCGAGTGCCAGTATCTACCTCATTGGTAATAATCTGATAAGGATAAAACTCTTAGGCTCTCTGGATTCGTCTTCGTCCAAATTGTCATCTACTTCAAGGTATATCCCAAGGACAGATGGCAGATAAAAGCGCTTGTACGTCGATGTTTTATGTCCAGAATTTCACCTTGACAGAGAACAAACCCAGGTCCTGGTAATATGGTGCGAACATCAAATATTTCGCAACGATCACACCAACATTCGCATGGTCTTCTAGGCTTCTCGATGCCTCTCATACAGCGTTTATTTGGTCTGCTCTCTGGAGTTATCTCATAAACGACTACGGATCTGTGGCGATCATAGATGATATCCACTGGTGTGAACTCCCTTTGCCCTCATCGTCAAATTTCTAAACGCTTCGTGGGTCCTTCGTAGGAGTCTTGCGGTTCGTCCACAACTAATAAAGGTTACAGAGCTGATTCAAACTTTGTTGCAAAGATGACCATCCTAATGACTGCAATGCTCACATTCCTTGTTCATTTGCAAGTCCTCACTATTCGCGGTATCGAGTCCTCATTTATCGCTGTTCCCCTTGCAGATATCTTGCGCATCGTATATTCATGCGTGCGTTCCATTTTGAACATCCAATACTCCACACGTTCTGACAGTGATCTTCGAGGTGTCAGTTAGCAAACGAAATTATTTGATTGGTGCTCCAATCGTATGTCACCGCTAACACTTCCTTTTTTTTTTCTAACATGCCGACTGTCTAGGTGACTCTTTCCTTTCTCCGACTCCGTGAGTACCGTCCTCAACTGACATGCAGGAGTTGTTTTAATATGTTTGGAACCGACCTTAGTTTCCGCATCAGGTGAATTGAAAAAAATTGATGACTGAGCATTTTCCAACTGATTCTATTTTTGGCTTAACTTTCAGTGACCACTGGAGAAATGCACGTGTCCGGTGTTACTCCAATTATCTTCCCTGAAGGCTGAGATTGATATAACTTTGGTAAGGCTCTCTCTAGGGACGTTCTCTCGGTTCAAACATGACATTCGCGTGAGTCCAAATTTTCAAATTGGGTCATGGCTTGTGATAATCATCTATGATCCAGTGGATATTTACCACTGGTCTCGCTCTCTCTACTACTGTCGACGTCTTGATAACAGGATGCTTGTTTGTGCTTTTGCAGTCTAGCCGCACGGGGGAAATGAAGTTGGTCAATGTTTTATCCGCCATCGCTTAGATCTCACGATTGCGTTAGCTTGGATGCCATTATCGACACTCTCATTATGTATTCTTTCGAAACGGGAGCATTGACATGGTACGTTCTGCCACTTTATCTACATCTTCCGCAAGACATCGTGTCATACTCGGGTACACGGGGAACCATGGTGATTCTGACAACTCCTTCTGCTGGTGCAGTGCTGGAACGGTAGCGTCGATGATATGCGTGAGTACCTTCTCGACGCCACCATATCTAATTTTCCCGAAAATAACGGGTTAAATCACGCAGTGGTTAGCCATGCCCAATAACTTAATATTCATGGGCCTCCACTTCGTCATCGGTAAATGTACGCAACCTTCAACACATTTCATTATCGTATGGATTGACGAGTACCTATTTTCTGCCTTTTCAGTATACGCCAACTCCCTGCTGGTCACGTACGCTTTATCATTTTTTACCAATTTACCAATTCCGAAATGTTCAAACACCAGCTTGAACACGAGAGAGAACATCCGCCGCTCCAGATCAAGAAGATGGGAAGAACTCTCTATTCGCATCCATGGGGTGGAAAGTAATATGCACCAACGCATAGATGGGTCGCCGCAATTGGAGGTGGGTGTGCGAAGAATTTTGTGGAGGTATCCCCTCAGTTCTTGGTGTGAACTTATTTATAGATTAACCCGGAGACCGCCTCGGAGCATTCAAAGAGATCTACTAGCCATTTCACGGCACCATCTGTAAGTCCTTTATCTCTGGATTCCGCCGGTTTAAACCCCATTCGCATAGGTGGAGGCGAATGTTGAGCGGAGTGTCTATCATCCACCCTAACTTCCAAGATGACGATCTAAATGGTTATTCATGACTCTACGTAAATTACTGTAACATGCTTACTTACTCTACTATGAAAATCTGCGATATCAGATATAGTGTTCTTGATTGACGGTTAGCAGTGTACATCAACAAGAAATTTGGAACGACGAACGCTTTATCTAGAAGCGGATTGACAGATCATAAATGGTTGTGGCATATCGAGAAGTAAAAAAGAAGAGGTACATATGAATAGCAGATAACGATGATTAATAGCTAAGGCCCATTCAGGAGACATCGTCCCGTGGGCACACAGGGCTTCTCAGGCTAGCCAAATGAAGGATAGCATTGAGTACTGGAGGAGTGTCTGAGATCCTATGTATGTATTTTAATTGGCACAATCTTCAGAGCATAACCATGAAGGTTCTCCAACTCGATCGATGTGTCCTCGACGGGAAACCTTGGTTAACATTAGTCGAAGACCGTATTGGTTGAGTCAAACAGGGAACTTAGGGCAATGACAAGTTGGTGAAAGGAAGAATTAACCAGAGCTGAAGGGGCTCTGGAAACGGCGAAAATTAGCCCTTGGAAATACATAAACTCCGGACTTTGATACATACATGATACTGGGCGCCGATACAATTTAAACCTAGCCCCAAGTAGAGACGCTTCCGCATCCACGAAATCGTAGCGGTCACAATTATAACGCCGATATTAATCCCGAAGCCTTATCGGCCCGGTCAATTATTTCAAAGTCCCTGACGGAAACAAACTATCCAAAATTCTCTAGGTCCCACCGAGCGGCCTTATATTCCTGTTATATATCCAGCACTCACAATCAACTTGCGCCGTGGAAAAGACATGAAGGAAGAAGTCCTCAAACAACTAGAAGAATTACACCTCATCCAGTGTTCACTTCTTCCAAACGAACACATCGTATTTCGCGACTCAGACAACGAGCAGTCATGGGCTCAGGCGATAGAGAGGTACGCTGAAGATCCACTTTCGCCCTTGTCGCCCCCAGAATCGCCTGCCTCCTTTACTCTATGCATCGAAGGGTCGAAGATATGGTTCGAAATAACTTTGGCCCCCGTTGAAGGCTTTGGCGTTTCGAAACCTTCCGTCTCGGTCAAGGGTTTGAATATCACAAGGGCTGATCAGGAGAGGTGGCAGATGTTAGTTGTGGAGGGATTTGAGGAGATATCCGATTCAGAGTAGGTTGTCGGATTGCATCGCCATCGCTATCTCACCCAATTTTCTTTCTCCAGGTTTCCGATTTATCAACTAGTTTCATTGCATCTCATTCCCAAAGTGCACGAAGAGGTTGTTGCCCTTTCCGGTTCCTCACCCAAAATAGTGCAAGCGACAGCTGGAAACACTTCGCAGGAACAACGTCGCACCTTCCACGTTCTTTTTACATCCCACCATTTAATTTCACCAAACAAGCGGAGGTCACTGCAGCAATGGTCCTCCTCTTTGTCACTCACCGGGTTTGCTAAAGTGGGTTATCCAGGCGTCATATACGCCGAGGGAGAGGGTTCGTGTATAGAAGAATTCGTGGATAATGTCAAAGCAATGCAATGGCTGGCGCTAAAGGTCCGCTTCGTAGAGCCCCTTGATGCAGAGTATTCCACCAGCGAGTCCATTTCCGAAGGCGATGGAGAAGCCAGAAGGTGGAAAGAGTTTCAGAAGGTTGGTGAAGTTGTCGAAGAAATGAGGAAGCTGGGGAGAGAGGCGTATGTGGTTGAGATGGGGATTGGAAGCGCTGGTATCAACGCTAATTGACCTTCTCACGTTGGTATTCTTTATATCCCGAATATTTATTATGTCTCATTATCACCAATCTATTTTCAGTCCCTAAGCGAAGGAAGATAAACTGGACTGGATACCTAATGCAATCTCATCACATTCTCACGTTCAGAAACTCTTTGCTCGCATTTAGGCTCGCTCTCGCAATCATTCTACCACCGTACGTGACAATGCCTCAGATTTCTGATCCATCGAGCTAATATTCTCTGTTCCTCAGGATACTGTGCGCTTGCGAATGGGCGCCTTCTCCATGAGCTAGAACCAATTCGCGCATAACATCAGACTCTCCGCGTTCAGGAATTGGCTCAGCTTGCTCAGCATCAGTGCTTGGGGCCCAGATAGGATTCTTGCGAGGCAAATTTTAAATGTCCTATCAAACATATGCCAGACTTGGGCTACGATATAAAGGATTTTAAAGTCTTTTCGTGGCGATTAAACAATTGGAAGAAGCTAGACGAGAAGTTGACCAGCCAAGAATTCGAATGCGGAGGTCATAAATGGTCAGGACCATTTTCCGTGTTTCAGCTTTGATTTCGCTCACATGAGCGCCAACCTTTCCAATGCCAACAGGCGAATTCTACTCTTCCCATTAGGAAACGCCAACACATCACCGAGTGATGTAATGTCTGTATACCTTGATCATGCGGAACCCAAGACGCCGGAAGGATGGCACGCATGTGCCCAGTTTGCTTTGGTTATCTCGAACCCCAATGACCCCACTATTTACACAGTCAGCCGTGGGTGTCGATTTTGATCTCAAGCCGGTGATTTGTTTCTAAAACCAACCCCTTTCTACAGATGCAAATCATCGCTTCATCGCCGAGGAGTGTGACTGGGGATTTACACGGTTTGCCGAGTTGCGCAAATTATTCAACATCCAGGAAGGTAACATGCGCCCCACGATTGAGGATGAAATTGCCGATTTGACAGTGTATGTGAGGGTGTTGGAGGATCCTACGGGTGGTTTGTGGCATAATTTTGTCAAGTGCGTCGTCGCGAATATCCTACTGCCCGTTTATCGATGCATTGACAGCTACGACTCCAAGGAAGAAACTGGCTTTCTCGGATTGAAAAATCAAGGAGCTACGGGTTACATGAACATTATTCTCCAATCCTGGTTCCACATACGCTACTTCCGCAAGGAAAGTTTGCATGGATACTCGATTCCCCCCTTCTAATGGTGCCAACCTAGGCTGTGTATCAAATCCCAACGGAGGATGATCTACCGACTGAGAGTATTGCCCTAGCACTGCAGCGCATATTCTATCTTCTGCAAACTTCAGAAGAACCTGTTGGTGGGTTGCCTTCCTCTTCCTTTAGGATTTTTGTGGCTCATCCCTTTCCTTTTCAGGGACGACTGAGCTGACCAAATCTTTCGGCTGGACAAGTTTGGATTCATTCCTTCAACACGA
>Ga0307509_10009271_pt1 | contig 12350 bp, 9 predicted proteins | sample 10_EM_MG_FD_202245 | JGI IMG/M metagenome (GOLD analysis project Ga0307509, IMG submission 202245) | Populus trichocarpa ectomycorrhiza microbial communities from riparian zone in the Pacific Northwest, United States - 10_EM | ecosystem: Host-associated > Plants > Roots > Unclassified | place...
GCTGCCTCTCTTCACCAGCGGGTTCTTGGTCGTCGTCAATGACTTTGCGCGGACCCTTCCTCGGAGTTTTCTTTGTCCGCTTCTCCTTGTTGGGTCTTTGATCATGGTCGTCAACAACCTTGTGCGCATCCTCTCCCTCTTCATCGGACAATAACACCTTCTTGCCCTTTGACTTTTTGGACTGGGCGTTCTTGTCTCCATCACTACTCTTTCGCTTCTTCTTGGTGGCCGATGGAGATACGTTGACACGCACAACGCCCCCTTCCTCAGCTCCCTCCTCCGCGTCGGACTCGACGATCAACTTCCTCTTGTTTCCGCGACGACTGGTTTGTGGACTGTCGCCCTTCACTCCTGCTTGTGGGTCGACCTCGGGCGAAAGTGGCGCGTTGGAACGATTGTGATCCTTCAACGGCGCAGCAGAGGAGGATGAAGTGGCGAGACCGCCAGCAACGGTCAACGCTACTGCTGAATTGCTCTGAGCCTCGTTGACTATCACTTTCGATAACGCAGGAGGGGTGATATCGGCAGCAGCAACAGCAGCAGAATCAACCAACCGGATCTCGTCGTCCGAATCCTCAATGAACTCGCGGCTCTTGAAAACCTCTTTGTCTGCGGCAGAATCTTTTTTGTTTTTCGCCGGTGCTTTCGCTCTCGCCTTGCTCTTTGTCGTAATGAGCACCTCTACTTGGGCCTTTGGTAAAACCACCGCGCTCTCCTTGGTCTTGGCCTTGCTTTTCGTGGGCTTCGCGGCTTTCTCTTTTCCCTTGGATTTCCCTTTCTTCTTTGTCGCGCTATCACCGGTCGGGTCGAAGTCTTCATCTTGATCATCTTCATCCAACACGACGGCCTTGGGCACCGCCTCCTCGTCGACGTGCGTCTCGGCTTTCTTTGACTTTCTTGGGTTTTTCACTTTGGGTGGAGGAAGCGTAGGAGGCAGCGTGGTGAGGTCTACAACCTCACTGGGTGGGATTTGCAACTCGGTAGAACTTTGGTTCGAAGGCGTTGCATTTACTCCCCCTCCAGACTGCACTGGAGAAGAGGCTGAAGAGGAACCGGCGAAGAAGGTCGGCGGTGGACCCATCGCATGAGTGGATATATGCGCCCTTCCAAGTCCGACATTATCTGGGGCATCTTGAGAAGGGGCAAGTTCGTCGATTTCCGCGTCCATATCTGGCTGGGCCCGCTTTCGTTTATTCGAGTTGGATGTTGAGCTCCGTTCGCTAAAGAGCGAGCTGGGTGATGATGGTCGGTCTGCGGGGAGGGTTTCGATACGGGGTACACCATTTTCGCTGTGCATGGTGGGGAAAGTTGGTATGGGTGGGTCAGAGGGAGGAAGCTCGGCGTGGTTGGTCGTCATTCGGGTGTGCCAGTTTTGGTGAAGCATTGGCGGCAAAGGAGGGGAAGTGGCGATCGGAATTTCCGGACCGTGTGAAGGCATTGGAGGCGTTGAAGTTGGTGGAAAGGGACCAGCACCAGGAGCGAAGGCAGGTTCTTGCGCGACTTTTGGATGCTTAGTAATAGGACGAGGACGAGGGCGCGGTCGGGGTGGTGGATCAGAAGCATTTTGGACTTGCTTGCTTTTCGTTGGTTCCTTCGCTTTTGGCTTTGGCCTCGGTTTTGGTTTAGGCTTCGGTTGGGGTTTGAGACTAAGCTCGTCGTCGTCTTCGTCAGAGGTGAGCTCGATCACGTCCGACGTGAACCGGGGTGACGATTTCTGGATGCGTTGTCGTGTTTTGGCCCTATCTGCAATAGTGCCAGGCATGGGTGCAAGTTCGGTAAATATGTTGATGATAGATGTATCCGCTGCTTTCTCTTTTCCCTTTCCGCTCAGAACTCCTGGAGAGGTGAAGCGAGCTGGGTAATCGGGAAGCGCTGACGGACCAGCGGTGAACGCGGAGATGGAGGATATTGCTTTTGCAGGCTGAAGATGACTTGGAAGAGTTGAAAATTCTGAGACGGAGGAGGCTCTGTATGGATTTGAACTTCCTGGACCTGTGCTCAATGTTCCAAAAAGCTGGAATGTGTGGAGTTGACGATTGTACTGACCTCCGTTGTTAGCCGGCCCGGGATATATATCCTGCTCCATGTCATCTTCGCTGTCTGCAATGACCTCGTCGTCGATGAACGCAGGGCTTTCCATGGTATGGTGAAGATGGTGGTTAGGTCTAAATCAAGAAAATGTTCCCCGGCGCGATCAACAAGCTGTGACCCGAGTGTGACTCGACGCGTTTGTGACTCATTTTTTTCCGCTTGCGATCATGATCAGAGTCACCAAACTAAACCCCCGTTCATGAAAAAAATTCTTCAGGGAACTCACATTATTTGGGCAATTTATAGTCATTTGTAGGGTCGGGTATGTCCTTTTCTGCCTTCTTGGTTGGACACCAGCTGAAAGTCGCCCCTGAAATTTGCAGTTCGTTTTCAGTTGACGATATATTTCATCTGGGGCACTGCTTATTCTTCCGGAAAGCGATGCCTTCTCAATATTTTTGGATGTTTCATCTTTTCTTTCTGAGCATGGACATCACCGTCCTATTCATGGCACTAGGTGTTCATCGTAGCCTTCGGTCTGAGTAGGCGCAGGCGTCAAATCTCGTCCTCTCTCCGGCGCCTATCGAGTAGTCCAATGATTTTCCCTACCTCACACTCCGGAACACATCCAATTCGGCATCCTGGTCATCTCCATCTCCAACCCGCTGACTTGTATCGACTTCGACAGATACATTGCGAAAGGCCGTGAACGGAACGCGTATGCCTCACCGATCGTTGATATTTGCTTACCCAAAGTTTGTTGAATTCTGTAAACGCGACGCGTTTGTTTGGCCGATCTCAGACATCTCGACGCGACTTGAGCGTATAAATATCTCGCCTCTTCCTCGTTTCTCTTCACTTTCCCCTTGACCTCGAACTTCTTCCATCCTCTTCATTTACCATGGCGTGGTTCAAAGGAGTCCTTACTTGGGTCTTCGCCATCTACTACGCGTTGTATGACTTCATCACCAGAGCTCTTCGTTCCGTCGTCGCCGTCTTTAAGGGTCCTCAAGCTGGGCCCATCCTCCCGATCGCATTCACTCGCAACTCTTTCAACTCTTTCAACTCCGTCGAGGGTGTTGTCCGTACGTGTTTTGGCTATACGACTCATAACGCGTTCTGATTATCCCACCCCAGCCATACCATGGGACCAATTCAACCTCGCCATGAGGCGTTACTTCCCAAAGACGCGTCGCCCCACCCCTCAGTACGGAACGTACCCTGCATCCACCCCCACGCCCGCCGATGACGCGTCTATCCCCGACCACAACGCTTCCTCACCATCCAGTGAGGGTCCTCCGACCTCGCCTCTTCCCACAGACAACGCTTTGTTTGTATGTTCCTCAGCAGTTACATCACTCGCCGCATCCATCGAGCTCTCCCCTCCCGCTTCGGCCCCTGCTACCGTCTCTACTCCTACCGAGATGGAACAGGCAGGCAATTTGTCCAAAGGCGAGGTCACTAATGACCTCGAGGACGACATCAAGTGCCTTGCAATGGTCCGCTACCAACCTATCCTTGGTGCCTCGTTCGGGCGTCGTGGAGGTATCAATGTTCCCTCCTTCTCCTCTTCCTCGATCTCCAAGAACAAAGGCGTCGTCGCAAAGCGCGTCTCCAATGTCCCCATCCAACGAGAGCCTACCTTGGATATCACGGCTTTCCTCTCTCCTCAACTTGAGTTCGACTCTGTGTTCAAGACCTTTATCCCTGATGTGGACTCTGATGGTAACAGGCTCTCCGCCATCCTCGACCAACCTTCGGAATTCCTAGATGGAGCGACTGTACCTGACTCCGCTGTCGTGGTTGGGTTGAGCGCTCGCTTTAGGCGCAAAGCCTACAGACCCATTATTAAAACTCTGGTGCAAACGGCGGGTGAGGATTCGCTAGACGATCTCATGTTGGAACCGCGAGCAGTTCAAACAGGTCCTTTCTTTACGCTTATGGAAAAGTGTATGACTATTTCAATCCCGGTGCGCTCCTCTCCGATCATCCAAAAGGAATTTTTATCTGGTTAGTTTATCTTCTCGTACCAAATCTTTATCTCGGTGGCTGATGGGTTTATTTGAAAGAATATAACCAATCTCTAGTTAACGGTTCTGAATCTTTCCTTTCCAATCCTCCTCTGAACTCGTTCTCGACTGGCCGCACTGGTATGCAACCTCTCTCCGAAAGTTGTTCTGCTCTAGATTCTGTTTCTGTTGGGATCCCTCCCGCGGCTTCTTCAGCTCTTGTAATGGCTTCAATTCTTACACGACTTGCGTCGGATTGGGATGATGACGACCCTGCTTATGACCCTCGGTGCCGCTTCGAGGAAGACTCGGATACTGGGGATGAGGGCGATGATGAATTCTCTTCGATCGAGACTTTTGGCATCGACCGGACGTCTCCTGATTATCTACCTGCGCGTCAGTTAGACGACTATGATGTTGCTTCGCCTCTCGAGGATTCTCAGGTCTCTTGGGTTGATTCTCCTGTTTCGGCTGTTTCGGAATCTACGTCGCCTACTTCAGAGGACGATGGACCTTATCATTTCGAGGTACCATCCCCAATCATATTGAAGCCTATTCACAAGCGCTCTGGCCGTCGCCACGGGATCTATGGCGGCCTTGCCTTGGACAATGTCCATGAAAATTCTTCGTCTGAGGTTCTAGTTGACTCTCCTGTTTCTGATTCCACTTCGCCAACCTCTATTGGTGGCGAATCCGATGAATTTGAAGAATTGTCCGCGAAGGTCTTGGAGCGTAGCCGCGAACATTTAAACCGCCGTCTCGCCATCTTTGGCGACACGTCGAAACACGTCCTTTCACCAGCTAAGGTTTCTTTTCCCGTGCCTACCGGCGGGGCAGTCGCATGTGATGGTCTTTCTTTCCGCCGACAAATGCTTGTATCGACGCATTCTCTTCGCCCCCAACGCAAGCGAGTTTCTGGTCTTCAACCTTTGCAGCTCCCTAGAATTGTTTCGATGCGTACCTTACCTATAGGCGATCCTCCCCCTGTGAATACTTTCCAACGTCTTTCTCCTGAGGACCCATGAGCCGACCGGTTCAGTAGGTGCATAATACATTCCCAGGACTGTTCGCTCGAATCCCGCCTCCACGACTTGGATCTCTTGTCGCCGCCTTATATCGAATCCTCAAAGCCTTGCTCTCATTGTGGCGTTTCTTTTCTTGTCTCTTGATTCCCCCCCCTGGTCTCCTGGTTTTCTTCCTTGGATTTCATCTCTCGTCTCTCATCTCATCAATTTGTCTTTGTCATTTCCATCTCCGTCCTGCCTTTGTCCCTTCTGTTTCTGTTTCTCTAGGTTCTCTATCTCGGATTTCATCTCTTGTCTCGCCGTCGACTTATCTTTGTCATTTCCACCTCTTAGTTCTGGGTCTTTCGTCTTTGTCTCTTCTCATTTTTTCTTTGAATCTTATCTCATATTTCGTCCTTGTCACTACCATCTCGGTCTGTTTCCCCCTTTTTTTTTTCCTGCCATCCTCCGTTTCCTATGATCATCAAAATATTCGTCCTCGCCCTCTACCCATCCAACCACTCTTCTCGGCTTGATTGGCACCATATTCTATCCCTCATTACACTCTAAAAACACTCTACATCGTCTTCGCTCAATCTTGAGGCTTAGCTACTCTCATCGACATCTCTACGGAACAAGATCTTCTACGGAACACTGCTATTTCGACCAACCGCTAAATACAAACCTACACGCTGTCTCAACATATTTATACAGCCGGAGAAAAGTTCCTGTGCATGGCCTGGTCCCGCATTTTGACCCAAATACATTCTCGGTTGACCAGACCTTTCTTTCAGAAGGGAACACGTCCGACGCCTTGATATCAGTGACGCTTTCGTCACCTCCAACCTCAAAGCATCTATTCACCTATTAAATCTTAGTTTGGAACATAAATTTATTCGTTTTTTGATCGCTTTCCCAAAGATGTGATAAAGCCCAAATCGGAATCTAGTCTGATTGGATAACCTTGAAACGGACGTCCATCTAATCGATTATAACGCTCCGCAGAGTCCTTCCTTTTCGCTTCACCGCCTTCATTCTACCAGATAAACCGCAAACGAAGCACCCATCACCGCTTATGGCTGAGTCTGACTCGACTACCACAATGTTTGCTTGTTTTCTACCCCAACTTTACACTAACCAAGTGGCTAATTGAGATATGCAGTGCCAAACCAAACCTGGAGAATTCAGAATCCCTGATGGCTGATATTCCGAGTAACATCTATCTTGAAGGTTGGGATCCCTTTCGTGGAAGCGATTCCAGTCTGACCCTGGCACTTAGATTTGATCATTAAACTGACTATTGGAGATCCTGGCACCACCATTTCGCCCGGCTTAAATGTTCAAATTTTTAACTCGGAGAGAAAGATAGGGGAGCCCGTAACATTCGACGAGATATCCCCGAATCAATGGAGACATGATGGTGTGATCAATGTGTATGTCGTGTTTGCTATTATGCTATTTCCTTTACCATACGGAAACATTTGTTAGTGCTGGAGATCTCACTTTCGTTGCGAAGTGGGACGAAAGTGAGAATTCTAGGTCTATTCATCTAACTCAATCCGAGTTCGAGGAAGCCTTGAGTGGCCCTGAAGGACATCGCTGTAAGTACTTGCATCAGTACTGGCGATTCCTTTCTCAGAAATTCTTGGTATGACTAGCGATTATACGAGAATTTGAAGCCAATTCAGAGGGTTTCTCGTTGGAACTGAGCTGTGAGGTATTTAGCGCCCAGTTAGAAGAGGAAATTGAGAACACAGAAGACGAGCAGGGGAGTGAGGATGACGGTATGGACCTTATCGACCAGACTCGTTTAATTGCTAATAACGTTTCATCCCGAACTACCAACTGAGCTAGCAGCTGACCCTGAAGGTATAATGGCCATCGCTCTCGAACTACCTGACAACACCGAGGACAATGTGAAAGCACATCTCCTCAACCTCTGCGGCGACCAATTCTTCGAACGTTTTCGCCAAACAAGGGACGAAAGTGATATAAACACAAGTATTCATGCCTACGACCTAGCGATTCAGCTCATGCCAGCTGATGACCCCACGACGGCCGACTTTCAGTATAATGCCGCAGGAGCATACGGAGAGCGCTTTACTTTGTCCGGAGATTTCTCTGATCTTGAAACCGCGACCTCGAAGTTCAAAGTCTCCGTCGACGGCACATCAGACGACAATCCAACGTTGCCCGCGAGGCTAAACACCCTTGCGAATTACTATCAAATTCGCTTCACCGAGACTGGAGATCTGAACGACATTTCCGAGGCCATATCGGTGCAACAACGAGCCACTGAGGTTACCCCCGACGGACATGTTGGCATGATTAAAAGGCTAGCTAACCTCGGAGTGTATTATCATGCACGCTTCAACCTCACTGGAGACCTCGACGACATCGTTGAGGCCATATCTTCTCTGCATATGGCTCTCAATCTCGTATCATTGGGACATCCTGATAGGCCCACGATTCTCAGTACGCTCGCTGCCTCTTATGGAAATCGATTCGACCGCACCGGAGATCTCTCTGACGCCTCTCAAGCGCTTTCATACATGAAAGAATGCATAGATCTTACTCAAGAGGAGGACGTGGATATGCCCGCTCGGCTAAACACCCTAGGAAGTGTTTATCAAGCTCGGTTTGGTCAGATTGGTGATCTGACTGACATCTCTGAGGCGATAGCAGCGCAGAAGAAGGCTGTTCAGCTCACTCCACTGGGCCATGAAGCCATGTCGATAAGGCTAAATAATCTTGGAAATTCCTGTCAAGAGCGATTCGAACACACAGGAGATCTTTCCGATATTTTAGACGCAATATCATTCCAACAGAAAGCCATCGATCTCACTCCGAATACCCGAAGCGATATACCCTCGATGCTTAACAACCTTGGCATTTCGTATAGGGTTCTATTCAATCGTACTGGAGCTCTTTCTGATGTCTCTCAAGCAATATCACTCCAGAAAGAAGCAATTCGTCTTACCCCAGAAGGCAACATAGATCTACCTCGCCTGCTAAATAACGTCGGATCGTCGCAGGCTGCCCGATTCAGTCATACAGGAGAGCTCGCGGATATTTCTGAAGCCATAATATCGCAACAAAAGGCAGTTGAACTCACTCCAGAGGGACATACTGCAAAACCGAACATGCTGAGCAATCTTTCCTGCTCACATCTAGTTAGATTTGAGCACGGAGGAGATATGGCTGACCTTGCTAAAGCAGTGTTCTGCCAGGAAGGGGCCATTCGCCTTACCCCGATCGGCCGTGTCGGAATACCGCGTCTCCTCAGCAACCTTGGAGCGTTGTATGAAACGCGATTTGAGCGCACCAGCAACTTCGCGGATATTTCTGAGGCTATTGCCTCGCACCAGAAAGCTGTCGAACTCACTCCAAGCGACAATGCAGGGCTTCCCCACAGGTTAGCTGGCCTCGGAAGTGCGTATGACAATAGATTTAAATGGACAGGGGACCTAAAGGATATTTCTGAGGCGATATTATATTTCCAAAGAGCTGTCCTTCTCACCCCAGATGGCGATATCGCTCTACCACATCATCTGAGCAGTCTCGGATCTTCGTATGGAGCACGTTTTGAACGTGCAGGGGATGTGGCCGACGTTTCTGAGGCAATAGCACACCAGCAGCAGGCCATCGATTGTACCCCGGAGGGACATGCATCAATGCCCACTTTTCTCAATAACATTGGGATGTCGTATCAAGCCAGATTTGAGCGTTCTGGTAACACACCTGATATTTCTGCAGCAATCTTGCACTACCAAAAATCCCTCCGACTTACCCCAGATGGCGACACCAACATACCCCATAGGCTCGCTAATCTTGCAAATGCTTATCAAGTACATTTTAATCTCACAAGAGATTTAGCAGAAATCGACGAGGCGATTTTGTCTCATCAGAAAGCCATACATCTTACTCCAGAAAGAGACGCTGATATGCCCGTCTGGCTCAATAATATTGGCGTCGCGTATCAAGCTCGATTCGGGCGCACGGAAGATCTTGCGGACATTGCCCAGGCCATATCTTCTCAAAAAAAGGCTCTGGACCTCAGTCATCAAGGACATTCCCACCAGTCGATTTTACTGGGGAACCTTGGGATCTCGTACGAATCACGATTTAAATATACGCAAGACCTCGACGACTGTCTTACAGCTGCCAAATACCATCGACTAGCCGCGACTTATCCCACTGGAATACCTTCGATAAGGCTCGTTGCAGCAAAGAGATGGGCCAAAACCTCCTATCAAATTGACCCATCACAGCTTCTTGACGCGTACACTACCGCAATCAACCTCATGTCCCAGGTTGTCGGCTTGGACCAGACCATTCAGAGGCGCCACACAAACCTTCCTGATATTTCTGACGTCTCTACTTCCGCTGCTGCTGCTGCATTCCAACTTGGCAAGGTAGACACAGCCGTGGAATTGCTAGAAGAAGGTCGCTGTCTCGTATGGAGCCAACTCAACAATCTGCGCACTCCGGTTGACGACCTTCGTACTCGTGATCCAGCTTTAGCCGACGACCTTCTGAGAGTTTCGACTGCTCTTCAATTTGCGGGATCGCGGTTAGATGCAGATGTACCTGCCGCCGGGACAGGCCTTGCTCAGAAAATGCAACTACAGGATCAAGTTAATAGGCATGTCAAGCTCGCAGAAGAATGGGATAAGTTGCTTGCGAAAGTTCGAATGATTCCTGATTTCCAGGACTTCCTCCGCCCACCAACCTGCTCAACCATGATGCGACACCTTCCCAAGACGGGAATAGTTGTTCTCATCAATACTCATCGAGAGCGATGTGACGCGCTCGGACTTGTAGCAGGGAAGGATAAACCTATTGCAATTCCCCTCCCTGACTTCTCCTATGAGAAGGCAGAGGCGCTCAGAGTCAACTTACAGGCACATCTTCGTGCATCTGGAGTGAGAGTCCGTGAAACCAGACCTGAGACGAGGGGAATGCGCCGCGCGCAGTGGCAGAATTTTGGGATTAGGGCCATTCTCGCCCAGTTATGGGTACAGGTTGTGAAACCTATCCTCAACGCGCTTGGATACCTGGTAAGTGTCATGTTAATTTAATTGACCCTCATATATTGATTTAATCCCTCTAACATGTGAAGGAGCCACCATCCGAACTGTTGCGAATCTGGTGGTGTGCAACTGGCCCATTGGCATTCCTTCCGATACACGCAGCAGGGATATACGGTGGGCCTAAAACGACAGTATTATCTACTCTCTCGGATTTTGCGATTTCTTCATATACGCCTACCCTTCGCGCGCTTGTTGGTAGGGTGCCGCATCTCGCCGAAGTCCGTCAACAACAGCAGGGTTTGTTTATGATCAGTCAACCGGATACACCAAACCTTGCTCGAATCCCGAAAACCAAAAGTGAGGTCCAAGCGATCCAGCGCCTGACAAAAGATTGCGGTTTTCCCGTTCTTTGCTTAGAAGGCGCTGCCGCCACTGTCGACCAAGTGATAAAAAACATGGAAACACACAGTTCAATCCATTTCGCCTGCCATGCAAGCCAAAATACGTCTGATCCCTTGAAAAGCGGATTCGCACTTCAGGATGGGTACCTCGAGCTATCGACAATTATTCAGAAGAGGTTAGCCGCCGCTGATCTTGCATTTTTATCCGCCTGCCAAACGAGTGCTGGCGACGAGAAGCTGTCTGAGGAAGCCGTACATCTGGCCGCAGGAATGCTAGCGGCGGGTTATAGAGGCGCAGTGGCCACGATGTGGTCCATCCAAGATCAATATGCGCCAGAAATTGCGGAAGACTTCTATGCGAAAATCACTGAGGGGAAAATGACTTTGAATGGCGAAGAAGCTTCTCCAGCGCTTCATTATGCTATCGGGAAGTTGAGGAAGAGGCTCATGAAATCGGAGACGGATATTGAAGCATCCTTGCTGGCATGGGTTCCTTACGTACACTTTGGTCTCTAAATTTCGTAGGTGTGGTATTAATTAGAGGTGGATTGGAATTAAATGAATCTCACCATATAGAGTACAGTACAAGTACAGTGGCATTGGAAAAGAACGCACAGCGTCACCTCACCTGATTGAATTTCCATACTGCGCTAGTCACCAACGCCAGAGTCAATTTCTTGGATTTGAAACTATATACGAACATGTAACAGGTTGTTCTTAATAGGAATCACCTTTGGCAGCACTTTATAAATAGATAGCGGACCTGTTAGGCCGATTTCTCGTAAAGTCGAAACCCCCCTATATTCTGGTCTACATATGCTTGAAGATCCAGCCGGCGGCTGCGGGGTATTCTTGGATGGTGCCTGGCGCGATTTCGAAGGCTATACTTTGGATCGGGGAAAGGGGGGCGGGTGGTAGAGTCATGAAGAAGGCAGAGATGCTCTCCGGAAGATTCGATAATTTCTCGACGAAAAACGAGTGGGATCCTTGAAGGGTTTCGGAGCAGAGCCAAAGTCGATTCTGTAGCTTGGATGTTCGCGTGTTCTTCAACGATGCATTCGAGGCCAGTAATTGGAATAATATCCACTTCGTCAAACATTTCCGAGACACTGATGGAGATGCGCTCGAAAACAGCCAACGGCCGACCTGGCTCAATTTCCGTACAGAGCCGATCGAACAATAACTTGAATATCCAGCCACCCCTCCACCCATTTGGATCGTCTTCAGAAATCGATGGGCACCAGGTAACCGACAAGCTGTGGTCGCTGCCCCGAGGGTCCTTCTCGATGAACGTTTCGACGGAGGGCCACAGGGTGTTCTAATCAAGGCTTTTTGTATCCCTGCCAACAATTGGAGTGGTGAAAGCTCAACGGGATTCGCATCACTGGAAGACCCAGAATAAACGAGATGGAGAGGGTGGTCGATTCGAAGCATCGTCAATGGCGATAGATGAGGTCTCCTTGATTAGTTGTAGGGCCTTGTGTAACCAATGTGCTAGGGTGCCGCACAAGCGATTGGGTCTGGGGGCGGCTTTCCGCAGGAGGATCATCAAATGATTCCGATATGCGAGTTGGGATCAAGTATACCGTGGAGTCGGAGCAATTTTTTAAGCCCGAATGGATTTTCCTGTTCGAAATTGGAATTTGGGATGTCTGCTAAATATACCCACCTTGGTTTCAGGAAGGCTAACGGTAGTCGTGGGAAGTGGGGAAATAGAGGGCCATGGGAGTCGCTAGTAAGGGGATTCGGGTGCGGGCGAAATTAACTGAGGAGATTCAGGAGTTCCTAGAAAAATAAGAGAGTAGGCATGGGACTCTGAGCGGTCGGAACCCTTAGGTTTGGTGGCGTACCAAATCTCCAGAGCGACTGAAT
>Ga0307509_10009272_pt1 | contig 12349 bp, 9 predicted proteins | sample 10_EM_MG_FD_202245 | JGI IMG/M metagenome (GOLD analysis project Ga0307509, IMG submission 202245) | Populus trichocarpa ectomycorrhiza microbial communities from riparian zone in the Pacific Northwest, United States - 10_EM | ecosystem: Host-associated > Plants > Roots > Unclassified | place...
CGGCGGCTGGTCGGCCATTGGGTGCTACTGTCGAGGTTCGGCTCCAACGGCATGGAGCGCGGCGGGTAGAGGAACAGTGTCAAAACGACACTGTTCAAATTCTTTTATATATATATATATATATATATATATATTTTTTATATTTGTGGGGACCTAAAAATGGGTTACAACAAAACTCAAGACTGAATAAAAATTAAAACTCGAATGAATCTGGGTTCACCTAGCAAACCCATGACCTAAGATAAAATAGAAAAAGAAAAGTGGAAAAAACCATGGAACTCAAGATCCAATAACCTAAAATGAAATGATAAAATTGAAAAATAATCAATTTTAAGAAAACAGCATAAAAAATATCGAAGTTAAATCGGGTTAATTCTCGAAACTAGTAACCTGAGTCATGAGATCAAGATTAAACCATAGAAGGCAAACTCTAAAAAATACCAAGCAAAATCCTTAATCATCCAAAATTAGATAAGCAAAACAAATAGCAATAAAAAAATAAAGATTAAATCTGGCATAAAAATTAAATGAAAGAAAACAATGGGGGACTAAATTAAAATTTAAAATAAATAAAGAAAATGATAAAAAAAATAGCAATCAAAGAATGAGGACCAAAATTGGACACAAAATTTAAAGGAAATAAAATGATGAGGAATAAAATTGAAAAACGAATAGCAATCAAAAGAATAAGGACCAAACTAGATTAAATAATTAAATGAAATAAAATGTTTAGTTACAAAATTGAAAAAAAATAAAGTTCAAAAAGCATTAAAAGCAAAAATAAATAGCAATAAAAAAATTATAACCAAAATTGATATAAATACAATCTGGAAGACACAATTAATTTTTGAAAGGGCTGGTGTAAATTTTGAGGTCAGGAGAGAGAAAAGAAAGAGAAGAAGAAGAAAAAGGTTCATCAAAGCTTAACCTCACCTCCATCGTGAAAACGTGCCCTATCACCGTGAAAATAACGATGCTCTGCTTTACACCCTGTAGCGGACAACGACAATTTGACCATTGCAAGGTGCCATATGTGCCGCCTAAAAAACAAGAATGCCTCCTACTTGCTGGCGTGTGAGTGGCATGCACCAACCACTTTTTTAAAATTAATTTTATATATTGTCAAAAAATTAATTGCCTCCAATCCAAATAGATAATTATAAAATAACCGTGTTGAAAAGGCCTAAGTGCCCCAAACATGAGTTCTATTATAATTCTTTTACTAAGCATTCAAATTGCAAAAAAAAAAACTAGAAAGCCCCTTTTTTTTAACTTTTAAGGGCATGTAAGTCATTAAACTATTCAATTTAAATGTTAAAAGACTTACTTGCTCTTATTCAAACCCATAATGACTAATAAATCTAATAGAAAATACCTTCCTACTTGTATGACCAAGTTAAATAAGTTCTTATCTCAAGAAAAAAATAATAATTTTACTGTGCAAATGCGCGATGAAATATGAGTATATACATAGTAAAAAAACCGAGCTCTTTTATTTTTACTTTTTTATAATGTCTTGAAATTGTGGTTGCATGTTGACTTTTGTTGCTATTCCTCACCATGATTTTTCTCTTTTTTAATATTTTGTTCTAGTTGGATAAAGAATATTAATTAGAATGATTGAAAATAAATAACGATTTCTCTTTATGTTGATTTAGTATTTAATAGATCAATATTTTCATTCACTAGTAAAAAACCATAACATTGAAATATGGATCTTTTAAAATAATATTTTTTACGATGCAAGAAATAAGTAGTTATAGTAATTGTTTTTCCCAGTTTTACATAACGAGTTTTTAATAGCAATCATGAAGATCTATCTACTTTTTTTATAATGAACTTGAAAAAGTTAATTTGTAGCACAAGCAGCATTGATTTGAAAAAAGTTTTAATGGAAAGAAAATCCTTACAAAGGAAAGACCAGTTCAAATCAATAAAAAACTACTAAAATATTATATAAAAAAAGTTAAATTAATGAATTACTCAAAAAATGTCTTATAAGCCCTAGTAAATCATCTTGGTTATATGCCATCTTTTTCTGTCTGAAATCAATCTGAAGTAGAAAGAAGTACACAAACATGTCATTAATGTTGTCAAAAAAAAAGAAGTGAATTGACTCTTAAAATCTTACAATATTACGAGTCAACATGTATCTAACATGTCAAATCGGATTAAAACCCGAAAACTAGTAAAATCAGTCAAACTCGGTAAAATCAGACCGATTTTACGAGTTTGAAAAAAATATAAAATTATGTATTTTGATAATCTGTACTTTAACATTTTCATTGTTTTAAATTTATATCTTACAAAACTTATGCAATTTGAAAGGACTCGTTTCTTGTAAATGACGAAGTAAGTGGGTCGATTTGTCCAAGAAGTAAAGGAATCAATGTAAATAAAATAAAGGTGCTTGGACTTTTCTATTGTTTATTTTATTTTTATTTTAATTGTGTTATATTGTTAATTACTACTTGATTGAAATTGTTAATATATAATTAGTTAAAATATTTTACTTATAATTTTACGATTCGAGTTTATATTATATATTTTGTGTCGTGTCGTGTTATAAAAAATATTTTTGACAACCTTACATGTCATAAATTACAAGTCTCTAAACAAGCTTCAATATATTTAAAATTTGAAAAGACTTTAAAATGCCTTTGATAGTTGATTACGAGGATGTTTGGCAGTGTGGTAGCGGTTGCTTTTCAAATAACTTTTTGTGCCGAAATGCATACCAATAATTTTTTTATTTTTTAAAAATTATTTTTGACATCAGCACATCAAAACAATTCAAAACGTACAAACCATATTAAATTTTAGCAAAACAAAATTTAAATTTTTTGGGAACGCGGTTTGCACCGCATTCCCAAACATGTTCTACGTACGATGGTATTCTTAAACAAAATTTTCAAAGTCAAGAACATATAGTACGATATCATTTGGGTATCTCAAGAAAATCATTCAACTATATAAAATAATTTATTAATTATTTTGTGCATCTAATATTTTCAAGATGATTTATTTTTAAAAAATTTATTTCACAAATAAATTGTCAATCTGTAATATATTGTTGAAAAAAAATCAAAATATTATGTCAAAACAAATCTTTGTCAAGTGACAAGATAATATATCAAAATTTGATTTCAAGATTGAATTCATAAAAGAAGTCAAAGAGTCTTTACTAGGCTCAAAATGAGCATCCCGGTCAAGAAGTGAAAAAACCATATACTCTTACACCATTAAAACCAATTCAAGCCACAACATCAAGCATTCAAGATATTTTAAGGAGGGTAAGACCTCCTATTGTGAGGCTAGTTTTTGCCTCAAATAATCAATTTTGAATCCTTTCATCGACATCACCTAGTCCAAATTAACACCTCACTTATAAATTACTCTTAATCTCTCCAAACACCCTTGTTCGTTCAATCCCAAGATGCACCTTCAACAACATTATTGTTGATGGCGAGGATTTTTATGAAAATAAAATTTCTTAGTTATTATTTTTATTTTCTATGTAGTTTAGGAAAATATTTTCTTTTATGGTCATTTTATTTTTCCTATCCAGTTTAAAAAATTAAATATTAAAAATAGTAATTTTATTTCTCTTAGTTTGTGTAAGAATTTATTACTTTATCCATTTTGATCATTCTTTATATTCCCCCCTCTCAATTTCACTATTCATCGTTTATCCATTTTGATAAAACATTGTCCAAAGAATTTTCCAACTTAGTTCTCAGACAATTTGTGGCAATATTTTTCTTCAATAAGTAGAATTCTCCCTAAAAATTCATATAAAGATTGGAATTGTTGACAACAAAAATACCTTTGAATTCAATTCATGCCTCTTTTTATTTCATCTCAACCTTTGGTGTCCCATGATATCTTGGGACTTCATTAGAATAACTGATGTAGATGAAGATATTGGTTACTCTTTAGATCTCATGAGGAAAATCAAAGTAAAATGGTGCACCCAATTCAGAGAAACTCAAGCTTGTTCTCAAGTCGTGCATACTTGGCTACAATCTCATCAAACTCCATAGCTGCAAGCATCCCCATCAACTCCATCTCAAGAAGGACGATAATTTACAATTCTCACCTCTAAAAGTCGAATTCAAGAAAGCCTTGCATCATCAAGCTCAAAGTCAGAATACAAGAAAAAACTCCAAAAACCCTTGTATGAAATATAAAGTTCTCATGAGGATGAATTCGCTAATGAAAATCCAGATCATGGTCCTAATCTTCTGAGTTACACACACACACATATCAAAGTTAAATTAAGTTAATCATCGAAACTAATAACTTGAGTCATGAGATTAGGATTAAACCATAGAAGGCAAACTCTAGAAAATACCAAGCAAAATCCCTAATCATCAAAAATTAGATAAACAAAACAAATAGCAATAAAAAAAATAAGGACCAAATCTAGCATAAAAATTAAATGAAAGAAAAAAATGAGGGACTAAATTGAAAATTAAAAAAAAATTAAGAAAATGATAAAAAAAAATAACAATCAAAGAATGAGGACCAAAATTGAACAAAAAAAATTAAATGAAATAAAATGATGAGGAATCAAATTGAAAAAAAATAGCAATCAAAAGAATGAGGACCAAACTGGATTAAATGAAATAAAATGTTTAGGGACAAAATTGAAAAAAAAAGAGAGTTAAAAAAGCATTAAAAGCAAAAACAAATAGCAAAAAAAAAATTGATAACCAAAATTGATAGAAATACAACTTAGAGGACATAATTGATTTATGAAAGGACTGATGCAAATTTTGAGGCAAGGAGAAAAAAAAGAGAAAGGAGAATAAAAAGGTTCATCGGAGCTTAACCTCACCTCTATCATGAACACGTGCCCTATCACTATGAAAATGACGATGCTCTACTTTACACACTGTAGCGGACAATGACATTTGACCATTGTGAGGTGCCATATATGATGCCTAATAAACACGAATGCCTTCTAATTGCTGGCGCGTGAGTGACATGCACCAATATTTTTTTTTATTAATTTTATATATGGTCAAAGTCTTAATTCCTCCCATCCAAATAGATAATTATAAAATAACCGTGGTGAAAAGGTCTAAGTGCCCCCAAACATGAATTCTATTATAATTCTTTTACTATGCATTCAAAGTGCAAAAAAACTACTTCTCCCTATTTTTTTTTTACTTTTAAGTCATTATACTATTTATTTGAAATGTAAAAAGAATTCCTTATTCTTATTCAAAACAATAATGACTAATAAATCTAATAAAAAATACCTTCCTATTTCTAGGACCAAGTTAAATGAGTTTTTCTCTCAAGAGAAAAATAATAATTTTACTATATAAATCCACGATAAAATATGAAATTTTACTATATGAATCCACGATAAAATATGAATATGTACATAGTAAAAAACCGAGCTCTTCTATTATTACTTTTTTGTAATGTCTTGAAACTGTGGTTGCATGTTGACTTTTGTTGCTATTCCTCACCATGACTTTTCTCTTTTTTAATATTTTGTTCTAGTTGGATAAAGAATATTAATTATAATGATTGAAAATAAGTAACGATTTCCCTTTATGTTTATTTAGTATTAATAGATCAACATTTTCATCACTAGTAAAAAACCATAACATTGAAACATGGATCTTTTAAAATAATATTTTTTACGATGCAAGAAATAAGTTTTTGATAATGTTTTTATTATAGTAATTGTTTTTCCCAGTTTTACAGAATGAGTTTTTAATAGCAATCATCTTCATCTATCTACTTTTTTGATAATGAACTTGAAAAAGTTTGTAGCACAAACAGCATTGATTTGAAAAAAGTTTTAATGAAAAGAAAATCCTTACAAAGGAAAGACCGATTCAAATCAATAAAAAAAACAACTAAATTATTATATAAAAAAGTTAAATTAATGAATTACTCAAAATGTGTCTTATAAGCCCTAGTAAATCACCTTGGTTGTGTGCCATCTTTTTATGCCTGAAATCAAGCTGAAACAGAAAGAAGTGCACTAAGACATGTCATCAATTACAAGCCTCTTAACAAAGTGCTTCAATATATTAGATATCCAATACACCATAATAGAGATCTTATGAAGAGACTTTAAAATGCTTCAATATTTTCAAAATTTAATATGAAGTCAGGGTTCTAGCGAGTCCAATTTGATAAAAAAAAAAAATCATTACAAAACAACATTCACTGTTCCATTTGTTTATTACAAATGAGTTGAAATGCCTTTTAAACTAGAAAATGCTCATTCAAAACTTCATGCCATCATGAATGACATCTTTAATTCGCAATCAAAATTTATAATTGTATACATAGATGATGTCCTTTTATTTTTAAAATCAATAACCAAACGTTTCAACAACTTACAAAAGACTCGTATTCTTCGCCAACCTCTCTATTCTAGATTAATTATATTTGAACTTATAAATATTTAAATTTATAATAAATATTTTATTTTGATATTAATTTAATTTATTTTAATAGATTTTTTTAAAAAATATATTTTCAAATTATTATTGACTGAGTTACTGACAGGCTTAGTCTGCTAGTATATTTCAAAGAATTGAAAAGGAATTACTACAAATGTTACTGATTTTATATTTTTTTTAAAAAGATTCTAAATTATTATTGATGGGGTTACTAATGGTCTAAGTCCATTGATATACTATTGAGAGTTGGAAAAACATTACTACAAATATCACTGTCATTGTTTACTCACCGACAAAATAATAGACAATCTATTTAATAGTTATTTATCAAATTTACCGAAAAAATACTAACAAATAAACAAAAGTTACCAATGAAATGACATATAAATTTTTTATCAGTGATATATTATTTGCTTTACTAAATATTCAATTTCTTTCCCTAAATAAATTAGGATAACTTCTTTTACCTAAATAATTTAGATATTTATGTGTTCATGTGTGCGAGGGACCTTACAATTAAATCAATTATGTTATTCAAAATATATATCTATAATTCTAACATAATATCATTTCTACCCGGTATAATTTATAAGGTAGGAAAATATGTACACATACGAGAAATTTTATTTTATTCAAGGAGTAAGTAATTTTATTATATCAGTTACTTTATGGATCTATATAGATATTATTATCATTTTTTATGAGTTATGAGTTTTATTTTTTTTTGTTAATTGTTTTTTTCAAGGTCAGCTGAAGAAGTAACTAATAGAATACATTGATTGTCATGTATATAATATAGTGATAATAACATTATAAGACTTTAATGTTATTATTTTGCGAAATATATTTTTCTTGGAAAGTGCGTTGGACTCGGGATTTTTTAATGTTGAATTATTGATTGCATAATGCCAACGACTTGGAAGTCTTTGATGCCTTTCAAAGGTCACTTCTTTCATTTCCAATTGGTCCACTCTATTTGTTGCCTCGTAACGTGCATTAGACATTTCAAAGGCTTGGAACTTTGCCAGCAACATGTATTTGCCTTTGATATTCCACAGTTTCCACTCCGGAGTGGGCATCCTGTTTTAAAAATTGACCTTTTATTTTTTGTTCAATTCTGCATAATTCTTAATTTCCCTTTCACTACCTACCTGTTTATGCTTAATATGAAATAAAAATAAATAACAATTAAACAACTCGAAGCATGGTTGATGCAGCCGATCGAGACCTATAAGGATAGTTTTATGCATAGAAAAAGATTACATATATGAACTATAAATTTATAATTTATTTATCTAAAAATAAAACTAATAAAGTCTGCTTTCTTAGATGTTTACAAGACTTATATATATATAAAAAACTCTACATCTAATAGCAAACAACTAGAAATCCAAAATCACAAAGAAAATTAAAATAAAAAATCAAATTAAATAATAAATCCCAAAAAACCTAGAAAAAATAACAAAATTAACCTAAACAACAACATCTAGGCTTGATTTCTAATTCTAGAAGATCCATCAGTCTAATAAGAGTCGCAATCTTAATGTGTTAATCTAATCTGACGTGACAAAATCTTCTCTTAGATCTCTAAACATGTGTGTCATTGATTAATAAAAACATGTGTTAGGCTATCCATATAATTTTTCTAAGTGAAATTCCTATCTAGTTGTATAAAATTTTTATTTTATTGTATCATATCTTTAGTCACTTGCTCAGGACCTTTAATTATTATAAGCTTGACTACATCGGTGGTTTGAATCTCTGCATATTAAAAGAAGCTAATTAATCTCATCTACTCTCTATATCTTTTTTTTACCACTTCTAGGAAAAAAAAGAGGTTCTGCTGTAAAAAAAAAAAAAATTCTAATATACCAAGATTTTAGATTTTTTTTTAGATAAATGACATCAAACTTTAAGTAATATTTATATTTATATAACTAAACTAATAATATTTCAATTAATCTAATTTTGTACTTTTATTCATCATGAACATGTCAAACTTACTTTTAGATTCCAATGAACTCCCCCCCCCACCTCATTTCTCTTTTTTAAGTAATATCATTACAAAACAACATTCATTATAACATTTATTCATTACAAATGAGATGTAATGCCTTTTAAATTAAAAAATATTCATTTAAAACTTTAGACCATTATGAATTCAAAATTTATGATTGTATATATAGATGATGCCCTTTTATTTTTAAAATCAATAAACAAACATTTCAACAACTTACAAAAGTTTCTCAATATTATCAAACAAAATGAATTTGTTGTCTCAACCTTAAAGATGATGTCAATTAAAAATACTTTTCTTAGAGTACAATAAATATTAAGGATCAATAACCTTTATCACTGGATCAATAAAATTTACTGATAAATTCATAGATAAAACCAAGGGTAAAACCCAGCTTTAAAGATTTATGGGATGCCTCAATTATGTTTTAGATATTTTTACAAATCTTACAAACATATGACAACCTTTGTAAAAAAGACATTGGTTACTCTTTAGATCTCATGAGGAAAATCAAAGTAAAATGGTGCACCCAATTCAGAGAAACTCAAGCTTGTTCTCAAGTTGTGCATACTTGGCTACAATCTCATCAAACTCCATAGCTGCAAGCATCCCCATGCATCAACTCCATCTCAAGAAGGACAATTTACAATTCTCACCTCTAAAAGTCGAATTCAAGAAAGCCTTGCATCATCAAGCTCAAAGTCAGAATACAAGAAAAAACTCCAAAAAGCCTTGTATGAAATATCAAGTTATGATGAGGATGAATTCGCTAATGAAAATCCAGATTACGGTCCTAATCTTCTGAGCGCGCACACACACATATATATAAGAATCTTTTAGTATATGTGGACGTCATCCTTTATAAAACATCCACCTATTTTAATTATTCAAGAATATTTGACAAAACATTCTTGAATAATTTAATTAGATTTAAAGTTAAAAAAAGCCTCCTGTAAATAAGTTTTTCATTCGAAGAGACTAAAAGAGCTCCCATTTTAGTATAGATTTATTATTGTACAGCCAAACTCATTGTTAATGTTGATTGGAATACTGAGATAATGATTTTGCTTTTATAGAAAAAGCACAAATGGCTTTGGAAGTAGGATATATTAATTATTTTTTTTCATGGTAAAATGACCAATATGTCCTTTTGAATAAAAAATAATGGACTGGTGGAGAGTGGTACTTTCAAGTATTCCTTTTCACGTGTACAGTGAAAAGCTGAAGTGTCCTTGCATTGAAATTGTCTTTGCCCTTGGTCAAGGGGTTTTCTTTTTGTCTTTTGTTTTTGGTTTTTTTGTAATTATTAAGTTTGATAAAATGCACTTTAGTAATAGGCATATATCATATTAATTTATTTAAAAAAGACAGGTGCACATACAATTTATACGGTCACGCACGAGTGCTTCCGTTTTGTTTAGACAACACATGAGACATGAGGCATCGTTTTACAGCCAAACTCTAACTTCTATGATTTTGTTTTAATTCTTTTTTGTTTTTTGTTTCTTTACTTTTTAGATTTAATTTTTATTATTTTAATTTTAATTTTTAATTATTCTGATAAATAAATTATTTTTTCAATTACATCCCTCAATATTTTATATCTTTCTTTTAATTGAATTATTTTTTTCAATTATACCTTTCAATATTTTAGTTCATTTTATTTTATGTTAGATTTGATTCTTATTCTTTTGATTTATTTTTATTTTATTTTTTTATTTGAACTTTTTTCTTGACTTCATTCATCAACATTTTATTGCCTTTGATTTTTTTTTTCTATGTCCTTTTTCAACAATGAATTTTTATTGGTATCATATTCCTATAGGGTTATCCTGATCTCATGTGTCAGGTCACGAGTTTCCCGTGTTAATCCAACTTTGCAGGGAATTATTTTTTATTTATTTGTTGTTGTTGCCTGATTTTTTTATCACATTATTAAATTAATCAAGGTTTAACATCGTTATCTATTTCTTTTTAAAAAAACCTAACTATCTCTTGAAGATTTTTTTTCATGTTGAAAAACATGTTTTCCGTAATGTCGCGCAGGCCACCACTCTAGTGCATTCTAAAGGCATAGGAAATTCATACCTTATATATATTCAATTGAAATTAAAATTCACATTCTCTCTCGATTTATGAATATTAATAAATGGAAAAAAGAAAGCTTTCATGTTAAAGAAGAAGAAAAAACTTCATTTTATTTCCAAAATATTGTGCCAATAGATTTATGGGTATGCCAATAGCACCAGTTCAAAACACAATATATATATATATATATATATATATCTGTGTGTGTGTGGGGTCCCTTGTAACAATTTTTATACCCTACTTGTTAGTGTGTATTGCTTGTGCTTCCACTTGTGTTAATTACCCTACAAATCTTCCCTGAAAAAACCTATTAACCCTTCCAAGTCAAGAAACTATAATCTTCATAATTGTCCAATTAAAAAATAATTTTACAATGAAGACCTAAATAAGATCATTTTTTATATCTTCCCCCTTTCAATTTCAGTTTATTATAGAAAATCTGTTGAAAACAAGACAATTTTATGAGTTTATTCTGGTTGACATTAAATCTGCTGAAGGTAACTCATAATGAAGATGTAAATAATCCCTTTTTTTTTCAAAAATAAAAATTTAGAAGGTTTTAACCTTTCAAGACTTAATTGAGTCAAAGTCCCTACACCTTGAAAGATTTTCTTGAAACTACTAACCTCAAAGATATAATTATTTTGATTATCATCGAGCTTGGTTTAATTTCCTTTTTCTAAGAAACTACGATCATTTATGCATGGTTCATCCATTTTGATAAAAACAATTGTCCAAAAAATTTACCAACTTGATTCTCAAACAATTGGTGGAAATATTTTTCTTCTATAAGTGAAATCCTCCCATAAAAAATCACACAATGATTGGAATTATTTATAGCGAAAATACCTTCGAATTCAATTCCCGTTTCTTTGTATAATTTCATCTCTACCTTTGGTGTCTCATGCTATCTTGGAATTTCATTATGCATGATGTAAATAAAGATATTAGTTGCTCTTCAGATTTCATGGGAGACATCAAAGTCAAATGGTGGATCCAATTCAGAGAAACTCAAGCTTGTTGCATGCTTGGCTACAATCTCAACAAACTCCATAGTTACAAGAATTCCTATCAACTCCAACTTAAAAAAAGACAATTTACATTTCTAACCTCTAAAAATCGAATTCAAGTAAACCTTAGCAATTAGCATCATCAAGGTCAAAGGCAGAATACAAGAAAACACTCAAAGAATCCTCGTACAAAATATCAAGTTTTGATATATACATGCCATGCACATGCAATGCTGCAAGCTTGTGGCATGTTTGTGTGTTGTCATGGACCTGTGAAAAAAAAAATTATATGAAGAAAAACTATTGCAATTCACAATGTTTTCAAGAAAAAAACTATAAAATTAAATTCTTAACCAGGTTAATATTTAAAAAATAAAATGAACAAAGAAAATTTTGGGAAAAATCATTAAAAAAACAAAAGGAAAAAAAACCATATAGGGAAACACTGTAGCAATTTATAGTGTTTCATGAGAAAATCTACAGTTGTAATTATCAATCAGCTCAATATTAAAAACAATAAAATCGATAAAGATAATTTTTTAAAAAATCATAATAAAAAAATCATGTGGGGGAACATTGTAGCAATCCACAGTGTTTTAAAGAACAAAGCTAAATTCTCAACCAACTCAATATGAAAAAACAAACCTACGAAGCAAAATCGATAAAGACCATTTAAAAAAAAATTCATAAAAAAAAGCCTTGTAGGGAAACATTGTAGTAATCTATAATGTTTTAAAGAAAAAAAACTACAGAACTAAATTTTCAACTAGTTTAATGTTAAAAAAAATCGACAAAGATAA
>Ga0307509_10009273_pt1 | contig 12348 bp, 17 predicted proteins | sample 10_EM_MG_FD_202245 | JGI IMG/M metagenome (GOLD analysis project Ga0307509, IMG submission 202245) | Populus trichocarpa ectomycorrhiza microbial communities from riparian zone in the Pacific Northwest, United States - 10_EM | ecosystem: Host-associated > Plants > Roots > Unclassified | place...
AGGTGGACAAAACTACTGGCTCTGGGAACTCACACCTAAGACACTAATCGACAAAATGGTTGTGGTGGTGCTTACCGTAGCTGGCTGTTGCCTGAAGACTGGTCGGCGAACCAACTATTGTTCCTGACTACCATATCTTGTTCCACTGATTGAAGGTACTGTCGGCCCATCCGTTGACCTCTTTAGTGGTTGATGTCTGTCCCAGGAGCAGATATGAGCTGTGCCCTCCAGAAATAGATGGGGTGATGCTAGTGTTGTTTGTGTAATTGTAGGAAGTCATTGGGATTCAGCAGGTCTTGTGAGGAGTCTCGTGGGAATGAACGGTGGTGGTGGGAGTGTGAGGAAGAAGCCCTCCCTCCAACTCTCCGTGACTTAAATACCTCTCAGTCGTCCAAGGGGTCAGGGAGTGGCTCTGTCAAATGCACTGTTTTTGGCCATGAATTGAGCCACCCATCATTTACATATCAAAATCCTAGATCGTGGCACTCGTGAATGTCTCAAGGCCCTCTTGGCCAATCGGGCTGTTCACCTTTGACCGATTGTGACCAACTTCACGTTTTCAGGCGGACATGTGAACTGTAGCGGGTAACGTGCCTAATCTCTGACTTCGCTCGAGCAGGATTCTTCGGTCGTGGATTGTGGATTTGAACGGTCGACAGGTCGCGACAGTTACGTAGTAGGCCGACCTTATGGCCATGCGCGCGAGCCACGACTCAATCCTAAAAACTACGTTCGCAGGTCCCAAAGACTGGATTCTATTTCAGGCGCACTGTTTGCAGGATCTCAGACAAAGGAAAGCACAAGGGAGTGAATGAGCCGGCGATGCGTGAAAGAATTCCCGAAGAGAGGCGGTTATGAGCTCCAAGAGCCGTGCCGTGCACTTTGATTTCTGGAACGCCAGCACGTTCAACCGAGCGGCCGGCAGGCGGCAAGGTTTCGCGACAATGTGCGCAAGTTCGTCAACCCTTTCCGTTTTCAGCCAAAACTTCAAGAGGTTCAACTCCAACTGTAATGCAATTATGCTCGGATGGAAGACAATCATTTGACGGCGTGAGCCACCGAGCCCTACCCAACGTGGTTTTTCTCCAACTGGGTAAGGAATTCATCCATGAGAGACCAGTTGACTGCCCTGACCATCGTGCGCTCATGAAAACGGAGTAGGAGAGTAGACAAGCACAGGCTTACCCCCTTTGGGTACGTGCTATGAGGATGTTTGCTTGTTTTGCCTGTCAGCAAGACAGGAGGGGCGTCAAGAGCGTTGGACCTACTCCTTTGAGATCCCCACGAAGGTAGGCCACAGCAGATACGATCTCAGAGAGCTAAGGGACATTCATGAACAAGTTGAGACGAACTTGTGGGAAAACAGCAAGCAAGCTCACAAATCTCAAACGGAGAGTTATGACCGGCTCTAAGGGTCGCTGTCTATTTAACCTGGACATATATTACATGGGGAGCGTGATGGTAACGAACCCGAATTACGTTCTCGGGAAGATAAAGCGGCTCATAAGTGAAACGAAGGAACTATTATTAGTCGTTCCCACCCTTGCCACTATCGCTTTCGGAGGCATTTCCGTCTTTCTTGCCCCGGGAAGGTTCGGGCTTTCGTCTCTTGAAGCTGTCATTGACGGTAGTGTGATTGGGGTTGGTGATGGGCCTGGTGTTGGGGTTGGTGATGGGCCTGGCGTTGGAGTTGGTGATGGGCCTGGTGTTGGGGTTGGGACCGGGATTTGGATCGGGATTTGGATTGGGAGTTGGATTTGGATTGGGGTTGGGCGTGGAGCTGGGCTTGGGGAGAACGCTGTCTGGGGAAGGCTCGCGCTTGGTCGTGTAGTAGTCATTGGCGGATTCGGCCTACTCAACCCAGGCCGCGGGTTCACTTGAGGGCAGGTGGTACAAAAGGTCGCCCCTGGCCTCGAGTTCTTTGGTTGTTGAAGGAGGCCGAGGTCAGATTGTGATAAGACGTGATAGAGAATGATCGGGGGAACTTACACATGGCTCCAGAGAAGGGGAGTGGGCGACAGAAACGGTAAAGGCTTTGACGGAGAGAGCCCCGACGATGAGGAAAGTGAGAGCAGCTTTGGGGAACATGATGATATGGAGTGTCGTGAGGGAGAACAGATAAGAACGGCACCAGGCCCGAAGTTTGAGAGGCAGGAGAGAGGAACTAGGTGAGCTGCACTGCGGCTGGAGAAACCCGGGAATGCACCTCAACCATTTTAAGTTTTATAGGGGGGCCGTCGGTGCCAAGTTCCGACCCACCACCTATGGTCGGCAGCAACTACACCGGCCCACCGGGGCCGAGCGGATTCCATCTGAGATCACGCTGTTAGAGATCAAAGGTTCGAGGATGGGTACTATCGGTTGTTGGCCAGATGGCTACCACCGGTTGGTTGGGGTGAAACTGTCCGGTCCCGAGGTATAGCGAGCAAACCTCTCGGCTCCTCCGACTGCCGTTTTGTTACCTGCTGGCTGTCAAAGCCCGTCAACCTGTTCAGGGAAGTCACTCTCGAGCACATCACCTGGTACTGGCCTTTGCCCGACCCACAACATCAAGTATGACTCGCAAAGTCTGTCCTTGTACATTGTGGACAGTCACGGAAAACCAAGGCCCAATGGGCCTGTCCCCCGCTTGATCGCGTACCGTTCACCCAAGCCTCCATCAGGCTCAAACATGATGTGAAGAAGCGGAGATCGGAAGAGGGCATGAAGGGATCTCGGTTTCAATGAGTCGGCTGTCTATTCTGAACCTGAACAAACAGAATAGCTCGCGCCTGGCTAAACACCAAGGGTATACTGGAGAACGCGCTCAAGAATAGCATGACGAGGTGGCACCTATAAATCCCCCCCTTGTCTCTCTCACTGCGCCGACAGCGTGGTATTATTGTATAGCGGCAGAAGTAGAACGATTGTGCTGTCTTGGCTGTGTGTGTAATGACACTAGCAGTCACTCGTGATAGGCACTACCTCGAAAGCCCGAAACCAATGAGCAGAGGTGGCTTTGTTCGAAGTAATACTGAAACGACCCGCTTCGAAATAAAAGAAGGTGCGCCCCAAAACCAATCGAAACGGTGAAGTCGACGCTGTTGGAAAGTCAGTCCGGGTCATAGGCCAGGGGCTGAACGTTTGAACTGTTCACGTATACCGGCGGGCTGAGCCGGAACACTGCCAACGTGATATCGACACAAAACCTCCACGAGGCCCCAGAACTCCCATCCCGGCCAAGATTCCAGAAATGTCACGAACTTGGGGCTGTTCGGATTGAGGACCGGTTTATGTGTCCAACCGTTGGGGATAGTCCCGCTCCCGATGGTGTACAATGGCATCCCGACGACCGTATGACTGGGTCCCACCCCAGGGGATCACCACCATGATTTCGTCGGCCGTTGAGAGCATCGGTCACAATCCTCGTCGGCCGTGAATCGTACCGGAGAATTTTTGCATTGGTTCCCCTCGAAACCCTCCAGAGCGTACTTGGGGGTTCAAGCCTAACAGCGGTGCGGAAGAGCAAGAGTCCGACGCAGTGAGAGCCGTGTGTCTCGTGATAATGTGTGTATCCATCCTCACAGGTCCCACAGAGGGTACGCGCGGCCTGCCACGATTTCACCAGGCTCAGAGGGACCGATATCCCATCTTGCCTATCGCATACGCCACGGCGCCAGCGGTGAGAACTTTGATTCCGAATAATAAAAATCATTTTCTTTGCGCGTCCGGCCGACTGGCTGCACTTACGCCAGGACGGAGCTGCCTCACCAAACCCCGAAATCGACTGCGGCGGCCCAGAGGCTAATAATCCAGAAGAACATGAGCCAAATACATTATACACTCGCTACGTCTTCTATAACCTATAGCATCGATGGCTCCTCCGAAATGCCTTTCTTGATCTTCAGCAAGATTGACGTCTTCCAGTTATCCAACTTCATGACCGTGTCATATTCTACAATAGCTTTCGTGAACTCGTCCTGATTGTTTGTTTCGATGGCTGCGATGAGGAATCCCAGGAGCTTGCATTCGCGTGTCGACGAGAAGGTATTGTCCTGGCCGGTGTAGCGGGTTATGTTCCTTCGGCATCCCACGGTGTCCTACCCGGGAGTTAGGTTGTGGAGAAGCGCCAAGGATTGAGAACGCACCCCCATCGCCAAAGCACAGAGACCAGAACGTAACCAGTAATCCTTCACGCTGTACCTGGTCAGGTTGGATCCCAGCGATCCATTTGCCACCTGGTCGTAACGAGCGATCGCAGAAGTGTAATTCTCGAGCTGGGCGTGGAGATCAGCAGCGTCCTTGAAACAAGCATTTGCCGTTCTACGAGGGGAACGTTGAGGAGATGGCATAGCAGTATGGTTCGGATGAAAACGCACGCAGTGGCATCCTCCTGGGCATACCACTCTCCGGCCCGCTCGTAACTCTTGCATCCTTTGTCCAGGTCCTGCTTCTCTTGGATCCAGATTTGTGCGATTTCCTTCTCGCGGTCAGCAGCCTGCCTGAAACGACCAGCTTGTGTGAGGAAAGTGACGGTATTGGAAAGCGCAGCAATGGCCACTGTGCACGAGTTTAGCCGGCGCAAGCACCACGACACCCGAACAGCACTCACAGTCGGGATATCCACGCTTGTATGCCTTAGCAGCGTTCCACCAAGCATTAGCAGCCTCATTCGTCTCCTTGGAGTTCTCTCTGCACTCGGCCTCTCGTGAATGAGCATCGCCCGCCTCCTTAAAGAGCTTGTCGATCTTGAAAGCGTTCGCAGCTTGTTGGAAGAGGTCCCCGGCCTCTTCCCACTTGGAATTGTTGGATGTAAACCAGCCCCCTGATGAAGCAGCCCTCTTGTCCGCCTTTTCTAAGAGTGTCTGCGCAGCCGATTTCTGAGGAGCCATGATGGTCAAGGGTGAGTTAGTGATGTGACGGCGCTTTCGGGAGCCCCTCCACAGATCGGGTCGCCGGCCAACGTGGCCACCACTGCCCGGAGCCATTCCCCTATCCCGAGAATTCGACCCCTTACGGATACGATTCGGGTTTTTCAACACTGACCGGGACCACCGACGCAGCCGTAGCGGTGAACTGCGGAACACACAGCTGATGGCGCAAAGTGCTTGCGTGGCGACGTTGAGCAGATAAGGCCTGTCCCATCGACCGGAGAAACGGCGTGACATTCCTACTCATCCAAACCGCCTTTCCTTGTGTTTTCCTGCTGCAAACGTAGAACGTAACGTAGTCCCCGGGGTTGTAGCGCGGTTGCCCCATCAATCGAATTCGCTTAGATCGTCCGGGTGATCACAAAATTGGACGCTTGGTTCGCATTCCCTCAGTCGTTGACTGAGCACCGAGTCCACACTTATCCACCTACAACCACTTGCCCCCAAGCCATCACCGCCCCCAGACCCTTCCTGCTCAACTCTCCTCCAAACCTACCATCTTCCGCGTCCTCAGCAATGCCTCTGAACGTCGGCGAGCTCCGCCGGTTATCCGATCTCCATCCAAAGCCCAGGGCTATCCAGTTCCAGTACGGAACTGCTGGGTTCAGGACAGTGTGAGGACCCATTTCGCCTCCAACCTTACCAACCAAATAATGCCGTTACAGTGGTAGTATTCTAGACTCGACGCTCTTTCGAGTTGGTGTCCTCGCCGCGTTAAGGAGCAAGAGGCTCGATGGAAAGACTATCGGTGTCATGGTCACTGCTTCACACAACCCCGAGGCGGTACGTCCCACGACTTCCGATGTCAAACGGATTCGGGTTACAACTGAAGGAACCGACATAGGATAACGGTGTCAAACTCGTTGATCCGCGCGGGGAGATGTTAGAGAACGCTTGGGAGGGTCATGCCACCACCCTCGCCAACGCTCCCAGCACCTCTGCGTTCATCGAGGCGGTCGAGAACCTCGTTAGGGTCGCCAAAATCGATCTGAATAAGCCTTCCAGGGTTGTGTATGCCCGCGACACCAGACCATCCGGCGCCTCGCTCGTTCGTGCTTTGGAGGATGGCTTCAAAGCCATCGGTGCCGAAACCAGAGACGCCGGGATCACCACAACCCCCGTCCTCCATTACCTCGTGAGAGCAATCAATACCAAAGGAACCAAGGACGAGTACGGGCCGGACACCGAAGAAGGTTACGTGACCAAACTTACGACCGCGTTCAAGAAACTTGTCGTATGTCGATCTACCCATTCTGAGGTGACATGGAGTTCACATTCACTACCTCACAGGCCGGCAAAGCTGCCCTACCACCCTTGGTTATAGATTGCGCCAACGGCGTCGGTGCGTTGGCGTTGGAGAAGTTTATACCCGCCCTCGGCACTAGTCTTACCCTTCTCCCCGTCAACGATGCCATTTCCACCCCTGGTGCTTTGAACAACGCCTGTGGTGCAGATTATGTCAAGACCCAGCAGAAGTTGCCGGCCTCCCTCGAGTCGCACCTTCGCCCCGGTCAAAGGGGGTGCAGTTTTGACGGTGACGCGGATCGGTTGATGTACTTCTACCTGGACGAACGAGGGCGGTTCCGGATGCTCGATGGAGATAAGATAGCCTCCCTGGTTGCGGCTTTTATCGTGGAACTTGTCAAATCCGCCGGTCTTGAGGACAAGATTAAGGTCGGCGTCGTCCAGACCGCCTACGCCAACGGTGCTTCGACGAAGTACCTGTCCGAGGTAGGTTCGTCAGCCCCGATTGGGGACTCTTTCTGACTCTACGCCAGCGTTTGCCAGTGAAATGTGTCCCAACTGGAGTCAAACACCTCCATCACGCCGCGGAGCACTATGATGTTGGCGTTTACTTTGAAGCGAATGGCCATGGAACAGTATTGTTCTCCCCGGAGACACAACAGGCTATGCGCGAGCACCAGCCAGCCATCCCCGCGCAGCTCACAGCTCTGACCCACCTCTTGAACCTGAACGATCTAATCAATCAGACCGTCGGTGACGCCACCTCGGATATGTTGCTCGTCGAGGTGGTTCTTGCCCACAAATCGTACAGTGGCGTGGAGTGGGATTCGCTGTACGTCGACCTGCCCAACCGACTGGTCAAGGTCAAGGTCGCGAACCGGAACGTGTTCAAGACCGAGGACGCGGAACGAAGGCTGATCAGCCCTCCTATGTTGCAAGCCAAGATCGACGATTTGGTGCGGAAATACGAAGACGGTCGGTCCTTTGTCCGACCCAGTGGCACGGAGGATGTTGTCAGAGTGTACGCAGAAGCGCGAGCTAAGTCGCAGGCTGATGGTAAGCGAGTTCCGCCCGCCCGCTCGCCGTGATGGCTTTCTGACCCAGACATTCAGACCTGGCATTCAGAGTCGCCGGCTTGGTTTACGACGACGCCGGCGGCGACCCAGCTCAGCGCCCTCGGGAGTTTTTGTAAACAAGTGAAGCACACCTGTACATGTACGTTAGACCGAGATTGAACAGGATTAGACTCTTTGGGAACACATCGTCGCTGCTGCGCAGGAGGCTAAATCGCCAACGATGATCCGGGAAGTGAAGGAATGCTCCCATAGGATTCATATATTCGTATGAAATCTTTGCGCGTGAATATCGAAGCGGATTTGAGTTGAAGAGGGGGAGGATCGCCGCATGGGGAGCGGAAACAAAGGGTGCACGACAATCCAATGCGTACCAACGCTCCGACGGTCCTCCACCGGCCACCCTCCACCTAGGCCGTAGGGTTTTAGAAGAGCCGTCGCTAGATGGTTTCATGATTTTGACCTCATCTTCCGCGAGAGCACGCAACAAGACGTAAAACGGTAGCACAAATCCGAACACTCTTGCGAACAAACCACCAGCTATGTGTCGGTTCGTAATCTACAAAGGGACCGCCCCAGTCCAGCTCTCACATGTTAGTTCCAACCCATATAACCACCTTGCGGTCGTCAATGTTCACCTTTCACCCGTTGTAGCTGCTCACCAGACCATGCCACTCAATCGTCAATCAAGCGTTCGGACCTCGTCTGCGTCTTGATCCCAGGCGGCCCATTAACGGAGACGGTTTCGGTGTTGGGTGGTATGACTCGGTCTACGACGAAGAGTTGGGGGTTCAGCCGTGCATTTTCACGTCTTCAACGCCCGTGAGTGGTACAACCCGTCCTCCTTCGAGACCTTCGACGGGCTTTTTCGATGTCTAGTTACGGTAGCTGACTCGGTGGTGTGCTTCAGGCTTGGAATAACGCAAACCTCGTTCGCTTAGCCGAGAAGATCAAGTCCCCGCTCGTGTTGTGAGTGCAACGGCATTTCTGACTTTGATTGCACCCGTTGGGCGGCTGTGGCTGACATCAGAGGTGGATACGGTCGTGTGCGTTCACAGCGGACACGTTAGGGCGACGACTTCCGGATCACTCTCACTGGACAATTGCCACCCTTTTGGGTATGGGAAACTCATGGTAAGATCACCCCTCCCAGCGTTGGTGTTTGACTCGTCTGAGATCACCCCCAGTGGATGCACAACGGAGAGATCGCTGGGTTTCCGAGGATAAAGCGGAAACTTCAAGCAGGCCTGTCGGACGAGATATTCAACAGCGTTAAGGGAAACACGGGTTAGTGATGCTATAATCCGGGTGGTGTTACTCCCCCCGCTAACGTCACTTCGCCAGATTCAGAATGGTCATTTGCCTTGTTTCTCTCAAAGGTGGGTCCGGCACTCCTTTGTCGAGGACACAAGCTGAGCGTAGGGTGTGACAGCTCCCAGATCCGAATGCCAATTCATTCACTTTCCACACCCTCAAGGACGCGATGCTGGCGACTATCGCCGCAATCAACAAGTTCCACCAAGACGACGGAATAACAGAGGCGAGTCTACCGGCGAATCGGCCATATTGGGAATACGCTTACCTCCCCCGCCCGTGCCCGTAGCCGAGTCTCATGAATTTTGGTGTTACGGATGGAGAAAGCGTTGTCGTGACTCGGTATATCTCAAGTCGTAAGGATGCGGCTGCGTCCCTGGTGTGTACAACTGCAGTCGTGCTGGCCTGCTACTAATGACTGACGGGCGGCCATAGTGGTTCTCATCTGGCACATCGTTCAGCGAATACGCGCCAGGGGGTCACTACAAGATGTTCAAGGAGGACAAACGAGAGAACATCATCATGGTGGCCAGCGAACCACTAACGTTTGAGAAAGGTGGGTCTGGAACTGGTTCTTACTTCTATATTCCTGTTCCTGACTTCTTGTCAGCCGATTGGATGGAGATCAAGACGAACAACATGATCGTCCTCACACCGAAGATGAACGTCCTGCTGATACCGATAATTGACAAGTTCTACGTCTACCCGACCGACCCGGAGTCTCAGAATCGGGGGACGGATTTCGCTGCTGGTAAGGGACTCTTCAGTGAGCGATGGAAGGTCGATATCCCAGGAACCCCTGCCCCAAACTCGACTACCCCGCAGCCAGTCTCACCAGTTTGATACACCACTCTCTACGTATTCACGGCGCCTCTCTCACATCCTTTCGTCCCTCCTTGGTACTCCTAATCCACACAAACTATTTATTCTGAGATACACCTTCCCTGTAGGTATGTATCCTTCGGGAGCAAAAGTTGTAAGCAAACGTAGGTACATAATGTGTAGTACTAAAGTGGTCATCAAACAACGTTCATTATCAGTCAATCCTGTGTAGTGAAGGGTCCCGCAACGTCAATGGTATACACACAGGGTCAACCTGCAGAAAGCAAGGGGTCAGAGGAGACGGCTCAAACTGGGGGTTCTAGAGCCTCCTGGATGGTTTCCTCCCGTCCTCGGTTGGACAGGGAGCGACTGGCTTCGTCCAGCGCGCTCGTGACTGCTCATCATCAGTACACACGAAAGGCGCCTAGTATATGTCACCCACCTTTCGCCTGGTACCGTCCTTCGTGGAGTTCAAGTTGTTCAAACGTCAACCGGAGGCGTTCTTCCTGATGACGAACGGCTTCCTCAGCCTCGGTAAGTTTCTGCTGTTCCAATTTGACCCGCTCCGCGTCTAGCCTGATACGATCCTTTATCTCAATCACGTTCCGATGGAAGTCCTGTAGGAGAAGGAGCTCCTCCTTATGAGCGATCCTTGCAGCATCGAGTTCCTCGCCTGATGCGGCCTTCAGAATCGCGGACCCACGAATAATCGGGCAAAACATACCAGCGTACACAATCTCTTCTACCGCGGTGGCGTATCTTGTCTTTCCGTCTTGGAATGCCCAAGACACAGTTTTCAGGCTTGAGCGACTGTTTGAACGTTTCAAGCTGCTCCTCTTCCTCACCAGTTGTGGCCGTTCCAGGAAACCTTCCGCCGGTTGTGGTACGGGCATCGGAAGAGTAAATCCAGGTTCTGGCATTGTCAAGGAAGGTTCACTTGGGGGAACGATGTCGATGGGCGGGATTTGATCGTGAGGGTTGGGCAGATGGCTAGCGAACTGATCGCGTAACTCAGAAAGGGTACTTTCACGAGGTCGATATGGGACAGGCATTGGATCGGGAGAAAAGACATCGGGACGGGAAGCGATTTCTGTGTCTGAGAGCCACGGTATTCTGCCTGGGATTGCATCGTGATGTTCGATGTGTATGAAGGATTCCGCCGGAACCGATGGAAGAGTCTTCTCCTGATCGTCGTCCGAGAAGTAGGATCGTTCCGTCTGTTCTGTTTGCTCCGTTTGCTCTGGGTAATGACTGTCTTCTGCGTAGCTGAGTCCGGATTGGGAGGATCGACGGCTGACGGTTGGTTCGGCGGCGCGATGTTTCACGCTCGTCCTCCGAGTACCGTGGGAGTGCCTGGTTTGTCCGTGCGGTTTGCGAGCCTTCTGGACAAACGATGGTGGGGCGTTGTTTGTATCGTGCCTGTTCCTGTACCATTTCTCGAGTTCCTATAACCCGATTCAATGATTGCTCGACCTCTTTGCAGAAACGAACATGCCTTGAGAGTAAATTCAGGAGGAGCGTGGAGACTACGAAGTTGGAGCTCTCTGCCATGTGCGGGGCTGAGGCGAGCCAGGCGTCTGCACTTCCCTATTGTCGAAGGTTCAAGTTGGGGCGAACGCGCAGAAGGCGTGAATGCTTACTTATCATACGATCCTTGAGGTGCCTTACGTGCATTAAACGTTCCCAGGATGCCTCTGCCCCCTTCGAAAGCTCCACCTGCTCTTGGCTCAGTAGATAGGCATACACCTTGGAGGTTCTTGGGGGAAGAAGCACTGGAGGTCTGGATCAGTCGTTGGCGATGAAACTATCAGGATTTGCTTGCCTTTGAGCTCGTTCGGGGTGTCTGTACACTGAAGGTACCTCCAGCCAGGTTGAGTGTTCGCGTCTGGCGGTTCCAGTTGGCCTCGAACAGGGCTTGGTTGGAAATATTGAAGCGGGGTTGCCATCATTTTCTCTCAAGGGCTTCCTGAAGCCTACGCGTATGGTATCAGAATCGCGTTGAAGATGAGAAACGTGTTCCAACCTTGACCTGGCCACACGGCAGATCGAGAGAGAGGTTGTGTACCGGGAGCCCATACCCGGATCGAGCAGTCGTCGGTTATCACAAGCCGTGTCCCCTATACCCACCACAACACACATCCACCCGGTTTTCCGACACACGACTGGCGTAAACGTCCACAAACGTCCCCTGCGTCTCGTTCGCGCACATTCCGGTGATGTCGTCGGTCTTGGCAAGCTACGAGGCCTTTCTCGTAAACAATGTTTCCGTCATTTCAAGTCTCGAGTCTTCACTCCGTTCCGTGACGTGGATTTTGCCAGGAAGGTTCAAGGATGCTGAACTCGCGTCGGAAGCTTGTGCGTACTCTAACCCGTGCCCCAGAATCCCTCTGATTTTCTTGCTAGTGGCCGCGTTGCTGAACACGACCAGCCTGTACCATGACACCTTGCTCAACGAGGTCATGCAGTCAGATCCCAAATACAAGCCCCTTATCCCATCTTCTCCCCACTCTCGGTATACCCGCGCATGGGCCAAAAAGGACTTGAGGTACAAGTGGTTCGCACGAACCCTCGAGGTCCTGCGTTACCTCGAGCTGTTGATCGAAATGGGCTTGCGACGGAAAACTTCCGACAGGACCCGTTGGCGAGTCGTGACCCTTATCGAATGCGTCAAGTACGTCTTCAGCTTTTATCTGTGCTATCCCCTCCTCCGTCTCGGATCCTTATCCTTATCCCCGGATCACCAGGGCGATTTTACGTTTCGCCCTTCTGCGTATCACGAGGCGTCCTTTGGTCGGTCCCCCGGTGCCCGAAAGAGACTTCGACATCGCGTCTCTTCCACCCCCTTCCAACTCTTCCTCTCCGACTCTGGCACCTTCCTCGCCTTCCGTATCCCCACCCCAGACTCCGGACCACCTGAAGAATAACCATGTTCCGCTACAACCTCACTACCTCCTCACCCCGCCCCCACCCCCTGCCACAGCCCT
>Ga0307509_10009274_pt1 | contig 12347 bp, 14 predicted proteins | sample 10_EM_MG_FD_202245 | JGI IMG/M metagenome (GOLD analysis project Ga0307509, IMG submission 202245) | Populus trichocarpa ectomycorrhiza microbial communities from riparian zone in the Pacific Northwest, United States - 10_EM | ecosystem: Host-associated > Plants > Roots > Unclassified | place...
TGTTGAGTTTCTTGAAGATCTTCTCAGAGGTAGCAGCGTCCTTGAGTGGGATGAGATGTGTGTAGGAGGTAAAGCGGTCCATTATGACCATGATAGATGTATAGCCATCGGATTTGTTAAAAGGGCCGGTGAAGTCTATGGCTAGGGATTGGTTGGCTTCGTCGGGGTCATGGAGGGTAAGGGATCGTCCATAGGGTAAGGTGCTGGGCTCGTTGTTAATCTGGCACCTATCGCATGACTGACAGTAGAGGACAAGGTCCTGGCGCATCTGTGGCCACCAGAAGAAGCAAGTGGCATAGGAGTTGCATTTGTAAGCTGAGAAATGTCTGAGGCCTTCATGGACAGTCTTCAGGATGAAATCCCGTAGGGATACCCCCTTCTCCAAGGTTCCTACCGGTATATAAAGGTTTTCGTACCCATTCCTGTTCTGGGCAAGTAGCAGGCCATCACGGATGGAATAGTGCAATTTGTTATTGGTTTCCTTGACCCTTGTGTAGAGGGCGTGGGTCTTAAGGGCTTCTATAACTGGCAGGGCGAGGATACCCATAGGGCGGGAGTGTAGCGTGATTAGGAATTGGTTCGCATTGGTTGCCTTACCGGAGTCATAGCCTGCTTGGCTGTAAAGGGGACTCAAGGCCGGTGAGGCTATCGGCGGTGTGGCTAGAATGGTATCAGTCTTACGCAAAGGCGGGAGGGTTTCTGAGAGATATGAGATATCGGGGAGCGAGGCCTGGCCTGCTTGAAGGGCTGTATTCGATGTTGAAGTTCTATCCTGCTCTTTTCTCAGTGTCTTCTTACTCGGTTTCCGGACCTTAGGCTCCTTTGGCCACTAGCCTGTACCTTATTTTTCATTCTTATGTATTTCACATCCATCATCAGTGCATGAGATCTAGCTCATCTCTGAGTATCGTCGTTCCATTTCACTAGAGATTGGGAGAGGTTTGGGTGTCGCCTGGGTGGTACATGGCATTGTCTGATTCAATGCTACAAGCGGTAGAAGAGGCGTAGCTGGTATTGATCTGTAGGGGTTGGGTAGGGTCAGGTAGCACAAGGCTGTCATAATCAATGGTCGGGTCCTTGAGGCTTATATCTAACGGTCCTCGGGTTCCCTCATAGATTCTCGATAGGTAGTCTGCCAGGAAATTCTTCGCTCCTGGCTAGTATTCTATTTTAAAATCAAAGTGACTGATGTGCGTTAGCCATCCCGGCTCTCATCCATTGAGGGTTTTTTGTGTCATGAGTTTGGGGAGACTCTCGTGGTCTGTAACCACTGTAAACTCCCTGTGTAGCAAATGGGGAGCGGAAGCTTCCATAGCCTCAATGATTGCGAGCGTTTCTTGTTGGTGTGGGGGGTAGTTGCTTTGTGATGGCGTCAGCTTCCTGCTGTGGAACGCGGCAGGCCGGGCTGCATCTCTGGTTAGTTCTTGGCCTATCCAAGCGCCCGGACCTGTAGGGAATGCATCGGTAAAAAGCCATATGATGTCTGGCTTAATATTGTCAATCGGGTTTAGGACTTTGTGCTTATCTGCAGCTCGCTGGACCGCTTCGAAGGGTGCTTGCTGCAGATCCGTCCAGAGCCATTCAGCGTTCCCCCTCAGTTCAGTGAGTGGGGCTGTGATGGTAGCGATGTGGGGAATGAACTGCGAGATATAATTAACCATTCGATCGAAATGCTGGAGTTCTTTCTGGCTCACTGGCCTTGTCCAGTCCAGTATGGTCCGGATTTTCTCTGGTGCATGGTTGATGCCATTATCCTCTATCCTATGCCCTAGGATATCGAGCTTTGTTGCAAAGCAAACACTTTTCTTTCGGTTGGCATAATAGCCTGCGTTCTGCAGCTTACTGCCGGCGTTCGTAACGCCCATAACATGCTCTTCAAATGTGTCACTGGAGGCAAAAATATCGTCAATGTAAACCCATATGTTCTTGCCTAATTCATCATGGAATAGGTCCTCCATAGTCCTCACAAAGCTTCCGGGAGCATTCATGTCTCCTTGCATCATGACCTGGCTGGTAAAGCCGCTGAAGGGTGTCTTGATAGTGTTGTATTTCAGATCATCTGGATGCACTCTGGTCTGGAAGTAGGCGTAACTGAGATCGATCATGCTGTGGAAACGTCGCCTGGCTACCGCATTTAGTATTGTGTTTTGAGCTGCCATATGTGTGTGATCGGCCAGAGTGTTATCATTCCCGAAGTGGACGTCTACCAGGGGTCAGATTCTGCCATCGCTTATGGCTTCCACACACATGCTGGCTCCTCTGGGCACACTGGTCCTATGGAAGATACGGCTGTTCATCTGCTTATTGATCCATCCCTGGTATTTGGCCATCAAGGCTTGTGGCGCTTTGAAGGTGGGTGTCTTTAAAAGCTTCTTCGAGTCTATGAGGCTTATCCTGTGCCTTATCTTGCGTACTGGGGGCAGTTCCTCAGGTACCTCTGTGACAAATACCTTGGGAAACATGGGCAGGAAGTCCGGTACTTCCTGTGGCTTCGTCATGGCTAATCTAGACTCTCTAGATTTTCCGCCACAGGTAACTCTGACCTTATACTTGGAGAAGTAAATCCTGTTCTTTTGGCAATTGATGACCGCTCCTAGCCTTATGAGGTTGTCCATACTGATGAGGATATCACAGTCTGATACTGGTGTGACTAGCATAGGCACCTTGTCGACTCTTATCTTGCCTAGCCGAATCATAACCTCAACAGAGAAGCTGCTAGTTGATCACGATCCTTTAACTGCCATCTTCAGAGTGACGGGATTCTTCCTAGCTGTGTAGCGGATGTTGTGTGTGGTAACGAATTTGTTGGATATCTGGGTACCGACAATGGTACCTGTATCTGCGAGGGCTCAGGCAGGCTTGCCATTGATGTTGATAGTGAATTCAAGTGCTTGGAATGGCCTATCCTTGGAGGTGCATACTGTAGTCTTGTATGTCCTGACAGAGCCGCTGCCATCTAGCTTCTCTGTCCTATCTCTATTGGGCTCATATTCACCTTCGCTGCTGTCTGGGCTTTCCTCAGAGAGGCGAACATGGTTGGTCTTGACTTCTTTCTTTGGGCATTCATTTGCCATGTGTCCGCTTTCGCCACAGTAGAAACTGGCTCCGTCTGCCTTGCGGCTGTCCATTTCAGCCTTACTTGGCTTGTTTGGCTTGGTATAGGTCCTCTTCTTGGCCTGGGCCTTTCCTTTGCCTGTGCTCCTGAGTGATGTGGTAGAGGGTTTGCGGTAGGTATTCTCTTTCTTTGGTATATAGGTTTTGCTCCTAGAAGCCTGGCTTCTATCGCTGCCTTTGTAGCCCCCAGTTCTATTTATGGTAGCCTCATAGCGTTCTGCTACAGCCACCATCAGGTCTCAGGTATCTTCTGGTCTGAGCTGGAGCTCAATATTGCCATGTAGTCTAGAGACCATAGTATCAAGGAATCGTTGCTTTTGGGCATAGTCTGAGATACATCCTCCTGGAAGGGATCCTTTGAGGTCTGCTAGCCATCCAGCTATCTTTGTTGTGCGTGCTGGCTGTCCACCACCTGTGTGGCGGATATTCGGCCACTTGTAATAGGTGTTATCAGTATTTGTAGAGGCTTCGAATAGGTGCAGAAGCAGTTGGGTTAACTGCGCTAGGCTTAGGTCCTCCACCTCTCTCTCTGGTGTCTGATATGTGTTGTTGGCCTTGCCATCTGTGTAGGCGCCATAGTAGTCCGCTACTCAAGGGGAGTCGTCGTTTAGTCCTGATCTCGCAGGATGCTTCTTGACTGTTCTAAGCCATCGCTTGAGTTTGTCTGGTTTCAGATCTTCTCCTTCACAGCTGAAGATGGGCGGTTTGGGGAGCTTGGGCGGGGGCAACCTGGCCGGACCTGGGTCTGCCACGGTGCCTATAGGTGGGTCTGGGGCTGGAGGTGGTGGGTCGGGTTATTCACGGTACTCTCTGGCGCTACTGGATCATGAGTGTCTTTCTGGTGTGTCTTGGATGAATGTACCAGGTAGTTGTTGCTCTCTATGCTCTCGGGAGGGTGCTCTAGTTGGTGTCTGACTTCCAAAGACTCCTAGAATGCTCGGTGCTCGCCACCTCCTTGTGGTGGGGCGTGCTGGTGGGCGTTCAGATTCCGATGTTGGCTGGGCTACGGCCCTTGCTGAGGCTCTTTCCTCCAGTCGCCGGGCTTCTCTTTGAAAGAGTTCCTCAGCTGTGAGGTTGTGGGCTTCGTCTGAATCGGTATATAGATCTCCAGGGAGGAGGTGGGTGGTTCTTGCTGGTGTATCTACTGAGCCTGGCGTGGGCCCAGGGGTGGGTTCCTGTGTGGTTAGTTCTGGGATATCGTCTGCGGGTTCTACTAAGGGACCATTGTAGGCCCTTCCGGACCTGGTAACGCTTCTGCTCCCGCGTTCCGCTATTGTGAATGTAGCACCTGAGCCGGGAGTTCCTTTCCCTGCCGCTCCTGCTTCTAACTAGTTGTCAAGATACTCGAAGGGTGATCAATCCTACCAGGCTGTTCCCAATCCTGAGAACAAAGGGTTTTCACCTGCTGTAGGCAAAATAATGCAACAGGTTTATTCCTGTTTAATGAAAATACAATAGGCCCGGCGGAAGACCTGCTAGCGCTGGTGCCAAGGGAGGCTTCAAGAGACCGGTAGCTAGAAGGATAATAGTTGAAGGACAAATACAACTCAGGGATTGCCGTTCAACCAACTGTATTCTTACACTGAAGGTCTGTAGAAGTCTGCTGTCTCCTGCTAGCCAGGAGACTGGTTTACATACAAAACCCAAGACCAATAGCCTTCCTGCAATTACCATCATTACCAGTAGCTGCGCACATACTGTCATCCTGTAATCCTGCAAGACCAAAGAAAGAAACAATCAAACACTGCTCAGCCTTCCCAAGTGTTACATGACAATTCCATACCCGGAATCCTAAATATAAACTTCCTGCAAAGCAAACTAAACATAGCAATACAATAGCATAGCCTATCTGACTCAGCGACAGTGGCGGAGCTGAAATCAAATCAAATAAACCAAATATAAATCAACTAAACATAGGAGATCCTGAACTGCCGCTCCTGTGTACCGTTACCGGAACATGTAGACATGTTACAGCTAGTCACGCCAGTATCAGACTATGATATTCTAAGCAGTATGGACGATCTGATAAGGCTAGGAGCGGTCATCGATTGCCAAAAGTACACGATTTACTTCTCCAAGTACAAGGTGAGAGTTACCTGTGACGGACAATCTAGAGAGTCTAGATCAGGCATTACGAAGCCACAGGAAGTGCCAGAATTGCTGGCGATTTTGCCCAAGGTATTTGTCAAAGAGGTACGTGAGGAACTGCCCCCAGTACGCGAGATAATGCACAGGATAAGCCTCATAGACCCGTCTAAGCTTTTAAAGACCTCCATCTTCAAAGCGCCTCAAGCCTTGATGCGCAAATAGAACGCATGGATCAACACGGAGATGAACGCCTGTATCCTCCATTGAACTAGTGTGCGCGGAGGAGCTAGCATGTTTGTGGAAGCCACCAGGGATGTCGGAATCCGACCCCTGGTAGACCGCCACTTCATTGGAGATAAAACCCAGGCCGATCACACAGAGATCCCAGAACAAAACACGATATTAAATGCGGTAGCCAGAGGACGGTTCCGCAGCATAATAGATCTCAGTGACACCTACTTCCAGACCCGTGTGCATCCAGATGGTGTGAAGTACAAGACTATCAAGACACCCTTCGCCAGCTTTACAAGCCAGGTCATGATGCAAGGAGACATGAATTCTCCTGGAACCTTTGTGAGAACTAAGGAGGACCTCTGCAATGACCAATTATGCTAGAACATATGTGTCTGCATTGACGATATTTTTGCCTTCAGTGACACCTTTGAAGAGCCTGTTCTGGACGTTACAAACGCCTACACTAAGCGGCAGAAGGCCGGCTATTATGCCAACCCAAAGAAACGTGTTTTCTTTGCCACGAAGCTCGATTAGTGTTCTTTACGGGGCCTCTGGGGCCCCGAAAAACGCGGGCCGCTGGCCCAACTCCCAGGCCCGCCCCGCTGAATGGCCCGGGGTGGGGTGTGGTTTTTTAGGGTTCCCTGCCCCTGCCCCCGGCCTACCAGTTCCCCAGACGGGTGCCGGTTAAAACATGTAGGGAGAAACGGGGCACTGTCCAGTGAATGAGCAGGGACTCGCCCCGGACTCGGGGGGGGCGTGGGTCGCCCCCAGAATCACCCCGCCGGCCGGTTGTAAGTTCAGGGCCTGGCGAGTGAAAACCCGCCCTGCCCCGCGCCGTAACAAACTCTAAGCTCGATATCCCAGGCCACATGACAGACGATAATGGCATCCAGCCTGCACCAGAGAAAATCAGGACCATAATGGACTGGACAAGACCGGAGAGCCAGAAAGAATGGCTGCGATACAATGGAATGGTTAATCATATCTCGCAGTTGATTCCCCACATCGGAACCATTACAGCCCCGCTCACAGCGCTGAGTGGGAACGCTGAATGGCTGTGGACCGATCTGCAGCCAGCACCCTTCGAAGCCGTCAAGTGTGGTGCAGATAACCACAAAGTCCTAAGACTGATCGACTATATTAAGCCACATATGATACGGCTTTTTACCGAAGCATCCCCTACAGGTACAGGTGCTTGGATAGGCCAAGGACCAACCAGAGATGCAGCCAGACCTGCAGCGTTCGACAACAGGAAGCTGACGCCATCACCAAGTCACTACCCCACACACTAAGAGGCAACGCTCGTGATGATTGAGGCTATGCAAGCATTCGCTCCCAATTTGCTACACCCGCAATTTACAGTGGTTACAGACCACGAGAGTCCCACAAAACTCATGACACAAAAGAACGTGAATGAACGACATCAGAGATGGCTAAGGCACATCAGTCACTTTGATTTTAAAATAGAATACCAGCCAGGAGTGAAGACTTTCCGAGCAGACTACCTATCGAGAATCCATGAGGGAACCCCAGGACCGTAAGATATAAGTCGCAAGGACCCAACTATCGATTATAAGATCCTTGAGCTACCTCATCCCACCCAACCCCTACAGATCAATATAAGCTACGCCTCTTCTACCGATTGTAGCATTGAATCAGACGATGCCATGTACCACTCAGGCTAAGCCCAAACCTCTCCCACTCTTACCAGCAGTGACTCTATCAGTCGCTGCCACCTTGAATACCTTATGGACCAGATTACCAGCAACGCAGTAACTCGTTCCCAGAAACGTAAGGCCTCTGCTTCCTCGCCAGCTACATCAAGTGCAGCCAGCATTGATAGCAGAATGTCGATTGGAAACTCTTGGGGTGATAATAGAACTCTCCCGATCTCTAGTGAAATGGAAAGACGACACTCAGAAATAGGCTGGATGTAGTGCACTGACGATGGTTGTCAAATACATAATAATGAAAAAGAAGGTGCAGGCTACTGGCCAAGGGACCCAGAGGTCCGGAACCAGAGTAAGAAGACAAAGAGAAAAGAGCTGGATAGGACTTCAACATCGAATACAGCCCGCGAGGAAGGCCAGGCCTTGCTCCACAATATCGCCTACCTCTCTGAAAACCTTCCTCCTTTTGGTATGCATAATACCCTTCAAGCAACACTCCCCTGGCCTCACCGGCCTTTCGTCTCCTTTACAGCCAAGCAGGCTATGACTCCGATGAGGTTACCAATGCCAACCAATTCCTAAGCACCCTACTCTCCCGCCCTCTGGGTATCCTCGCCCAGCGAGTTACCGAACTTAAGACAGACGCTCTCTACACTCGGGTCAAGGAAACCGATAATAAATCGCCCTATTCCATTCGCGATGGCCATCTACTTGCCCATCACACTAATGGCTACAAAAACCTTTATATCCCGGTCGGACCGCTTGAGAAGGGGGTATCCCTACGGGATTGGATCCTCAAGACTGGCGATGAAGGCCGCGGACATATCTCAGCTTACAAATGCTACTCCTATGTGGCTTGCTTCTTCTGGTGGCCACTGATGCGCCAGGACTTTGTCCTCTACTGTCTGTCTTGCCATAAGTGCCAGATTAACAACGAGCCTACCCCCTTACCCTATGGATGATCCCTTCCCCTCCATGACCCCCGCGAAGCCAACCAATCCCTAGCCATAGACTTCGCCGGCCCTTTTAACAAATCCGATGGCTATACATCTATCATGGTCATAATGGACTGCTTTACCTCCTACACACATCTCATTCCACTCAAGGACGCTACTAGCTCTGAAAAGATCTTCAAGAAACTCAACACCACTATCTTTGACGTCCATGGCCTCCCTCTCAGCATTGTCCTTGACCAGGACTCTCACTTTACCTCTCAGTTTTGGTCACAAATGATGAAGTACCTCGGTATCCAGGTCTGGATGGCGACCCAATACCACCACCAAACGAATGGCCAGGTTGAGCGAAGGATCCTTACCCTCAAACAGCCAATGAGGAACTTTGTTAACCTCACACAAAACAACTGGTCCGGCGCCCTCCCCTCAATTGCAGCAGCCATGAACGGCGCCCCCCATGAATGTCTAGGCATCTCGTCATACCATGCTCTGTCTGGATGGCCCTGGAAGATATTCAACCCTGTCCAGAGATCCGCTAGACAGGTACCCGCTGTGGACCCTATCTTCAACGCCCAAGATGTAACAAGAATGGAAGTAGCCATGGCCAGGGAGCATGCCACCTTGCACCAGACTGTCCAGGCTGACAAACGCCGCAAACCTCTAACAGAACCCTTCAAGAATGGCAGCAGAGTTCTTGTTAGAGTCCGCCCTTCTACCTCAGGCGACTGGCCAAAGGACCCTGAGGTCCGGAAGCAGAGTAAGAAGGGAAAGAGAAAAGAGCAGGATTGGACTTCAACATCGAATACAGCCCTGGAGAAAGGCCAGGCCTTGCACCCCAATATCCCCTACCTCTCAGAAAGCCTCGTGCCCTTTCGTATGAACGATACTATCCTAGCTACACCTCCGATGGGCTCGGCGGCCCTTATTCCCCTTTACATCCGAGCAGGGTATGACACCGATGAGGCAAACAATGCAAAACAATTCGCATGGACCCTACCCTCCTGCCTTATGGGTATCCTCGTCCCGTGAGTTAGAGGCGCCGTTACGAACGACGCCCTCTACCCGCGGGTCAAGGAAACCGATATTAACTTGCACTATTGCATCCCCGATGGCCTTCTACTTGCCCCGAACACCAATGGGTACGAAAACCTCTATATACCGGTAGGACCTCTTGAGAAGGTGGTATCCCTACGGGATTTCATCCTCAAGACTATACATGAAGGCCTCAGACATTTCTCAGCTTACAAATGCTACTCCTATGCGGCTTGCTTCTACTGGTGGCCACAAATGCCCCCGGACTTTGTCCAATACTGTCGGTCATGTGATAAGTGCCAGATTAACAACCCCCCTACCACCCTACCGTATGGACCATCCCTTACCCTCCCCGATCCCAACAAAGCCTCCCAGTCACTACCCATAGACTTCGCCCACCCTTTTAACAAATCCGATGGCTATACACCTATCATGGTCATAATGGACCCCTTTGCCTCATACACACATCTCATCCCCCTCAACAACGCTGCTATCTCTGAGAGGATCTTCAAGAAAGTTCATAGTACTATCTTTGATGTTCATGGCCTGCCTCTCGGCATTGTCCATCACCAGGACTCTCGCTTTACCTCTGAGTTTTGGTCACAAATGATGAAGTGCCTTGGTATCCACGTCTGGAGGGCCACCGAATACCACCCCCAAAGGAATGGCCAGCTTGAACGAAGGATTTGTACCCTCAAACACCTAATGAGGAACTTCTGTAACCCTAGACAAAACAACTGGTCCGGGGCCCTCCCCGCTATTGCAGCCGGCATGAATGGTGCCCCCCATGAATCTCTAGGTATCTCGCCATACCACGCCCTCTATGGACGCTCATGGAAGATCTTCAACACTGCCCTGAGATCCGTGAGCCAGGTACCAGCTGTGGAAGATATCCTAAACGCCCATGAAGCAACAAGAATAGAAGTAGACATGGCCAGAAAGCATGCTACCTTGCTCGAGACTGTCCAGGCTAACAAACGCCGCAAACCAGTAATGGAACCCTTCAAGAATGACAGCAGAGTTCTTGATAGAGGCTGCCCTTAGACCTCTTCCCCTGAACGATCCAAGAAGCTAGAACCTGGCTGGTTCAGACCATTCAAGGTCCTAGACCATTTACCTGACCCAGACAACAACCAGCTACACCTCCCGCACAGAACAGACCCCGAGATTCCCTACTTTCCCGTCCCCTCCCCTAAGGAATATAGAGAGCACAATCGCGATAGCTGCCAGTCCCGCAGAATGGACAAGGCAGCACCCATCCTGATCGACAATGCAGAAGAATGGGAAGCAGGACAGATACTCGATTACTGCCGCCAGAACAACAGGAACGAATTCCGGGACCACTGGAAACCCTACGAGCGTGCTGACCACTCCTGGGAACATATCAAGAACCTCGACCACTCCATGGAACTCATACAGCAATACTGGGACGGTAACATGTGTACATGTTCCGGTAACGGTACACAGGAGCGGGCAGTGCAGGATCTCTTATGTTTAGTTGGTTTATATTTGGTTTATTTGCTTTGATTTCAGCCCCGCCACTGGCTCTCAGTCAGATAGGCTATACTATCATATTGCTATGTGTAGTTTGCTTTGTTGGAAGTTTATATTTAGGATTCCGGGTATGGAATAGTCATGTAACACTGGCGAAGGCAGAGCATTGCTTGTTTCTTTCTTTGGTCTTGCAGGATTACAGGATTCTGGAATGTGCGCAGCTACTGGTAATGATCGTGATTGCAGGAAGGCTCTCGCTCTTGGGTTTTGTATTTAAACCAGTCTCCTGGCTAGCAGGAGACAGCAGTCTTCGATAGACCTTCAGTCTAACAATATACTTGGTTGAACAGCAATCCCTCAATTCTATTTGTCCTTCAACTATTATCTCTTACCTCCGGTCTGTTGAAGCCTCCCTTAGTACCAGGGCTGGCGGGCCTATCGCCAGTCCTACTGTATTTTTGTTAGACAGGAATAAACCTGTGACACTTTGCAAGATGCTTGTAGTTTCACCTGGTTGTAGAAGGGCTTCCTTGATTTACTTATTTGATTTCTGTGCACGTGTGTGGGCCAGGCACTGGTACGGACCCCTTATCAAAATAATTCAAGATAATATTTCCTTTGTTTGTTTGGTTTGGATTTTTGGTTTTGTTTTCGCCATAGCTAGCGTTCCATGTGATGTCTTGTACAGTGCCTCGTCAGACGTGTTCGTGATGGCTTACTAAGCAACCTCGCACAATGCCACCTTCCCAAATACACACCGAGTTGATCGCGACCGTGATCGCGACTGTACTGTACAGTACCTCCCACCACGATAATACCATGACCCTGTACCGATTCCGAGTCCTCTATTTTACTGAATGTGAATTTGAAATAGTTAACCGAACCGGATATACATCAAAAAAACAAAAGGGAACACCAGAGACCTATGGAGCAGAAGTGACCAATGTTGAAAAAGGCATGATCATCGGATTTTTCTACTGCCTCCGGAATATTGCTCTTGTTGCTCAAATTATTGGCCGGCCATGGACAACAATTAAAAGCTTTTTCGCTCGCGCATGTGAGCGCCAATCCCGGGATAATCTCCCTTGACTTGGTCAGACACCTATTCTAAGTGAACGATAGTGTACCACAATCATCCGGGCAGCCAAAGCCAACTGGAAAATGCCCAGATCAGATTTCCGGGATCACTATGCGCCGCCTGTTTCTCTTTCCACTGGTAACATTCAACTCCTTGTACCCCCTGAGTGATCGGACATAATTCTCCAACAAATTTATAGTTGATAGAATACTCAGAGAGGCCAATATCAAGAAATGGCTAGCCAAATCATGACCAAAGCTCAAGCCTGTACATATTGCTAAAAGATTGGCGTGGGCCAGAGCTGATAGGGATTGGACAGCTGAGAATTTTGAGAGAGTCATTTGGAGTCATGAGTGCAGTGTGGAGAAATCTAAGGATCCTAGGCAGCAGTGAGTTTTCAGAGAACCTGGGGAGCAGTGGCTTGGAGATTGTTTTCATCCAAAGGAAAAGGATAAGGGAATATTACTGATGATATGGGGGGGCTTTTGGGGGAAAAGAAAAGGTCCTTTGGTTCCTATCACCCAAACTATCAATAAAACGAGGTATGTTAGACTCTTGAGAAGCCATGTTTTCCCTGTTATTCATCAGATGATTTCCTTTGGTATGCAACTTGAAGATATTCTTTTTCAGCAAGACAATGCTCCTGTTCACAAGGCTTATAGTGTTATGGATTGGTTTGAGAGA
>Ga0307509_10009275_pt1 | contig 12347 bp, 5 predicted proteins | sample 10_EM_MG_FD_202245 | JGI IMG/M metagenome (GOLD analysis project Ga0307509, IMG submission 202245) | Populus trichocarpa ectomycorrhiza microbial communities from riparian zone in the Pacific Northwest, United States - 10_EM | ecosystem: Host-associated > Plants > Roots > Unclassified | place...
GGAGCAAGGATATGGCCCTCCTCTTTCAAGAAGCAGATGTTGGTGAATACGTCGACCTTGACGAAGACTTGGAAGACTTCTTCGATGACGGGATAGTGAATCCGTGGTCTCTTGGATATGAGTCATATGACGATGATGACGAGGGCGGGGACGATGAAGAGGGCGAGGGCGAGGGCGAACTTGACGGTGATGATAACTTGAATGATGTGGTTTCGTGACGGGACTCGGTACAGTCCCGAGTCATCTATATGCGTCTATAATTCATGAGGTCCAATATATGATGGTCGTCAACTCGCAGGATCTGAGTGGCCTCCCTAAGTAAACACCATATGCGTCGCCAGTGGATTTATAGTAGACGTGGGGCGAAGGAAACCCCGCGCCGGGTACTGGTCCTCTCAACCCACTTCTAGCCAAAGACTCGTGGTGGCGGGTGTATGAAATCTTGAAATACATGCACATTGGACTGATGGGGGCCCGATCATGTGAAGACGGAACCACGAAATTGGCAGGCCAGAGGCGCTGTCGCCTAGTACTTACTACTTAGCCTTCGGGTTCACGAAAGATTTGCCGTGGCAGGACTCGGATAAACCCTGTAACCGGACACCGTTCGCCAGCATGAGCGTACCGGAAACGAATCCATACAGTAGATAATCATTCTGACAATCTCGAGGCTGATTGCGAATGGGCGGCTTCGCCGAGACCTCTATTCAAGATCATCCCATTTCTCGATGGGTCCTTCCCAATTGGTCTGCCCTCGTTGGTCACGGCCATGTGATATCTCGTCACGTCCTGTCACAGTTAGTCACAAGCCAGGCACAGCATGTCGTTTTGATACTCCACCTCTCTTATGAGATATCCGTTTACATGGACACAAGCTCAGCTGAGGACCGAGATCGTCTTCGACAGGCAATTGACCACGAAATAACAGTATTGGAGGACATTCTCCGGTCGTCAAAACGCCGTCGTAACGCGCTTGTCCCCATCTCACGACTACCTCCCGAAATCCTCGCCATGATATTCTCATTTTTGTCCTCCTCCGCATTCGATGAAGATGCTGATTATCTTAAATGGCTACATGCTACTCATGTTTGCCATCAATGGCGTGAAACCGCACTTAGCTACCCTCACCTTTGGAGTTTTATCAAATTCGCCAAGCTACAGCCAGCTGGCATCGCCGAGATACTGGCTCGGGCAAAGATGGCGCCCTTACATTTGGAGGCAAAGATCAACCACTGGGGCAAGGCACGATTTGAGGCTTTCGAGAGGCAACTCAAGGCTCATATATCCCATACCCTCCACCTCAGCATTTCCGGAGAATTTGAGACTGGGCTTGAACAACTCATATCACCTGCTCCCGTCCTGGAAGTCCTCTCCTTGTCCAACATCTCTCAGCCATTTGAATTTCCACCACCCGTCATCCCTGACGCCCTTTTCGATGGTATCGCCCCCAAGCTCGCAAACCTTGAGCTGAGCGGCTGCAACATAAGTTGGAAGTCGCCCCTCCTCAAGGGCTTGCAAACCCTCCAGATACTGAGCCCCTCGGAAGAGGCGAGGCCGACCCTCGAGGATTGGTTGGACGCCTTGAACGAAATGTCTCAACTTAAGATGCTTACCCTTCATTCCTCCACCCCAGTTGCTTTCGATGACAACATGCTCATTTCTGAGCCTCTGCGCACCGTTACACTCCCGTCCCTCACTCGATTCAATATTTCCGCTTCAGCCAAGGACTGTGCACTCGCACTCGCACATATCGTGTTGCCCGCCCTCAACTGCCTTCATGTGGCCGCCAAATCTCATGAATGGGACGGCGAGGACGTACGATTAGTTATACCGCACATCGCTCGAAATGCCTATGGGCCACAGGACACGGCACCACTTCAGACCATCGTACTCAGCGGAGGCAGAACGCACGCCGAAATCTTCGCGTGGTCCGTGCCAGATGCAGATGACAAGGTTCTCGATTCAATCACTCTGCTGCGTATGGCAGTCTCAGCACGCTTGGTTTTCTCTGCCACGACTAATGGCTCGTGGCGTGATGGGACAGACACCGAAATTTTCGATGGCATGGTGGCACACCTACCCATTAATAACATTTCTAGTCTTCTCGCACAGAACCATACGCCATTCGGCAAGGAGTTTTGGCTCCGTCATTCCCCGAGGTTGGCCATGCTCAAGCGGGTACGCCTTGTCCACACTTCAGTCAAGCCATTTAGACAGATGCTAGCCGAAGACGCTCCGCCTGGTGGTCCGCTGCGCCTTCCATCATTGACGAACCTTATCCTTGACAACGTTTTGTTGACGGCGCTCAGGACATACCGTCTACGCGACATGCTCACCAAGCGTAAGGAACAAGGAGCTCCTCTGGAGACTCTCGATTTACACACGTGCATTGCGTCCGAGCGTGCGGTTCAATTGCTCGCTGAGGTCGTGGGTGACGTGAAAGGTCCCGCGGAAACGCAAGAGTCAGGGGATCCGGCGCTTTTCGACTGGAGGGGAGGTGTCACTTTCTTCAGCGAAGAGGAGGAACGCACTTACGATGATGAATATGATGGTGGGCCCCTTCCTTGGTATGATGGTCGAGACTTAGAAGAAGAGGAGGATGGGGACGTATGGGATGACTATGACGACGATTCTGATCCATACGACGAACTCTGAGAGTGCGCCCGGGAATAACTCTCCAACGAATCCGAGTGTCGTGAGACCTCAATTTCCCGACCGGGAGACCCAGGTCAGGTTTTTGCCTTATAAAACATGGGTTTATTTTTTCGAAAGCCCCTACTGTATGTGACGAATAAAAGTTTGTTTTTTGTTTGGCTGGGCGGTCTTGTAGAAAACCTAGCTCAGGTTGACCGAGGCAACGGTACCGAACGGCCACATTCCGTCGCTGAGCCTCCAGATACAGTACACCACTTTCGCTCTTTGGCTGGTACCTCGTGCGAGACTTCAGTTCCCGAACGCACTTTAATCGTTCTCAAGTTTGGACGATTTACTCACTTAGAAGGGGCTGTTACCTGGTAGTCAGCGTTTAGGCTCCAAAATGGGTCATTCCATTCAAGTTCGAAATCGATGAAATATGGACATTTCTCTGGCGCCAGTGGCAGGGAAAATCGAGCAAACAAACAGACCATCACTCTTGACTCGCTGTTTTTTGTCTAACATTTCAGTTGTTGGTGGTCAACAACAACTGAGAAAAATATTGAGCCTTGGATAATCCTAAAACAATTCCATGAGCGAACATTCCCAACAACCTTTTCGATAGGGCCATCTCCAAACCTGTGACCTGTCTGCTTTGAGCTCGACCGCTGCGAAGTTGCCAGTGGCACTTGACAGTCAATCAACAAGGTCACGGTCACGTGATTGTCACATGTGTTGCCGTCACTGAGCCAAGGCTGTCACCTCACGGCGAGTCCCTCACATCACGGTACGACTTCATCGGGAACGTGTCGGTGTCCCCGGTAATCGTTTTTATGAACACAAACTCACTCGCGTCTCGGCAGCGCCTTCGACGAGCCATTGACGATCAATTGAAGGCATTGGAGGAATTCTCCCGCACGTCAAGAACCCGTCGCAACACGCTTATCCCCATTTCGCAGCTACCTCCTGAAACCCTTATTCTGATATTCTCATCTTTGCCCCCCTTCGCATGCGACGAAAAAGTTAGTTATCTACCATTGATACACGTCACTCATGTCTGTCGTCAATGGCGTGAGACCGCACTCAACTACCCCCATCTTTGGATTTACATTACTTTCGCCAAGCTGACCCCAGCTGGCATCACTGGGATACTCGCTCGGGCAAAGTCGTTGCCCTTACGTTTGGAAGCCAAGATCACCGATTGGGGCGAAGAACGATTTAATGCCTTTGAGAGGCAACTCAAGGCCCATATCTCCCACACCCGCTACCTCAGCATTTCTGGAGATTTTCACAATGTGCTTGAGCAACTTGCATCACCTGCTCATTCTCTGGAATCCCTCTCCTTGACCAATCCATATTTCCCATTTGGATCCTTTATCCCTGATTCTATTTTTAACAATACCGTCCCCAAACTCAAATGCCTTAAACTTTACGGCCTCATCGTCAATTGGAAGTCGTCTCTCCTCAAGGGCCTCCAGACCCTCCACATACTAAGGCCCTCAGGCTCCATCGAGGCACCAAAACTTGACGATTGGTTGGATGGCTTGAGCGAGATGCGTCAACTCAAATCGCTTATTTGTTATTATTCCACCCCTGTTATTCCCGATAATGACCAGTCCATTTCTGAGCCACGGCGCACAGTTAAACTCCCGTTCCTCACCCAATTCAAGATCTCGGCTTCTCCGAAGGACTGTGCGCTCGCACTCGCTCATCTTGTGTTACCTGCTCTCACATCGCTGCACGTGGCTCCAGAATCTCACTGCGGGGACGGCGAGGACGTACGACGAATTATCCCATTCGTCGCTCGATATGCCTATGGACCACAGGACACGGCACCGGTTCAAAGCATACTATTTAGCAGCGAGTTATGGCACACCCGTATACTCATGTGGACCTTACCTGATGCCGATGTCGAGCTCCCCGGTCCGATCACCCTGCTCGGTGGGACGTTCTCTGCACGCCTGATTTTTTCTGCCTCGGGTGTTAGCTGGTGGCGTACGGGGACGGACACCATACTTATCGATGCTATGTTAACACACCTACCCCTGGATTCCATTTCGACTCTTACCGCACAGAACCATACACGACTGAGTAAGGAGTTCTGGCTCAGTCACTCGCCGAGGCTGGTCATGCTCAGGCGGGCACGACTGGTTCCCACTGCAGTCAAGGCAATTAGAGATATGCTCGATGAAGACCCCCGGCCCAATGGCCCACCACAACTCCCACGATTGACAAAGCTGATCCTTGTCAACTTCTCATTGACTGCACTTAGGACGTACTATCTGCGCGATACGTTCGCAAAACGCAGGAAACAGGGGGCTCCCTTGGAGGTTCTCGACTTACGCACGTGCGCTGCGGCGGGGCGTGCGGTTGAAGTGCTCGCAGAGGCTGTGGGCAGCGTTCAAGGCCCCGTGAAAATGCTGGAGACAGGAGATCCGGCATTTTTTAACTGGAAGGGAGGAGTAGACTTCTTTAACGAAGAGGAGAAACACACTGACAAGGATGGATATGATAACGGGCCTGATCCTTGGAATGGCGGTACCGACGGCAGCGAAAATAGGGAAGATGGAAGGGGAGGTTGAGGATGGGTAGACCATGAGGACGAAGTTGGTGATTACGACGACTACGACTTTGACTATGAAATTTGTGCGCGCGGCGCGGAATGAGACCCCAATTCACAGAAATAGCTTGTGGTGGCGGTTTACCACGGCCATGTGGTGTATCGTCGCGTCCTGTCACAGTCCTCATCAGTGAATCAGTACAGTTGTCGCGTGGCCTCGCGAGTTAATACCATGTGTTGTGGGCGGCTGGGTGAGGTACTATCGTAGCAGTAGCAAAAAAAAAGGTCTTATTCCGTACTTAGTCCAAAGTGGTGGCAGGTAGAACATGAATCTTCTGCAGCTACTCGATTTAGGCTTCCTGGTATTCGTCACATGGTGCTATCCGCAGATTTTAGAACAAAGAAGATGTGCAACGCGAAGTTGTGACGAAGCATAGAATTTTATCAGTGATGGGAAAACCCATAGCTGTGCCTTTACGTCCAAGTTCTAGTTCCGACATTCCAAGAGCGCCTCAGGCACTACACGTGACGAGGACACCGCGTGGCCCACAGTTGGCCACGTCCTTTCAACTGAAACCCATTTCACGAATCAACGTATCAACGTTAATCAACGGTCATGGATTCCAATATGGGGGATTCTCCCGATCACCTTCGACGAGCCCTCGATGACGAGTTGGAATCGTTGGAGAAGTCCGCCCGAGCCTTGAAACTCCGTCGTAACGCGCTTGCCCCCATCTCACGTCTGCCACCCGAAACCATCGCGATTATATTCTCTTTCTTGCACCCATCCAGGGACTATGCAAAAATCCTGACCGGAGATGAGCAATATAGTCTTGCATGGCTCCGTGTTGCCCATGTCTGTCATCGATGGCGCGAGATAGCGCTGAACCAGCCCCGTTTTTGGAGTCACATTAACTTCACTGCCTTGACCGTGGAAGGCGTCACGGAATTTCTTTCCCGGTCAAAGATGGCACCTGTGAAATTGGAGGCCAATCTCAACCGTGTTCGTTGGGAGGGCGCTCGTTATGACACGTTCCGGGAACAACTGGTCGCGCATATGCCCCATACCTGCCACGTTGGTATTAGCGCGAAATCCTCCGATCTTCAAACGACAGTCGACCAACTCGTTTCACCGGCACCTGTCCTCGAATGGTTGTCACTGACAGCTGAAGATAAAACTCATCGGCGCCACGGGATTCTCACAAGAACAAACCTTCCACCCGACCTCTTCGGTGGCTCCGCCCCTAGGCTTTCTCACCTCCGGCTAAACCATTGCGACATCAACTGGACGTCACCGCTTTTCAAAAATCTGCGACTTCTCGAACTGCAATCTCTTTCTCCAGGTGCAAGGCCGAGTCTTGCAGCGTGGTTGGATGCGATGGACCAAATGACGAAACTAGAAGTGCTTATCGTGTACTTTGCTACTCCAAAGGTCCCTCTGGTCGGATCGACCTTGTCAGAGCCCTCACATATCATCACACATCAATCCCTCACCCACCTCCATCTTTCGGCCACCGCATCGGACTGTGCATTTGCACTCGCCCATCTCATTCTCCCGGAACTCAAGAGCATACGTGTCGACACCTTTGCGGAATCGTTTGGGGGTCATGATGTGCAAGCTCTCATCCCATACATTTCTCGTAACGCCCATGGGCCCCAGGACGTCAAACCGCTGCAAAGTATGATCATTAGTGGCGACGCTTTTCTGACTGAGATCATTTTGTGGACGGAATCGGATGCCGACATCGAGGTGCGGAATCCAGTGAGCTTGATCAGCGCAACACTCTCCGCACGAGCAATATTCACGATTTCGGGGGACAACTGGTGTTTTGGGACGCAACCTGGGATCCTCGATGCGATTTTGGCCAACCTTCCATTGAGCTCCCTGTGTAGTCTTACAGCACAGAATCCAGACTTCCCCGAAGCGCTTTGGCTTGGTCACGCACCGCGCTGGCCACTACTGGAGCACCTCCGCCTCGTTGGGGAACACGCAACGAAGTCGTTCATCAAAGTACTTACCAGAGACACAACTCCCGACGGTCCTCTGCTCCCCTCCTTGACTAAACTTAGTCTTATCAATCCTTTGATAGACGATGATGAACTCCTACTCGACATGCTCATTGGACGCGTAGAACAGGGTGTCCCGCTGGAGATGCTCGATTTGGGGTCATGCCCAGTGACTACCGACGTGGTTCAACTCTTTAACGAGATTGTAGTCGACGTACAGGGCCCCCAACGTCACCTTCTCATCATGGTCCCATGGCCTACGCTTTCCAATTGGAGCAGAGATATGGCCCTCTTCTTGCATGAAAATTTTGGTGTATGTAACTGTGGTGAAGACTCGGAAGACTCCTCCGATGACTCGATGGTGAATCCGTGGTTCCATGGGTATCCGGACGATGAGGGCGAAGACGTGGATGAGGATGAGGACGACTTGGATTTGGTATGATAGTAAGGGGATTGATGCCGCATACTCGCGTCGATCCGTCTCATAGATTCGCTCTAATCAAGAATACCTTCACGTGCATACATATTTTCAGGGGTCTAAACAGTATACTGTCCTTAATAAATTATGTTAATACACATCACAGTAGCTGAGTGCAAATTTGAAGTCATCCATCATCTATGATGTCCACTACGCAATAATTACGCGCCCTGTCACAGGCAAAAATCATGCTGGCGAACTACTCCATCAACCAGTAGTTGCCTAGTAGTACTACTATATCGATGTGACCTTCGTCTCTAGATTGTTTGCTCCATATCCGCATGCCGAGCATACGCACTCTTGCAATGATGTCCACAACAGGCGACGGGCATTGACTGGTGGTCCTTTGCACATCGCGACGTGTGTGATGTCCGAAGAACCACCAACTACTCCTCATTTATTGTTTGTGTACAAAGTGTATAAAATCTAGGGATGATGTGAGCTGCCAGTAGAGCTGCCATCACACAGCAGTCAATGACAGAGCCTACTCCCGCGACATAGAGGCATTTGAAACGCAGACCAAACCTTTGTACTAGAAATTGATTAAAAATGGAGAATTCTCTCGAGGCAGTGACCAGACCATCATCCCACCATCGTACCGTCGTGTGATGTGAGGTTGAGGTTTGGTCACGTCACACGTTTGTCACCACGATTGTTGTTCGTTGTTGTGAACACCGTACACCTTACCCTCTGACAATCGCTTTCATGGACACAAGCTCAACTAAGTCCCGAGACCACCTCATACAAACCATTGACAATGAAATGGAATCATTGGAAGAGCATTCCCACACCTCAAAATGCCATCACAGCGCGCTCGTCCCCATCTCATGTCTGCCTCCTGAAACCCTCATTGCGATATTCTCATTTTTGTCCCCCTCCATATCCGACGAAAAAGTTGATTATCTGCCATTGATATGGGTGACTCATGTTTGCCGTCAATGGCGCGAGATCGCACTCAACTATCCCAACCTTTGGGGTTATATTAATTTCACAAAGCTCACCCCGGCTGGTATCACTGGCATACTTGCTCGCACAAAAATGTCGCCCTTATACTTGAAGGCCAGAATCACCCGTCGGAACAAGGCACTGATTGACAATTTCGGGAGACAGCTTAAAACTCATCTCTCCCACGTCCGCCACCTCAGCATTTCAGGGCGATTTCAGGCTGTGCTCGACCGACTCTTATTCCCTGCTCCTGCCTTGGAAACCCTCTCATTATCGGATACATCTTTCCCATTTGTATCACCATTCTCTGTCGTCCCTGATTGGCTTTTCCTCGGCACCGCCCCCAAACTCAAATGTCTTGAGCTTGGAAGCTTCGATATCAATTGGAAGTCGCCTCTCCTCAAGGGCCTGCGAACCCTACAGGTATGGAATTCCATAAGCACACCAACACTCGAGAATTGGTTGGACGCCTTGATCGAGATACCTCAACTTGAAACGCTTATTCTCCATTCTGTCAACCCAATTTTTACCATCGACAACAGGCCCATTTCCGAGCCCCGGCGCACCCTTACACTCCCATCCCTCACTCAATTCAAGATCGGTGGCCCTGCGAGGGACTGTGCGCTTGCACTTGCCCATCTTGTGCTACCCGTTCTCACCTCCCTGAACGTGGCTGCTCAATCTGACGACGAGGATGGCGAGGACATACGTCAACTAATCCCATACATTGTTCGGAATGCCCATGGACCGCAAGATACAGCACCACTTCAGAGCGTGCTATTCAGCGGGAACGTAATGCGCGCCGAAATCGTCGCGTGGACCGTACCTGATGCCGACGTCGAGGTCTGCGAACCAATCACCATGCTTAGTGCGCCCTCTTCCACACGCTTGGTTTTCTCTGCCACGGGTTTCGACTGGGACCGGGACGGGACGGAAGTCACGATTTTCGATGCCCTATTGACACACCTTCCCGTGAATGCCATTTCGACTCTTACCGCACAGAACCATACATTCACCAAGGAGTTCTGGCTCAATCACGAGCCGAGGTTAGCCATGCTCAAGCGGGCACGCCTGGTTCATGTCGCTGTCACGGCATTTAGAGAGCTGCTAGATGAAGGCGACCCACCAGATGGCCCATCGCGACTCCCGCGGTTGACAAAGCTTATCCTTGTCAATGTTTCGTTGACTGCGCTCAGGACGTATTATCTGCGCGATACGCTCATAAAACGCAGGAAACAGGGAGCCCCATTGGAGGTCCTCGATTTGCGTGCGTGCACGGCTGCTGAGCGTGCAATTCAATTGCTTGCCGAGACTGTGGAAGATCTTCAAGGCCCCGCGAAAATGCCAGAGACAGGAGATCCCGCATTTTTTGACTGGAGGGGAGGTGTAGACTCCTTCGACGAAGCGGAGAAATATGCGGACCAGCATCAATATGACAATCCGTGCAATGACAATACAGACGATGACGAGGATGAAGATGAAGACGAGGAGGATGGGGATATAATGCACGACTTTGACTACGATGATGATGACGACTACGATGATGACGATGACGGCAGCTACAGCGATGACGATGACGACTATGACACCGTATATACCTATCATGGCGTCTAATTAAGCCCAAGTTTTACCATCACTTACCTTACTTTCATCTACGGGACGTATACCTGCTCTCTTCATTTTCCTCGAAGACCATCGCCGACTAAGTTAGCACTCGACACTGCAACCTAGACCAATTCAAGAGCTGTTATTACGTTACGTAGCGTAGTTGGCCGTATTTATGTTGACTGTTGACAATGACGGGTGAACCGGACCGCAATACTCCAGCCGCAACGCCCACACCCTGTTCAGTATGCGGCCACTTGTCTTTACGCCTATTCGTTTCTACTCTGGAAGCGCAGAAAAGCCCTCCATAAAACTCGTCGCTGAGCTGCGTAAACTCACCGAGGTATCAATCACAAAAGCGCGTGAAGCCCTCGCCGCCTCAAACAACGACGTGTCTGCCGCACTCCAATGGCTCCAAAACGACCTCACCGTCTCCGGCGCAAAAAAAGCAGCCAAAGTCGCGCACCGTTCCGCGTGCGAGGGCCTCATTAGCGCAGCCGTCCTCTCTCGCGGGACTGGCTCCTCGTTGTCTTCGGCATCCTCCTTATCGTCGCATAGCCCTCGCGGCCACGGCCACGATGGCGTACGCGCGGCGCTCGTCGAGCTCAACTGCGAGACGGATTTCGTGGCCCGTAATGCTCTCTTCGGGCGTCTCGTCGCGGACGTGGCACACACGGCCGCGTTCCTCGCCGAACCGTCGGACTCGAGCACACCCCATCAGACCCACATGCGTCCCGTGCCGCGCGAACAGCTCCTCGACGCGCCTCTGCTCTCCGCCACAGGGGAAGGGCCGACAGGGCCTGGGTCAGCGAGTTTGGGTACGGTCGGCAGCGCGATACGCGATGCGATCGCCAAACTAGGGGAGAATGTCGTGCTGAAGCGCGCCGTGAGCGTTGTGCACGATCCTGTGCCGCGCTCGCGCGCTGACCTCGGTCTGCGCATCGCGTCGTATGCACATGGCGGGGTTGTGTCGCCCACCCTCCCGCCTTCCACGTCACAAGGCCGCATTGGCGCGCTCGCGCTCTTCGCGCTCAAATCGCCCCGTCTGACGCCGCTGCTCGGCACCCTTGATTTCCGCGAGGAGCTCGAGCGCATTGAGCGCGCGCTGGCGCGGCAGATTGTCGGGTTTGACACTACAGCGATACGTGGAGAAGGGGGCGAGGGCGCGCTGTACGATCAACCGTTTATGATGTTTAGAGGTGCGCTCGAGGGAGAGACGGTTGGGGTTGGGCTGGGACGTTGGGCAAGGGAGAAGCAGCTTATCCTCGATACAGATAGGACGGACACTGGTGGGCTGGAGGTGGTAGAATTCGTGAAATGGACTATTGGAGAAACCTCGGACCTGGCTTAGATTTACATTTCGACGTGGTTGGTTCGTTACTCCATCGAAGCGTCGTCGAACCGCGTCTTCACAAGCTTCATCCCCGGAACACTATAATAATAGCACCATAAGAGATACTACAATACAACACCCCTCACTCATCACCAGGTTTTGCTCGGCAATTAAGTTACATGCCCCTGAACCTGTGGCGTAAACGAAAATGTGTGTGGGTACAACAAACGAGACTCTAGGCCTTTCCACCAATAGATGTGTAACTAAACCCCCAAAGATAATCACTCCATTTTCACGTTGACCCTGTCTAGTTTGTTCGTACGCATTACCAAAGGGAGGCCATACCAATAAGTCAAGCGAAATTTATGGTGATCGTCCTTTACAGAAAGCGTTCTGAGGACGAAAAGAGTGAGAAGTCCCTGGGGCATCAAGTACGTATGATGTCACACTTACAGCACTGTGAACTATCGTCAGTTAGATTCAATGAGGCGACGATCAGTAAGCGTACACGTTATGCCCTGGAAAAGATAGAAAGTTCCAAGCCCCTTTGCCCGAACAAAAGGATAAGTTCCAACGAAGCGGCCGGAAATGAGGGGCGCTTACGGTAAGTACATGCCACCACGCGTGACCTGTGCAACGTGTTGAGTACGACATATCGTTCCAGTTATCACAGAACTTGCCTTCCATGAAAAATGCCGTGGGCCACCCGACAGCGTGCTTTATGGGGGTCCAAGGACGACATAAAATGTTGTCAAGATTCCATATAAAGAACCCGAAGAGGAACG
>Ga0307509_10009276_pt1 | contig 12346 bp, 10 predicted proteins | sample 10_EM_MG_FD_202245 | JGI IMG/M metagenome (GOLD analysis project Ga0307509, IMG submission 202245) | Populus trichocarpa ectomycorrhiza microbial communities from riparian zone in the Pacific Northwest, United States - 10_EM | ecosystem: Host-associated > Plants > Roots > Unclassified | place...
CTTATCCTAGGTTCACCAGCTATTTGTATCAAGTATACGAGACCATACCACCTCTGGTTACCTCTTGGTATACCATTTGGGCTAAGGTGATAGTGATTGTAGCTACCTATCGTAGGGTCGTTACAAAGACGGAACAGTGCCAAGGTTGTGACACTGTCACAACCCTGATCGCTTGCTTGCTCGCGACCAGGGCACTGTCTTCCAGAGAGTTCCTAACAGCTCAACGGAAGATATCAGCCCAACGGCAGATTCAATTTGTATGTGAATTTAACAATTACCAACCACCACCAAACCCCCCCTGATGCTTTAAATGTCCTCCTGGCTTTGCTAGAAATTGTTTTAGGCCTTTGCAAATAAGCTTCCAATTTTTTTCCCCCACATTTTATAGCAGATCTGGCTGAACCTCACTTTGGCCCTTAGTCCAAACCAAAGACCCACCTAAAGAGAATGAAAGCTGTAAAGCACAGAAAATGAATTTAGAGATCTATTTTTAAAGCCCTAAAACAATTGCTGGGAAAGCCAGAAGGACATTTAAAGCATCAGGGGGGGTTTGGTTTTGGTCAACAATTGTTAAATTCACATACAAACTGAATCTTTCATTGAGCTGATATCTTCCATTGAGCTGTTAGGCACTCTCTGGAAGAGAGTGCCCTGGTTGGGAGCAAGCGAGCGATCAGGGTTGTGACTCCATCACAACCTTGGCACGGTTAGCTGGTTACGAACAGGAACTCGTCGCAACCGGGAACACTGCCGCTACCAATTTCAAGAAATCGGTCAAATCATCAAAGTCAAGTACAGTCTGTCCTGATTCGAGTTATACAGTATGATTCGTCCAGCAAGTTCTCGCATGTGCACGCCGTGAGTACTGGCTTCTTCGAGGGGATATGCAGAATTTCTGGACTACCACCTGGACGAATATTATCATCACTCTTTTGGTTGGTGCGCAATTCTGGAAACAAAAGGATGACACCACCGGCGTCCTTATGAAAGGTGGTATCGCTTATTTTGGATGTATTTTTTTGGGCTGGATTCGGATGTCGGAAATCGTTGGTGCTGTTCTGGGACGTGATATTGTACAACGGCATAAGCCTTATGGTATGCTTGAACTGCGCGTGGAATATTGATTATCTCTAACGTTCGCTGATGTGGGGTGTATAGCATCGACTCTCTGCTGTGGTGGTAGCCAGGCTGATTGTGGGTATCCCGATCACCCATATGCAAGTCGTAAGTGGCTACGCCCCCGCTTTTGAACGATAATTTGCTGACTCGTGCCTACGGGGTACTCGATATACAGCATAATCCTATATTCCATGGTCAAATTCGACGTCGATGCAGGGAAATTTGGGATCTTCTTCCCCCTAACATACATAAACAAAGAGGCCGAAGGGTCATGGAAACCTATTGCCTTCCGTGGTGACAGTCACGATTGGCCGACTGTGGTTCTTGGGGTCGGGGCCTCCGAAAGCCTGCCACGCTTGAGGACTGATGCAAAGTGGTGGTTCCACAACTCGGAGGGCAGTGAAAATAGTCATTGAAGCCCAATACAGCTATACGCGCGCTCACCTCTGGAGAAACTTTGGAGTTTTTATTGCATGAGCAGCGTTGTATATCATTGTTACCATCGTTGCAGCTGAAGCCATCTCTTTCGTTGCCCCCGGATCTGTCATTTTACGATTCAAGAAGAGTAGGAAGAGTAAGCGGGTCATCAATGCCAATAAGGCCAAGAACGAGGAGAGCACAGGAGGGCTTGGTATCACTGATTGTTTCAACGGGGATCCGGCGATGAGGTTGAAAAGATTATGGACAGTAAGAACGTGTTTACATTTAAGGAGATTGAATACACTATTCCTTATAACGGCGGTGAGCGGAAGTTGTTGAACAAGGTTAGCGGCTACGCTAAGCCGGGAATTATGGTTGCTCTCATGGGCGCTTCCGGAGCCGGAAAGTGTGTCGAAGCTCGAAATTCTTGGACTGGCGGTTTGGAACTAATTGTCTTTCTAGGACTACTCTTCTCAATACGCTCTTTCAGCGTCACCAAGTTGGTGTTATTACTCGCGAAATCCAGATGGATGGCCGTCCCCTCGGTATTGAATTCCAGCGTGGGACCGGATATTGTGAACAAACGGATCTTCACGATCCTGCCCAGACCATCCGCAAAGCTATGGAATTCTCCGCGATCCTCGGGCAACTGGATAGTGTCCCAAAGGCCAAGAAGATCGAATACGTGAATAAACTTATGGTCCTTCTTGAACTCGACTTCCTCCAGGACGCTGTTGTCCGTTCCCTCGGCGTGGAGCAGAAGAAGGGTCTTACGGTTGGAGTCGAACTTGCTGCTAGACCAGATCTGTTGCTCTTTTTGGACATACCAGCGAGTGGGCTTGACAGTCAGAGCGCTTTCTCTATCGTTCGTATCTTGAAGAAACTCTCTCAAGCTGGGCAGGATATCATTCGCACCATCCACCAACCGTGATCCATGTTGATCCAACAATTCGATATCATTCTGGCGCTCAATCCGGGCGGCAATACTTTCTACTTCGGACCCGTCGGGGAGGATGGCGCTGATGTGATCCGATAGTTTGCCGAGAGGGGGGATTATCGCCCTCCTGGCAAGAACGTTGCAGAGTTCGTCATCGAGGCTGTTGCCAAGGGCACACGGAGTGATGGAAGACCTATAGATTGGGATCACGAATGGCGCATCTCGCAAGAGGCAGAGGGAGTTTTTACCAAAATTGATCGACTCTACGACGAGCAGGAGAAGCCACTCCCTGATATCGAGCTCAAAGAATACGCCGCTTCCATGTAGCTACAGAGTACGGTGTTGACCCAGAGATTGTTCAAGCAAAAATCGGGAGAGCCGAGTTACGTTTAGGCGAAATTGTGGGTAAGATTCATGGTTGGCGTGTTCAACGGGTTCACATTTTGGAATCCAGGAAATACTATCCAAGGTAGGTCGAGAGATTCCAGTTTGAGTGAGCCCTTGTTTTCATGTGCTAATTGGGGATGCCAGATTTCAAAAACCGAATTTTTACCGCCCATTTCGTCATCGTGTTCCCGCGAGCCATCGTCAATAGTGTTGTTCTCAAGTTCTTTGAGAATCGCATGATTTGGGAGGCTAGGGAGTTACCTGCCAGAACATATGGCTGGGTTCCATTCTCCACTGCTCACGCCGGGCGGAAATCCCTTCTGCTATTATTACAACGGTCATCTATTACATCTTGAGGTATTTCCCGTCTGGCCAGCCAACGGACACACCCACTTCCGGATTCGTGAGTCCTCATCGTTCGTGGTGAGCTTGCTCCGTTGCTCACAAAATAATAGGTGTTCTTCATGATGTTGCTATTCCTGTTTATCGCAAGCTTGGTTCACTAGGTTGTCGCGCCTTCGAAAATAGTCGTTTTGATCAAATTATACAAAGGAAGTAAAACCGTCATCTTCGAGCATTGGGAGATAGTCCCAACCCCGAATAACAGAGTCACTCGGGGGCACCCCGGCCCCAGAAGAACCGGCCTGACACGAATCGCCACGGTCAAACTTACTCCCAGACTAGTCAATTGCTGCGGGCTCCGAGGAGGCGCTCCCGTGATGATGGGATACACCCAGGAGGTTTCCAGTGCTGTCCGGTCGCGAAAGCCCTTGGCGGGAGTGGTCCCGGTGAGGGTATTGTCTGGACCATGCTCGTTCCCATCTGCCATCACTGTGCCAGAGCCCTCTGGTTTAAGCCTAAATCCCAAGACTTCCTGGCCACTGCCTACGCTCCCGGAGCCCGCGCGACCACTACACCCATGACCCAAGAGCCCAACAGCATCGTGGACGACTTTCAAAATTATGCCGTTAGCCGGCGCGGACTCGGGCAGGGCATTGAGTACATGATGGAAATTGGCATCCCGTTGAAGGCCGAGAATATCAAGAGCTTCACTAGATGGGTCACCGACGATACCCTTAAAGAGGAGGCGGAGTAGATGAAGGCTGTAAAAGCCCATCCCATCTTGATTTGTATCAAGATTGGGAATCTGGCTAAGAATTAGTTTAGCAAGTACCTCGGGCGGGTTAATGTAGAGGGCAAGCACAGCCCGAAACAGAGCTGTAGGGCTGTAGATTGATGTGTCTGCTTTTATCTTTTTGTTTCGTTTGACAATAGCTTTCTTTTTTCCTCTAGCTTATCAGGTGGGTAATTTTTCCGGGCAATAAAAACTCTGATGGAAATAAAGCAACCTTTTGCCTTTCTACATTTGTGATTAGTCTCTGCTAGTTTGCCCTACAAATTCAAAACTAAGGGCTTGTTTACTGAACCTTCTGGTTGTGAGATTTTGATGTGGAATTGCACCATCTAACTAAGGCAAAACCTTCGAAATATCACACACCGTCAAAACCTGGTAAATTGTGTGCATCGGCGGCCGAGCCTTTGGCTCCCGCAATATACAGAGCAAAGCGTCGATACTTATCCGTTCCAACCTCGGGGAATTGGCCACTCTTGCCTCGGACACACCAATTCCTCCTATCTGTTTCGTAGTGTGTGCCGAGCAAACCACTAGCAAAATGAGGGCAGGATAAGAAAGGGACAAAGGGGATCTTTTCTAGTACCGGCTGACCGCCGGGGATTTTCAACATGGCATCTATGCAGATCAGGCTACAGTCACCTCTGGATTACCTCCCTACTAGGATACCAGCGTTAGTCCATAGAAAGAATTTTGGAGGGAGCGAGGGTGGTGTTTTTAGGCCGTATGCACATGCAGTGGTATATTTGTTAAAAGAGAAGAAATTCCGTGAGCAGTTTGGAGATAATTTGTGAATTCCAATTCTCCAAAAGGTGGCCTAACTGGCTAAACTCGAATCTTTGGCTATCCAGCTTGTTGGCACTCCCTAGCGTCTCACATGGGAATGTCGGAGAATTCAGTTGAGCAAAGATGTAAATCAATTGTGGCATTGGTACACATGAGAAACAGAAACCAAGCATCTTCTTTCTCAGACTCCCTTTTCCCCTTCCCATTTTCTACGCCAGAGACTAGCCACCCAGGTCTCACCGTTTATTCAATCAATCGCCCATTCTCAAGTCTCGTTCCCTGCCACCCTTACAGCCACAGCAGCTCACAAAATCAGTATGGGTCGCCACTTTTGAAGTCACAGTTGGGCAAGATTGACTTACACTATTCATATTTAGGATTTGCCTGATTTAGAGGGTTTAGAAAAGCGCCAGACATAAGCAGCATACGCTTCGAGTTCCTTCGCAGTGAAAACAATATCGCCTTGGCCTTTGCCTGGGTCGCGAAGGAAGAGATTCTTGAAGCGGAGACGGAGGGGGGCTCCGGTAGCCTTACCATCGACGATTTCGACATGGCCGGTTTTTGTTGGCACAGTTATGGTAGGATGAGGGCGGTCCTCACTAACTTCCGGATTCGGAGTGGTGGCTAGTTCCCATTTATCGAGAGTGATTTTTTTGTCGGTCCAGGAAACGCAAATGAGGAGAACGACCTTGACCTCTCCCATGGAGATGTCGAGCCACCAGCCAGCCTCCACCTCCAAGCGTTTTATGGATTCTGGAAGCCCAGACTCCATTACAAGGGTGGGCCAGTTTTCATGAGAGCAGAGGCGGGAGTCTGGGGTCCATGTGCTATCTGCTTCTTTAGAACTCCAGAGTCCCTCGAAGGTTGTACCACCCGTGCAACAAAGTCGGTCGGCAAGACCCATGTTGCGAACCTTTCCGTAGATCATGGTGTTGAACCGCCCTGTAGAAATTGGTTGGGCATGCGGTGGCTGTATTTTGACAATCAATGTATTCGCGGGCTCGATGTGGAAGAAGCGGAGGGATTTGTAACTCCTGCTGCAACTCCGACCGATAGTCGCAAGCTGCTTTTTTGTCACCGGGGCAAACACTGCGTACTGGCCACCATTACCAGAAAATAATCCTTTGGTTTGCGAATCAATGACTTTCTTGAACGAGACAGTACTTGTATAATTTTTCCGTTCAACCCCTTCCAACCCAAGGCTGGTATACCGATGTTGGAGATCTAATAGACCGGCCATCGCGGTTTGAGGTAAGGAGAGGTTTGGAAAGGGGGCCGGGGCGACATCCACTTGCTGTTCAAGTGTGGTAGCCATCCTTTCCAGTATTTGGTGATAGATATTGAAGTGATGCTGGTTAGGTGGTTCCAGTACGGAAGGTGGGGGGGTGGGCTGTTATGGTTGGGAGGAGGGGAGTTGTAGCATGAAATGAAAGCGTGGGAAAAATTATATTAATGTGACGTCACCATCTGTTATCACAACAGTCCACGCGATCAGCTGTGTGGCGTTGCGGCTCTTTGCCAAGACGTACTTATACTGCATGATACAGTTGCACTAGGATCCCCGTGCCTACGGCTCGTCCTCTTCCTTGGGGGTTTGGGGAAGTAGAATATAAGATATATAACTTGTTAGTTCAGGCATGAGTGGTCCACTGTGGGGGACAGCACGGAATGGCTGGCATAGATTGAGGGCAGGTGGGGATGGTTTAGGAAGAGGGACTGTGGGGGTGGCTGCGGCAGGGCGGGGGAATATGGATGGTTGAGGAAGGGCAGAGGCAGGAAGGGACAGCCGAGGTGATGAGAGAAAGCTGAGCCTGACCAAGCCAGCCCAGTGTTCCCAACAATCTGGGGGCCCCGCAAGGCCCTATAGGGAGACTGCCAAGAGCCCTGGAGGGAATGGGATGGCCATCTATAGTCTGTCCAGGGCGGCATAAGGGCAGGATGGCCGTCTTTGGGTAGGACGGCTAGGCCTACAGGGTGAGACATGTTAGCTCAGAGGAGGGGGGGTAGACAGTTGGGGACAGTTGAGGATGGCCGGGGACTCCCAGGAACGTTCAGGAACCATCCAAGTGATGTCGCATGAAGTGAAAAGAATCCCTTTAGTGGTGTATGAACTCAACTTGGCTAGTAAAAGAGGTCCAAGTGCTAGGACTATAGTCCTTTACAGTCTGTCAGGTCCTCACATTCCCGGGTGTAGTCTGTCCTAGCAGCCACAAAGAGGAGTACTATGAGCTGTAGTATGTCCTGTTCTCAACAAAAGATGGATGGACTGGACAGTTAGGATTACTGCCAACTGCCCTGAATATCTCCTGCGTGCCAGGAGAAATGAGGTTATTTTTCTGGCCGGTTCTAGTCAGGGATTATGGCTCTTCTATAACTGGCCGTTCTTCACAGATTCTTTCCCATATCTCTTGTGTTACCTGTGCCAGGTTTGTCGCAGTAGGCTTCCATTGACTCCATTCTCTGCTTCATAATGGGTAGCTGTTAGGAGTTTTCCCTTCTCTGCAAGCTCATATGTCTTTCTCTTGCAAACCTAATTTGGTAAGTGGTTTTATCCCCACATTGGGTGGCGCAATGTCACACCATAGGGAGGCCTTTCTGAACCTGCTACATCAAGATGCTGGGAATAGGACTAACTACTTCTTGACTGGTTAAATGACTTCCTTGCCTTTAAGCTGTTAGGCTCCTCTTAGTCTGTGGAGATTTGTGATCATGGTCACACTAACCTAATGGGAAACAATGTGTGCTGGTCATGGCTGTCCCACTTGCCCATGCGGGGTTCCAGCTGCTAGCTTTTGCATTATGTCATTGAAATCGACACAGGGCTTGTCAAGAGTGTAAATTATAACATAGCCAACCCGGTAATTCTATGCCTTCATCAATGCTGTATTGTCAATATCATTAGCCTTAGCATTAATTTTAGTAATTGCCACTTGCCTGTTTTGCTAATATTGAGTGTTTGGCCTTTGGGATCAGATCTCAAATTGAACCTATCTATTGCAGAACGCAGGTTGTCATAGTATCAGCACTGCCTATATCATCATCAGAGGCGAATAAATTAGCAGGTGATAATCTCAAGGGTTCTTTTATTGCCCTCTTACCTATGATGGTTATAGGCTAGCATATTTCAGACTGCACAGGTGTGTGGCACTTCTATGATCAATTCATTGTTCAAAGCTCTATTGCTAATTTCAAGAATTCTATTAGCTTCCATCTCAAACCTTATAGTGGCCATGGAGTAAAACCTGCTAATTACCCAATGAACTTTGAGAACAATCCAGAACCTCCTTGAGAATTCCATCACTCTTCCCCTTCGGTGGTCACTTCCATCGGAGGTGTTGAGGCTCCCGACATATTCGGCTATAGGAGTGTGGATTACTGTTTTCCACAATTGGACATCCCTCATTGTATTATGACCGCAACCCATGCAACTTGTATCTAATATTGGTATCGTGATGTTGATTCCAAGTGCTGTGCTTTTATCTCTTTTGCTAATCTGTGGGAAAGTATTGCAAGCAAGTAATTGGCATGTCAGATTTCCGCCATATTCTTATGTGACCGAGGTCCTCACGTCAAATTTGTTCCCTACACTTCTTCTCTCCCAAGTGAACAGCAGGAAGTAGAACTGATCCATGACCCATGCAGGCAATTCTGTGCCCTCAATTATGTTGGTGTTGACAACCAGCCAAGGGGCCCCCTCATGCTTCGTCAATATCACATCCATAACAAACGCCTTGGGAAGAGTGCTCTGGATCTTTGTCTTGATGATTGTAGTGAACGGGTAGGTTACAATTGTCAGGTATGTGAGTACTTGTGAACTTCGGTCAAATATTGCACCAAACCCAATCACGAGGAAGTTTGCTGTCTTAAATATCACGGATGCTAGGAAGAGCAATATATCGCCATCACCAAGGGCAGGTGAGGTGTTGAGTAAGAGTTAAATTTTTGTGTATTTAAGGCCTAGAGACAGAGCCAGTGATGTATTTCTGATGCGAAGCTTGGTAAATGCCTGATATGGTATGAGGTAAGGGCTAACTAAGACCTAGAGTGGTTCTAGAAGTGCAGCGATGACGGTTGAGATGAAAGAGAAGATGATCTGAGTGACAAGTTGTGTGTCGCCAAGGGTTGACCGACCTAATAAGCATGTTAGCAATAACGGGAAATCTTCAACAATCCAGTTCCACTGTTCTATGGTAAAGCGGACTTATACAAGGCTATGTGCAGCGTCAATACGGTGAAGAGTCACCCCATGCTGGTGGAAAACAAAAAGCAAGGTAGGAGTTAATAAAGCTCTCATCTGTGGAGGGGTTTTCAATGTTTACCATTACCTCTGCGGTGCGGTTTGTAAGTGTGTATCAATTCTGAAGGTCACTAGCTTGGAGTGGGAGTCGTCAATGTGGAAACATGACCATGGTTTCGTGACACTGAAGTGTACTGGAGTACAGGGAGAGAATTGAAGGGAGCTGTTGTGAGCGATACATTTTTCACATGTCCGGCAATGAAGTTCTCATTCGCATCCTGAATATTAGGTCAGTGAAAAGTATGATCATTCTCGGTGACATTCTCAAGCTTTATTGAAGAAGATCAAGGAGATTGACTACATGCGGAATGAGATATTTGTCCCAAGCATTGAGGTATTATTTTGGGAATGTGAAGGAAAATGAGAGAGGAGTGGATATGGTGGAGCAGCAGGTGTAACGGGGGCACCCAATAGAGAGGGGAACTCCAAGGTTGCGACCGGACCAAACTCAAAGTAGAAGATAATGATAGTGTAAATAATTCACGTAGAATTAGAAAAGTTAAACTTAATATTGTTAAGCTGAAGGCTTCACTCAATAAGTTCTCTCTAGGAAAGTTGGTTATCGAAGTAGAATGCCAAACACGTAAACTTAAGTAGATATCAGATTTAAGCATTTGACATTCACCAATACTCCGACCGTGTACGAGCACCCTGTCCTCCACAGGGCTTGTCCGTGGTCTACCCTCCATCAGGATTTATCCTGCCGGAAGTGTCACACCAACTCGGGCACAGTTAACTCCGTCACTAGGGTATGATTTTGTGCAATGCATCTCCAATAGAACAGCAGGTGGAAAAACTCTTCCCATCGAAATTAAACTAGTGGCTAACTGGTATGACAACAACCGGAGTCAATACCTAGGTGGTGGACTCACTGGCTCTGTGGTAGTTTCATCTATACAAGCTATGCAGTCTATCATTTAATCTACGCGACTACTCACTATGATAATTTGACATGCAAGCTCCCCCGGTGAGATGTAGCCGATTGTTGGCTAAGTGGACGCTACCCATAGCCAGCCTCTTGGGACATACTCTACCGTGATAAGACTCATACCTCTAGAGTCCAATAACAACCCAGAGTAATGCTACCAATCAAGGGAAGAAGGTTCTGGCTGGTTACAGCGGTATTTCTCACCAAATCTCCATGGCCTCCTTGGAGTACCTAAGTACCACTACATGAGCCAAAGATGATCTAGAGTCGGATACGCCGGCACCGCGTCCAGACGTATCTGACATCGTTTTTGCGTCCGGTGCGTCAGGTGCCTACTTACCCCATTTAAGGATACACAGGTCGGTCTTATGTGTCCTGACCCCATTCCAGGATACCCTTTGCCTCTGGACCCAACGCCGCACAATTGTCCCGTCAGACTGCACTTCTGATCCTGTTTTGCTTGGGTCCACGTCCAGACTTTATGTGTCTTGCATATCTCAGCCTGATGCCACTATGACAGGGCTTGATTTCCCGTCATATCTCGGCGCGCTCAGGATGTCTTTATTTCAAATTAGACATAGCCCTCATAATATATCGCATCTAGCTACCTGTTTCGTACAGGTGGGATAGTTTGCATATGATTATTTTTATTGATCATGAGGTGTATCTACTTGTATCTACGTGGTGGGGATGGCCTAGCCCTTGTTATGGCTACGCCGCTCGTCAATTTCAATTTTTAGTATGAGTATAGATTCACACTTCTCCATCTCTCTCTATTAACACATCTCCATGTTCATCTTCATGACACAGGTGCATGCTTTCAATAGATCTCGTTGAAAGTTCTTAGATCTATACGGTTGTTTACAAGCTAGCAAGAGTCTGTCTCTGGTATGAGATGCGCCTGGCTCAGGATCATCCTGATATCTCCAATTTTGAACTCCCGGGTAAAGTCGCTCAGCTGAACTGTAACTAAGCCATGTATGTCCGAAGGACATCCTTGATTCATGACACTCATATATTGAATAAGCAGCGAGGCGGTGGACAGTATCCTCCTTTGTATAGTCTCTGATTTTGAATAGAGCCAGGAGCCTGGCTGGGAGATGATCTCAGAGAGCGCCATACATATCCTCGTGAGCTGTTTGTATCCAAACACAATCATTCCTACTCACCTGGTTACGGAAGAGCCCAGATCCTGTGCATTGGCCCTGTGTATGTCGTAAACATCAGATTCTTGGAATGCGAGTACCGTGATTTCGAGTTGCCTCAGGAGTTCAATTGGTAGTGTAGGCAACATCCGTGTATCGTCCGGGAGTCCTTGCAGGTGGGGAAGGTTCAGTCGCCTATATTGTATCAATTCTCAACAAATTGTCTCCGGGGGTATATCGCCTACTCTGCCGAAATCAATTACATCGCGGATATCTTCACCAGGCCCTTTCAGAACCCTACGACAGAAGGGTGGTTGTTGCGATCTTGTCGTTTTCTCCAAATCATCGAGTACGTCACCTGCTAGTTCTACACCTGCATCTCGAAGGCATTCTAGGTTCAGAAGTCTAATTCGGATAACATGCTGTCACCCATAGCTGTTCAGTATCTTTGAGGGTGCGTCAATTTTATTGGAACGTCGCCAAACGTCTTTGATTTGCTTCTTGTGTGCAAGCTCTCCAAACTCTGTAGAATACATCGGAATGTTACCAAACTGGTAGATGGGATCACAAAAGTGGGTAATCAGATGCATCTTAATAAAGTTGAAGGAAGATTCAGCATGTATCAATTCCATAGGTTGGTCGTTCTCTTCTTAACCGTCTTCGTCACCCGCCCGTCGCCTCTTTGATTGTCTGACTAACTGGTTTAACTGGTTTCCATTCCGGCGTGGCTCCCTGCGCAATTCATCCCACTTTTCCTGCGTCTGTTGAGATACCCGAAATGCTACGAAGATGTCTTTCGTTTAATTAAATCTTGTCGCGTATTCTTCTATATAATCTATGGTCTTGGATGTGTGGCTTCGCACGAACCATCTCCCCTACACCTCCGGCGATTGAAATCTCAACACCAGGGAAATCATCGTGGGATTCCACCACCACCCCCTCTCCTCCCCCTTGATGGCTTCTGCCTAGGGGAGCGATGCTACAACCCCTCCTCTCACTCTGGGGTCTACCCCCTCCTCCATGGGGTTCTTGTTCCTGTTCATCGTTGACTCCCGCTCATGAAGTTCGGTTCTCCCCCTTACCCCGCACTTCCTTTGCACCTCGCTTAGGTTTTTGCACGGTCGGCATTCTGTCCTCTTCGCTCACGGTCGGCGCTGAGCTTTCCAAGCCCTTTGCGAAGTACCTTTCCGTCTCG
>Ga0307509_10009277_pt1 | contig 12346 bp, 10 predicted proteins | sample 10_EM_MG_FD_202245 | JGI IMG/M metagenome (GOLD analysis project Ga0307509, IMG submission 202245) | Populus trichocarpa ectomycorrhiza microbial communities from riparian zone in the Pacific Northwest, United States - 10_EM | ecosystem: Host-associated > Plants > Roots > Unclassified | place...
GATTTAACCGAGGTTTATGAGGGTATGGATGACCCATACATCAACTGGAGTTTGATAATTTTGCCCCCCATCCCTCACATGCCTCATGAGGTATAGGGGGCAAATGTGTACTTTTGCTGATGATAGTTATCCACAAAATTTGATTCCATTAAGCTTTTACCTAATACCCGATATACAACACACCAAACCCATAGACATTTCTGACTGCATGTGCACTATCGATTACAGATATAAGATGATTAGAGCTTGATTGCTTAGTTATGTGGCAGCGCTCAGTTGCCACTATTTGAGGCATGCATTCATAACTTAGAAAATTTTATTCCATGGGGCCTTCATTTATTGCCCAATGGTGAACATATCAAATTTATTGAAATTTCTGACTATATGTGCACAATTTATTGCAAATACAAGATAATTACAATCTAGCTTACTTGGTTGTAGGGAGGCTCTTAGGTGGTACTATTGGAGGAATCCATTTATCATGTATTAAATTCATTTCTTCTAGGCTTTCAACTATTACCCAATGGTGAATATATCAAATGTCTCATTATTTGTAACTACTTCTTATAAGATATATTCTTGATCAAACATTAGTATACACTTGATCAGTCGGTCAAGGGGCTGCTCCTTCAATTATCACTCACACTACCTTACAATGTCATACTTTTACATACCACGAAATAGGAAATACCAATGGATACGCTTGACCGGTCGGTCGAGGGGCTGCTAGTCATATTGTACCAAATTGAGCTTTCTCATCCATTTTACTAGAGGCAGGGTGCTGGCGAGGGGCTTGATTGGTCGGAATTTGGTGGGTGTAACAGAAAAGGGCCGATCGGGGAAGTTTGGCAGTCGCAAGGATAATTTCTCCTACAGCGACTGGCCCACTTTGCATATTGCTTGGCGGGCAGGGTCCTCGGCAGATAAGTCACCCTTCTTCTTGCCCAGTTACAGAGGCGCAACAACAGCCAGACAGTGAGATCGGTGGGTTGGGCGAATGTACTGCCGCCTAGATTGCCACGTCCCTTTTACATACCGTAAAAACCGAAATAATTGGGCATGGGGCTAGGACGTCCAGAATTGCCCTTTTGGATTGCGGGGGAAACGGGAGAATGGGAGAAATGTTACCACGAAGGTTCTCTTTCGCCCGAGACAGCAGACCTTACTAGGAGAGGCAGCTCCAACGTCCTAGAGTGATGCCCAATTATTTCGGTTTTTACGGTAGTGATAAAGAATATATTGAAATCAACCCAGGCAACAACCGGATAGAGATCGTTTCCGTTCTATTTGAATTGGGTCCAGCGCTCCCTCTTTTGTTCTATCCTTTTTCATTCCTTTAGGCAAGACACCATCAGCGCAACTCTCCATACTGTAGAGCTATTGTCCAGTATATCGAGAGGTCACAACTACAGTACACACACGGGGTCGGATACGGCATGTGCGACACACCATCTAACTAAGGGAAGGCTTTCTTATATTCCCACACCGGTGTAGGGCATGGTCTGTCATAGGGTAGTTTGGCGGTCACAAGGAGAATTTTCTCCCACTGTGACTTGCCCACTTTGTATCTAGCTCAGCGTGCATTCTTCTCTCTTTCTAAGCAAGACAACAACAGCAACAACAACCGAGGGGCATCAACACCCAGGCAAGCAATCAATAGACATCGTTTCCTTTCTATTCCTATTGGGTTCATCTCTTTCTCTGTTGTTCTATCCTTACTCAGTCAATTACAAGTGGGCACAACACACAAGTCAAGCACACTATTGTCAACGTTACCTTTTTCTACTTTGATTGGGTCAAGCACTTCTCTCCTACTATCCTCTATCCGGTGAATTAAGTGGGTCAGCATCGAGTCAATCCTCTACCCAACTATCTTACGGTTTAGAAGAAGGTCACACCGCGGGCGACAGGAGTGGAATACAGCTTGCGCGACACACCATCCACACAAGGGCAGAAGAGAGAGAGCCTGACACCGGTACTGCAATCCAGGGACCTGGGCAAGGCTGAGAGAAAGGTCTCCCAACGGAGCGGAACCATCGCAACCGAACGGGGCCTAAACTGCTTTGGATACTATCATATTATCAAGCCTTCACCTCATAGGTTTAGTTTGTCAAACGAGATCCAACGCGACAGAATAACTCAAGCTATACTGTGCCAGGAAAGCACTAATCCTTCTTGGGGACTTTTGACTGAGAATCCGGAGATTAGGAGCTGATGGAGATAGTGGACACGAGTTTGCGGTAGATACAGTGTCCAGTGTTGCAACGCATGTACCTCGACCCAAGCCAATATGAAATGATAATAACAATATAGACATAAAAATAATAATAAAATCGATAGAAGTAAATAAGTGGCTCACCACTAACCAGTGTTTTTCTTCTCAGGCATGCTCCAGCCAGCCTGCAGGAGAATCAGAGCTCAATAGCCTTTAATGTAGTAACTATTTTAGCGGTGATGAGCTAGCTATGTGGGGTTGAGTAGGGACATCAGTTGCAACGCTGGCTGCCCTCCGTCGCGTAATTATGACCCCCGTGGATACCCTACTTCTACCACTAAAGTTACTACAACTACTGGTAGAAAAAATTGGAAAACGGCAATCGGGCCTCTGGGGTTTTGATTGGAGGTTCGGTGTGCTCGAGCCAATTGAACAACCGTGTTTCTGACTTTTAATTTCCACATTTTCAGATTTTTTCTACCGGCAGCTATATGAACCACAAACCAAGGCCACCGCCCCTTCTACCCCCGCACCCCCAGATGAATCTACCCATTCGATTAACCTCATCCTCCTCGGAATCATCACCCTCACCCCCCCCCTCTTCTCTCCCCCTCCTCCTGTCCCCCTCTTCTCTTGATCACACCCGGCCAACCCCCTCCCTCCGGCCGTCTGGTAGTGCCTGGGCTTGACCCACGTATCAACCCCCCCCTTCCCCTCCTCCCTCACCACAACCCACCCCGGTCTATTATTATACCTTGCCCCACTTTTTTCTGATGTTCTTGGCGCTGCCATCGTTGCGCAAATGCCATCCTCTCGCTGCCGTTTTTCTCTTCCTGAGCTCCGGCGGTCTGGACACTGCTCTCCACCCCACTACTAGCCGTTCTGGATACGAGTACTGTACCTTTTTACCGGAGAGCATTGAGCACCGAGGACTTCGAGTCTCCCTATTGGATATCTTCCTTCGGGCGTCAGGGGCCAATTTTCCAGCCCTCAGTCACCCGCATCTCAGCGAAAAATGAACAAGATCTTGCTCACAATGATTATCTGAACACAAGTTCCAGGTACAAAGAATCCCAACACAGTCATCAAAAATCTGTGCGACAAATTCTCTCCCCGTGCTAAATTCAGTCTAGAATTCAGATTCTCTATGCTTTGAACTTGTGTATACCGTATAGCCTGGTGAAATTCGCTCTCGTACTAAGAGGTTAGAATAAAGTTTAGCTCAGGATTTTCCGCAAAGTAAAGTTAGTCGTTCTCGGTAAACAATTGTTAGAAAGACAACTTGCTATGTAACTTAAAGCCAGTGCGGTTGCCACATGTTTGGTTCCGTAGCGTGTTTCGGCTCCCCATGACATGGGTTACCGGTATATACTCAAACGAGCTCACCTGATGAGTCGAACTTTCTTTTGACCTCAAAGTGTTATCGACTGCGCATTTTGAACGAAGGTCCATTGAACTCACAAGTGTGAACACACTCTCATTGTTGCATTATTAGGAATTCCTACTCACAGGTTCGGATCCAGATATGTGCCACGGTTCGAACGGGCTCATCTTAGCGGGTGGCAAGACCCCTTGGTTCATAATCTTTCGCCGCTGGTCTGTGGGAATCGATAGACCAGAGGCCAGTGCTACGAAAGAAAAGCTGGTGTCGTTTGCTGTAGTTCCAAAGTGCGAGGCGCCATTTACTTGAGGGATTTTCAACACCGGTGATCGTTCATTTCTTCCCCGTTCCAGACTGCGCTGGGACCGAGTGACTACCCATGAATAAGCTGGTTGTTGGATTGGGATTTATTTTTCTTGTGGTGGATTTGTTTTGTTGGGCTGTGGGCGGGTACATACGTGGACCAGGTTGTGGTTTGTTTTGACTAGTGGAAAGTAGGTTGGGATAGCTGGTATGGATTTATGAGATTCACCTTTGAATCGTCACCCTTAGTCCTATCGGTACAAGTGTCCAACCATCAACACCGATTGCCCAACATTCCTGCGCACGCAATAATGTATCACCAATAAAGAGTGATCTGGGGCGTGGGAGTGGAGTAAATTCCCTTTGGAGGTCAAACCTCTAAGTCAGGGTCCCCCGTCGCCAATGGCCCTTGGTGCAGTGTTTGTGGCTGATTCGGTATTGGAAAAAAACCCCGGGTATTGAAAACTGGGTCACCGGATACGGTGGGAATTTTCATCTGTGCCATACTACCCGATTAATTCTCTTCACAAAATTTAATATTAGTAGTAGTAAGGCAGTTACTATAAAAAGCGGGAGCATGATCATTTCCTATAATGTTTGTTATCATCCCGAGAGTCGTTTTTACGCCGCCGGCTGTTTGAGCTCCCATGCCGGATGTTCGAGTGTCGGAAAACATGGTGAGGGATTCTGGAGTTCTGATTGGAGTGTTCGTAGAAATCTATCTCTGTGTTTCTAGCCTCCTGTCTTCTGATTATTATTATTATTTTATAGTAGGCTGCAGGACTCCCCTAGTGATATCATGTTGATAATATGCTGTGCTTGAGCACAGCACTACCCGTAGTAGCGCATAGCTAAGTGTTCGTAAGGTAGCTAGCCCAGGATTATTAGAGTAGGAATAAAATGAACAAATGTTCCATTCCTCATCTGACCTGAACATCGGATAATATCATGGGATCTCAAACGGTTGAATTGTGTGCAGTGCCGTTCGGATCGCCTCTTCTGGTAAGGCCGGGTATCTTCTCTCATTTTTTTGTCTCTTAGAAAGGCCGAACTATGTTTTCACTCCCCTTTCCGCAGAAGGAGATGCTGGACTACCATTGCTGTATCCAGCGCATTATTCAATACCCAGCGGTTCCCAACTGCGCAAATCTTACTGTAGCTAATACTCTACAATTAAGATCTATCTGTAAAAATATCTCAAGTGGCGAGACGGGGGAGGATAATATTTTTTTTATTAAATTTCGAATGAGATAGTAGGAGACAGACCGACAAAACTATCCATTTACTGGGGCTACAGCCATCATATAAATTTGCCTAGCGGACTTCCAATACACCTAGCCAGTATTCATTCGCAAACCTTCCTACTCCAGTCGCCCTGCATAGAAATATAGCTTCCGCAGTCGAAATCTAGAAAATCCGTTTCAAACACGCCATAAGTCAAGAAAATCTCAATCAGCGCTCCAAAATCTCTCGACAGAAGTTCCTTCCCAACCCCATAATCCCGGACCTAACACTGTGGGTAGAAGCAGGAAAACAGTGAAATCATAATTGATCTTTCTGAAACCATGCCCAAATTTTCATACAACTTCATGATTCCGCCCTCCCTGATGCGTGATCCATCTCCCCAGTTTCCCATAACCCCTCCACTCCCGTCTCTAGTGTCGTTTCCTTAGCTCGAACTGTGTTTGGCTGCTAGAATGTTTTGGATCCCGGCTGGGGTTTCGACTTCCCCTGGCACTGGTGCTGAACCCAATATTAAGATCTCATCCGGTCTTAAGTTTTCATCCAACATTAGGATTCTGATTAGTATTCGGGCAAGCATTGGAATTCCAGTTATGATTCGGGACGGCGTTAGGGTTATGATTGGGATTCGAGTTAACATTAGGATTCCTGTTAGGATTCGAACCAGGATTAGGAGTCTGGTTAGAGTCCGAACTAGCGTTATTCTGGATAGGATTCGAGCCGGTAGTGGGGTTCCTGTTAGGATTCGGGCCAGCACTAGGATTCTGATTAAGATTCGGATCATTGTTAGGATTCTGTCCGCTGTAAGGATTCTATCCCGAATTCGGGTTTCGTCAGACGTCAAGATTTCCCACGGGTGAGATAGTTGTGCCACTCCAACCCCGGACGTACCCCCTCCTATGGGTGTTAGGTGCAGAATTCTGCAAGCCCTCATCCCCCAATGCTCCCAAATTGTCTGATGACTCCGATCTGAACTAGCTCTACCGGCGGGGTAGATTTGCGAGTGCGTAATTCTTTTCTTCGGTGTATCTAGAACGGGGGCGGGGGCTTCACACTTTAGGGTGTGTCCTACCCGGCAATTTGTCACCGGGGCCAATTGAAGACTATCTCCGTGGTGAAGGTCTAGTGTTGAGGGACTGCTTGTGGGAGGTCTAGGATTCGGCAACCAGTTCTCATTAGCAACATGTTTGATAGGTAGGTTGAATTTGAGATTTGGGGTACAACTTTGGGGGGGTGTTTGTGAAATACCGCGAATTCATTCTTTCCATAGCATCTCGGGGTTCATTGAATGAGTGGCCTGGTAATTGTAGGGCATCTGATGTAGATTCCGATTTCATGGGCCCCTTCCAGATCCGTGAACCCTCGGCGGAGGTGGCCTCCGGTGGTGTCATTACAGTTGTGTCATTTGCAGGTTTCGGAGTGGTAGGGTGGCTATCCGGTTGCAGCCTAGAATTTCTCCCTGATGCTACACCTCTCGAGGCGTACTTTAAATTGTCTTGGGCGATCGGATTCCGTTGGACATTTCTTCTCTTCTGTTCATCAAGAGCAGCTAGTTCGCCCTCTCTCTTCCTACCCCAACTGCCCTCGTCTCCACTTTCGTCTCCACTATCTTCGCCACTTTTAAGGCCCACTAACCACGCATTGCCCAATGAATCCTCCGCAGTAGGGCGATCCTCGGGCTGAATTGCGAGCATGGACTTCAGCAATGAAATTCCAGCATCATCTGTCGGGGGTGATAACCCTTTTAGTTTATCTTCGGGGAAGGGCAAACTCCTGTAGTAGTAACGAGATACTTGCTCCCCTGAGGTGAATAAGTGCGTCCCAACAAGTAACTCATATATCACACATCCGAGGGACCAGATGTCAACAGAGTTCGTGTAGACCGAGGTTTCACTATTAGAGTCCGACCCCAACACCTCAGGAGCGCCGTAGATTTGAGTTGAAACCTGGGTGTGAAAGGTTGTGGTATCTTGAGGCAGGATTCGTTTTGATATTCCGAAATCCCCAAGCTTGACTCGGACGGGAGACATCGAAACTACAAAAATGTTCTACGTGTTGATTAGTATTTTTGAGATACGACAGAGCCAAGCGAGATGCTTGGCGATAGGAATCATACCGCAGGTTTTAGATCCCGGTGAGCTATTCCCTTTTGATGCATTACTTTGAGACCCTCGTGTATCTGCTTTGAAATGGTTTGAACTACCCCTTGTTGTAGGGGTGAGCCTATATACTTGGTGAGATCTCCTTCCGGAAGATATTCCATTGCGATATAGAGAGTCTCGGGCTCCTCGAACCATCCTAGGAACTTCACGAACAATTCTGGACGCTAAAACGGCTAACCGTTAGACCACAACAAGGAAATCACAGGCCTGCAGCAAACTGGGGCAAAGTTCCTTGGGAATGGGGACGCAAACCTTTGCTAATATAGCCATCACAAGGAGCTCCCTAGAACAATCGAAGTTAGCGGGTAGTCTCCTCTTATCAATTGCCTTTATGGCACGATGGCGGCCCGTAGCTCCCTGGACTTGCTTATAGACTTCACCGAATCCTCCAATGCCGAGTTCCTCACAATTTCTCCAATCCTCCTCCACCCTCTTATACCTATTTTTCCCTTTCTCCACATATCTTGTATTCGTGACGTAGCCCTGAAAAAATTCCGTCTCGAGTTTATACCATTCAACTAAATCGGATTGAGCGGTGTTCATTTCTCGGATTTGGGGCTCTGCGGGTACCGAATTCGTGCTGAATTGAATAAAGAAGTGGGGATGGGGGGGCAGAATGGCCGCGGTTTTTGAGGAGCCGGAAGGGAATATTTTGTCAAGCGAAGAGTAGCGAAGGGCAGTGGAGGGGAATATTTATGAATTAAGAGGAGGGCAGCGGATTGTTGGGGACGTATACAAGATAACTTGCTCGCTGCGAAAGATCCCTAGTGGTGAAAAACTCCTTATGGAATTTCGAAAAAACACTGTCCTGGTTTGTCTCCCTTCCCTTTCATAGTAATTGCACTTTGCGAATAATACAGGCTACTCATTGGCCTCTGAGTAGATCGTATGCATTCCTCCCTGTCGCTGTCACATTCTTGTGCCTTAACGGGTTGCCTCATGGGGTAATATCATAAATTTTTCTTTGTCGTACTGATGGGGTCCTGTGCCCAAATGTCTTCCCCATCCATAGGGCGCCCTCACTTAAGTCGGACCTATCGAGGCTCATGGAGCGTGGGCCACTCAACCCAAGTACCTGTATATTCCATCAATCGAGACTTATAAATTATTAACCGGCTTTTCTCAATTGTTGCCCACCCATGGCCGCGGGGTTCCTGTAATCCTAGGTCTACGTGGTTGGGTCTTATAAGCAAAGGTGCCCCGCACCAACTGGCTCTGGGACTTATCCAACTTCGCTGCCAAGATACACCCACATACCGTAGAAACTCGAAAAATCGTTTGTCGTAGGAGTTGCCTCCTCTGGTATTCTGGATTTTATCCTTTCCCATCTAAAATTAGATTTTTTTCCCCCGCAAAGGGTGTGATTTTGAAAGCCAATCTTGCTATCATATAAAGCAAGCAAGCCTGGTCGAGCTTTAGGGCGAGCAAGCCCAACGCCAGCTCGGTAACTGGGGTTCAATTGCTCTCAGCGAGAGAGAAAAGCAATTATTCACCATTTAACAGTACCCTAGGTCATGGTCTTGTTTCTGCCTGGGAGGTGCTGCCGTGCGCAACGGATCCCTCACGCCACAAAAACGCAGGGCCGATTGAGATAAACGGACTAGATCAAAGAGAAAAAAAATCCGCGTGTGGATACTGTACCAGAGCACCCAGACCGGCGACATCTTATGACTTTGCTTTTTTCCCTTCCCTCAACCTTCCCTCTCTGGAAGGGCCCTCCCCATTTTCGCTCATTCGTTGCTTTTGTTTCCCAGCTTGATCTTACTTATTTTATTTTATTTGTAGTTCCACGAACTAGTCCTAAATAGTAGTGGCTAGGGTGGGCTAGTGGACTGCGCTTGTGGCTTCTTAGAGAAATGAAGCTCATTAGCTTCGGAAGGTTGCAAGCGAAATGCTAATCTCAGCCCCTCTGTCCTCCTATCATAGGGCGGTAAAGTGGGCACGGTACCGTAATCCATGACCAGGGTTGTACTCGTATCCATACTCGGGGGTGCGCGAAGGTGATTAAGATTTGTGGCGCAATTTGGCACAAGGTGATAGGACTAGTCTGGCATTGCCCACATCCAACCGGCCCTCTCACTTTGTGCCAAACTGCGCCACAAAATGTTAATCACTTTCGCGCACCGCCGAGTTGAGCTTCCCTCATTTGGCTCTAGGCCTTCGCCGCTCGGAGGACCGAGTTTGTTCGAGCCTGGCGGTGAGAGTTCGACACACTTTTTTCCATCACAAAATTACGAGCAAGTCCACCAATAATGTGGTGGCTCCCACACCGGTGCATGGCCTATTTAGCAGCGGCCAAATTCATGTAATAGTGGGCCTTGGCACAGAGACGCTTTGCATACGGAGGTACAGGGCATAAGTTTTGTAGGTTCCACAAGCGAGGTTTGCTGCCCTCACCCCCTGTGTAACCTACAGAACTTATGCCCTGTACCTCCGTATACTCGTGTCTCCGCGCCAAGAATGGGCACCCCTTTTGGAATAGCCACTCCGGGCCCATATGGAGGATAAGTGTAGAGGCTGCTTTTCTCAAGAAGCATGATGGCGGGTAACCTTCAAGTCGATGAGAGAGCTTAATATCTTCTGATCCCAGCACTTGACCATTAATCATTAAACCTATTATCTCCTCCATATTTCATATCCTCTTTTTAATTAAATATGGTTTTCCTTACTGCAATCTGCATGTAGGTCATGCGTACGGTTTCTCGTAGAATATTCAAAACCGCTCCAATTTCTAAAAAAGACAGCTTATTGTACTTACACAGAGCGATAATGACTCCCCTTGTAGCACAGGAAAGGCTTCTCCATTTTGCCATTCTGGTTTTTAAATTAATTTGACCTCTTGGGTTCCAGTATTCTTACAACGCTGAAGACGCACTTGCTTAGAAAAATTGATAACCGGCCCGTAAGAGTTCACAAATCGCCAATTCTGTTGTCAATCCTGAGGTCACCGGCTAGTGGCACTTTTCCGCACACTCTTTCAAACAGCTCGAACACTATACCTTTTATGGGCTGGTGGTCACTATTCCAAAAGAGGTGCCCATTCTTGGGGCGGAGACACGAGTAAATCTCTCCTTCATGTATTCTAGTCTAACAACCAACAACCACACGGGGATCAACTAGTTAATTCACAACGTTTCCTTTCCTTCTCAATTGGTTCAAGTACTTCAGTCTTTGTCTTACCCTTGTGAAAGCCTTTGGGCAGTTTATCTTCAGAGCTACTTTCCACAGGTTTATTGACTGATTTACTGAGAGGGTACGCCACAGGCGACAGGAGGGGAATTCGGCATGCGCAACACACCATCCAACTAAGGGAAGGCTTTGAAATACTCCCACACCGGTACGCATAGAAACTCGGCCTATGGGAGACAGAATGCGCAAGCGGATGATGATTAATGATTGTAGATGGGGTAGTGATTTGAATTTTTGAATTTTTGTTATGTTTTTGTTTTTTGTTATTTTGTTTGTTGTGTTAGCTAGCGTGCGCCGGTTAGGTTTAGTTAGGGTAAATTTAAGTAATCAACGGCCCATTAGAGCAAAGTTCGAGAGACCTTTTTTCTCTTTCTTTTTCTCCTGGCGTGTACTGTACCGGTATTCCCCAGGCTTTCTGTAGGACTACGCCTGATCGACCCCAACCATCCTACAACCACTAAACCTGGCCTTGATCTAAAAACAAATATAATAATAATATAAACCAAACCCCCCAAAAATTAACCTTCCTACCCCCTCCTTCCTGTCTATACTCCAATCAAGGGCTGCTCTTCCCGCCCCAGATATGCCTCTTGCAATGAGACGCATCCCTTGGGCCCGAATTTCATAAAATTTCTTCCCCACCCTCCTCCTATCGCTATTCCTCTTGGCCTTTTCCCTCGCTAGTTCGACACACTTTTTTCCACACTCTAGTATTGTACAGTACATAGTTCGGTTATTCGAGTTTTCTGCAGTTTACCCTAGGCGTTACGACGACTTTTCCTACGCAAGTGTCTTGTGGAACTAGTAGTTTCGGGGGGGTATTTTTCTCTGAACTGCTGCTGTCACTGAATACCCTATTTAGGAAGCTTCAAACTGAATACAAGGCATACTCGCTACGAGATTGAGTCTTGAGCCAACGCTTAGCCGATGGGAGCGACCACCATCCGCCTCGGAGCTCAGCCATCATGATAACCACAATGGTGATTACAATGACGACGGCACCTACAATGACTATTGTGTATATTTGTGCCCTTCCGTCTTTAGGAGTGCAGGATGTGGTCATAGGACCTTTAGTTTTGCCAGTAGCATCAACTTGAGTCGTTGTGTCATTGAAATGGTTGATTGTAGTGGGGAATTATGGCTAGGCCCTTTGTCTCAGGACTTGATCTTACCGCGAGCACCCCCGAAATATATTAGTATCACTTTGAATGTCACCGCTTCAACCTTCCTGTCCATTGACTTCTTCTTCCGCGGTCTTGTGTAAAAATATGTGTTTGCTGCTAGCGACTCCGAGGCCGGCTTCATTCGATTGTCCCTGATATTGTGCAATAAGTGAAGTGGAAGTCGGTTTCAACAGGGGGCGGGAAACGAGACGGCCGCATGATTTCTCCACGCCCAGTCTTGCCATGCTCCGTGCTGTGCTAGTACAGTACAGTACCTTTTTGGGGGAGGGGGGTATTGAGCACCGAGGGCTACGAGTCTCCCTATCAGATAACTTCCTTCGGGGGTCGGGGACGAATTTTCCGGATCTCAACCACCCGTATTTCGGTCGGAAATGAACAAAAACTTATTCACTATGATTGTCTGAGCACAAGTTCCAGGTAAAAAAGATTTGTGCGATATATTTTCTACCAATACTAAATCCAGTCTCAAATGTTGGAGTTCTTTATTCCTGGAACTTGTATTATATATACGGTATAGCCTGGTGGAATCCGTTCTCGTACTAACTTCAGTGCTCCCAAGCGTCCAGTCCGTCCGTCTTTAGCCTAGGACGGGACGGACGCCAAGTTTGGGACCTTCGGACGGGACGGACGCCCAATTGCAGTCCGTCCTAACCTATGCCCGGGACGGACG
>Ga0307509_10009278_pt1 | contig 12346 bp, 7 predicted proteins | sample 10_EM_MG_FD_202245 | JGI IMG/M metagenome (GOLD analysis project Ga0307509, IMG submission 202245) | Populus trichocarpa ectomycorrhiza microbial communities from riparian zone in the Pacific Northwest, United States - 10_EM | ecosystem: Host-associated > Plants > Roots > Unclassified | place...
TCTTATAGCCTACACTTTTGTTTATCCCCATATCTAATTGCAGTATCTGCTCAATATCCTGAGGAAGCTCAAGACTGAGAATGATATGGCTCTTCAAGCTGCAAAGCAGGATTCTCTTTCTCAATTTAATTTTAATCAATTCATTGTGCTCCCATTAATACAAAATTTCTCTAATTATTTCGTTTTGTCTTGCAGTCCTGATCATGCTATGAATTTAAATATGGAGGTAAATAGAACAGCTACTTGTGTTTATTTTTTCCCTTAGTCTTGTCATGGATTTGGGATTTTCTTTTCCTTCCACACATGGAGCGCACTTATGGATTTTCTTTTTCTTGTGCATATTAAGGAAATCCAGCTAGAAGCTCGTAATCTGCAGCATCAACTTTATATGGCCGAGGAGCAGTTAAGGTTAGAAAATTGCAACAACAAAACCTTTTCACTTTTGTTGTCATATAGAACTCTAATTATTTCTTTCTTGTTGGATAACTGATTGAAAGGTTATACGAGCCTGATCCTCTAAAAATCACATCAATGATGGAGCTTGAATCATGTGAGAAGACTCTTTTGGATACCATGGCACGTCTTGAAGAGAGAAAGGTTACTTGTTTTTTCTTTCTTGTAATTACATGATCAAGTGTTATGTTCCAAAATGCCATGCACTAGCACTAGCTACAATATCCATTTTAATTCTAATCTTTGCTGCAGAAATGCATCTTGAGTAACCCGGCTGTATCTACTTATGACCCTTCGAGTATGCAGGTAATCGACTGTGCTTTGATTTGTAATTGGCATCAATCTTGAATTTTAGCTGACTGATTAATTTTAGGACTAATTAAGGAAATGAAACTTGTTCTATTTCATCTTTGAATTTGAAGATGTTCTTAGATACAAACGGGGGGATGCCAGACTTCGAAAATGATATTGTAAGTTGGTTGCCTGAAAATGGAAACAACCCCAGCTCTGTCCGCGTAGGATCTGATCAATCGTCTTGTGTTCCTGTGAGGTAAATAAAGCCTGAAAATCTTGTACAAGGAAGATGGGAAATTTGTATGATTTATGCTCTTGATGGAACATTTTCTTGTTCTTTCTTTTTTTGGGCATTTTTTTCAGCAACCAATCCTCCATGACACTTTTTGATGCATTGTCTCATGCGACTAATAACGTAAATGCAAATCATTGCAACAACATGGAAGGAAGCAATATCAACAACTCAAACAGTGAGGTCTTCCCATCTTGGTACCAAGCTTTCTCGACATTGTCATCAACTGAGCTCCTCTCTGCCTTCATGCCTCCAACCTCATTCTCTGCTGTAAAGGTTTCTCCCTCTTTGGGAATCGTTGAAATACTATGTGATATTTAAGCACCATATAGTCTAGCGGCTATTTAATAACAAGAACATATAAACTTCTCTTGTCAGCAAGAGAATATTGCAGGTCCAAGCTTTACATCAATGTTGCAACAGCCACAGGCAGAGACCACATCAAACTGCCTGCAAATGCCTTCTAGCACTGCTGATCAATGTTCAGATTATGAGAATCAGATAAAACAATCTAAAGTAGAATAATGTTTCACTCCAAACACTTCTTCTGGTGGTTATATAGCAGCGTGCAAACCAGAAACTTCTTTTTCTTCCTGTTTCTTCATGTAGGAAAGGAATAGTACCGATGATTTATGTATATTATGAGAAATGAATTTGTACGATAAAGAGGCTAGAAACAAGGATTTTCTCCAAATTACAGTCTTGTTACAGATCGAGATCATTCGTAGAAATCTGCTTGAAGTGAATGAAGAGGGTCTGTGTGTTTCAATTGGGCCTCATCCCTTCGCAAAGATATAGTCTTTCTCCTATCGATCTCAGGCCATGAATTGTCAGCCTATTATATTTTTTATTTTTTGGTGAGTACCACATATAATTTGACCATGATTCTAAAACAGAAAAAAATATTGCCATATTCATGAAAGTAATATGAAATCTGAATCTTAGCAATGCATTCATTTATTCAGAGAATTTTTTGAAATGCGATAGAAGAAATTCGAAGGCTTAGTCTTGAAAAGATTATTTTTTCGGAACAGGACTGCAAAATTCTGGAATAGTTTCAGAGGCACTGCCTTTGTTGCTTCACCTCAAGGCACTCAAAAAGGCCACGGTTAATTCAGCAACATACTCGATTATCGTTGCACTATACTTCAAGTTTATCATTCATGCTTATCATACATTGAACCAGAAATAAGCCATCAAATTGAAAACGGTCAGCATCCAGCTTGATATCCTGCTCACATTTCATCAAGTCAAATTTGTTTATATCCCGTATTGAAAACATCCAGCATCCAGCTTGCTTGATCCAAAAGATAAGGTAGAGTAGTGTTCTGATTCAAATCTGATCTCATTGGAAGGGTTACCATGTAAGTTTCGAACTGGAAATATGACTGAATTAACAACATACTGCATTTTTATTAAATAGATGGGTTTTATATTTAATTTGGGTGTGGTTTAGCTGAAATAAAATTATTGTTTAGGGTTTAGGTTGAATTTAGAACTTGTTGAATTAATGATAAATTAGTTATGAATACCATTAATTATAATTGATTTGGAAGAACATAAAAATAACATCAATTAATTAGGAATTAATTATTTCATTGAATTATTTGTTGCGTTGAATTTTGAATAAGTTACTGCATTAAGGATTTTGTGTGAATTGGTTGAAATCAACTAATAATGTTATCAATTATGCTTGATGTTTCATGCAATAGAGCATGAATGAAGTAGAAATTTGATGAGAACCAGCCAGCAAAAAGCATTAAGGCTGCAAAGACCAATGCACCAATTGCCGTACAATATAATTGTAATTCACTAGTTATTCCAGATGCTCTCCAAATCTGGAAAAAACCGGAGGTTATTTGTATTCCTCGAAAACCCCCACCCATATCATCATTCAATATTTCTTGGCCCACTATTGGCCAAACTACTTGGGCGCTAGGCCCAATGTGAGTAAGATCGCTTAGCCATGCTTCATAATTGAAAAAACGAGCATTGTGGAAATACATGCCACTCAGCCAAAGAAAGATGATGGAGAGTTGGCCAAAATGAGCACTAAAGACTTTTCGGGAGATCTCTTCCAAATCACTGGTATGGCTATCGAAATCGTGAGCATCAGCATGTAGGTTCCAGATCCAAGTGGTAGTATCAGGTCCTTTAGCTATTGTTCTTGAGAAATGACCGGGTCCGGCCCATTCCTCAAAAGAAGTTTTGATGGGATCCCTATCTACCAAAATTTAATTACACATTACATTGAATTATGGATAAGTTGCTGAATTTTGTATTTTCTTTGAATTGTTTAAATTTGTTATGAATTTAGGTTTGATTTCATGCAAGTGAGTATGAAAATATTAATTAGATTTGATATCATGAATTATATTTAATTTTGGTGAAGTATGTGTTGCATTAAATTTTGGGAATTTGTTTTAACTTGTTATCAATTTTGAAAATTATTGTTGAAGTAATGCAATTTAGTTAAAATTATGTTCAATTGATCATAATCTGATTTTTTTTACATAATATCTTATAATATATTTATGTTATATCATTATGTACGGTGACATTATTGTTCCTGATGTGAACAATAGTATCACATATTATTAAATAATAATTTAGATATATCATACATGAAAATAAAATAAACTAGTAGTAGATTCAAAAAGTAATAAATCATTAATAATATATTATATTTTCAAACTCAATTATGATAATATAGAACTTGGCGTCTTGCATGATATATCAAAAACCGAGAATGATCCAACGATTAAATTAGACATGATTGACTTTATGACAAACTGACTTGGAAATCGATATTTTCTAGATCTTTACTGTTAAAGATGATCATCTTCCTAGTGGCTTTGCTTTAAATCTCCACCATTTATAAGCAATAACTACATCTTTTTAACATCTATTCAAAATATAGTGGCAATCCAATAATGGCAGGAGGAGAAACACGACACTAAACTTTGTTGTTTTGAATAAATAAATTCTAGCTTTGTACAGTTTAACTTCGCCAGCTGTAACTTCCAAATGGAATATGATATTGGAATACCCAAAGGTCAGATTGTAGAGGTGGTTAAGTAGAACACCATATCAAGAAATTGGATCCATTTGACAGTGGGTGATGACGGGATAGGTTTCACGGCGATGCTGTCATGTTTCTATTTCTTTCTAGCTTCTCTCTAAACTCTCTCCCTCAAACCAGATTCAAGTTTTCCCTCACTCCTTCAAGCTCACAATCAACTCCTTAATCCCCTCTTCTTCTTTTTTTAAGTTTTTGATTCCTCTCTTCCCTTCTTTCTTCTTTTTATGGGTTGTCTATCAAAACAGTAGAGAAGAGAAGAATTTGGACAAAATTACGATAATATCATTAATGAGTTCATGTATTATTTTCTGTATTTTTATCCGATCATCATCACTCTTGTAAGGCCTTCTTGATCTTCAATTACCCTAAACTTTTAATTGAAGATAAAACAATATGTCAAGAGACTAGTAAAATTTCATCTCAATTCGACAATTAGATTAAGAGTTATGCTTGATATCGTAAAAATAGATAGTCAATAATTTTTCTTCAAAATCTGAATTTGTATACTGTTTTATTTACTTAAATCATCAAGATTTTCAACTAATTCATTGGGGACTCCTATAAACAACAATAACTAAATTTTCCTTTAAAATATTTATTTTAGTTGACAGGAGAGTTTATGCAATTTATCACTGGGTTGACATTTCACGTATCAATTTATTATTTTATCTCATTCAAAATTTAAGTTATTTATTAGGGATGTTCATCTCAAATGACAACAATTTTCCTTTTAATTTATCATTTATCATTTAAGAATTATCATATTTAACATTTATTTATCGATTTTTAGGACGAGGTTTACAATATGTAAACACTCGGTCTAAAATCAGAATATTATAAATAATAAAAATAAATTAAGTAGTGTAGAAATAAAAAAAATAGAAAAAATATTTTCAATAATAATTATTTAAGTGGATATTAAAGAGTGAATTAAATAATAAAAAAGTTAGGTGTGGCATTAAAATTTGTTAAAAGTATGGGGAGAAAAAAAAAAGACATTAAAATCTTTAGGAGTCGATTTATAAATAGGCAAAATATGAAGTATAAATACATTTTTTTCTCTTCTTAAGGTTGACATCTTGGTTTGGGAGAGGGAGTTAGGGTTTCTGAATTCTCTTTCCTACAAACTTCTTGATAAATATCTTAAGAAGTAGGGGTTTAAGGAAATTAAAAGGGGAGTGAGGAAGTAAAGTGATTTTAAAGGGTTTGAAAGCATGTAATAGAAAATTTGGTTTCACAAGGAAAGGAAAGCAAAAGTGAAAAAAGCTAGAATTTCTTCCAAATCTCTCTTTGATTCTTTGTTGTTTCTAGATAAGTACAACCTTTAATATGTTTGGTTTTGAAAACTTAGCATATTGAGGTTTGAACTGATATTGGGGTATTATGGAAAAATAAATTTTATAGTTGTGATATATAATTATCAGGATATTGTTTTGATAGAATCAAGTTTAGAGGCATAAATAAAAATTGGGCAAGTGAAAAAAAGTATACAAATTTGAAAGAAAATCCATTCCCTTCCAAGAATGCATGTTAACACTGGTATGTCAAAATATAAAGGTGTCATGTCATTTATTTTTGATATTCAATTTGGTTATTATTTTTTTAATTGTTATTTTTTTTAATAATTTATTTTTTATTATTTGTTTCTTTAATTTTGTTCCTAATCATTTGGTTTCATTTGATTTTTATATTAAATTTGGTCTTCATTCTTTTGATTGATTTTTTTTTATCATTTCTTAATTGAATTTTGTTTTTAATTTAATCCCTCAACATTTGATTTTAATTTATTTTTATTTGAAATTTGGTCTCCACTCTTCTTATTGCTACTTGTTTTGGATCTTTTTTTTATTGTATTTTTTTAATCTCATTCCTCAACATTTTATTGATTGAGAATTTTGCTTTATTATTTTTTATTGTTTGTCTTCTATGAGATTTGTCTCAAGCTCATGACTAGAGTCACAAGTTTTAAAAGTTAATACAAGTTGACTTTAGTCTTTTCAAGTTTATTTTTAAAATATTTTTTTTTAATTTCATCTTTCAACAAATAAAATAATTTATTTGATTTATTAATATATACACGTTAATTATATTTTTTTTATTTATATTATTAAATTAGCCAAGCTTATTAAACTTAATCGAGTCAATAATCCAAGTCTCGAATATTTTTTTTTCTAGGAACGCTTGTATCATCTTAATAATTTTTTACGTTTTAAAAAATTTAAAATAACTTACAACTTAATATGTGCCACATATCTAATTACAATCTATTTGAGCTATGGATTATTAATACAAGATCTCTTTTTGAAGATGTACAAAGAACCATAAATACGATCTCTTCATGAACATTTGTTAATTTTTAAATCAAACATTTTTCTAGAAGATTATAAAAATAAAATTAATGAAATCTTAGTAAGCATAATGATAATTGAGGAGAAAATGAAAAATAATAGTTTTTTTTGCTCAATTTTTTTATAGAGAGATATTTAATTAGTCTCTTAGCATGGTCCAGCAGGGCCTACAGATTACAGAAAAATTGAGTGTGAATCTTATAACATTAAAGAATGTTGTTTCCTTTCACTTTCTCCATTCCATTCATTTTCCTTTGCCCTTTAAAGATGTTGGGTCCACATTCCATCTATCCACCGACAGCCACAACTGTTGACCCTCAAGGCATCCGTGGGCCCACCGTCTTGTCATTCACAGCTTAATGTCCTTGTAATTTGCGGGCTTGCATCATTGACATTTCAACGCGCTATCTATACTTGGACAAATCATCTAGAGATACTAGAGTGAAGACAAACTAACTTTTTTTTTTTTTTTGATTTACGTGGATGTTCGGGTCAGCTTGCGCGCACCACGACTAATCCCACGACCCACTGAACACCTTGCAAACCCAGTGGGCATGTAAGGCACCGCGAGGGTGACAGGCGTGCACATAAGAGCTCGAACCCAGGAGCAGTGGAAGGAGACAAGCCCCTCTCACCGCCAGGCCAAGACCCTCAGTGCAAGACAAACTAACTTTTGAAAATGTGGATGTGATTATCTTTGAAAGTATTTTTTATATTAAAATAGATTAAAATAATAATATTTTATTTTTTAAAAATTATTTTTTAAAATCAGTACATCAAAACGATTCAAAATAAAAAAAATTAATTTTTAGTAATTTTTTTTAATGTTTTGAAAACACAGGTTGGCCTGCGTTTTCAAATACCATAAAAAAATAAAATCTATCATTGATCTTGGATAAAAATCAATAACAACACTTCATTTATAGTTAGGAATACTTATTATTTTTTTATGGAAAACACTAAAAGATATAGGTTTTTTTTTTTTTTAACTATGGATGTATTATTCACTCTCTCATATTTTACATTCAATAATTTTTAATATTTTTTTATATTTTGATCCACAAGTTTTTTTAGTGGTTGCATCTTTTTGGGGTTGAATTAAAAACAATTGAATCAAATTTATTAACTAAGAAAAAATTTGAAAGACTGGGGACCATAGTTTAAAAAACACCACAAGTGAATGATGATTTCAAAATTCTCACAAAAAATTTACTTTAGTCCTCAAACTTCACATATTATATCTATTCGGTCCCTCTATATCTTTTCAATTCAATTTTGGTACAAAAAAATATTTTTGTTATTTTTAATATTTGGTTTGAGAGAGGAAAGAGAGAGATCACTGGATTCTAGTGGTAAAAAAAAAATATCGTTGACACTGATTTTGACCATTAAAACGGTCGATCTTTGTATCAAGTGATTTCATTTGATGAATGAAGTTCATTTTTGTATCTTTTTCTTACCTTGAAAGTGCCTAAAAATACATATCTAAGTTCAAGAGGATTTTTAGTTTCGGGTTGATTTATGGTTTTGGGATGGTTTTTGATTTTTTGAGACCATGAATGAATTTATCATTATGCCTAAGGTGTTCTCTAGGTGTTTTGGATAAAAAAATCTTCAACCCTAATTTTTCAATCACCATAATGACTGGAATTTAGGCAACATCAAATGACACATCATTTGACTTGTTTTTTCAAAAACATTAAAGTGATTGCCCGCCCTCTCAACCAAAAAAAATAAGGGCCCAAGCGTGCGGGCCCCTACTAAATAGGCTAGACACGCTGGCTTGACTTTCTAGGCCCAACAATACCTTTTTTTTATGCCTTTTTTTTTATATGTTGTTTTTTCAAAATAATTTTTTTAAAAATTTAGATTTAAATTACTACCCTTTTTCTTTTTTATTTTATTTATTTAGCCTTTTCTAAATAGCGATAATGTTTTTAGTTATTTTGTATACATTTATTTTTTAAGAGATTATTCTAAATATTCATCTATAATTTTTTTTATGTTTTATATAAATAAAAATATTTATTTTTTGGATAATATTTTTAATATATATAACCTTACATAATATTTTCCCTTTTATTTTATTAAATCAATTTCGTGTATGTCTATTTTTATTACTATTTTATTAAATAAAAATTTGATTTTGATAAATAAAATCATTAAACTCAATTGAGTCAAAGCCCCGTGTTGCGAGTCGAAACAAAAATATTGAACCTACAACAAAGTGACTATTTCTGACTATTTCATAACAAAAAAGAAACATATTTTTTTAATTTTTTTCAAACATAACAAAATCATAAAATCATTTAATTTTTTCTTAAATCCTCACCTATTATGATGGGATCCGCATCTAATATATTTTAGAAAATCCTTGGTTTATTTCTTCAAGGAAAATGATTAAACCAATTGACGCAGACAAGTAGGAATTAAAGAATAAAAAATATAAACTTCCTTAAAAAAAATACATAAAACTCCGAATCACATTTTTGTTACTAAATAATTCTCTTTTTATAGTCTCAAAATTAAAACTCAATGTTACATCTATTCTAAGCTACATTATGAAAAAAAAAGTAGTAAATAAAATAAGAAAAATAATAAAAGAATTATAAATTAAAAAGAAAAAGAAACTCTAAATTAACTAATACCGAATAGTAACTTTTGAGTCTAATTTAAAAAAACAAGGCTTCTATAATCTTTTAGTATAATTTTAGCTCTATTTAATGATTAAATTGAAAATTATATATCATATCATAAAGCTACGTGTACGACAAAAATCATTTATATTAGTCTTTTCAAAATTATAAAAAAAACTCGTTATTCAATCAAAGTTATTCCTAGCTTGATTTCATGGTAGTCCAACAAAAGCTAACAACCCTTTTATTTATTTATTTTTCTCTTCATCCATCATGTGACTCTTCATTAAGATAAGCTAATCTCTTTACAATATCTAATACTATAAAATCATCTTTAGACTATAGTTTATAAAGGTTAAAAAGATTGCATGCTTGATCAATTATGCTTCCTATTTGTCATATAGCTAGGCCTTTATTATCCCCTCGATAACAGTGGAGAATATGAACTAGACATTCTTTTGTTGACCACATCAAAACTGCTTTGAAATTCTTCAAGCATCAACATTGAACACTTATTACATACAAAGAATAATAGAATGATCCATTTATTATTTATATCTATATATTTCTACCTCTTCAAAATTTCAAAGTTAACTCCATATAAAACCTTTGAATTATCAAATAATTTTTCATGAGAGAATCCTTGCAAATCCTAATTTATAAAAATTTTAGATTTTCTAAAATTCTCAAGCTGAATGACATTTTCATCTTTTTTCTCATCGAATTCTAGTGGTTAATTCCAATCAAAAAAGAAACTAAAATTATAAAAAGAATTTAAATATCCTATTCATAAAGATGAAAAAAGAAACTACCCCCTCTACTTATACCTTTGAAACTAGCTTTCAAAATTGGTTATAGATTCCTCATCATTCTCCTCACAATCCTCTAAGTTTCTCTTTGGTAATTGACAAGTTAATCCTAAAATTCTTCTATGCAAGTCTATCTCCGCTGGTCAATGGGTTGATTTTATAACCTGTCTTCATAGATCCTTCGTTTTTAGTTCATTAATGTTCTAGTCTTGGACATCTAATTCTCGAGTTAAAAATGTCTCCCACCTCATACATGAACATGCCTTGTCTTATGACTAAAGTAATTGTTTTTCAATAGCGCCCAACAATAAATCACCAGGAATTTTTGAACTCTAATACCAACTAATGTAGCTAAACTTAAAAGAATAGGAATAAAAGAACATAATTTTTTAAAGAAAGGATGATAAAGAAACCATGATTTACAGTTTTACTACTAAATAATTCTCTTCTGATAGTTATAACTAGACGCGGACCTATGCTACACCGTGTATCCATATTCCTCCCTAAAAAAAAATGTCTAGGTGTTGCAAGTGCATTTCAAAGAAATAAGAAAAGACCAATGACTCAAGTTATAGCCCTGAAAGGGTCTAATAAATTGGTTTTATTTTAATTAGATGATAAAAAAAAAATGATTGTAAAAAAACAAAATAAAAAAAACTGATCACGATAAGTTGGAAAAAAACCTTTGGAAGAATGAAATTGGATAAAAAAGGACAAAAAACTGGGTTTAAGTCAACTTGAGATAGCGTGATAGACATTTAACCTAGATAGCGAGCTAACCCGAATTAACATGTAAAACAAGTGGGTCAGGTCATAAGATTGGGATAGCCTAACATAAATAAGGTTGAATGATGAAATCAAAAAAGAAAACAAGCAAAAAAAAAAAGAAGATATCAACTCACGTTAAGTTTTCAAACCTGTAACCCAGGTCATTAGACTTGAAGCTCAATACATGAAAAAACTGCAAACCCAATCCTTAGCAAATCAAATATTGAAGGATAAAATTGAGAACAAAAATGAATTATGAAATTGAGAAAAAAAAAGAATTATATGAAAGGATCCAAAAAAATAGTAATGAGAAGAAAGGGGATAAAAATAAAAAATAAATGAGATGAAAACTATAAATCTTTGATTAAATGGTGAAATTGAAAAGAAAAATAACTTTAACAAAAGGACAAGAAAAATAAAAAGAATGAGGATAAAATTAAAAAAAATTAATATGCTATAAATTTGGATTGAGGGATGAAATTGAAAACTAATAAAATTTGTACAAAAAGGAAAAAAAACAAAAATTCAAATCAAAAAAATAAAAACCAAATTCAAAAAAAAATAGCACATAACCCCCATTAGCAGGGCCAAATGATTTTTTTATTAGGAAAAAGTTCATAATTTTATTATTACACGGATCACATGAGTGTAGATCTACAATAATGTGCACCCTAGACATCCTCTTTTCCTTTTAATTTATTTTGTTATAATCAAAACTCAATATTAGAACTTTTGTTGCTTAAATAATGAGAAAACAAATCCTAAACAGAACAAAATAATAATAATAATAAAAAAATTCAAAATTAAATAGAAAAAAATCTTAAATTAACTAAAAAAATATAATCAATCTCAAAAAGTAAAATTTTAGGGCCTACCAACCTCAAATGCTTCGAAGATTCAATTCCATAGGAAATAGGATTTTTGGAATCTCTTTAGCGAAACTAAAGGAATTTAACAATCAAATTAAAAGTTACTTTTGAAGATGCACAGCATTGAAGAGAGGGTTCTTAGTTAACCCATTAATAGCATTGACTAAACACATCCAAATCCATCTCCAACATAAACCATTAATGTCTTGCTGCCATGCCTAACATAAGCCTAGAATAGCAGCCAATAATTCTACTTTTAAAGGAAGAAAAATGCTTCAAGTTTGCCAGAAACTAGGGATCCATTAATTTCCTAGCTACTGCAACCCTGAGGAAAAACGAATAAACATTCACAAACAAAGAATAACATAAACAAAAATAATTATGGTGGTAATTAGCATCCTATAGAATATTGATATAATGGCATCAGATTTAAACAATAGGAGAAATATCACACAAACATAGGAGCATCCGACTTGATAAGCTAGTAGAGTTACATCTTACATCAAGAGCTATCGTCCAGCTAAACAAAATCAACCTTATCTTTTATAATAATAATAATAATAATAATAATAATAATAATAATAATAATAAACCTGATCATTTATTTCACCCGTGGGCATATTTGAGCCTGTAATGGATTTTTCATCACTACTGTGAATTCTTCCTTCTCAGACAAATCAACATCATCTCTATCCACAGCTTTCCACTCAAATCTCCAAATCAAATTAGCTACAAAGTACTCCAAATGAAGTATTGCTAGACCATAAGCAGGACATATTCTCCTCCCAGCCCCAA
>Ga0307509_10009279_pt1 | contig 12346 bp, 9 predicted proteins | sample 10_EM_MG_FD_202245 | JGI IMG/M metagenome (GOLD analysis project Ga0307509, IMG submission 202245) | Populus trichocarpa ectomycorrhiza microbial communities from riparian zone in the Pacific Northwest, United States - 10_EM | ecosystem: Host-associated > Plants > Roots > Unclassified | place...
TATTTCTAAATAATTACCGACTGAATTACATACGGTTTGTTTCCGAGGGAATTACTGACGGAATGAAATTTTTTTTGCTCGCTTTTTCCGTCAATAAATACATCGGTAATAATATATTTTTATTACCAACAGACTTACCGACGGATAAAAAATTACCGAAGAAATAGTTACCGACGGAGACTTTCCGTCGGTGATTTTGTCGGTAATTTTTTTACCAACGAAATGGTAGTGCAAATACCGACGGAAAATTCCGTCGGTAAATCTAAAGATTGTGGTAATGGTCTTATGGTCTTACTTATTCACACCCTATAAATGAGATGTCTTTGCCATTTCTAGGTTTCTGTTCACCTATGCAGATTTCACCGTCTTTCTTCTTGGTTAGCGAATCCTACACCAATAATATTTCAAAGTTGAGGTTAAACCATATGCAATGCATGCCTTTTGAAATATAAGCTCCCCTTTCTTCATAATCTTTTTTATTTATTTATTGTTGAGGGTTGTAATTTATAAGGTGGTCTTTCTTGTCGGCTTACCCTCTTAGTTTACTCGAGTATATTTGTGCAAGTTACTTTGCAATCTTGAATGTCGAGCTGCCTTTGTAACCTTCTCCTTTACGAGTATTTAGGCCATGATGAATGGGAATGAATTAAAACTCTTTATCTTATGACAATGTTTTTTTTCAAATACTCATGACACGCGCTTTGATTTTTATTTTAGGGTGTTTTCCCTAACAAAACTTTCACAAGATTTACTTTGTCTTTTTGAAAATCTGAGATTTTTCAATGTCATGTCAAAAAACAATGTTCATGCAACTCTCGTGATATGTATTAGTCTTTGAAGAAAGATATTTCATCATGGTGATTTGGTTTAGGAGATGATCCATTTTGCATTGGATTAAAAAAAGATCAAATACTTGTTTGAAGTGTTGTGTTTGAATTTTCTCAACGTGAACAAAGACAAATAGTTATTCACTTCATCATGACTCTTATAAATGGTTTCTTATATTTTGAGAGCGTTATTTATCAGTTTTTCCTGCTCGCTTGATTAGAATAGACTTTTCAAGGCACGTAATGAAGGTTGAGTTTTATGGCTACCAAAGAAAAGGAGTTCACGGGCTCAAATGGTGTTTGAGGGTTTTTATGGGTCTAGGATCACTTTCACATCTTTATGCCATTTCATTCTCCTTTTCTATTCCTTCAACATATGTTATGCTATCAAAGACTTTCGCTTTTAAAAGTGAGACAATGGATTTTTTCTGGTTTTTCTTTTCACTCTAAACTTTTGATTGAACACGTAAACAACTTTTCTTTCCCAAAATCTCTTTATCTGCTCATATCAAGATACTAATGCCCTTTTCTATTCCATTTGCAAGTTCCTCATTGATTTTCCTTTTCTTTGTTTGTTGAAGCTACAGGAGAAACTTTTACTTGTTTTTTAGATACTCGTGTGTCTTTTCAAGATTTATCATTTAGCAAAGCCTTTTTTTTAGGGGGGGTGTTGAGCTTTCCTATTTTGTAGCCTCAATCAAGATCTCATGGATTCCGTTCACAAGTATTTTATCTTTTTTGGGTTTTCCAATCACTTTCTTATTGTCAGTAGACATTTTCTAATGTTTGCCCTTTGTGTAGGGTGGCTCTTAGCCACAATTATTTTATAAAGGAAAAAAGACCACTTTAGCTGATATTAAGACTACAAGAGACATATTTATCTCTAGGGGATATAAAAAATAGCCTTTTCTGATTTCAAGCAAGATTGGTCACAACTAATAAACTTTGACCTCATTACTGTAGTGATTTGTACAAAATTATTTTGCGAGTTCATAACTCATGAAAACTTCATTGTCTTTGTTTCATGTAGCTTTTGCACAACAAACTTTGATGATTGGGTCATCTCTTTGGGTTTCTGAGTATTTAGGCATCTCTTAGGGAGTTGCTAGGTGAATCGTTTCTCTTGAAAAATCATTGATTTTTCTTAAAATTGTTAGCCAAATTCGAATATTGAAAACCTTTGTTTAAGAGAGAATGATTTTGGAATTTTTTTTTCGTTGAGCCTTTTGAGATCATTTGCAAAATACACAAGATGTAACGAGAATGAATAACCAAACTTTATTAATTTAAAGAAGATGAGTACACTATGCATAATATTTCTTTACAGAGTTAGAGTTCACAGGCCTAGGCAAGTTGTCTCCATCCATTCTTGTCAATAACAGAGCTCCCCTAAGAATGCTTTCTTCACTACATATAGGCCTTCATAGTTGGGTGCCTACTAACTTTGATTTTCGCAGGGTAGAGGTAAGATATTTCTCGGCACTAGATATCCATACTAAAATACCCTAGGTTTGACTTTCTTACCATATTCTTTAGCCATTCTTTGTTGACACAACTGATGATGACAAATTGGAGCTAACTTTTTTTCATTGATCAGATTTAACTGCTCGTATCTCATCTTGACCCAATCAGCTTCCTCATATTCTGATTCCATTAGTACCCTTCAAAATAAGATTTCTAATTCTAGTGGCATTACTACTTCCATCCCATAAACAAAAAAATAAGGTGTAGCTCCCATAGACGTCCTTATTGTGGTACGATATGCTTACAAAGCAAAAGAGAGCATTTCATGCCAGTCCTTGTACATGACTACCATCTTCTGCATAATTTTCTTGATATTGTTATTGAAAGCTTCTACAACACTATTCATCTTTGGCCCGTATAGAGATGAATTTGAGTGCTTGATTTTCCATTTTGTGCAAAAGCTCTACTATCATTCTTCCATTGAAGTTCTGAGCATTATCAATGACTATTTTTTCAGGTGCCTAAGGGTAGTTTCGATTTTATCGGGAGCCTATTTCAGTGTCGCAAACTTTTTTTTTGTTTTCACACTAGAAGGTTCTTAATGCTATTTATATTATTATGAATTATGAAAGAGGATCCATATCGATAAATTAAATCTCATTCAATGAATCTCTTCACTATCTTCTAGGTTATATGAGCATATGATGAAGTACTCAATGGTCACTAGGATCAATTGATGTCCATTACTAGTTTTTGGATGGACTGACCCAATTACATCGATTCCCCAAATTGTAAATGGCCATGGAGATGTCAAATTGAATAGAGGAGCTGGAGGCACATTTATCTTATCACTATACACCTGATATTTTTGATATTTTCTGACATATTCTATGCAATCCTTTACCATGGTCATCTAAAAATACCCGACCTCTATATTTTTTTAGCTGTTATATATCCATTAGCATGAGTTGTACAAATCCCTCGTGAACTTCTTAAAGCATTTTTTTTTGCTTTTGTCCCTTCCAAACATCTCAACAATGTTCAATTGGACAACCTATTATATAACACTTCTGCATCGAGGTAATAAATCATAGCTAACCTTCGTAAGGTTTTCATATCTATAATGGATAACCATCCACTTCTCCTTCAATTGAGCAATAATAAGTTGAAGAATTTCTAACTTCAATACTTATAGGTTGCACTCTATTCCCATAATCAATTTTGGTCATGGAAGCTAAAATGGCCAAAACATCAGCAAATTGGTTTTTGTCTCTTCCCATATGAGTGAATTTTATCTTGTCAAATTCTTTTGCTAGTTTAGACAGATATTCTTGATATGGCCTCAACTTATCATCTTTTGTCTGCCATTCTCCTTTCACTTGGCAAATTGTTAGCACTGAGTCTCTATATACATCAAGTTTCTTTATTTTCAATTCTAATGCAGCTTCTAATCCAAGGATGCAAGCTTCATACTCAACCGTATTATTGGTGCACTTAGATTGCAACTTGATTAAAACAGGGTATTACTTTCTGTTATGAGAAATTATCATTGTTATATACATTTACTACTCTGTCAAAATACATTGTCCACCAGTCTAGTTCTTTTTTTTTTCTTGTACCAGCACATCTTCATCTGGGAAATCAAAATTTAAAGGCTTGTAATTTTTAATTGTATTGTCTGCCAAATGATCAACAATAACACTTCTTTTCACGACTTTTCTTGTCATGTACACTATGTCATACTCAGCCAACAACATATATCATCTTGCTATTCTACTTAATAAATAAAGCTTTTCAAAGATATATTTAAGAGGGTCCAGTTTTGAAATCAGCCATGTAATGCAATACAACATGTACTATCGAAGTCGTTTTGCAGCCCATACAAGTGCACAACAAAGCTTCTCCACCACTGTATATCTAAAATCATAATCTGTGAACTTCTTACACAGATAATAAATTGCTCTCTCTTTTATACAAACTCATCATGTTGCCCGAGTAAACATCCCATTTCCCTTTCGATTGTTTTCAGATATAGAAATAACAGTCTGCCAAACATGGGAGGTACTGGCAATGGGGCCCTTTGTTAATCAGAATTGAGTTGTCAATTTTTCCAATTTTATACATTCTGGTCCTCTAATTTTTCCACTTGTCATTTCGGTCCCTCACCACCAACTTGGGCAATTTTATAGACTTTTTTCATGTATATCCTATTGTATTTTGAATTTTCTTTTTTTCTTTTTTATTTTTTTTCTTGATTTTTATAGGGTCAAAAGTGGGTAACAACAATGTACATGAAATTAGGCTTTATTGAATCTGTCTCTTTCATAATAGCTTTTCTAGTTTCTCATTCAATATCTTTGGAAGGCTAGTTGTTGACACCTAATCAATATGATACTAAATATCTCTCATTAGCAACAATCTATCAAGCAAATCATGTAGTATAACCTCTATAAATTTAGCAAGCAAAAGTTTAATTTCCTTAGGAATATCAGTCATCTTCTCTTTTTCTTTCCTATCCACTAGTGCCTTCATAACTAATACGTGAACCCGTTTAGTCTCCTGTATATATATTTACATGTCATGTTTTGAATTGGTGATGGTAAGGAATGTATTTTCTAATATTTTATAAGCTTCAAGTTGAGTTTTCTATTTTATAGGAACAAGAGTATAACTCACATTATCTTTACTAAACACATAACCCAAGTGTCTCGCATATACATCATATTACCAAAGCCTAACAAATATAAGATTACAAGCATCCATTTTTATTACATCATAATACATCTCATCCCTATTCTTTTCAATAAAAAAAGGTATTTTACAATGTTGTGTTTTATCTTTATTTCACCCACTATCTTATCTTAATCCACTAAGTCTTGTATCATTCAGGATGTGGTTTTAATTAAAATCTATTTTTTAGCAGTATGTTTACCTATAATATTCTCATAACTACCATTATTTATAATCAAATCAAACAATTTATCATTCATCGATTATGAAATAACCTATGTTATTTCAAGTCCTTAGTAACTTAGGTACAGGGTTACCTCTAAGTCAGGGTTTTATCAAACCTAATTGTTGACTTTCTAGGTTGTTATCTACTTTGTTGAGGGTTACTTAACCATATGCTCAAGAGGTCCATATTAGTTAGTATTAGAGCTAGGCTCTAAATTAGGTTATATTCTTTATTATCTTCTTGTTAGTTTCAGCTTCCTTAGCTTTAGTGTCTTTGCTTTGGTTTTTATTATTTCGTGTTTAGAGCTTAGTAGTTTGCATCTAGCATTTCTAAAAAAAAGTGTTATTTTATTTTGTTTCTATCTTATAATATATCATTAGCATAAAGAGAAAAAAAAAAGAGAGGAAAAGAACATCCAAAATCACTTTTGTTGAATATGTCATAGTATATAAACAAGGGAGAATTTTGACCAAACAAATTCAAAAAATTCTAAACTCTTATATACTAGTTTTAGAAGTCCTAATCAAACTCCATATAAAACATGAGCCCATTTGAAGATCATTTTCTATAGTAACCAAGATCGGGGTTAAAACTTATCTTAACAGGTCAAATTCGTATCAGAAGGAAATTTCAGGTCAAATAAATTTAGAAAATTCTAAATTTTTTATATACTGGGTCTTAGGGTTCTAATTGATATAATTATGTGTCATTTAATTTTTTTATAACCTTTTCATCCATTTTCTTAAGCGTCTTAAAAAATGTCAATTTTTCATACAAATTCGTTTGATACTCGTGAAATTGTAATCGTAGTTTTATATTTGCTTGTTTTCATATTTTTCTTGCTTCTTAAGTCATAAAAAAATATTTTGATATGCTTCTAAAGCTTTTATATTTGGCGTTGAAATTAGTTCCGCAAGAGCCGAAGAAAGGTGAGACAAGAGTAAAAAGACGTAACGAACATACTTGAGTGAAAAACTTATATTTGAGTGAAACACAAGATGAGTGTAAACACATGAGGGATTGGGTAAGAAATATATATTTCTTGTCAACTAACCAATTTTTAGATTTGACAATGTTGGAGGCAAGTAACAACATGGCAACATAGAGAGGAGACAATAAAATTGTAACTTATATGCATTATGAATCAACAGATGGATCAGATGACAATTGAATTTGGAGATAGGTTGAAGAGACAATGTGCTAATGATCATGGTGGGTTTTAAAATAGACTTGAGCGAAGATAATTTAATGTTAGGAGGGTTGTTAGACGAGTTAACACTGATATGGATGTGTTTGTGGCTGATAATAAGGATATGAGTGATGTTGATTTTAAAGATGTGTTCGTGGGACATAGGTAACATGTTGGACATTGGCGGGATCACCATTTGAAGGGAAAAGATATGGCGACAATTTTGGCCAGAGAGGTAATTATAGGTATTGGGACCATAATATTGAGTTCGGTAGAGATTTGGGTACAATTAAGCTAAAAATATTGGCTTTTCAGGAGAAGAATGATCTGAAAGTTTATTTAGAATGAGAGAAGAAAGTGAAGTGGAGTTTTAAGTGTCATAAGTACCCGAAACCCAAGAAAGTTAAGCTTGTTGTGATTGCTTTTACTGAATATGTCATTGTATGGTGGGATCAGTTAGTGAAAAACCACAGGAGAAATTATGAGAAGCAAGTTGATACTCGGGATGAGATGAAATTCCTTATGAGGAAAAGATTTGTGTCTAGTCACTATTGTAAAGAATCGTATAAAAGATTGTAAAGTTTGAGTCAAGGTATAAAAAGTATGATAAGCACTTCAAGGAGATGAAACTTGTTATGATTCGAGCTAATATTAAAGAGGATAATGAGGCTACTATGACTAGTTTTATGAATGGCTTTAATTGTGATATAACTCATATTTTGGAGTTGCATCATTATGTGGAATCGGAGGAGATGGTGTATGTGGTCGTGAAGGTGGAGAAATAGCTTAAGTGAAAGGGCACCATTTGATAATGTAAGATCCCACATCGGAAGCGAGCGTCCAGAGCCAGGGCCTTATAAGTGCATGCTCACCTTGACTAGTAAGACGCGTTTTGGGGTCATGAGTGGCTGCCAAGAACAAAACCGTGAGGGGGACCTGGGTGGAAGCCCTGGATTTGGGTGGACTGGGAGGCCCAAAGCGGACAATATCTTGCTAATGAGGTGGGGTGTTACAGATAAAGTCAACTATTTGGCCCTTCAACACCTTGGAAACACAATTGAAAAGCTAACACTGAAGGTGGTCCATCACAACCGAATGAGAATGGTAAGGTCAAATATCCTAAAGAGAAGAAAGACACCTCGGCCATTGTTAAAGATAACAATGTTACTCCTACTTTTCGTAACTATGACATTAAATGCTTTTATTATTTGGGTTTTGATCATGTTGCTTCATAGTGTCTAAACAAAAGATTCATGGTTATGAAACTTAATAATGAGGTTGAGATCGATGGGGAGGATGAAGAGGAAAAGATGTCATCAATGGAGGATGCTGATGATGTTTGTGTTAAGTATCCGGTTGAGGGAGAGAAATTTGTGGTAAGGAGAGCATTGAATATGCATATCAAGGTGGATGCTTCTAAAGGTTAGAGAGACAACATATTCCATATAAGATGTCATGTTTAGAATAAGGTACGTATCTTAATTATAGATGGTGTTAGTTGCAACAATGTAGCTAGTACTGAATTGGTGGAAGAATTGAACTTGCACGCTACCAAACATCTCATACCATATAAATTACATTGTTTGAATGATAATGGTGAAATGAAAATGAATAAGCAGGTTTTGGTTTCCTTTTCTATTGGTAAATATTATGATGAGGTGTTATGTGATGTTGTGCTAATGCAAACTTGTCATTTGTTACTAGGTAGACTATGACAGTATGACAGAAGAGTTATTCATGATGGAGTGACAAATATGTATTCCTTTAAGATGAATGTAAGACCTATAACTCTTATATCTTTGAAACCTAAGCAAATATATGAGGAGCAACTAAAATAAAATAAGGGAAATATGACTGAAAATGAGAGCTTGTATATCAAGGGGACATATTTGCTAATATGATACTTCTTGGTTTTGATGATGATGTTATTTTTTTGGCTTGTTACTGATTTGTTGACCTTAGAAGATGTTTTCCATGATATATATTTGAGATCAAATATTTTTAAAGAACCTTGTCAAGTTTGAATTTGGTCTTAAAATGTCTGCTGGCCGATTTTGCGAGATTGGGCATATCTCTCAAGAAACACATCGGGTAGAGATGAAATTTTACAGGGAGATACTAGACATATGAAAATATATTTTTGTAAATGTTTAGGTCAAATGGAGTTCATGAACATATTATTCCAGAGGGTCGAAGTTACTAGATGCATCTTGTCAAATCTATTAGACTAGACCTTCGTGTACTATTTATGATTCAAGTTGTGATAGAAACTATACATCTAACGATTTTAGCCATATATTGTAGGCTCAGTAATTTACTCAGATGAGAGAAAACAACATATTTGAATTCAGGACTGAAATCTACCAAGAATATACGAAAATTGAAGATTCGGGCTACATGAAGGAATTTTAGCATGAAGACTTTGTTTTTATTATCCAATTTTATTTATTTATTTATTTATTTTTAAATAATTATATTTTTAATTTGAGTTTTTTCTAGCTCATTAGATATTGTTTAGGAGTTTATTTTATTATTGGACTTATGTTAGTTGATTACTAGTTTAGACCTATTAGCTTGCAACCCAAAAGGGGTCCATTAGGTTTGGTTAGAGGAGATTATATTATGTTTTTTTAGCTGCAAATTTAGGTAGCAAATTGAAGAATAAACGTGAGTTTTGTTTTTTGTTTGTTTGTGGAAAAACAACCTTTCTTTGCGGGGACAAAAATCGTACACTGACTTATCAAAGATTAACTAGCTTCGTGACATCATTTGCATACTTAAGGTTCTTAGATATATTGTTATTTTTTGGTTCAAGTCTTTTTCCAATATCTTTGGTTCTTAAGTATAGGTTTACCTTTAGGTCAGGGTCCTATCAAACCTGATTGTTGGCTTTCCGGGTTGTTATCTACTTCGTTGAGAGTTGATTGAGCACGTGATCAAGATGTCTATATCAGTTGGTATCAGAACTAGACTCCAAAATTAGGTTATATCCTTTATTTTCTTCAAGTTAGTTTTGACTTTCTTAGCTTTAATTTTTTTTTATTTAGTTTTCATTTATTTCATGTCTAAGTATGCGAATGACATTACCAAGCTAGTTAATCTTCGATAAATTAGTGTATGATCTTTGTTCCTGCAAAGAAAGCTTGTTTTGTCAAAAACAAACAAAAGAAAAACTCATGTTTATTCTTCAACTTGCTGCCCAGATTTGCATCTCAGAAAACATAATATAGTCTCTTCTAACTAACCCTAATATAGCCATTTTGGGTTACAAGCTAATGAGCCTAAACTAATAATCAGCTAACATAAGTCCAATAATGAAATAAACCCCTAAACAATGTCTAATGGGCCATAACAAACCCAAATAAAAAATTAATTATTTAAAATTAAATAAATAAATAGGGTAATAAAAACTAAGTTTTCATGCTAAAATTCCTCCATGTAGCCTGAATCTCCAATTTCTACACATTCTTGGTAGATTTTAGTCTTGCTTCAAACACATCGTTCTCTATTTTCTTGATGAATTACTGAGCCTACCATATATAGTTGAAAATATTGAGATGTCTAGTTTCTAGCCCAACTTGAATTGCAATAAAATGACACTTATAGACCCAAATATGTCTCAAACAGTATACAAAGGTCTAGTATCTTTGACCCTCTAAAATAATATGTTTCCCAACTCCATTTCACCTTAACATTTATTGTAATATAATTCCATATGTTTAGTATCTCTCTATAAAATTTTAGCTCAACCCGATGTACGGTTTGATAGATATTCTCGATCTCACAAAACTGGTCGTCAAATATTTTAAGGCTGAATTTAGGTCTGACTTAGTTCGTATCAAGTATTCATTTAAAATTATTTGTGCATGGCCCTATTATATTTAAAATCATCTTATTTATTAAAATGTTATTGTAATGTTTGTACTGCCTTTTACCTTGTCAACAAAATTGAATTTGTAGGAGTAATTGTTCAGCCTCGTAGGAGAATCACATCAACTACTACCGCTAGCCCTTTATTTCGATAACATCTCTACCTTCAATGCTATAGTCCTCGTCTTTACATACATAAATAACATCTACACTCCAATCATATCTTTGATTTCTTGTCTCAACCCTTTTAGAAATCTTGAAACATGTTAACCCTTTATCTCTTGCATTTTGTTACATTCAACAAGCCTCTAAAACTTAATAGTATACTCATATATATGTTTTTTTGTGGTAAAACAATTTTTCTTTGTAGGGATAAATATCTTATATTGACTTATCTTACTCTAAATTGCCAATAATAACCTAATTCTCATGTAAAAAGTATAATGAATACATTTGTGGATCATATGGATAAGTTCAAGCCCAATTAAAATTTTTGACATATCTGACAAGCTTTTTGATGAAAATAGATAGTAGTGGTTGAAGGTAAATGACCTAAAAATAGGTAATGAGTCTAGTGAAATCTGGTATGACATGATGTACTACCTCGATATTAGGATGCCATGATTGGCCATGATTCAAAAAGGAGAGACAAGCTAAAATAGTGTTGGATGAAGGTAGACGACCTCAAATTGAAATGATCAAATAATTTTTTCTAGTAAGAAAACCAACACCCTAAAAGAAAAAAGAACATGATAGGGCAGTATAATTATAATTACTGTAAATATGACATTAGGTACAGGTGTCCTATCATGGTCGATTCCAACTAGATTCGTTCCCTTAGCTAAAGTTTTTTCTTTTTTGGTGACCTCACTAATTTCTATCATGCCTCATACTAAAAAGACTATTTTGACCAGATAAAAAACTAAAGTTAAAGTTGTTACATCTATCAATGAAAGTGGATGTCAACAATTTTGGCTAAAATGGCATTCATATCATTAACAGATGTGGACCTAATGGAGAGCATATGAAATTCATTCTTGTGTAAGAATTCATGGCTCAGGAGCGAGTAAACTATGTAGTTTCGAGAAGGTAAGAGGTTTAGAACGAGCCATTAGAGGGGATACTAAGACTTTTATTTTATTTTATTTTATTTTATCACATACCTTTGAAAAGATACAAATTAAAGTCTGTGAGAATGAATGGCTTACCAACTACTACCAATTCATCATTTTACACTTTCCCATGATCCAAATAAATCAAAATTGATTCTCCAGGGAGTTGCTAAAATTCAAGAGGGCTTCAGTGAAAAGAAATAATTTGGGTTGTCGATGGGGAAGCTAGGGCTGATTCGATGGTCTTCCAAATAGAGTGAGCCTCGTTAGTATTAGACTCTAATAGTCTCTGTAACTTGAAAAAATAAATTCAAACTCAAATGTTAGGCTTCAAAACCAAATATTTAGTTATCACCTCCGATGAGTATCACTTGCATTAATTGAATGATTAAGCTATGCCCTAAGTTATATCCAAGCGACCAAGCCTAGGCATATTGTGCAAATGATTTTGCAAATTTCTTACACTTTCTAGTGATTGTATTTATTGTACTTATTTGAATTCACATGGGGAGGTATGGGACTGGTTCATGTTAGTACATTGGCGACAAAGCTTACTCCATGTGTTGTTCATATGCTTTTGTTTATTGGCCGCCGTCTGTCTTTATCAAGAATTCCCAAGTAATGTCAACACATTGTTATGTGTATTTATCGAATAGTTCTCTAGCTTGGCTGTTGACGTTTCTTTGAGCAACAAACCCAATTTTCTTTATTTGAATCTTCTTTCCTTTAGTTTCTTTTCAATTTAACAATATATCTCATGCTCTTTTAGGGACTTGTTTTCCTCTCCAAAAGCAAAAGGTTTAGTAATTTTAGAAATGGCTTTTTTTTTTTTGTTTTGCATTCAACATTAGTGATTTCAAAATTTAAATCGCAATTATTATATGATCGGTAAAAAAACACAGCTATTGATTCCCTGTACTCAAAATTT
>Ga0307509_10009280_pt1 | contig 12345 bp, 9 predicted proteins | sample 10_EM_MG_FD_202245 | JGI IMG/M metagenome (GOLD analysis project Ga0307509, IMG submission 202245) | Populus trichocarpa ectomycorrhiza microbial communities from riparian zone in the Pacific Northwest, United States - 10_EM | ecosystem: Host-associated > Plants > Roots > Unclassified | place...
GCGGCCGCAACAAGCGCGCTGGGTGCATGGGAGGGGGGATAAGGGCGTTGGGAGGCACCAGGCGCATGGGATGAGAAAAAACATCCGGCGGACGGTCAGGGCGCACGGGACGCATAGGGCGGACGTACATCGTTTTTTTGCTGATGAGCCTAGCTATGTTGTTGCGGAAGTGGTTGATAGCCGATGGTATGGGAATCCTAAGTCAAAGTTCCCACACCACTGTGTGCAATATATGGTTGCTTGGGAAGGGTGCGGTCCAGAAGAGAATTCTTGGGAACCGTTCGAGATGTTAGAAGATACCACAATGCAAGCATTGCAACAGTTCCATGAGAGGCATCCGTCGAAAACCTAAACACCATAGGGTTATAGACAATCCAAACCATGGAACTAAGAGACCACATTGACGGTCTCAGGACAGACCAAGAGAAGAGGGGAGTAGTTTAACGACCATACTATAGGTAGCTACTATCACTATCATCTTAGCCCAAATGGTATACCAAGTGGTAACCTGAGGTGGTATGGTCTTGTATACTTAGTATATACATAGCTGGTTAGCCATGGGCTAATTGGTAAGGGTCACATGACTTTTTAGAATGTCATGTGTTCAACTCTCCATGGTGGCAGAGGTAATTTATCAGTAACACGAATGTGTATTACATGCAAGATTCAATAGGAATCGAGTAGCCGCTAAACATTGTCACACAGGATAAGAATTCCTCAGTAGGAAAAAGTCTAAGTTGCCCTGCCTTCACCGGCAAAGCCATCCTAGAACTTAGAGGTCGCTTGCGTCACATTCTTTGGGCTCTTGGATGTTCTTGGGCGCACACGCATCTGGGCGGGAAGGCCCCACGCCTGCGTAAAAGTGGTCCGAACATGGTATTGAACTTGGGCGGGTTTAGCCAACACCCCACTCTGGCCCCAGCGTTGGGACGGCGCTTCATAGGCAGATGGCTGTGTAGTTGCTCGTTAGCTAGCTACAAGAGGTCATTGGAGCAGCTGCTGTAACACCGTATAAGTCGTGGCCGTCCGTCCGACTGAATGTCGTTGGCAGGATATATAAGGGGAGTATGGTTAACCGCCAAAATGGGGGTCGCCCATAAATGGTCTCTCCGGCGCTTAGGAGTCTACCATAGCCTACGGGTAGTAGGGTTGTCTGCCTAGTGGTACTTGGGTAGTCCATGGAGGCCAGTGTGCTTTTGGGTCAAATACCTCAGTAACCAGCCGGAACCTTCTCCCCTTGATTTGTTGCATTAGTATGCGTTGTTATTGGACTCTGGAGGTATGAGTCTTATCACGGTAGAGTATGTCCCGCGAGGCTGGCTATGGGTAGCGCCCATTTAGCCAACCATCGGCTGCATCTCACCGGGGGAGCTTGCATGTCAATTTATCACTTTGGATAGTCGCGTAGATTAAATGATGGACTGCATAGTTTGTATAGATACAACTACCACTGGGCCAGTGAGTCCACAACCTAGGTATTGATTCCGGTTGTTGTCATAACAGTTATCCACTGGTATGACTTCGATAGGAAGAGTTTGTCACCTGCAGTTGTATTAGAGATGCATTGCAGAAACTCATATCCTATTGACGGAGTTAAGTGTACCTGAGTTTGTCCGACACTTCCGGCAGGATAAATCCTGATGGAGGGTAGACATCGGACAGACCCTGAGCAGCACAGGGTACTCGCATAAAGGTCGCAAGTACTGGTGAATGTCAAAGGCTTACATCTGATATCTACCTAAGTTTAAGCGTTTGGCATGCTACTTCGCCAACCAACCTTTCCTTGAGAGAACCAAATTGAGTGAAGCTTCGAGGTTAACTATATTAAGTTTTACCGTTGATTCTTTTTCAATTATTTTTACCTTATCTTTATCTTCTACTTTCAGTATTTGGTGCAGTCGCAACCTTAGAGTTCACCTCTCTACTGGGTGCCCCCGTTACACTTACCACTGCATACACAGAATGGTCTCCATGATCGAACCAACAAAGGGGCCAGCTTTGTTATCGAATTTCTTAGCATTGCAGATGTGTCCTGCACTCGAGAGCTGCAAGGCATAAGATAGAGTTGTCCCGATAATCGCACCAATTGCTATTATCACTCCCTAGTCATAGCGTTATTGTTTGGTTCCATCAGTATCCAAAGAGTACTATTACTGTAAGTGAGTGTGAGTTTCTTCGATTTCTCCTACTACTACCTCCAACAACGCCATTCACTTGGGCCACTTCCCTCGCGCGAGCGGGGAGTATAGAATCATGGTACTTAACCATTGTCTGTTCAACCTCCCATTCCTTAGTGACCACCTTTGCGACTATTGTTATCAGTATTCCGTAACCTTATGCAACATTGACCCACTTCGATCAAACCACTTGCATAGGCTCGCCAAAGGTTATGTCTTATTTGTCCTGTGAACAAGATCTGGTCCGACAGACGGCCACGATGTATATGGGGTTACGAGGAGGGCTCCTGTGACCAAGTCTTTAGTGAGGAGACGAAACTACATCAGGATCTGCCGGTGTAGCGCCGTCCCAACACTGGTACAGGAGGGGGGTAATAGGTTGAGACCTCTGAACTTAGAATACAAGGTTGGGTAACTATGGGTCTTTATTCACTAGGGGAAGATTGTGCCTTCTGGTATGGCTAACATGAGCTCTCTCTCCCCAAGCTTCGTCCTGAAATACCTCTAAGATCTTTCCTCTATTATTGTCTAACCACAAATGCAATCCTTTTTGAACTCTGGGTGGTAGGGTAAAAAACCTCAGGCATTTACTTGTCCACATGAGGAAAGCCATTGCTCCCTATTCCATGTCTGCTCTACAGGGCATATCCGGGTCTTCCTGGTGAAATCTTTATTTTCATTCCTGACGATTTTCCAAACTCTGAGGTGGTTGCCAGGTGTTCTCATCTTCCGAACACCCTTTACATTTATCAAAATACCTTAGTTCACGCATTCGCTTATTGCCACCGCGAACCTTCCTTGTATAAGAGATTATTTCACACTTTTCAATCCATTCTACTTCCCACTCAAGATCACCATTGATTACTTCTGGCTCTGGTGGAGGCTGTTGTCGTCCTTCTGGAACGAATGCCTGATAGGGTTCTAACAGCGAAGCATGAAAGGTTAGGTGTATCCTCGATGTAGGCGATATTTCAAGCTTGAATGCATGTTGTCCTTTGGCATTGACTATTTTGAATGGTCTGTAGAGTTTTGACTTAAATTTTTCAAGGGCCAGTTTGTTTGAATGTTTTTGGGATTCCACATTACCAAGTCGCCTTCCTTATAGTCTAGCTGATGTAATGCCTTTTGGTTGTAATATTTTCACATTGCCTCTCGAGTGTAGTTTACCACTTCTACTGCTCATTTGTGGATCCCGTTGATTCAGTGACAGTAACATCTTAGCCCTGGACTTTGAGCTTCTCGCTCTCGCATAAACTCTGTATGTGGATGATAACTGTAATTCGCAAAAAATGGTGACATTCTGTCTGCATTTGTCGCGGAGTTATTGTATGCGAATGCAGCTAATGGTAACAGCTGATACTATTCCTCTTGGTTGTCTTTAAGGAAATTTCTCAAGTAAACTTCTAGCACTTGGTTGGTTCTTTCGGTCTGACTGTCCATTTGCTGATGCCATGCTGTCAACATTTTTCTTTGAATCCCTAGTAGCTTACTGTAACGACCCTACGATAGGTAGTTAGTTACAATAACTACCACCTTTGCCCAAATAGTGTACCAAGTGGTAACCGAAGGTGGTATAGTCTAGTATACTTGATATACAAGAATGCTGGTTCGCCTAGAGCAAGGCCCAGGAAACAGTAGAGTAGGCTTAGGTACTCTATTGGGCAGGGAAACCTTTCGAGAGAACGTTCGCATAAAGTCAAGAGAATTATGGGAATGTTACACGGATCTCCAAGATGACTTGTGTGGTCGACTGGAGTACATCCGGAGCGGTTAAAGGAATAAGAGGACAAAGTCACCCTACCTGTGGAAATTGGCCATTATGCCCATAGGGCCCAGTCACCCTACAGAGGTACTCAAGTTACCCAACCTTCACCGGCAAAGTCATTCTGGAACTTAGAGAGGTCATTTGCCTCACATTCTACAGGCTCTTAAATATTCATGGGCGCACGCACATCTGCGTAGAATGACCAGCAGCCTGAGCCGTGCTGTGCTGAACATACTATTGAACTTTGAAGTGTTGAGCTAACACCCCCCTCTGCCTACAGTGTTGGGATGGCGTGTCATAGGCACACGGCTGTGTAGTTGCTTATTGGCTAGTAAAAAGAGGTCATGGGAGCAGCTGCTGTAACACTGTATACATCGTCACCGTCCTTCCGATTGAATGTTGTTCGCAGGATATATCAGGGGAATATGGGTAACTGTCAAAATAGAAGGCACCCATAAATTATCCTTCAGGCACCTAGAAGTCTATCTTAGCTTACGGGTAGTAGGGTAGTCTTCCTAGTGGTGCTTAGGTAGTCCATGGAGGCCAGGGTGCTTTCTGGACAAATCAGTTAGTAATCAGCTGCGAACTGCTTCCCTTGATTTGTAGCATTACTATGGTTTGTCAATGGACTCAAGAGGTATGAGTCTTATCACAGTGGAGTATGTCTCAAGAGGCTCACTATGAGTAGGGCATATTAAGCCAACCATCGGCTGCATCTCACTGGAGAAGCTTCCATGTCAGATTATTACTTGGTATAGTCATGTAGATTAAATGATTAACTGCAGGGCTTGTATAGATGAAACTACTACTATGCCATTGATTCCTCCACCTAGGTATTCACTCTGGTTGTTGTCATAACAGTTAGCCACTAGTATGACTTCGATAGGAAGAGCTTTTCCACCTGCGGTTGTATTGGAGATGCATTGGAGAAACTCATATTCAACAGATGGAGTTAAGTGTACCCGAGTTGGTCTGATACTTCCTGCAGGATCATTCCTGATGCAGTGTAGACCTCAGACAGGCCCGGAGCAGCACAGGGTGCTCGCACAAGGTCAGTGTTGTGGTGAATGTAAAAGGCTTAAAGCTGATATCTCCATAGGTTTAAGCATTTGACATTCTACTTCGATAACTAACTTTCCTGGAGAGAAGTTATTGAGTGACGCTTTCAGCTTAACTATATTAAGTTATACCCTTTCATTCCTTTGAATTATTTACCTAATCATTATCTTCTACATTGAGCAGGGAATTTTGTTCCATATTGTATATCATATCCGGGGGTAGACAATGAAGTTTCCAAACTTGTTGACCGAAAATGGTAGCGCCGTTGCTGGCAGTTGCTGGCAGTTGGGAGACCGATAAAGTGTGCCATTTTCGTGAATCAGTCTACTACTACCATAATTTGGGTGTAGCCCTCTGATTCTGGTAGTGGTGTTATAAAATTTGTTGAGATAGATTTCCATGCTGTCTAGCATGTTGCAAGAGGTTGAAGCAATCCCCATCGTGCATGTTGTGGAGATTTATTGTACTGACATTTATCATATGACTGAATGTAATTGTTTATCCATTCGGTGAACCCTTGCTAATAAAAATCCCTTGGAAGTATCTTGATATTCTTTTCCAATCCTAAGTGTCCCGCTACCTTTGATTTGTGGCCATCTTTCGTAATTCTGGTCTTTAGGGTATCTTCTCCAGGTATGTATAGTCAATTATTGAAGTAAGAGAATTTATTTCTATATTACTAATTACGAGGTAATTTGTCTCCGCGGGTTATCGCGTCCCTTAAAGTTGCTTCTTGAGTTATCGGCTCTTGCTTGTCACTTTCTTTATTATCGTCTTCTTTCACGAGTCCGGGTTCGTATTCTTGTAATGGGGCCTTACATATCATGGCGCTTGATACCATAACTGCTTCCTGCTAGAGATATGGATTGCCCCCGATGATGTTTTTGCTAAACATTCAATTTTCTCGGCTGTCCGCATATAGCTGAAACATGACAGGTGGTACCTGAACCACCTTGATTGTTCATTTGAGCAATAAGTCAGTACTCCCGAATCCTTTGTCTCCTTTATTGGTTATCTATTGATTGTCTTCTCTCATTCCTGACATATTTATTTTTCAATAATCATTTGGGCAATCCGGTCTTCTTCCTGGATCTGATAGTTCTTTCCGCCATCTTTCATTATAATAACATTTACTTCTCCGGTATAGTCGGCATCTATTACATCTCCACCGATTCCAATACTGTCCTTGTATGCTAGGCTACTTTGGGGAGCTATTCTGGCTTAAGTTCCTTGCGGTATTCCTCTCGCAATTGCTGTTCCGATAAGCTTTTGTCATCAAGCTAGGATCAACAAGTCTTCGAGTGTGTATAACTTGTGTCCAACTTCAAGCCTCAAGCCTCTTGTGGGTAATGTAGCATTGCATACAATCTTGATTACCTGAATAGCCATGGCTTGTTTCTTTAGCACACATTTTTGTAATTTTTCCTGCATGGATTTATTGTGTACCAGGCTGATTAAAAAGTGTTCCAGGTTCAAAATTGACTGTTTAGTGTACTCAGCTCACACCTCAGGACGATACCCTGGTCGTCTCCTTAACGCCTCAGGTTTACTGCTTTAAGATCCTGGCCAATAGATGATATTAAAATCAAAAGCTGCAACCAATTGTACCCGCTGGATTTGCCTCTGATTGCACTATTTTGTCGTCAAAACGTGCTGAAAATTCTGATGGTCAGTCTAAACCATTATCGGTTTGTCCGAACTGTACAAATTGTATTTCCATTCCATGAATGCTTCCAGTACTGCTTGGAGTTCTTTATCATGAATCTCATAGTTGAATTCTGCTGGATTCAATTTCCAGCAATGCAATGCCACTAGGTGAAGTTTTTTATCCTGGAATTGGGATAAAATAGCTCAATGTGGAAAGTCGGTGGAGTTTATTTCAATTACTGTCTCTCTTTCCGGGTAAAAATGGGTCAGAATTAGAGCTGTTGTAAACCGTTGTTTGAACTTTTAAAACGCCTTATTTTGCTCGTTTCCACAACTAAATTTTTGTTTGTCCCCTTTTAATGTCTTGGTTATTGGTTCGCAGATCTTCAAAAAAGCTTCAATAAACCTGCGATAGAAGTTTGCAAATCTGAGAAACATATAGAGCTCCTTTAGTGACCTGGGCGGCCTCCATTTCCTTATAGAATCTACCTTGCTTTTGCTCATTGTTACACTGTCTGGCACCACAAGATACCTCAGAAATTTGACTGCCTTCACAGGAAACCCGGACTTCTTAATAGACACAGCTAACTGGTGCTCTATTAGTTGCGAGTGCAGTTTCCTGACTATGGCCACATGTTCTGCATGTGTTTTGGAGTAAATGAGGAGGTCGTCCAAATAGACTACAACACCTTGGTTGAGAAATTCTTGTAATATCTTATTCATCATCCATTGGAAGGTGGCTGGTGCGTTGACCCGTCTGAACAGTATAACTTTATACTTGTACGGTATGTATCTGGTCCTGAAGGCTATCTTCCACTCATCACCCTTTTTGATTCTGATCAAGTGATTGCAATCTTTAAGATCTGATTGGTGAAGATTGAGGTACCTGCCACCAGATCTTATATCTCACTCATTAAAGGGAGTGGATATTTATTGAAAATTGTTAACTTATTCAGTTGTCGGTAGTCTAGACATAATCATAAGCAACCTTCTGGTTTTGGTACAAACAAATTAGCGTTCCAGCCGGTGACTGGTTATGGGTAATTATTCCTTGGGCCAACATCTCATCAAGGTAGGTTTTTAGGGTGTTTAATTGGTAATGGGACAGATGGTAAACAGGTCCCCAGGGAGGTTCTGACCCTTCTTTAAGGTCGATTGCATGATTGAATATTGGTCTAGGAGGCATCTTTTCCAACGCTTCAAGTGGAAATAAGTGCTTAAACTGAGTATATTCCCATGGCAGTGTCTCTAACTCCACAGGATTCTTCTCTTCCAATCTGTATATTCTTCCCACATACTGGTCCTTTTGATTGTATGCGACCGTCTTCTCATACTGAAACAGATACTTTACAGCCTCGTCCTCAACATGGCCTGTGCATGTGACCTGGCCAAAGTTACACTTTTTGGGTTTGTCTAGGTGTCATATATGCTCTTCATGGTACCACCATCCGAAGCGTATGATGAGGTCAAAGCGTCCTGTAGGCGTTATTTCTGCGGAGATGGGAGACCTATGTTCATTTCTGATTTCCAAAGTGATGGGGCAGGTATATCTCTGAACGGCCAATGAGCTTGTATTGACCGGACGATAGGTAGCTACAATGACTATCACGTTAGCCCAAATGGTATACCAAGTGGTAACCATAGGTGGTATAGTCTTGTATACTTGGTATACAAATGGCTAGTTAACCTAGGACAAGGCCTAGGGAACAGTGGAGTAGCCTTGGGCACTCTAGAAGGGAGGGTAACCTTTTGGGAGTAAGTTCGCATAAAGTCAAGGAATTTATGGGAACATTATACGGGCCTCCGAGACAATATCAGGTGTCAACAGGAGGACTTCGGAAGCGGTTAAAGCCATAAGAAGGCTAAGTTACCCTATCTTGGGAATTTGGCCATTCTGCCCATGGACCCAGTTACCCTACTGAGGAGTCCAAGTTACCCTAGTTTGACCAGCAAAGTCATCGTAGAACTTAGAGGTCAATTGCCTCATATTCTAGGAGCTCTTAGACGTTGATGGGCGCACTTGCATCTGCGCGGAGATGTCCGACGCCTGAGTAATGGTGGCCCGAACCTTCTATTGTACTTGGGCGGATTTAGCTGACACCCCCCTCTGGCCCCAGGGTTGAGACGGCGTGTCATAGGAACATGTCTGTGTAGTTGCTTGTTTGCTAGTAAAAAGAGGTCATTGAAGCAGCTGCTGTAATACGGTATAAGTCAAGGGCATCAGTCCGACTGAATGTTGTTTGCAGGATATATACAGGGAGTGTGGGTAACCGCCGAATATGGGATTGGACATAAATGGTCCCTATGCCACATAGGAGTCTACTTTCACATACGGGTAGTAGGGTAGTCTTCCTAGAGGTACTTAGGTAGTCCCAGGCGGCCAGGGTGCTCTCAGAACTATTATCTCTGTAATCAGCAAGAGCCTTCTCCCGTTGATTTGTAGCATTACTATGGGTTGTCTGTGGACTCTAGAGGTATGAGTCTATCATCATAGAGTATGTCCCGAGTGGTGGGCCATGGGTAGCTCCCATTGAGCCAACCCTCGCATACATCTCCCCTGAGGAGCTTGCATGTCTGATTATTATATTGAGTAGTTGAGTAGATTAAATGATAGACTGCATGGCTTGTAGAGACGAAACTACCACTGGGCCAGTGAGTCCACCACCTCAGGATTAACTTCGCTTGTTGTCATGACAGTTAGCCACTGGCATGATTTCGATAGGAAGACCTTTTCCACCGGTGGTTGTATTGGAGATACATTGCAGAAACTCATATCCTATTGACGGAGTTAAGCGGACCCGAGTTGGTCTGATACTTCCAGCAGGATAATTCCTGATAGAGGGTAGACCTCAGAGAGGTCTGAACAGGACAGGGTGCTCGCACGATGTCAGAGTAGTGGTGAATGTTATAAGACTTAACTCTGATATCTACTGAAGTTTAAGCGTTTGGCATTCTTCTTCGATAACCAACTTTCCTCGAGAGAACATATGGAGTGAAGCTTTAAGCTTACCAATATTAAGTTTTACCATTTTGATTCTTTGTGAATTATTTACTCTATCTTTATCTTCTACTTTGAGTTTTGGTGAAGTCTCAACCTTAGAGTTTACCGGTTTATAGGGTGACCCCGTTACAGAGCTTGAAAGTTCATCGAATCCCACTATCTAAATAGGTTTTCTTTCGGATCCTATACGGGATGTGAAGTCATTCAACCAGCTTCTCGCTTACTAACAAACATCTGGCCCCTGAGTCTAGTAAAATATGCATGCTCATGCATTTCCCCATAAAGCATAAAGTTTAACTGTGCAGGTCCTTCCAGACATCAATAATGTTGTGGAGAACTCGGTATCCGCCAATGAGGGTTGTCCATTTCTTCGTTCTTCCACTCACTTGTATTGGCATGTTGACTGTGGTTTGTTATTACCACACCCGTGCAGTTTCGTCAAGAGTGGACTCCTCAGATAAACTCTCGGAATTCGTATTCAGGGCAGCCCACTACTAGAGGTCTTTACCTCCTGCCCAGGAGTTCCCAAATACATGATATTCCGTCTCGCACAATGGCTCCTACTTGTAATTAAGCCTGCGCTGTCGGTATTATCAACTTACTTTGTGGGTGATTACAATATGTTTGGGAATGGTACCTTTCTCCTGTACTATTTGGGGGGTTAGCCCAGAAACCTGTTGGGCCTTGGATAGCGTAGAGGCTAAGATGAGCGTGCCCTGGATCACTCAAGCCACAGCTCAGGTAACAATCCTTGATGTCCTACCCTTCCTTAACGTGTTCGGAACTCTGGTACTAGAGCGGCACCTGTCTCGGTCTCACAGATACTATAAACGAGATAGTGAGTCTGGAATACCAGATATAGGCTGGCTTTTCCCTTCCATTGTCTTTTATCTATCCCCTGCTATGCAGCGTCTGCTTTTCCAATGTTCTGGTAATTATAGGCCATCTTGTCCCTTAGATCAAGGTAGACTAGTCTTGTCTATTTGCCTAGCTTCCAAGCATGCAATGTCAGAAATTATCTCGCCTTTTTGGGTCCTTCCCTTGCTCTCAATGTCTCTATCTCCCCTTAACCCGAACCTGATGTTGTATTCACATTCACTTCCAGTACCTTTAACCTGATTGAACTCAGTTAGCGACTTCCATGAACAATTACATCAGAACTTTGTTGTCTCAGTGCCTGGCTGCACTCTTTTCCAGCTTCTTATAACCTGGTTTCCCTTCTTTGGATTTGTTTAATTGTTGCTTCTCCGTGGTACAATGACCTAGGGGTTCTTTCGCTATAGATTTCTGGTGCTGGGACCTGTGTCACAAGTTGCGCTACATATTGTTCATTTTCAATTTCGATTCCCGGAGTGACATCAGCAAAAGATTACCTTGCGTCAGATACGGCGCCGTTGCGTCCTGACGCACGCGACGTTGAATCTGCGTCCCCTTCATCCTGTGCGTCCTGAGTTGCGTCCTCTACGTCCCCTACGCCCTGTGCGTCCTGAGTTGCGTCCCCAGCGTCCTTTGCGTCCTGAGTTACCTGGCAACACCCGCTCAAATTCCATGCGTCCTGAGTTTCCTCGCAACGCCGGCTCACATCCCATGCCACCCGGGCCGCGCTGCGAGCTTCTTTGTGTCAGGATGGGAGGTTGCCTCAGAGCAGCGTCCTGAATACCTCCAGGCGCCCGCCCGTTCAAGTTACTTCGATCTGCTAATGGATGCAGCCAATTATCGCGTCTTCGTTGCGTCGGCTGGCATCGGGAGTAGTAGCACTTTTTTTTTTAAATCATGTCTTCCGCGCGCGGGTCATATACTACTGATCATCCGCCCTTGTAGTTTATGGATCTGGTGATTCTACTCTATAGCTTGTTTATTCCTCAGTAGATTTTATACTACTATACTAGCACTAGGTTCCTCCCTCAATCAATCCCCGACGCAAAATAGCATCGCAGATGCCTTCAGATATCCGGATCCCTTAATATACCTCGTTAAATGTTCTCAAATCGATATGGCTATGGACAATCCAGCGCCGATCCCCGTTTGGGACAAGGTGCGCCAGGCCGAGAATTGTCCCTATGTCAACTACAGTAAACTCCCGAGCATCCGCCTTCATTTGGACGGTAACAAGGCTATGTACGTCTGATATCCGCCCTGAGTTCACTGCGCTCACAAACTGAACGCCAGCGAGGCGGCGCACTCGATCCTCGCATCTGTAGTCTCTGATTTTGAAGAGTGCAACGAGCTAGGCAAGAAGACGGCCCCGGAGCGCACCATACATGTCTTCCATTGTAACGACACTACGATAGGTAGCTACAATCACTATCACCTTAGCCCAAATGGTATACCAAGTGGTATCCAGAGGTAGTATGGTCTCGTATATATTATACACATGGCTGGTAATCCTAGGATAAGGCCTAGGGAATAGTTGAGTAGTCTTAAGGTACTTTACTAGGCAGGGTAACCTTTCGGGAAAAGATTCGTATAAAGTCAAGCGATTTATGGGAATGTTACACGGACCTCCAAGACGACTTCTGTGGTGGACTGGAGGACTTCCTGAGGGGTTAAAGGCATAAGAGGGCAGAGTAACCCTACCTTGGGAATTTGGTCATTATGCCCATGGGTCCCAGTTACCCTACTGAGGAACCCAAGTTACCCTACCTTCACCGGCAAAGTCATCCTAGAACTTAGAGGTCGATTGCCTCACATTCTAT
>Ga0307509_10009281_pt1 | contig 12345 bp, 19 predicted proteins | sample 10_EM_MG_FD_202245 | JGI IMG/M metagenome (GOLD analysis project Ga0307509, IMG submission 202245) | Populus trichocarpa ectomycorrhiza microbial communities from riparian zone in the Pacific Northwest, United States - 10_EM | ecosystem: Host-associated > Plants > Roots > Unclassified | place...
AACCCATTACTTTCTACGGTTTACCAAGTTACATCACGCCACCTGATGAACTCATTCTACCTTCCTATTGGCTCGCCGATCCCTACCTTAACGGGGTGTCCGGCTTCAATTCGGCCGCGGGAGTACAGTGCGGTGCCTTCTCCCCAAGCTTTATTTCTCACGTACTATCATGCCACCCCCCCCCCGTCCTGTCGCTGCAATCGTTTGGAACTGTGCTGACACCAATTCCTATTATATCATACACTGCGGTGGCGGCCACACACACATGCGCAACTGCAAGCCGCGTTCCTCGCTATTCACGCCCGCTAATCAGGCTTTGGGGCGAGCGGTGCATAGACAAATTTGGATATAGGGCTCCCCAGCGGTTGTGGTAGGAGGTGTACCGTAGTGGTAAAATGAGGTGATGCATCGTACGGTGCTGGGAGTCGCAATACTGTTTGGCGCCCTACCACTAAGTCCAGTATACCCATCGTGGACTACGCCAAGGAATGAGCGCGTCCCAAGGCCGGCGTTCGCGTCTAAATTTGAAACAGGATTGTTACACCAATCGCTGCAGTTCGACTTTTTACGTCAGGGCATTCAATCAAAGTCAATGTCATCACTCCAAGATCCCACGGAACAAGTAGCTTTTTTTTTATTTTTAATTGATTTTTATTATTTTCATTCATTCCTCTTTGTTTCGTTCCTATCGTCGTCTTAACCTTGATCTCTATAGACATAAAATTAATGATAGTAATGTATCAAACGGATCAAAAAGAAACCCCCCCTTCCAACTCCTGCTTAAAACAACCCATGAAACGAAATGCCGACAGAACATGAAATGAGATAAAAATTGTAAAACATGAAATAAGGGCAGACAGAAAACACGAGTAGAACCAGTGTAAGGAAAATGCGGTAAGTGTAAAATCTCGCCTTGGAGATCAAAGGAATACTCCCCAAAAAGATGGCCGCTTCTCTCTTTCTCCATATCGTCAAGATATTAGTAGATATTAGTTTCCAGCTCCAATGATAAGAAAGAAAAAGAAACCCCGCCCTCTTTGGTCCCAGTCGCGAACGCCCGAACCATTCCCTTGCACTTCCCAGCCGATTCTATCGCCGCTTCCCGCCTGCCAGGGCAGAAGATTAAAGTGTACAAGTAAAAGTGGTGTAAGATAAACTCCTCAAAGAAATAGCGCCTCTAGCCTTTTTCCCAACCGCCCCCAAACTCCTGTTGAAACGACTTTTATAACAAAAAAGACCCAAAGGAAAAGAAAAAGCAGGAAATTATTGAATGTAGACGCCCTTCACATTCTGAGTCTGCGCTCGAGCTCGTAAGCCAATTGCCCGCCGTGGCCGGCCTTGGTCGGGTGGTAACTGGCTCTCCTTGAAACTCTAATGCGCCGGTATTCCTCGTGTTCGTCTTCGTAGCTCTCCTCAGAGCAGCAGCTCTCGCCCTCACTCTCGCATCCGGACTCGAATCCCCCGCAGCGGCAGAGAGGTGTGGTTGGTGAGTCTTCGGAGAAGACTGTGGAACCGGATGAGCACGAAGAGCAGAATGATCCCATGGATGATGCGGAGCGGGACGAAGATGCCGAAACGGGAGAGTCACCGGCTGTGGTGGCTGCGGTAGTAATCATCGAGATTGGTCGGCAAGAGGTGTCAAGGGTCAACTTGTGTTGGGTGAGGGGGTTGCGAGGAACTGGTTGGACGATGTGGGAAGCTGGGCGTGCTGGAGGAGGAGAGTTGCGGCGGCGGTGTGAGTGCGAACTGGGAGGAAGTGCACTCGAGCCTTGGAGGACAGGGTCCGAGATTGTTGGTCGAGAGCGATAGCTCTTGCCTGAAGATGCAGAGACAGGGGAGACGGACGAGGAGGGAGACGGGAAGCGGGAGCTGTGGGAGCTAGACGAAGACCGAGAGCTAGCACTTGAGGGAGTGGGGGAGGAAGCTACACCGCAGTCAAGGATATTGAGGGTGATTCCGCGAGTGGGTTCCTTGCACGTGGGCTTGTTGGGATCGTGGGATTCAAAGTATCCGTCAAGGACGTACTGTAAAGCCTGTTAGCGGGATTTATTCATCCAATCAATGTAGAGAAGAGAGATCGATAAGTTATACTCCAAGGAAAAAGGAAAAAAGAGAAAGAGAAAAAAGAGAAAAGGAAGGGAGGAGGAGAGTCGAGCCAGCTGCAAGCGAACCCATTTTCCGAAGCTGAGAGCGGGGAAAGAGGATTTGACCGAAATGAAAAAAATGAGAAGGTTAATGATATGACACGATGAAAGATGGCTGCATACGTAGTACCAAAACCTCGCTGCTCCTGAAGTGGAGAACTTGAGAGTCAATTTCCACCATCCTGCACCCGCCGCGGTATCGGCAGCCATGTTGTATCGCTTCCCATAGCTATCCCAAGAGCCGACAAGATGGCACGACTTGATGTGAGCGGGAGTTCGGAGCTTGAATGTGGTTCCAGCCGGTGATTGAGACATTATTATTGTAAAGTGTTTGTTGGTCGAAACAATTGTAGCAATTAAGTTTGTATAGATGACAAAGCCGAAGAAAAGGTTCAAAGTGGTAGTAGTAGTGGTAGCGAATTATCGGCAGGCTATCAAAGGCTGCTCTTGTTGTAGGGACCCGGATATGTGGGAAAGGAGGAAAAAAGTTGTAGTTTCCGATCAGAAGGTTGAAAACTGTGAATTGATGATCCTGACTCTCAAAGTCGGAAAAAAAGGTAAATAAAAATTAAGAATGAGGAGAGGATGATGAAAGAAGAGGAGAAATCAAGAAGTGGCTATGGAAGGCTCGCTTGCTTGAGATACTCGATGTTGTCGGAGGAGGATGGTGATGTATTGGGATGAAGGGGACATTGAGAGGCCGGGAGGCCGGGGCTTTTATCATCTGCATCAAGAGTGGTGGGGAAGGGAGAGTGTGGTGGATGTGTGGTGGATGTGTGGATGTGTCAATTGACGGATTGATCGGAGTGGTACATAGAAGCGAGTGAGCTCGCGCTTGTGCTGATTGATTGAATATGGGTGTGGGAGGGGGTAGGGATTGGGTGTGGAAGGATGTGTGTGTGTGTGCGAGTTTGTGTGTGAGTGGGTGAGTGAGGGTGTGTCTGTGCGAAGGTTGTCCCCCCAGCATGCAGTTGCGAGCTGGGGATATTGTTTGTGTGGGACCCCCTGTTGGTGCCGTTCTGTGCAATCCCGGCCAAGACCACATCTCCAGAAGCGCAAACCTACGAGTACTGCGGCTCTCAGCCTCATGTGGGTTCCCCCATCATGAGTGGATTTTGGTGATGTTCACTTTGATTAGCTCGCTACAGCAGGCGAGAAGAGTGGCCCCAGCTATGGCCGGTGGGCAACGAGTAACTTTACTCGACAGATTACCCTATGATATTGTACCAGTACCGTACCAGTACGGTAGGAAAACCTTCCTGGTGGACCTTCATACGAGGGGCAGGGGTAGCCACAGGGAGCACTCGAGTACTCGTACTACTAGTCCGCGAGTATAGTATTAGTACCGAGACAGCGCGTAAGCATGGGAACGAGAGCAGCCTCACACTCTCAAAGGGAGTCTATCAAGGCTTGGCCTTCACTCGACTCTCGGCCAAATGGCACCCTGGTCAACTGGGCTCTGCACTCCCTCTGCTCTGTTGTGCTCCCATCGCATCGCATACTCATCGCATGTTTATCCCTCACCCCATCGACAAGGGCTGGGGCTGATTGAGTCGAGTGGAGGTCTGCAGATCAGAGATGCATCTCGTCTACTCGAGTACCGGTACTGGCACACTACTCGTTCTTGCAACACGAGTTGGCACTGTAGCCTATTGTATCCCTCACTGGCTGTTGTGTCTGTGTGTGTGGCTCGAATTGCGGCTTTCCCATATTCGTTCCATGCCCCATCCTACTCGTATTGTGCTCGAGTGCCGGCGCAGTACTCGAGTACTCGTACCGTAGGGTATGCAGCATTCAGCCCAATCCATCACCCTAGCCACATAAACTTGCATCGCCAAGGTTCCAAGCCTCATCTGCATGGCTTGGCTCTTTCCCCTTCCCCGTGCTCTATTGGGTGATGCTTGGCGAGCCACATCCCGGTCTCACTCATCGATCACCCACATCTGATAGGCGCGCACTTTGAAACGCCTCGGAAAGCCCCTGAAAGGGGTGAAACGGAGCCTTCAGTGCGGCACACACTCCGGACGCCTCCTGAATGTGCCGGGTACCGGTACTCGATGGGCGCTTGTTTGAGAATTCCTCCGATGGCTTAATTCTCCATTCTCTCCACCTTCCCTGCCTACCTTAACGCCCAACAGCCCTGTGCGGATCCCCCTTGAAACTCCCGTCACCGTGCTTCCACCGCCCCCTTCACGAAGCGAGCCTCTTGGCTGTGTATCAGATTACGCCAAAGGCCTGACCCGGGGCCCTCCCTGCGCTGCTCTGTCAGGATGATGCTGAGGAATTATGACACCATCCACGGCACCCAGGGCCTATTGTTCCCTGGTTCTGTGTGATGTTTATCAACCAACATCAAGACTGGGAGATACTAACCCAACAGGGGGCGGATAGTGCCGTTTCCCTCTCCGCTGCCCCTTCACCACCACCACCTCCTCCACGAGCACTCTTTGGCATACAACTGGAGAATTCCGTAGAGCAAACCCTTCCAGAGCTCCTCTTCGCTTGTTGTACTTTTCTATCTCAAGTATGTTGCATTCACCAGTATTTAGTAGGAGAGTTACTTGATCATTTCCCAATCAGCCACTCAGTAACAGCACGCTTCTACGCTTCATTGTATATCAATGTTCGCTCCCCCTCCCTAAGCCCCTTATCCTCTTCGGCCTCTCGTTCCCATTCCTATTGAACTTCCATCCAACTTTCCCCGCAACATAAAATCCCCCACCTCGCCCACCCAACTCACCAGCCTCTTCCCCCCCCCGTTCCCCCCACGCCTGTCAATACCACGAGGCCTCATAGAGAATTAAGCTTTAAATCATCGTGGCACCCGCGCAGGCAGTGTAGCCCCTGTCCGTTTCAAAGTAAACTCTCTTCCTCCTCGGGCACTTGTCACACACACTATGTACCCGGACATTGGACCTGGAATTTGGTATGGTGTCACCAAAGCGCACAGGCGATTATGATAGCCATACATTGTTTAACCCATGCATTCGGGTACTGTATGATACAGCACCATAGTTGTAAGAGTAGAAGAAGTACTCGAGTATTAGTTTGATCTCCCACACCTATCGCACAGACCTAATCAGAGCGCCTCCTCTCATGAGGAAGGTGTCTCCAAGAAGGCGATGGTTTCATCTGGGGATGTGGACCACCCCCCCCAAGTGTGTCCAACGGGGAAGGGAAGACGTGTATATAAGGGGCTTGCCCTCCCCGTTGTCCTCAAAGCCTTTTGGTCTCCCGCGGGCGTGATTGCCCATGGGCTGTTCACGATGCTTCTCGTGGGACCACGCCTGAGATCATTCCAGTGATTTCTAGCAGTGCTGCGGGTTTACGAGAGCATTGTTTGCCTATCTCTCCATATCAATCCCCCTTACCTACCGTACCTACATTTACCCCATCTTCGGACTATCTTCCCTCCAGATCCTTCTCCAAATTGACGAGGAAACCCTACCCCACTCTCTCTGCTTCTTTCTTATACGTTGCCGCTGCGAGATATCCTAATATTAAATCGTTAACAGTCTACCACGCCCTCCCTCCCTCTATCTAGGCACAGTTCTGTCATACTAACCACTTTCCCCTCTCCATGTTTCCCCTACCTTGGCGGTGAGAAACCTACTCATGTTACCCTTAACCCCGATCCTAGTATCTCAGGTTCCTCCCCTCTTCCCTTTTTTCCTCTCCTACAGTACCACTATCCCCCTTACCCACCCGGGCCGCCTCACATGTTTTGAACCCTTCTCGAAAAACTTGCGACAACCCCTTGTCGGCCCACTCGATCACACAAAACGACAGGTCACATCCCCCCTCTCGTTTCATGTCGGCAGGGGTAAACAGCATTGACGCCCTCACACCTTGGCATTACGCATTTCGCGGGGGTTTAGGTCCGCCTGCATGATCGCTGCGAGATGGACTTGGCGGCGGTTGGGGAGATTGAAAGAGCCAAGCGAGTTCATCAGGGATCAGCCTCCAGTCCAGGGTGCGGCGCGTACGGGTATGTTTGAGGGCTTGATTGCGCCATTTGGAAATTTTTGTGTTTTCGGGTTGGGGCAGTGGGAGGTTGCCGGTTGGGGAAACTTGGGATCTTGCTAGGTTGTAGGTCAGGGGGGGGGGTGGTTTCAGAGGATTTTCAGAGGAGCCTGAAGACGTGATTATGTGATTTATGCTCGGAATTTGTGTTTCAGAAGTGCCATGGGGGAATGTTGGTAAAATAACGATTCTTGGGGGGTATTGAAACATTACGGGGGTTACCGGTATGGTTGAGATACTGGAGGGTTTTGCGATATTTCTGCACGGGATGGGGGAATAATAAAGACAAAAACATTTGTTTGTTTTTTTCCTACCAAAATTGCTGCCCGTTATTTCATAAGGAAAGTGTCGTATCTGAGGGAGGGAGGCAAGGGATTCGGGAACTCGAACGGAGAGAGAAAAAAAAAAGATATGTTTCACCTCACGGAGCCCCCAAACATCACGGATTGGCCAACAAATGCCCGACCCAACAGTGTGGAATACAAGTATCATACAGAAACCCATCACAAGACCCCTGTTAGCATAGATAACACTACCGGTACGGTATCCTATGATACCACACATAACGGGTTATCAAAACCCAACATTCCCAAGAGCCCACCAGAACCTCACGAATCGAATCACTTCCGTCTCCATAGCCTTCCCCCCCAACCGTTCCCACAGCAGCGGTTATGCGGCGAAGCCCATCTCACCCCCGCGGGGATACGTGGGGAAAAGTGAGGGAAGCTAGTCCCGGCGAATTAATGGTACATACGGTACGGTAACCCTGCTGGCTGGGGGGGGGGCAAAGTGCAAACAGTTGAACCACCAAAGCCGCCCCGAGTGCAATTGTTGGAGACAGGGTAGCCACCAACCGTGCCTCAGCCTGGTGAAAAAAAAGCCTCAACTATTAGGGTTTAGCGTGAATTTGTAAGCGTAGTTCGTGACCTTGTGCAGAATGGCTTTGCAAGTTTGTTTGGCCTGGAGGATACCGTACCGTATGTATGATATAACATGCACGATTGTAAAAAGCGCTTGGGGCGTGTGCATAGGTAGTCACTCGGTTGTGGATCAGGAGTTTGTGTGGGGAAGTCTGTTGAAAGGTGGAGATTAAGCTTCTTTCTTTTCCTGGTGTTTGTCTAGTGTGTTCCGCAGCAGCGGCGGCCTTTTATCTGAGGTGCCCACTTTGCGGGGTTGTTATCGACGAGTTTGCTACGGTGTATGGGGGGGGGGGTTATGATATCGACTCAGGTGGCACGTATGACAGCATGAGGTCTCTCTCTTCCTCTCTCACTCCTTGTTCTCAGCACGGGCCGCATGTTAACTCCAGTGCACTCGCCAAAGGTGATTCTCTACGGTAAGCTGATGGAGCTGCCTAATGTGATAGGGCTCACGAACTCTGCTGGTGGTCTGGTATATACATATGATACTGCACATGGGAAGTGTTGAGCCCCGGGGTTGAAAAACGTTTACACAAAAGTTGAAGGACCCTGGCATGTGTAATGCCTACGGATTCCGGATACAAATCTGGCAGATCCACTCGAGGTTCATTTTTTTCGGCCCCGGGGCTGGATGCCCCGAATCAGTACTGTATACCTCAAACTTGGGGGCTTCCCGTCGGATCAACTAATCTGAAACTGCTCAGCGCTTCCTTTCGGCTATGCGTTACACAATCTTATCAGATGGAAGCTGAATTGATCTACAGTGCGCTGACAGGGGGGGGGGGTCCGAGTATCCCCCGGCTCGGCGCCTAAAGTGACACAGGGTTGTCAAGGTTTGCAGGGATTCTTGAGCTTGGTGGTCATATCTGCGCCTGGTGTGTGATCGCGTAATTGACTTGCATGCATGGGCAAACTGGAAAGGTGTCTGCCCGTGTAGAACTGGTTGGTAGGGGGTGAGGGGTGGCAAGATGACGCCCGTATTAGGGCATGGGGCATTCGGTTCGAGTGATTCTTTGTGCCCTTCACATGTCGGGTTGCTACGAGTACATGCCCGGTTTGCTCTTCCCTCATTCTGACCACATCGGTTGATCGTGCACTCTAGTGCTAGTAGTATCAGGGAACTTCTTTCCTAGTAGCCCAATTCCTTTTTTTCAAGTAATCATGATGTTAGGGCTCCCCTCGAGGTGTGGGTCGAGGCAGCAGTGTCGTCACATTTATGTTCAGTGTTGACTATTAGACTAACACATTGTTTCTCTTCCTCGATTCCTCCTCCCACCACATTTCTCCTTGCGGCTCCCGTTTTCCTGAGCTCTCCGGAAAAGACTTCACGCAACCGAGTTTGTACCGCTATGTCTGGCTTAACCCGCAGAATGAGCAACTCTTCACAGACGAGCAATTCTCCACTCCTGCCTCGATCGAACGCGGATGGCACCCATGGGTGGAGAGATGTGCTTGAGAACAAGATGACATGGGCGTATGTTTTGACCTCCATAGCTTTGTGCGTGAGGTGTGCTGATTGGGCGAAGGTGGTACGCGAGCATCATGTCCTCCGGGGGTGTGGCGTTGATACTGTACAATCTCCCATATGGGTTTCGAGGTCTTTGGATTTTGGGTATGCATGTGTCCGCCCCGAGAATCGCTTTCCAATGCTGATACCCAACAAGGGGGAATAATCTATATCGCTTCGCTGGTTGGGTTCGTTCTCCTTCTGGCGACGCACATTGCCCGGTTTTCCCTCAACCCTCGCCTCATACGCGCCAGTGTTGTCCACCCGTCGGAAGGAGTATTCGTCTCCACTTTTGCAGCAGCCCTAGGAATCCTGATTGTTGATGGAGCAACTTATGCCGAAAAGATGCATACGGCGCATGGGGTAGCGCTCAGGGTTTCATTCTGGATTTTCCTGGTTGTATCCGTTATCTTTGGTGTTGGGAGTCCATCAGCACAGTATGCCCCCCCCCCCCCCTGTTCCTCTCTAACCCCCACTGGTTCAGTGGATTGACTGACTGGGCGGCAGATTTTCAAGGGCGCAACATGGTGAACCGGTATTGATTGTTCCATTCTCTTCTCGGTGTTGGTTACTGATCCCTGGTAGGAGAATACCCCGTTGGCTACACAGACCGTCTTACCACTTACCCTCGTGGGGTATGTTGCTGCTACCGTCGCTGCACACATCAGTACCCGTGACCATCACATCGCCATGCCGATAATCTACATGGGTATCGTATTCCAGGGGATGGGGATTCTGGTCTCACTGCTCGTATTACCCCCGCTTCCACTATCCCTACCCATCTAACACTCGGCAGGCTCTATCCAGTTATCTTGATAGGCTATATCACTATTCGCTACCATCTATTTCGCAGAGGCCGTCGATGTATGTGGCAGTTGGCCCACCCGCCTTTAGCGCACTTTCTTTCGCCCTGCTGGCAGAGCAATGCCTACGCCACTTTCCAGCGGATAAGACCGCCCCCGGGGGAGCCATTGAGATTATTGGGGGAGTTGCGCTTTATTACATCCTACTCATCTTCTCACTCATGCTCTGGGGCTTGTCACTCTGGTTCTTTTTGATTTCGGTGTTCATCACTCTCCCAATGTTGGGACAAATGGACATTGGCGTTCAGCAGTTGCAGATGTTCGCCTTGATCTTCCCTAATGGTGAGAGTTCTTATTCCCCTAGTCGGGTGTGGTGTGCTGATATGGTTACAGTTGGATTATCTCTTGCTACTATCCAATTATCCAAACTCTTTGGTCACCCGAAGGTGCTGGCAGTCATCTCCGAGGTGCTCTCGTTGACGGTGGTCGGCGCCTGGGCTATCGTGGTCCTGGCTGCTTGTTACGGAATTCTATCGGGAAGGATTTTCAGGACAGCTTAAGGGGGATTTGAGAAACAATTGGATCGGAGAGGGGGTGGGTGAAGAGGGGGCGCGTGGCTTGTGGTGTATTTGTATATAGATGACTTGTTTTGTACCCGTGCACACTGCTTTGTGTATTTTGCTTTTGTTTGGTTAATCATGGATACTCACTCGCTTATGTTGGAGATTTTGTTGAGGGCTCTCGGTGTGCAGGACGATGTTTTGCGGGTGGGGGGAAGTGTTGGGTTTACGAATAATTGTGATTTTGTTGAAATTCTAGCATTGCTATCCGGGAGTATCATGAAATTGATGTATGCTCGTGATCTACTCTAGTTGGCGCGGCTATCGCTACTCTCTCCCCCAGAGCCCTCGAGTTATCCTACTAAGACCGCTTTAGCCATTATACCCAGTCTCGGATCCCCATTCCAGTCCCCACCACTATAATTAAAGATCTCCTCTAGATATTGCAACGGATACTCGGGTTCTTGAAATGGAGTGCGTACTACCCAATGCATTACAGCTAAAGATCTGAGAGCGCAAGCCTTCTCTCCCCTCCAATTGCGAAACATCTTTCTCTCAACACCCCCCCCTCCATCCACTCGGAATCCTCCGTATCCCCTTGAGCGCCTTAATTCCAACTCCGATCTCGTGCAGAGAAGAAGGAGGGGGGAGCAAAAAAAATACATCTCTGACCATCACCCCCCCCTTCCCCTTCCCTCCCTCCCTCCCTTCCAGCACAGAGAAAAGCGAGCGGAGAGTAGGTAGGTAGGTAGGTAAGTAAGAGGAACTGAGAGGAGAAGAAGAATATGTGAACCAACTTAGGAATCTTGAAGTTTTAGGGAAACGAGGGGAAGGAAGGGTTCGAATACCCATTCTCTTGATAAGCAGGAATGAATGCGTTCCGGACTGGGCTCGGGGGGGGGGGAGGCGAAGGGCGCTAGAGCTGTTGTCCCATTTGTTTATTTGCAAGAGTACAGGTGCTGGCAAGGTGCTGTTGTGTGTATGCGGGATTTATATATACGGTAGTGTGAGTTGGGGGGGACTTTTGTATGTGTCACGTAATTCTCCCATGTGTGTTGTGTGTGTGTGTTGTATGATAAGGATGGGAATATGCTATCTATCTAGCCTAGGAACTTGACCCTAACTTACAGCATAAGATTAAAAGGTGGGAGGGGAGGGGCCGCGTCACTGCTTGAATTAACCTATTCGTCGTGGGTATCCAAGTTGAAAAAGAAAAAGAAAAATCGGGATTTTAGAAGTGGTTGGGGGAAATTTATTTCGTTGTTATGATAGTGCTATGTATGCGATAGCGCATAAGCTCGTATATAAAACGTTTTCTGGTATGGTATGATATGTACTGTAGGATCAGGATGCGGTGTGACGATGAAATTCTTGCTGTTGTTGGAGGGGGTGATCCTTGATCTTTGTAGAGTTCTGCGTCGTCCTTTTGGAAGGGTGGTTGGTTTGTCGTTGCCTAAGTGCGCTGACGAGTGAAGTGTGGGCACTGAGGCTTTTCGAGGGGCCAAGGGGAAGAAATAGAATGGGGGGGTATGGTGTGGCAGTCCTTTGGTGGTTTGATTTTATTTATTTATTATGCTCGTGGAAAAAGGGGAGGGTGCTCTTTCTAGTCATGGGGCATCACTCGTAGCATGTTTGAGTGTGTGTGTTGAAAACTACAGTTCTATGGCCGCACTTGGTGCGGGATGTGCCAGCTCTCTCTGCCCGCAGTGGCCGCCGTGGTATACGTACGCACTAGTGAGAGGACGCGTCAGCCTGTATTTTTGTTTCCACCCCCTTGTTTCTACCTTTCTTCCTGTCTTCTCTCATGACACAACCTTTGCTCCTGTACACAACTTTCCTCCTAACTTTCCTTTTATCAACTCAACACAATCAATCAACGATCTTCATCTCCATTGAAGCGGTTCCACTCCACTGCGTAGAATCCTAACCGTAAATCATTTCCGTTACAACCATTATTTGCAACAGGTTATGAGCCCGGGTTGTGCGCAAAAATAATCCGCTACCCTATTCTACCGCAAGCGATTTCTTTCTTTCTTCCTTTACGAAAGATTTTTCTCTCTCTACTTCTGCCCTACGCTTTATCCTAGGATGTCTACCATAAACCAAGTCTCGGGACTACTCCGTTCCGCTAGTTCAGTGGAGATGTTCACCTGTAAATTTGGCACTACTGAAAAGCTGAATGAATCCAACTTCCATCACTGGAGCGAGGATCTTAAAGCTTTTATGCGAGCGGATCAAACCTATGATGTTGTTTTCAATCTGTCTATGCCTCCGACACCCGATCAACAAGCTACTCATGCTGAGTACAGGAATAAAATCAACCGCGCCTTTGGTATGATTTTTACCTCCTGTACTCAACAAGCAAAGCAGCACATCCGAGGGCTTGAC
>Ga0307509_10009282_pt1 | contig 12345 bp, 6 predicted proteins | sample 10_EM_MG_FD_202245 | JGI IMG/M metagenome (GOLD analysis project Ga0307509, IMG submission 202245) | Populus trichocarpa ectomycorrhiza microbial communities from riparian zone in the Pacific Northwest, United States - 10_EM | ecosystem: Host-associated > Plants > Roots > Unclassified | place...
CTGGTTCGCATGCGCCTTGTCGTGCATGTGCTCGAGCAGCACCAGGCTCATCGCCATGTTGCGGATGCCGGCGAAGCCGATCACCGCGACCGCGCGCGAGACCGTGCTGATGTTGCCGCCCGCGCTCGAGAAGTGCGCGGTGTTGACCATGCGCAGCAGCTTGTTGGTGAGCGCCACGTCCTTCAGGATCTCGCTCGACAGGCTCGCGAGGCTTTCGTTCTCGGAGCTGGCGACGCGCTGGATGCGCGCGACCGAATCCGACAGCGCCGGGAAGTCGCTCTTGTGGCGCATGCGGCGCAGCAGAAAGTCCAGCGCACCGCTGCTCTGGCCCGCGCTGCTGGATGCCGCATCCGCCGCTTCTGGCAGCGGTGCCAGCCAACCCTTCAGCGCGTCGCGAAACGCCGCCGCGCTCGGCCAGCGCCGCGCCGGGTCGCGCTCGAGCGCGCGCATCAGCACGCGGCGCAGGCCGTCGTCGACTTCGGACGACAGCCCGTCGGGCAGCACGAGGTCTTCGGACGCGACGCGGTGCATCGCGCGGAACGGATCGCGCTCGCTGATCAGGCGCGCGCCGCTGAGCATCTCGACCAGCACGACCGCGGCCGAGAACACGTCCATCGTGGCGGTCGGCAAGCCGCCCTGCGTGGCCTCGGGCGACATGTAGCCGGGCGTGCCGACGACCTGGTCGAGGTTGCCCGGGTCGTGCAGCCGCGCGGCGATGCCGAAGTCCATCACGCGGGCGCGGCCCGCCGCATCGATCAGGATGTTCGACGGCTTCAGATCGCGGTGCACCACGCCCGCGGCATGCGCGGCCTCGAGCGCATCCAGCACGCCCAGCAGCATCGCCACGGCTTGATGCGCGGGCATCGCGCCCTGCGCCTTCACGTGCTGCGCCAGCGTCGGCCCGGCCACGTACTCGAACACCAGATACGGCTGCTGGCCGTGCACGTCGGCCTCGAACACCGGCACGATGTTCGGGTGCGTCAGCCGGCTGACGCTGCGCGCCTCCTGCAGCCACTGGTTCACCGCGAACGGATCGGCCGCGGCCTGTTCGCGCATCAGCTTGACGGCAACGTCGCGCTCCAGGCGCGCATCGAAACCCAGCCACACGGTCGCCTGTGCGCCTTCGCCGAGCACGCGCTTCAACTCAAAGCGGCCGAGCTTCATCGGGCGACGGGCGCGGGCTCAGCCTCGGTCGGGGCCTCGGGCGGGATCGTGCGCGTGCTCGCCGGTGTCGGCGTGCCCTTGCGCAAGGTCTCGCGCGCGGCCTGCAATGCGTCGTTCACGTCGCGGGCGTTGATGTTCAGCGCGCGGGCGTAGCGCAGCGCGATCTGGTTGATCGCACTGACGGCACGCGCTCCCCCCAGCGTGGCCACCGCGTCGACAGCCTCGATCGCGGCGCTCGCGGTCTGGCGCAGCACCTCGGCATCGGAGTCAGGCTTGCGCACCGGCGCGTCCGCGGGCAGGCGCCGCGCCATGTGCATCACGTCGTCGCCCAGGCCCCACTGGCGCCCGACGACGACGCCGAGCGCGTCGATGTCGACACCGAGCACCGCGAAGGCCGCGGCCGTCTCGCTCAGGCCGGGTTGCTCGGGCGTGTCGGTGTCGCGGTTCGCGGGGATCGGCTTCATCAATTGCTGGATCTGCTCGGCCTCGTCGGCGAAGTGATAGCGCAACATCAAACGCCCGAGGTTTTGCAGCATCGCGATCAGGTAGACCACCTGCGCGTCGTAGCCGGCCGGGCGCAGCGCCTGCGCGGTGTGCCCGGCCAGGCGCACGCGCTCCAGCGTGGTCTGCAGCGCCCGCGCCTGTGTTTCGTTCAACGGCCCGGGCCAGGCACGCAAGGTGTTGGCCGCGAGCCGCACGCCGTTGACGCCGATCAGCGAGATGATGCGCCGCAGCGTCAGCACCGGGCCGTTGCCCTGGACCTGCGTGCCCTGCACCTGCGCCGAGTTCAGCGTGCGCAGCAGCTCGAAGCTGAGGGCCATGTCGTCGAGCACCTGGTCGGCGATCTCGTCGGTGCGCTGGCTCTCGAGGCCGGTGACTCGCGCGACGCGCGCGGCCAGGCCCGGCAGCGCCGGCAGATGCCCGACGCTGCTCAGTCGGTCCACCAGCAGCGCGAGCGGGCCGCCGCCGTCCTGCGCCTGCGCTTCGAGCCAGCCGCTGAGCGCGCCCAGCAGCGTGCGGGCGTTTTGATAGCGCAGCCGCTCCTGGCCCGAGGTGCAGCGGTTCGCGATCGCGCGCAGCGCCTCGGGGATGGGCAAGGGCGTGCTCCACGGCAGCCGAATCAGCTCGCGGCCCTGTGGCGCCAAGCGCAGCATCGCAAGTGCGGTGTCGGGTTGATCGAGCGGCGCCTGGCCGGTGAGCAGGTGATGCAGCAACAGGCCGCAGGCCAGCAGATCGCGCGCAGCCAATGCGCGCTGGGCCTGCAGCTCGCCGGTGTCCACCGCCATCGTGCGTTCGTTCAAGCGCGTGCCGGCGACGGCACGCTGCATACGCGCAGCATCACCGGCACCGGCGAGCGCCATCAGGCGCACGCTGCCGCGCTCGTCGATCAGCACGTTGTGCAGCTGCAGGTCGAGGTGCGACACGCCGGCCTCGTGCGCGAACGCCAGCCCTTGCAGCAGAGCGCGCAGCCAGCCGACGACGTCCGCGGGCGGCGGGTTCGGGTGTTTGGCGACCCACTCCTTCAGCGTGACGCCCAGCGCGCGCTCCACTGCGATGAAGGGCCAGTGATCCTGCACGCCGATCTCGGCCGCGTGCGCGATGTTCGGGTGGTCGAGCCGCGCGGCGAAGCGGGTATCGCGCAGCCAGTGCTCAAGTGCCGCGGCGTCGGGCGGCTGCACGCGCGGCATGGTCAGCATGACCTCGTGCCCGCCGGTCGGGTCGAACGCCAGCCAGACCATCGTGCCGGCACTCTTGCCCAGCAGTTGGCGCAGCTCGAAGCGGCCGAACGCCCGCGTGGGGTTCGTGTTGGCAGTGGGCAAGGCGTGAGCGACCATCGCGGCGAAGGTGAAGTTACACAATTGGACCCCGCCGGGTACCGGCGCGGTGCGTTGATCAGGCGGCGCAATGCCGGTCAATTGGCCGGATTGCGAGGGGTGCCGCAACGGTCAGATCGGGTCGATCTCGATGATGGCCCCGCTGCCGGTGATGAAGGCACAGCGCACCGCAGCACCGGCTTGCAACTGCTGAACTGCGTCACGGTAGCGCCGCAATTGTTCACGGTAGTCATCGAGCTCCTGCGGCGCATGGTTCAGCTTGTAGTCCAGCACCCACCAGGCGTCGTCGAGCTGCACCAGGCGATCGATGCGCAGCACCTCGCCGCCCACGCTCACCGGCACCTCGTTGCCGGCCCAGCGCAGCGCCGCACCGCCAAAGAAGCGGGCGCACTCCGTGCTGGCCAGGATGCGGCGCGCGAGCCGCTCGGTGGCGTCCGGTGCGCTGTCGAACTCGGCCGCGGCAGACTGCGCAAGCTCGCTCAATGCCGCGCCGCTCACGATCGGCTGCGCGCCGGTCGCCCATTCGAGCGTGCGGTGCACGGCCTGGCCCAGGCGCGTGGCCTCGGTGTCGGGGCTGCGGGCCGCCGGCGCGGCCGGGGTCTCGCGCATCGGCAGGGCCGCGATCGTCCTGAGCGTGAACGGCGCCGCAGCGGCATCGGCGACATCCGCGGCGTCATGCTCATCACTCGACGGCCACGGCGAGGCGAGCGCCTCGACCCGCGCCCACCACGCGGCGCCCGGCGCGCTGCGCGAGGGCTCGGTCGCACTGAACACCAGCCGCTGCTTGGCACGCGACATCGCCACGTACAAGCCATTGAGTTCTTCGCGCCGCCGCGCCTGCACCTCGGTCGCCAACAGCGCGGCGAGCGACGGCGGGCACGCGCCTTCGGCGTAGACGAACGCGCAGCGCCGCGGCGCTGCGGCCTCAACCGGCCAGTCGATCAGCAAGGTCGCGGTGTCCGGGTTCTTGGGCTGCGGGTCGGCGTCCATCACGAACACGGCGGCCGCCTCCAGCCCCTTGGCACCGTGCACCGTCAACAGCTGCACGGCGTCGGCCTGCTTCGGCATCGCGACCTTGATCGCGCGCCGCTTCAGCGCGCGCACGAAGTTGTACGGCGTCGCATAGCGCGCACCGTCCAGCGTCAAGGCCTGCGCGAGCACCGCATCGATCGCCGCGAGCGCGGCGGGGCGCTGCACCGGCGGCACGGTCGCCGCGACCCGCTCGCGCAGTTCACCCTCGTGGACGATGCGGTCGAGCAGGTCGTGCGGCGGCAGCTGCATCGCACTAGTGCGCCAGCGCGGCAGCCACTCGCGGGCACGCTGCAGGGCCGGGCTGAGCGGCGTGTCGGCATCGACCAGCGCGGCCCACCAGTCGCCATCGACGGCGCGCTGCACGAGCGCGATCAGGTCGGTGTCGCTGGCGCCGAACAGCGGGCTGCGCAAGGCCTGCGCGAGCGACAAGCGATGCGTCGTCGAGACCAGTACATCGAGCAAGGCAACGAGGTCGCGCACTTCGGGCGCGTCCATCAACAGCGTGTCCTCGACGGCCGCGTAGGGCACCTGCAAGCGCCGCAAGGCCTGCGCGACCAGGCGCAGCGATTCGCGCTTGCGGCTGAGCACGAAGATCTCGGCCGGCCGCAAGGTCTGCGCCGCGACGAGCCCGTGCACGGCCTGCGCGACGAGCGCCGCCTCGCGCTCGCGCAGCACTTCTTCGGGTTCGTGGCGCGGGGTGGTCAGGCTGTCGCGCCAGGCGACCGGCCCTGCAGCAGCGCGTGCCGCACGCAGCGGCCGCGGCACGCGCGGCAACGTGAACACGCCGGCGCCGCGGGTGCTTCGCGCGAGCTCGGTCGTGTGCGCGCGAAAGCCGCTGAACTCGCCCTCGCGCTGCGCCTGCGCGAACACCTCGTTCAAGGTATCGAGCACCTCGGGCGTGTTGCGCCGCGTGTGATCGCAGGCGAGCATGTCGCCGCCGAGCGCGTCGACGACGAAGGCCCGCGCCGCCTCGAACACGCGCGGCTCGGCGCGCCGGAAGCGGTAGATGCTCTGCTTCGGGTCGCCGACGATGAACACGCCGGGCGCGCGCTGCCCGCTGGCGCCGCCGCCGGCGCCCGCGTAGCCCGACAGCCACGCATGCAGCGCGTGCCACTGCAGCGGGCTGGTGTCCTGGAACTCGTCGATCAGCACGTGGCGGATGCGCGCATCGAGCCGCTCCTGGACCCAGGCCGCGAGCGTCGCGTCGCGCAGCAGCGCGAGGCCGCAGCGCTCGAGGTCGGCCATCTCGGCCAGGCCACGGCTGCGCTTGTAGGCCGCGAGTTCGGCGAGCAGCACGCGCGACAGCCGCACCATGCGCCGGTGTTCGAGGTGCGCGTCGAGCTGGTGGATCTGCGCCGCGATGTCTTCGAGCGCGCCGTGTACCGTGGCCAGCAGCTCGAGCTGCCCGAGCTTGCGCGGCTCGCCCTTTTGCGTGAACAGCGCCGCCCAGCAGGCGTCGAACATCGCCGGTGGGTCGAACTGCGCCAGCGCGGCGGCAATGCTCTCGGCCGCGTGGCGTGCGCGTGCGCCGCCGAGTCCGAGCGCCGCGGCGAGATCGCCGAGCAGCGCGCGCCACGGCGGCGTGCCCAGCGCGAGCGCCGGGTGCGCGAGTGTGTCGGCCGGCGCCTCGACACTGTCGTCGAGCACGCCGGCAGCGTCGGCGAGCTCGAACTCGACGCGCTTGCTCCAGACCGCATCGAACCACGCCAGCGCTTGGCTGCGGCCGCGCTGCGCGATCAGCGTGGCGTGATCGCCGCGCAGCGCCGGGTCGCGCAGCAGCGCGGCATGGAAGCGGCGAAACACCTCGGGCCGGTGGTCGTCCAGGTCCTCGATCAGCTCCATGTCCTGCTGCAGGCCGAGCTCGTTCAGCAGCTCGAGAGGCGCGGCGCGCAACAGCTGCGCGAACCAGGCGTGGAAGGTGCTGATCTGCACCGCACGGCCCTCGCGCAGCACCCGCTCGTGCAGGGCCGCGAGCCTGGGTGCAAGCAGCGGTGCCTGTGCAGCGGGCACGCCGCGCTGGATCAGCGCCTCGATGCGCGCGGCATCCGGCGTGTGCTTTGATCCGAACTCGCGCAGCCACTCGTTCAGCCGATCGCGCATCTCGCCCGCGGCCTTGCGCGTGAACGTGATCGCGAGGATCTCGTGCGGCGCGGCGCCGTCGAGCAGCGCGCGCAGGATGCGCGACACCAGCATCCAGGTCTTGCCGGCCCCCGCGCAGGCCTCGACGACGACGCTGCGCTGCGGATCGCAGGCGAGCGCGTAGAACGCGTCACGCTCGATCGATTGGCCGTTGCTTTCGTAGGCGGGCCGGGTCATGGCAGTGCGACGCTCGGCCCGGCGGCCTCGGTCCAGTGATCGCGCCGGCACACGCCGCGCGCGTCGCAATGCTCGCAGGTCACGCCCTCGCCGAGCGCCGGCAAGCCGGCGCCGGCGCGCAGCCGCTTCAGGTCGTGCGCGAGGCCGTCGACCAAGGCCGCGGCGCTGGCCTCGACATCCGGGTGCACGACTTCATCGAGGCTGCGCGTGCCGTCGACGGCAAGGTAGCTCGCCGCGAGCGGCAAGCCCGTCTCGGCGCGCATCAAGGCCGCGTAGAACGCGAGCTGGGTGTCTTCGAGCGGCTCCTTGACCTTGTCCTTCAGCCCGGCGACGCCGCCGGTCTTGTAGTCGATCAGTTGGATCGCCGCCTTGCCTGCGATGCGCACGTCGTCGATGCGATCGATCACGCCGCGCATCTCGATGCCCTCGAACTCGGCGGGCGCGATGCGCAGATCCACCTCGCCGCGCTGCCAGCGCGCCGCCTTGCCGTCGCGCGCGTGCAGCCACGCGATGTAGCGCGGCGCGAAGCTGGCGAACGAGGCGGCGAAGGGCAGGAAGTCGGCGTCCGCTATGCCTTGCTCGATGCGGCGCACCTCGGCGAGCCGCATCAGGCGTGCGACTTCCGACTCGGCATCGGCCGGCGCCTCGCGGGCGATGTGAAAGTCGTACAGCACCGCGTGAAGCCAGGTGCCGTAGTCGCGCTTCTCGATCTCGCGCTCGAGCTCGTCGTCTTCGCGCAGCCGCAGCATGTGCAGCGCAAAGAACCGGTACGGGCAAGCGCGCAGCGCTTCGCAGGCGCTCGCCGACAGCCGCGCCGGCAACAGGCCGGCCGCGCTCGGCGCGCTCATGCGGATCGGCGTCGGCAGCATCGGTTTGTCGATGCGCGGGTCGTGCCACGCGGCGATTTGTTCGCCGCGCGCCGCGAGCGCCAGCGCGAGGCGCTCGACCAGCGGGCTGTCGGCGAGCGGGTCGCTGCCGTCGACGCGCCGCCGCATCAGCGTGAGGCGCGGCGCATCCGCCAGCAATTGCGCGAACGCGAGCAGCTCGGCGTTGCGGCGCTGGGCGAGCGTCGGCACGCCGAGTTCGCCGGCGAGCGTGTCGCCGAGCAAGGCATCCGGCGCCGGTGCGGCACCGAGCCGGCGATCGTCGGCACCGGGCAGCACGACCGCGGCGAACGGCCGCAGCATCGCGCGCGCCAGCGGCGTGATGATGACTTGCGCGCTGGCGTCCGCTGGCGCCGGCGGCATGAAGCTGGCCTGCTCGAGTGCGCCGTCGACCCAGTCGCGGAATCCGTCGAAGCTCATCACGACCTGGCTGGCCCCCAGCGACCAGGCGCCGGCGGCCGACGCAGCTTGCGTCAGGCGCAGCGCGGCGAGCAATTGCCGGCCCGCATCATCGGTTTGAAGCAGGCTCATCGCACCGCAGCGATCCAGCGCCTGCGCGAGAGCAGCCAGCCACGCGCCGAGTGCCTGACGCCGCGTCGTGGCAAGCGCTGCGAGCGCTTCCGACGCCGCCGACCACAGACGCGCGGCGGCAGGGCCGAGACGGGCGTTCGCCAATCCGGCGACGCGCGCGATGCGGTCGCGGCGGCAGGTGGATTCGAGGTCCGCCAGCGCGGCGGCGTGGGTGCGCGCCCAGGTGCTGCCGTTCTTGAGCCAGTCGAGCAAGGCATCGGTGCCCGCCTCGTCGCGCGCCGCCATGAGCAAGCTCATGACCTGCGCGGCGGCGCGCGTGGTCGAGAGCTTCCAGCCGGTCTCGTCGAGCAGCGCGACGCGCTGGCGCTCGAGCAGCGCGCGCACGCGGCGCACCAGCACGCGGTCCTGCGCGATCAGCGCGACGGGCAGTTCGCCGCGCTGCAGGTGATCGAGCACCTGGGCCGCGGCGCACTGCGCCTCGTGTTCGAAGTCGTCGCACAGCGCGAAGACAGGCGCGCTGTGCGGCGGTGTCCTGGCGAACGGGTCGTCGGCGGCTGCATCGGTGTCGATCACGAGCGCATGCGACCTCGACTCGCTCAACAACGCGTCGGTCAGCGCATCGGACCCACCGGCCTGCACGACGATCCACGCGGACGGCGCGGCCATTGAGAACAGCCGGTCCGTCGCTGGCGCGGGCGCGAGGCAGGCCCATTCGAGCGCGACCCGCGCCAGCAGGCGTTCGGTCGCGCCCGGCCCGGCCATCGGCGCGAGTGCCTCGCGTGCGGCGGCCCAGTGCACGGCGCGTGCGGCCGGCGCCTGCGCGAAGGCCGCATTGGCCAGCGCGTGGGCCGTCGTCGTCAGCGCAGCCGCGGCGTGCTCGAAGCCGCGTGCATCGCGCCGCGCCCAGGCCGCGCCCCAGGCTTGACCGCGCAGCAGTGCCGCCGCGTTCAGCGCGTCGACCGCCGCATCGAAGGTGATCTGCCCCGCCGGCACCGCTGCGGACGGGCCCAGGCTGGCGGCCAGCGTCTTCGTCGTCTCGATGCGCGGCTGCCAACCGCCGGCGCGTGCGAAGGCGCGGCGAGCCAGCGGCAACAGCTGCGCGAACGGCAGCAACACGACCGCGTCGCGCCATCCGACGCCCTCGGCGCGCGCCCAGGCACCGGCAGCGGCGGCGATCTCATCCCAGCGATCCCTGCCGGACGCGATATTTTCAAGGGTCAGCCGCTCTATTGTTGCCATAGGAAGGAAGACGGCCGAAAGCGGCCTCACGGGCCACGAGAATCGGGGCGATGTGTCAGAATCATTGTGCCTTGCCACCCGTTTCAAGCGGTGGCGCCTTAAGGACAAACCATGAGCAGCGAACTGATCAAACACACCTCCGACGCGTCGTTCGACACCGATGTGCTGAAGTCGAGCAAGCCGGTCCTCGTCGACTACTGGGCCGAGTGGTGCGGCCCGTGCAAGATGATCGCGCCGATCCTCGACGAGGTCTCGAAGGACTACGGCGATCGTCTCCAGATCGCCAAGATGAATGTCGACGAGAACCGCGATGTGCCGGCGAAGTTCGGCATCCGCGGCATCCCGACGCTGATGCTGTTCAAGGACGGCCAGCTCGCCGCGACCAAGGTCGGCGCCTTGTCGAAAGCCCAGTTGACCGCATTCCTCGACGGTCATCTATAATTCCGCTAAACGCGGCGGGAGCCGGCGCTTTACCCAAGCCGCCGGTTTTCTGTTGTTGAGAGCCTGCCGCCAAGAATTCGCCCCCACGCCCTGAGGCTCGCTGAAACGGTTTCAGCGGCCACACCGCCCGACCCGGCGGTGCGTGGTTCCGGCACCTACTCCCGTTGTCCGTCTCTCGTTTCTCGCGAGCTTGCGTGCCATGTCCGGCACGACGGCTGTCGCTCTCACTCCCAGGGTCATTCGCCCATGCATCTGTCAGAACTCAAGCTGATCCACGTCTCGGAGCTCATCACGATGGGCGAGGCACTGGAGATCGAAAACGTCGCCCGCATGCGCAAGCAGGAGCTGATGTTCGCGATCATGAAGAAGCGCGCCAAGGCCGGCGAGCAGGTGTTCGGCGACGGCGTGCTCGAGGTGCTGCCCGACGGCTTCGGCTTCCTGCGCTCGCCCGATGCAAGCTACATGGCAAGCACCGACGACATCTACCTGAGCCCGAGCCAGATCCGCCGCTTCAACCTGCACACCGGTGATGCGATCGAAGGCGAGGTGCGGGTGCCCAAGGATGGCGAACGCTACTTCGCGCTCGTGAAGGTGGACCGCGTCAACGGCGTCGCCCCCGAAGAGAGCAAGCACAAGGTCATGTTCGAGAACCTGACCCCGCTGTTCCCGAAAGAGCAGTTCAAACTCGAGCGCGACATCAAGTCGGACGAGAACGTCACCAGCCGCATCATCGACCTGATCGCACCGATCGGCAAAGGCCAGCGCGCCCTGCTCGTCGCCCAGCCCAAGACCGGCAAGACCGTGATGATGCAGCAGCTGGCGCACGCGCTGGTCGCGAATCACCCCGAGGTCTACCTGATCGTGCTGCTCGTCGACGAGCGCCCCGAAGAAGTGACCGAGATGGTCCGCACGGTGCGCGGCGAGGTCATCAGCTCGACCTTCGACGAGCCCGCGGCGCGCCACGTGCAGGTCGCCGAAATGGTAATCGAGCGCGCCAAGCGCCTGGTCGAGATGAAGAAGGACGTGGTGATCCTGCTCGACTCGATCACCCGCCTCGCACGCGCCTACAACAACGTGCTGCCCTCGTCCGGCAAGGTGCTCACCGGCGGCATGGACTCGAACGCGCTGCAGCGCCCGAAGCGCTTCTTCGGTGCCGCGCGCAACGTCGAAGAAGGCGGCTCGCTGACCATCATCGGCACCGCGCTGGTCGACACCGGCAGCCGCATGGACGAGGTGATCTACGAAGAGTTCAAGGGCACCGGCAACTGCGAAATCCACCTCGATCGCCGCATGGCCGAGAAGCGCGTCTACCCGTCGATCCTGATCAACAAGAGCGGCACGCGCCGCGAAGAGCTGCTGCTGCAGCCTGAGATCCTGCAAAAGACCTGGATCCTGCGGAAGCTGCTGTACCCGATGGACGAGATCGAGGCGATGGAGTTCATTCTCGACAAGATGAAGTCGACCAAGAACAACCACGACTTCTTCGACATGATGCGGCGTGGCGGGTAGCCTGCAAGCCCAGGCTATAATCGCGGGTTTTCCGCTTTTGGAAAGTGCGCCAAATGGTTTGGCGTGGCTACCTAACAATGGCGACTTTGTCGCCGAAGCAACTCAAGCCGAGGTTCCCATGAAAGAAGGCATTCACCCCACGTACCGCGAAGTCTGCTTCGTGGACCTGTCCAATGGTTTCAAGTTCGTGACGCGTTCGTGCGCCACCGCCAAGGAAACCATCAAGATGGAAGACGGCCGCGAACTGCCGCTGTTCAAGCTCGAAACCACGAGCGAATCGCACCCGTTCTACACCGGCACGCAAAAGAGCGTCGACTCGCTCGGCGGCCGCGTCGAGAAGTTCCGCAACAAGTTTGCGCACCTCAGCACCAAGAAGTGATTCTTGTCGCTTGATCGTGCGGTATCGAAAAGGCAGCTTCGGCTGCCTTTTTTGTGGGCGCGGCGGTGGCATGATCCGCGCCTGATCCGGCGCAGCACACCCAATTGAACCTCCCCAACCCCGCCCTCGTCACCCAACGCGCCGCGCAGCGGCTGCCACGCATCGCGCTGATTCTGTTCTGCGCCGCCTACGTGCTGCCGGGCGTGTTCGGGCGCGACCCGTGGAAGAACGCCGACGTCGCGGCATTCGGCTACATGGTGAACATCGCGCAGGGCCACACGTCGTGGTTCGCGCCAACCGTGGGCGGCCTGCCGGCCGATGCCGCGCTGCTGCCCTACTGGCTGGGTGCGGTCTTCATCAAGCTGCTCGGACCGTGGTTCGGTCCGGCGCTTGCAGCACGCGTCCCGTTCGCGCTGCTGTTGGTGCTGGTGCTGGTGCTGACCTGGTACGCCACCTACCACCTTGCGCGCACCGAGGCCGCACAGCCGCTGCCTTTCGCATTCGGCGGCGAGGCCGATCCGATCGACTACGCGCGAGCGATCGCCGATGGCGCCTTGCTCGCGCTGATCGCCACGCTGGGCCTGCTGCAACTCGGCCACGAGACGACGCCCGAGCTCGCGCAGCTCGCCAGCGTCGCCCTCTTCGTCTACGCGCTCGCCGCCAGTCCGTTCCGCGGCACCGAGTCGAAGCTTGCGGTGCTCGCCGCGCTGCCCGCACTGGCGGCCAGCGGTGCGCCCAGCATCGGGCTCGCGCTCGGGGTGGTCGGTGGCGTGATCTGCCATGCGTCGTCGTATGAGCCGGCGCGACGCTTCATGCCCTGGATCGCCGCGAGCACCGTGCTGGCCGTGCTGCTCGCCACCGTGCTCGGCGCCTGGGGGCTGCGCGTGAATGCATCCAGCCTGTCGCTGGGCGGCGCGTGGGAGCTGCTGCGGCTGCTCGCCTGGTTCACGTGGCCGGCCTGGCCGCTCGCGCTGTGGACGATCTGGCGCTGGCGCGATCACCTGTCGCATCGCCA
>Ga0307509_10009283_pt1 | contig 12344 bp, 4 predicted proteins | sample 10_EM_MG_FD_202245 | JGI IMG/M metagenome (GOLD analysis project Ga0307509, IMG submission 202245) | Populus trichocarpa ectomycorrhiza microbial communities from riparian zone in the Pacific Northwest, United States - 10_EM | ecosystem: Host-associated > Plants > Roots > Unclassified | place...
CATATACTATATGATCATCGAATTTGCATGTAAGACAGACAGAGAGGGCACCCTTCCTCATAGGTGAAGTGAGAAGTGCTTTCAATTTGATAGCCATAGCACTTCCCCCATCCGCCATTGATAACTATACATCATGTCCTATCATGTCCTATAGATCATGTACAATTAATAATCTCTCGTCATTGTAGTAAAACCTAGATGGATCCCCGTGTTGATCTAGGATTTGAGTGACCACCGGTTTAAGTTAAAAAAATAAAAAAAAATAAAAAAACTTGATTGATCCAATTAAAAATTCAGGTTAACTTATTGGTTATGTCAAAGCTTTACCCTCTACTTTGATTCTTTTTTTAAAAAAAAAAGATTTTTTTATTCAAAACAACATTGTTTTGATTTTGAAAAGAAAAATTTGAGTCAACCATCCTAACTATGACCGGGACAGTCGGGATTTACAACTATATCTCCAACAAATTAATCCCTTATTTTGATTATAAAAAGGGGCCTATAGAAAAATTAAAAAAAAAAAAAACAAAAGAATGAATTAGGGTCTCATTATACACAAAGACTCAAGTTACAATGCATTGGAATAGTAAAACTATTATTTTTCCGTTGTCAACAAAACTAAGTAATCTTGGTCTTGGAGGTATATATAATGATCTTTTCATAAAAGTTCATTTGTCATTATCAATTGGGGATTAAACAGTTTTCTCATTATTTTAGTATAATAAAATGACTTAATTATCCTTAAAAGTAAAAAATATAAAACTTACATTCAGAGACATTTTCATACTTTCCTTTTTAGTGTAGTAAAATGACTTCAATACCTTTAGAAGAAAAAAATTATTAATCTTGCTTTCAGGGCTTTTTGATCATTTCATCTATGTTTTTGGGTTAGAATCAAGTTAGCTTAAGGGTATTTTAGTATTTTTATAAATATATAACAGTATTAATAAAAAAACTAGCTAGCGCAAGCGTTCGCATGAAGCGCCTCCATGTTTTTCAAACGGTGTATAAGACGTCGTCCAACGATGGAACGTTGTCTCCTGTGACAACGATGGAACGCTTTCTTTCGTGACAATGGTGGAATGCCATCTTCTATGATGGCGTTGTAAGCATCGCGACGCCTCCTTTCATATAGGGCAACGCGTGTGGCGGTTGAGATGATGATTTGTCAATGACAATCTCTTCTTTCTTCTTCTTTTTTTTTCTCCCTCCCCTTGAAATTCACGTCGGCCCTTCAAGATTTTAGAGTTTTCCTCTTATTCATTGATATTTCAACTTTGGTCCTCATTTGTTTTATTTCTAATTTGTGTTCTTGGCCTTTTTTTATCATATTTTAATTGTTTTCGATTTCATCCTTAAGTCCATAATTGTGATTTGTTAATTTTTTCAAATTTAATCCTCATTCTTTTAATTTTTTTTGGATTGTTTTGTGAATTTGATTTTTCTTTTCAATTTCACCCTTTTGTTCAAAATTTTAAAGTTGTCATCTCATTTATTTTATTTTATATTTAGTCCTTATTCTCTTAATTATTATTTTTTTGAATTTTTTTTATTTTCAATTTCATTCTTCAATACAAAATTATAAGTTATCATCTTATTTATTTTTATTTCACATTTGATTTTTATTCTCTTAATTGCTAATTTTTGTTTTGAGTCCTTTTGTATAATAGATTTTTTTTCAATTTCTTCTTTTGACTTTTGATTTATTGAGAATTGGGCTTCTTGGTTTTTTTAGATTCGGTGCTTTCGGCTTATTGACTTGGGTCATGAATTTGATAAGTTAACACGGGTTGATATTTTGTTTCTTCATTTTTTTTTCAATTTTATCTTTCAACATTGTTTATTTTGAAAAATGAGCTTTATGGTTTTCTTTAGTTTCCTTTAAATCAGGTTATCTGAATCTTGTAACCTGGGCGACAGGTTTGGTCGATTAACCAGATCATTTTTGGGGTTGTGTTTTTTTATTATTTTTTTGGTTTGGTCATTCAAAATTGGGTTTTTTTTAAAAAAATAATTAAGCTTTGTTATTTTCCTTCTATTAGGCTATCTCGTTCACATAATCCAGCTCGCGAGGTTTAGCAGCCTTACCTAGAGTTTGCAAGTGTTTTATTTTTTTGGGCTTTTTTTTGTTGATTTTTTTATTCAATTTCAGCCTTTTACATTTGGATTTTTAGGGATTGGCCATCGCTTTTTTTTTTCAATTTGCTTTTTATAACATTAGCCCGGCCTCATAACCTAAGTTACGAGTTCGACGTGCTAACTCGAGGCCCTTTGTTTTATTAATTTTTATTTTATTTTTAATTTTATTCTTTATGATTTATTTTTTTGACAAGCACTTTTTTTCTTTCTATTATTGTTATCACCTTTTCTTTTAAGATTTAGTTTATTTAATGTCGTTACCTTTTCTATTATATAATTGAATGTAAATGGATTTTTCCCCCGTAGCACTCGAACATCATTTTCTACATTATAGAAAAGTCAGCTCGGCCCGCGATAAAACGCAAGTAACCTACTCGTGTTAGAAAGGGTATGTTCTTGTCCCGGTAGCATGACTCTTTTATTCCGGTAACTACCAAATCTAACCATACGACAACCTAAGCTGTAAAAAGTCCTATGTAACATCTACTCCGTGGATCGTCTGTCTGCAATACCTTTCAAGCAGAGATAGCAGTAAGCATCTATGATTTCGGCTAATAATACAACCACAGTCATATACTCGACTCAATAATAATAATAATAATAATAAACTATAATGGTGTAACTTATTGGTCAGCTCTAAATTTACTCTCTAGAGATCACTAGTTCGAGTCTAACAAATTTTAGAATTACTGAAGATTTACATGGTCATTAATTTCAGGGCCTATATGATTAGACGAAGTACGCACAAACTGACCCATAAACTGACTCGAATACTTACATTAATAAAAAATAATAATAATAATAATCGAATAAAACGAATATTCATTAAATCCCGATCCCATTGTCATCCTATATTTTCTAGTCCAGCATTTGTAAAGAATACGATATTTCCAAGTTTAAAGGCTAGAGAGATCATTATGGGATTTAAATTTAATTTCTGTGTTTTGAGAAACATAATTATGAGTTTTTGGTCAAAATTAATCATTGACTTTTCCATGATGGGTCAAAATTAATCATCACTTACTTTATCTTGTTTTATTTTCAAGGAAAGATAAACATGAAGGAAAAGGAGAAAAAAGAAAAAGAAAAAGAAAAAGGTATAACCTAACTTTGAAAATAAAACCAATTTTTAATACATCCCATTGCCATTTTGTCAAAAGCTCAAAAGACAATAAAATTTCTCATATTGAATGATTTTGTTCCTTCTGAAAACCCACTTGTTTTACACATGCACATATTTATCTTGTGGTATAAAATAAGTCACATTAGCCCCTTTTTTCCTGAGAATGGAAGCCATATTATTTAACATTGTGAAAATAAACATATGGTTTAGTTAATTAACGAATCAATAAACAAGTTAACTAATATAATTGTCACATCATGTTGTGCTTTCGGTTATTCTATTTTGATTAAAGATAATTTTCCTTCTTTTGTCTGTTCACATCGTGTTGGATGGGATAAACGAGTTGAAGGTATTTTAGTCTGATGATACCAGTTATATATTTAGCTAGTTCATTTAAGTTAATCAAAAAAAAAATTTTAATTGATTTTTTTTTTAAAAAATTATCATTTAATATTAATTTAATTTAGAATTGAAATTTATAATTTGATTCGATTTATTTTTTATAGGGCTATCTCGGTCTCATGATCCGGGTAATATATTTAACATACTAATTTGATTGAATTTACTTTTTATATGGTTATCTCAGTCAAATGATCCGGGAAATAGATTTGACATACTAACTCAGGTTAAACCGATCAATCCACTAAGCTGTTATCTTAATTTTTAAAACAATGTATCATTTTAATTTTTTTAAGTAAAATTAAATATTTTTATTGATGATATAGATTGTTTTTTGATTTATAAATTAACTGCATTATAATGAATTAACTCCTATATGACTTAAATTCTTTCTCTTTTTTTATTTTTTAAAAACCTTGTTAGCAATGCCTAGCTATCATTTTTATATTAAAAAAAAATTCAATCTAAAATATAGGAATGCTAAAATATATATCAGTGAGACACATGTTAATAATATAACATTAACTAATATATATATAGGAATGCTCAGGGTACACCCTAAAATGATTTTAAATATATAGGAATGCTCAGGGTACACCCTAAAATGATTTAAATATGGTTTCTAGATTTCAAATTAAATAAAATCAATTTAAAAGGATAGAAGTTTGAATCTGTTTCAGCTCAAATTTTGGAATTTTTAAAAGGTGATTAAAAATAAATGCTTTGGCATTGGGAATTGGAGATTATTATATCTTGTTCTTTTTCTTAATAATCGAACTTATTTCTTAAAATACGCGACAATTATTATAGTTGGTGTCCACATAGCATCATCTTTCGAGTGCTTGTCGCCTTACCTGCCTCCACGGCTGCTTCTGCTCCCTGTGAATTAGGTGGCTGTTGTCGCCTTACCTGCCTCTACAATCCCCTTGTTTCCTGCCTATCCAAGCCCATACAGACATTGAATGAGGAGCTCCAGCTTGTCACAAAGAAGATACAATTTAAAATTAAACTACTAATTGTAGGGCTTTACCCCAAAGGGAGCCCTTCCAGAAATTCTCGAAGGCACTGGGCCAGGCCCAGGCCTAAGAGGGGGTTTGGAAATAGTTTTCAACCAGCAATTGACGCGCCTCGGTTAGAACCTCACTAGCTGCGTCATTGCCCCAAGCGCAAAGATGGGTGTTTATAGGAACACGGTTTCACTTTTATAGTGCACCATTTGTTTCTCTACTGTTTGTCTTGTCGATGTGGGATATGACCACTGAGAGTTCAGGCTTGTAATCCAGCTTCCGTGATCATTTGGCGAAATAAGACTTGAGCTGGTCTTTTGATGGAAAGATTACACCGAGCTTCAGCATTGGGCAACTAAATTGCTTCCTTTTGCAGGAAGATTGCAGTTGATTTCGGGGATACACTGTGTTCAAAAACATAAAAAAAATTAATTTTAAACAAAAAATTTCAAAATTTACCTATAGCCGTTTAGAACGGAATACCAAATGGTGCAATTCATCTTCTAGCTAGTGTTCAAAATTACGGGTGCTCTATTCTTCTTCTATCAGCAGTTCAAAATCACACAATGGTTTCACTAATTTGTGAAAGAAGAAATATTTGTGCAGTTCATTTCTGACGAACTTTTTTTGAACTTCCTTACACTCCTATCCACAATTATAGCCTCCATAAACGAAGAGGACTTAACACTTCAGCTGCTCATATGGATAGACAAAGACTACAGCGTCATTCAAGTCGGGATTGAAAAATCTGCAAGCGGCAATGTTTGAGAACAAGATTCAGCGGGAAGGTTTTAAACCAATTTCTTGAAGAAGGGTTAAGCAAGATCCTCTTCTCATGCAAGGCACTACCCTGATGCACACAAACCACCATCTCAGTGATTGCAGCAAATAAAAATTACCAGTAGAAGCAACCGTCTCCTTCTTTCACTTTGTTAATTATCAAAACAAAACCAAAACACAGTAAATTAATACTCACTTTAAAACCAATCACAACATGAGCAAATAAAATAGCTTATCTAACTAATGGAGTGATATTGACACCACGGATGTCGATTTTGAAAGCAGGAAACGAACAATGACTTTGAATTTAAACGTATATGCCCTGTAGCTGATCAGTGGCATTGTCTTATCCTGAGTAGTTTAGCCTGTGCATTGGACTGAGGCTTGAAGGCATGGGGTTAAAATCTTGAAATAGCAAACAAAGAATATGTGTATGAAGGGATTTGCTATGCAAGGTAGTATGAAGGGATTTGCTCCCGATTTTCTGAAATGGAATGTTATTTAAGCATGCTAAAACCATTTAAACGTACTTTTAAGATTCCAAATCTTGAAATATGCATGGAATAACATGGAAGCATTATTTGATGGAGCAAAGCTGATATATTGGGGGGGGGGGGGGATCCATTGACAAACTTGCATCCCCTTGTTTACTACAAGTTTGGAGGCCATCTAAGGCAGTCTCCTTCATGTGGTCTGTGTGGTGAGATGTTACGGCACCTTTTTTCTAGTTTTTTCTGTTATTTAGGATGTGTGGATGAGGTTGTTTGTTTTTAGTGTTGAACAGTGGATCTTCCTTATGAGCTTGGAGTATTGGTTATTGATGGAGTTCGGGATCGCAAAACATTGAAGATTCTTCTTAACTCCACTATCTACTTTGTCATTCAGAGTCTTTGTAATTAAAAAGAAAAAAAAGAGAACAAGACAACTTTTAAGAACCAAAATCTTCAGGCACCTATGATGCAATAAAGGTTTTGGTTTTCTCAGGTGAGTTTATTTTGCAGCAATTTGCCAGCGCTTGTTTTTTAAGATGTTATGCCTTTTCAGGAGGATGCTTATTCTTCTCTTCTGTATATTTGTTTCCATCTTCATAAAATATATTCCGAAGTCCATTCAGTGTGTTTTTTATGTTGTACTTGCTGACATTTAAGTTCAGTGTATAATGTCAAATTGTCAATCCTCTTAAATTGACGGTATTGCCTCTGAATATTTTCTGTGTTGCTTTCGGCGATGCAGTACTTGGAACTCCTCCCTTGCCCCCCTCCCCTCTTGAATAACGAGTTTTAGCTGTCAAGTTGCGCGGATCCCTACTGATGGTTCGGGAAAATAATTTTTTTTAAAAAAAGTTCCTTCTAATACTTTTCCTCTATCTTCGTTACAGTGGTGAATGTTATGTTGGTGAAATGTGGGCTTACGAAATTCATGGTACTTTAGTATATCAGGTGGTTGTTTAACATTTGCTATATTTTTTTTTATCTGTAGTGCCATTCATAGGGACTGGAATTCAATGTGGATGACATGATCGTGAAAATGGCAAGCCAAGACCAAACAAAAATACTGCACATCAAACAGCAGCTGGCCACCATAATAGACCATACTCCAAATCACGCAGTATACCCTTTTGTATGCTCTCTTTTCCTTCATGTCTGCTTCTCTAGAAATTTCATTTTTTGTGCGAACGAGTCTTTAGTCTAGCAGCACTCTTCCTTAAAAAGCAAGGGCAGGTGTGTAGCAGTGTAGGTCTCTGGTTTGAGTCTTACCTTGTTCTACTTGGATTTTAGAAAAACAAAGGAACAATGAAATTGTCACTGTTTAGTTTCCTATTTGATTTGATTTCATTCATTCATACGATACAGGAGGCAATTATGGATTTAAATGAAGAAGGGGGATCGACCAAGGGAGAAAGTATGATGTTCTTCAGGTTCATGTGGCTAAATTAATTGAGCAATTAGAGAAACTCGTGGAGAAAGAAGAGCTAGTTTTTACTTCTGAGAATCGTTAAATGCTTCCAGCTGAGGATACAGGTTCCCCTGCTGATTTAAAGCAGGGAAATCAGCAGTCCGTGCAGGGTGAACAAAATCTTGTGTGCTAACATTAGCAGGGTATTGGATTTGGGCTGCTAATGCATGCCTAAATAGCCAGTAGTTTAAATGCTAAACCATATTAAATATATGAATTGCCAAAAAGATAAACATATTAATTACCGAAAGATTGTGTATTATATGATCAATATAATAAAACATTATCAAATTTTCAGCAAACATTATTACATTGTTCTTAGAAAATGCTACACGAGACATTGGCTAGTTGTACAGTAAGAGTGCAAAGCGAAATTCATGTCAGAACTACAAAGGATGGGAGACAAGAGCATGTTTATCGAGATTAAAGGATGGAGTTAACGAGTTATGATAAATCCATGGTAAAATTAAGATTTTTGGCAAATGGAGGATCTAAGGGAAACTTGTATAGTGGTTGGAGAATCTTAATGTAACTGGCCCTTTTGAAAAATGCACTAAAAGTTTCATTAGATCCTAGACTAAACAACAGGTACATCTTTTTCTTTCTTCATTGCTCCCATTTCACATGCAAGTGAAATTCTATTCATGCGACTAAAACTAAATTTGTCAGACCATAACAGGTTAATATGTGTATAAGAGCTTCTAGTGATGCCTTTCAATGCTTAATCAAGATGACAGTGAACATGAATATGGGATAGAATTCTGATGTCTTGTCGTTTCCAGGCAAGTTTCCTTGTAAAGATCGGTAATGTCAGGGCAAATCAAAACCATTCGGTTCAATATCCCATTGACTACTAGTTGTGTTTGAGCTTCCATACTCAGAGCATGACTTCCCAATGATAGCTAGCTACCAGATGGCGTTGAAGATCAAGTTCTTGAGCAGTTCACTGGGATTTTCTTGTTTTGCTTGAAACACAGGCCCCTCTCGGTTCCAAATAGAACATCTGATTTCTAATATTAAGGGAGTCTAAAATGTCTATGCTTTGAGCATCGTTACAATACTAAATTATCATGCAGCTACCCCTTTTGTCAGCAAAGCATGGTCACCTTCTTTAGAGGAAAACCCTCCTCTGAAAACAACTGAACTGCAACACCAAGATGTCACAATTTCTAGTTGTTAAATGACAGAGTTTAAGCACAATCATTATCTCATTAATTCAAAAAACTTTTTTTATTTGAACAATTAAGCAAAAGCACTCCCATTGCTAAAACAGAGGAGGGTGGGTTTACTGCTTACTTTTCTACTGGCTGGGTAATGAGTTTTAGCCCTTTTCTGTGATTAATGTAAGTCTAACCTTCATTATGTTTAAGGTGGGAGTAAAACCTTCTTCACCTTCATTATATTGTGCAATAAACAACATGCATCAATTTTGACAAATATGTACGACAAAATATAATAATCTTAAAACAATGATCTTTTATCATTAATTAAGAAAAAGATTAATTATATTCTTTGTGTAATTACCACTTCCTTTTTTTTTTCTTTGGGTTATAAAAACAAGTCGTTGCTATATTATTACCATAAAAGATTTATATTTATTCTTAATTGGAGTGTAAATATAAAATATATATTTTAGCTTTCTCAATGTTCTATTTATAAATGTAAATAATTTAGAGAAATGATATTTTTAATTGTGTTTTGCAATAAACTCTTTCAATGTATAATTTGTTTTTTGTCAAGTATTTATCTTGATTTTGAGAATGTATATTTTGTTAAATAGGATTCAAGAGTTTCATCTAATAGTTTAGATGAAAGAAGAATAACTTCGTCAACTTTCAAATTAAAGAAGTTAGTGGAATTGGTGTATATTATTTTTGTGTTACAATATGTTTTTTTTAAATTATTTCTCAGTAAAGTCACATACGAAAACAAATTTATGGAAGAAAACAAATTTATGGAAGTGAATTTCTTTCTAAAGGGTCCGTGTAATTGTAGTTATTGTCGTTATCATGACAACTGTGGGCAAATGCAGTTTTTCCTATACTTATCTGCTGGTTTAATTTAATTTAATTTAATTGTTTAATTCCTATCATTGCATTGCCTGATATTATCTTCTTCGCAAGAAGTTCTGAGACGAAAGGGTGTTGAAAGGGTTGTCAGCCTGATCAGCCTAGTGCAAGAAATAATTATGATGGCGACCTCTCCCTTCCGAAGTGAAAGAAAGTTCGAGCAAGGAGGTCCTGTCTAATCTTTTGAACAAATACAGATCGATCTTCCAGTCAAGTTCCCCCCCACCATTTCTAAGCATTTGCCGTGTAGACCAGACAATCCATGCCGGCTCTTGCTCTAGCAGCCTAACATTTTTAACCTTGTCCAAGGGGTCGTATCAATTGCTAGCTAGTTAGACGCGTTCTCTTTCTTCAGCCCTCCTTGGCTGCTTAAGAAGCTGGACATTGCAGATGGTCTCCTCAGTATTTCTCTGTTGACAGTTGGCTTCAGACTTCATTTCAAGTATAATTTATCTTAATTTATTTGTTAAATTATATTTACCTGCTTGCTTGCCTAACTAGAATGGGAACAGATCAACTCCATGTTCAAATCAGTCATAACAATGATAAACATGGAAGTAACAAATATCTTATATTAAAGGAAATGATCATAGAATTATTTATCAATGTTCTTGGCTTAAGTTTTCGTTGTTAGGGCTTCATGCAGTCCTGGAGGCAATCAGTGCGTCTGTTTTTGTTTATATATTATCGCAAGAAGAGAGAGCAAAAAGGTTGGATTTGCCTGGTAGCAAACAAAGATTAAAGAAGAGAGGAGGTGAAAATAATCTTGAGTAATTGCATTTCGTACTTTGTGATTTTAAAATATCAATTTTTAAGAATTATAATTCTTCTTAATAAAACTGGATATGTTGATGAACTAATCTAGGAGCAGAAGACATGGCCAAACTAGGAGCCTTTAAAAACACAAGAAAACTAGACTCGTATAATCAATACTTTTTCCTTCAATAATGAAAAAAGAAAAAAGAAAAAAAAAGGAGTAATATAATCATATATCACACCAGTAGTAGATCCTGATTCTGATTTGTGGGATCCACTCAACCCGACAAGCAGGTCTCTCAAACCCTATGGCTGTTGGCCTTACTCATCTTCCAATCCTAACAACTTCACAACCATCAACCAATGTTTTTGATTGCGGTTCTGTGTTCATCTCCCTTTCAAGTTCACACGCTTTTTCTCAAACCTGCACACCACGACTACTGTATCCGAGTTACAAGTTACATGCAACAGAAGTGAAAATCATCAAGCCCCCTTTCACATCATGGAACAAAAACTAAAATGTGAATAAGAGAAAGAAAAAAGAAGAAAGAGACCAAAATCTCCACCCAAAAACATTGGCCAAGAACAAGACCATCGACTACTCTTCTGTCTTCCCATCACTTTGGTCAACTTGGAATAGCTTCTCTAAAACAAACTTCTTCTGTACAAAAATGCTAGATCAGTCTCGTGCCCATCCTGCAATTCCTTTTCCTCACTAATTTTTTTAATTAGTGGTATATTAAAATGATATAAATATATATAGAAGTTGTAAATCATAACTTAGTGGGTTGTGTGGTTGTCAGTGGAGGGCTATCCTTTGGTACTTGGTCTCTGTAGGAGAATCAAAGCCATCAGAGAGAACCCTTTTTCTATAGCAACCATGAGTGTTGGTTAATGAGTCTTGGTGGGTGAGCTGAGGTACTGCGAGTGGTGGGGGTGGTGGTGAAGGTATGGTGACAGGTGGGATCTCAAAGGAATCGAGTGGTGGTGGTGGGTGTCTCCATTGAGGAAGTGGCCCAGCTAGGAGGAGAGTCTGTAAGAGTGGACCAGCTTTCATCACTGCCTGTAAAAGCTTTCCCTTTTCAGGTAATGGCTTTTCAGGAACCAACTCAATTGCTGCTTGAGGGATAGTTTGTGGTGCTGCTGTTTGGGGCAATTGGGATGGTTGTGGAGTCTGGTCAATAACAGGAGATGAAACAATGCTCTCCTCACAATCTGATGATGAGAAGCCATTGCTGGAGTCAATTCCTCTTCTGGGTTCGTCCTCAATGCTGGAAATCCCAGAGAGAGGAGCATTTTGGTGATGTTGCTGCTGCTGGAGCAGGACCTTCTCAATGGCAAGTCTTTTCCATTTCTCTTGTGCATCGTCTCTTTCTCTGATGGCTTTGCTCAATAGATCCTTGAGATGAAACAATTGGTCATCTTTCTTTCTTAGCTCTTCTTGGACTGCTACCTTTGTTTGCTCAAGCTCTAGAGTTGTGTACAAAAGGGAATTCCTAAGGTCATCCATAGTCTGCATTAGTCAAAACACAGAGGTCCCGTCACAAATTAGCTCCTTAATATCCAAGATCAGAAACCTCATTTTGTACACTTAGCAGAAAACAAGAAAACCCCATTACACTCCTAACATCAGAGAGTACGGAAAACAGAAAGCAAAATTAATTCTAAGAGAGCCAATAGATTCAAGAAATGTTTATTACCTTTCCTTGGCAGTAGTAACCCCAGCTTAGAACAGAACTTCTTTGGTTGTCCATGCTTTTCTTCACTTGACTTGTGGACTGAAGCAGAGCTATATATTTTTTCTTTCTTTTTCCAAGGGAAAGAGAGAGGGAGAGGTGGGGGGGTTTTTGAGTGGTTTAGGTAGGCAATTGCTCTTTTATAACAAGAAGCTGCTAATGCTATCAAGTTCTAGTCTCCACTGTTTTCTACGGTATGCCGTCTGTAGCTTTTCTCACTGGGAGAGGGTTGGACAAAAGCACAAAAAGCCAAAGGCTCCTGATGCCAATTTTCTAATATCCTACCTCTGCTTTATCTGTCTCTTTCTCCATAGGAGATAGAGTAAAGTCAGTATTTTACACCGAGGGAAGGTCCAGTTCCGCTGTGCCATTCACCATC
>Ga0307509_10009284_pt1 | contig 12344 bp, 16 predicted proteins | sample 10_EM_MG_FD_202245 | JGI IMG/M metagenome (GOLD analysis project Ga0307509, IMG submission 202245) | Populus trichocarpa ectomycorrhiza microbial communities from riparian zone in the Pacific Northwest, United States - 10_EM | ecosystem: Host-associated > Plants > Roots > Unclassified | place...
GAAAATCCCGGCAAGCACCCTAAAGTATGGCCTAGAAAACCCAAAAACATAAAAAACTTCATCACCGCCTACATAAAACAAATATATAATAAAACCTTATCACCTTCATCCATCATTGCCCATTACAGTCGGCCTTAAGGGAAGGTGCATCATATTGTATAATATACTAGTTAGTACTTTGTACGGTGCCCTACAGTGTGCGAATGGATAATTTAGGCGGGCCCGGGGGTAGGGAAGGTGGGAGAGGCAGGGGGGGGAGGGAGGGAGGAAATGGGTCTAATAATACAGATGATACCGGTATCATTATAAATTTATCAAAGGAAAAAAGAGAGGGAGAGGGGAGAAAGAAAAAAATCTACCAAGTGAAATAGAGTAGTTCTATCATAGGTGGATAAAATAGGGTAGCAGATCTGCTGCCGTGTTCCGTTATCCCGTATTCTATTTTGTGCAGAACTTGGGGGTAAGTTATCCTCAAGTTAGGCATGGCTTCCATGGCCCGTGTCGAGGCTGGAGGTGTCTCTTCTCTTTCTTTCCTTCTTTCTCTCCTTTCTTGCCCTTCTTATCATCGCATTAAGTATGTGGTGTTACTCTGCTGTCGTACCGGTATGTGAACATCTACGAACAAAGGCCAAGGAAAGTAGAGCAGGTTAACATGCGGGTCTCACGCACGAGAAAAGAAAAAAAAAAGACGGTGCGAACCTTAATTCTTTTTCTCTGCAAGAATTTATTTTCAACTACAAGTACATACACCAGACCTACTTACATATGTTACGCAATACCTTTTACAATCATGGCAGCCTTTTTATGGGTACGGTAGCGTGGCCTATCACCCAATTTACTGCCGGTACTCTGATACAAGTTACAACATTATTGATTTATCCCCAGCGACGGTAGGAGCAAGGGTCTAATTATAAAAACGGTGGAAACACGATTGAAGAAGAAAAAACAAAAACAAATCAATGATTCCCAAGTGGTCGTTTGAAGTGGGTGAAAGCAAGGGGGGGGGAAGCCACCACATGTTGGGGATTTTTAACAGTATGATATCTGCCTCTAGTATAGCCTCGCCATCTCTTTTTGCTGAATGATCTGTGAAAAGTCCTCAACCTCGGATCGCTAAAAAAACGGGGGAAAGCTTCGCATAACTCGAGCTCCCATGACACAGGCGTGTGGCTGGGGTCGATAACACAATTTTTGTATCAGTCATTATTGTGCTCCTTGCAGGCAGTCCTGCCCCCACTAATTAGTGTCCTGCGAATTTCGTATCTTTACCCACCTTCAGATGTGTACTACCTCAAGGGCATGACGATCTTCGCAGAGATCTTAGAGAAGGACAGTGGCTGCCAGACGCCGCTGCCTGAGTTCCTCGTCCGCGATTTTCTTTAATACGCGGAGAAACCGGGGTAGTGTTAGCTGCGAAGGGCCAAAAGTGTGATATTTTTGTAACCAGCAAAGGGCAGGATGTAGTGAAAAAGATGGGAAGGGCTCGGACTTTCTCGCATTCTTCCATCTTCTCTACCCAAACCTCACCCACCGATTTTATTCTTTCAACCAGTGCTGCATATTCAAGTTCTCCCCAACCTTCACCATTATTTACCATGCCTGATCTATTGCCATCTACTTTTCCGCTTCCGTAATGCTTTGTTTCCCTCCCTTCAGCGAAGGCTGCCTCGTCCGCAGCCAACCGCTGAATCTCACCCACACATTGCTTCCACTTCTCCCACAGGACATCCAACTTCTCAAGCCCCTCGTGAGTCGAATCTTTGAGCTCGTGGGCTTTCTTCTCTAGAGAGCCCGAAAGCAAGGGTGAAGAACTGAATAGAGTTTTTTTAAGACTCGATGAGTGGGAAAGATAGGTCTCGGAAAGACTTGCTGTTGCCGCTGTACGGCAGAGAAGTGCCTCTAGTTTATTAGAGAGTGCCAGTGGGAGGCTTTCTGAGAGGTGTGCCGTTGTATGGTCGATCGAATCTATTTCGATGTGAGAGAAGTGTCAGACAAATGATGATAGAACCACAAAATATGATCCAAACGCCAAAAAATCAACGGGGATCCGGTCTTAGCCCCGGGGAAAACGAGGGAAATAACAACTGCATAGAGTAGCAGCGACGCATAATAGGACATATTATTATAGGGGAGTAGTGTGGGTGAGCGTAATCGAGTGACAATATGTTGGTGTGCATGCGGGGCAGGCCAGGGTTGGGGAGCAATCGACCAATGGGCAAGGCGAGGGTTAGAAAAAAAATGGGATGAATAGGACCATATTGGCTCGGGTCTCTGGTGAATTCTCACTGGGCCGATGTATTATCGTTGGCATGCCTCAGTGCCCGGAAGCAAAAATAATTGCCGGCACCTTGGTCGAACAGGGAAAAGTATGTTCCAAAATATAGTAATAGGCCGGTACATATGATCCGAGCGTAAACATCGATCTACTGGTCCCGCAGTAGAAAGTACTCATCTTGACTTACCAGTAAAAGATTTTGCTAGCGGGTGTTGCACTAGTGATGCCCTTTTTTTTGTTGTCTTTGACGGTCTCCCAGTTCTAATTCCGTCTGTATGCATCTTGCCTTTCCCTGACTTGTCTTCGTGACTAGGAAAGGCCTTGTCTCTCCTAAATCCCCTGCCTTTCTTACCTCTACCAGACCTTTGCTTATTGATAGCGGAGGTCGAACACTCAAGCCTAGCGCCCGCAGGCCTAGTTCTGGCCCCACGACCACCAGCATCACTGGCCCTGCCTTGGCCTGTCATAACTGAGCTTAATTTTGGCTTCATACTGCCCTTGCTTTGGTTATCCATGGGCCTGGCCAGAGGCGGATTACGAGATGTATGATTAGAATAAGGTTGTAACTGGTTGGCTCGAGGCGTGTCGGCCTTTGGCTCCTGTGTGGCTTGGACGGCAGTGGCGCGTTTCATGTTATTCCATGCATGTTCCTGTTTGGGACGCCCAGCGCCGGGTAAGAGGGATCTCTCTTGCTGAGGTCCTGCTGCTGCGGAGGACGATCCACATTTAAACATCACAGCCACAGAAGAAGCGAGATTCGATCAGATCCAGTACCAATGCACACACAGGAAGCCGATTTAGATTAAACTATTTTTTCGGTTAGTCAACCGTCTGCTCTTACTGGATGATTGATACGGTACCCACGCACGGAAGAGGGGCTGAGGTGCAAGGGGGTTTCCCTTTCCCCTTCCTCCTCAATTTTGGGAACGCAGTTCACCCGCAAGCCGTGTGTTTGGAATAGGATTACGGAAATAATAGGGCGGGGGATCAAAAGAGCGGAAGAAGAGATAATCCACGAAACGGGGGATAATGGAGGCCGGCTACCCACTATAGTGCCGTCAAAGGTGATGAATAGCGAGGTGGATGGGGGGGAATCCGAGGGAAAGGGATACGGTAGTAGGCAAGGGGGAAGGCAGGATGGCGAGTAAAGCAGGATGACGACAGTAGCCCGAGAGAGGTTTTGGAGAAATGAAGGTGCCACGAAAGCGTTCTACTACAAGTACAGTACACACGATACCGGCGGTAGGCATGTGCAACGGCAGGTTAGGTGTTGATGGTGGCGGCTGTTGGGGGTGAGACCTGTGTAGAATAGTTTATTTTCAAATGATTTCCTAATATTTTGAAGGCAAATTTAATTTTCTTTTTCAGAATGCAGCGGAATTATTTGGAATTATGCCCTTATGCTACTGTTGGTGCATATTGCTTGCTTCGTCTCACCTACCGGCAGCAGCACGGTGCACTGGTAACTATTAACCAACCCTCCGCATATGACAAGAGTATTTGTGGAACAGCATCTCGAAATCATGACATATAGATCTGAGTATGGGATGCTTAGAGATGGATATAGGGAGCAGCAAGTGAAACCGCCGGGAGTGGTTCACCTAAGCCTAATGGCATGTAAACCACGTGCCTGAAAATAGACGCTCCCACAAGCTTCCAGAAAGAATGGGGCAGCTTCTTTCCAGGTTTCCTCTGGAATGGGTGCTGAGGTTATCGTACAGTAGGCTGCAGATTTATGAGAAGGGGGGAGGGTGGTGTGTGTGCAGCATTGGATTATGGGTGATGAGGGGTGTGGGTGCCGCTGGGAGAAGTGAATTTGGTAGGGAACTGGATATTAATTTTACCACCCGAAAGAACCAGTGGGGAAGCATCAGCCATCAGCTTAGGCTTGGGGTCCCCAAGAAAACTTGGAGACATATCGAGTCGGTAGAGAATTATTGTTCATGTTGCTTTTTCTTTTGTTTTTTCTATTTTTTCCTTTTTTTTCCTTTTTTTCCCTGCGCAGCAGAGTTGTTTTTCTGGTCCTGGCGGGGGGGTATCACCACGCTTCCCTCAGCAGGCGTGCCACCAATAGATACTCGAGTACAGCTTCGTACCAAGAGTAAGTAAGGCTGGCTGGCTGGGGATGGTCATGGTGGAAAACATTACTGGCTGGTGCTAAAACTTCCCTCAAAATACCCAACTCTACTTAAGCAGACGCGTTCTCCCTCCTAGAAGCTCCTGGCCCCACCCCATTGTTCAATAGCATATTGCGAATATTCAATCGCAACCACAAAACACACCACCAACCACTTGCATTGCAAATTCAACATTCCGGCAAACAAGACATTTCAACCCTCCTGTGCCCCCCCCCCCCAAAGAAAAAGCCGGGTTGCCCCACAACCACGACATCTAATCACAAAAATCAATACACACTCCCAGCCCGGGGGAAAATAATAATATAAGACAGCCAGTACCCCCCTCTCTCCTGGGTTGTTGGTAAAGAGGGGCAAAAGGCTGCATACATAATATCTCAAATTGAGAATTGAGCTCTCTTGATTGGCCTCTATCATCCCATCTCGCTCGAATTTTTGTTTCTCTTCCAAGATGTCCATCCGATTTGGGCGAAGTGGTAAGCGTAACAGCGGGCCGGCTCTCGTTTTTCCCCTGCAAACTTTAGTGGTCTTGTGCTTATTGTGTTTTTAACTGCTTAGGAAATGGATACGATAGCTCTGAAGTCATGGAGACTGAGGATGACGATTGGCGTAAGGTCACAGACTTGAACGAACGTCGCAAGATTCAAAATCGTTTGGCCCAGAGAAATTACCGTGAGCACCCTCACCCTCACTAGCGTTTCCTTTTAGCATAGTGATCTAGGGGCTATTTTGAGCTGAAGAGGTATCTGATCCTGCGTCTTTTAGGTCGAAAACTGCGTCAGCGTCTGGAGGAACTTGAGAGACAGGCAGGGAGGAATAGTGGCCCATCCACACCAGTACCCAACAAGAAGAGAGCAAAGCAGTCAACTTCTGGAGCTGGCGCTGCCATTGAAACACCTACTAGGGATCGCGCCGATTCTGGACCGAGACGTGGGGGATCATCTCATGATCCTAATGGGATGGTGGATACAGAGGGCCGCTTCTCGACAATCGACTCTCTCCTCTCACCTCCAAGTGTGTCTGGTGACTCTGAGGATAGCAGCACTTCTGCCTCCTCTCGTGGGATCTATACCAGTGATTTTGGCCCTTTGCTACTACGGCCAACGGCCAGATCCTTAGAAAACACGTATCCAATCTGGCAAAACCAATCACAGCTTCAGTACCCTCAGCCTCCAACTTACGGCTCGAGTCAGCCATACATTGTAAGCGCTTCTGAGTACCCTCCTACCAGCAGCGTTCCCGCTCCTTCAGTGTCTCCAGCGCCAACTCATCAGGAACTGCAAGCGTACATACCCCCCCCAAACCTACCATTCGTTGTCTACACTGCTAACTAGCTCTCTCTCCCCTTTTCAAGGCTCGAATACGGACAGTACCTATCGACCCAATGTCCACCAAACTACCAATATTGAGATATCAAACCAAGCGGAATCTCCAGCCGTATCTCCTACGTATTCGTCTAACCCAACCATCAACCCAAACCCCTTGCACCTGAACCCACCAACGCCTCGAGACGAGTTCTATCAGACTCTCGACTACTTCAAACCCTTCAATGCGACAATAATGATTGGCAAGCTCCTGAGCATTAATGAGTTGGAGATGCTTCAGGGCGACACCCCCCCGAAATTCATGCGAGAGAGGATAGAAGAACCGTTGCTCAAACTACCAGACAACACCCCTGATCTCCAGCCAACAAAAATGCAAGAAGAAATTCAGCACCACCCTTACATCGACACTGTGCCCTTCGAGGGCTTTCATGGCACGCTGCTCGAGTGTATTGAAAGGGGAGAGGAGACAGGAAATTATGTATACGAGGCCAACGCTTCCAAGCAGATGTATGGGAACTGGGGTGTTTGGGGAGAATATCCATGGGAAGGACGAAACTTGGAGATTGGCGAAGCTTTCGCTAGGTGAGAAAAGCCGCTTTTACTTTTGTATTCCGTTATTGTGACGAGTTTTTTGTCTCTGGAGTTTTTTTTTTGTCTTTGGAGTTTTGTTGGTCTTTGGGGCTTGGTTTGTCTTTGGAGTTTCGTTGTCTTTTTTGGTCTCCTCTCCTCTTTGACGAATTGCACGCGTATGAGGTTGATATATATTTTTCCTTTTTTTTGTTTAGTTTCGCTCGGCTTCCCCTAAATTCATTTCTTTTTTTACCAGGGCTTTTTTCTCAAATCATGGCCGCAGGCTATTTTTATCTCCCAACTTTGTTATTCCATCGCTTCTTCTTCCACTAGCCATACCTTCTCCAATCATTCTCTCCCTCGTGTCCTTTTCCCCCGTGTTTTCTTTCTCTTGTGTGATAGCCAGACGGCAGGCTCTTTCTCGATGAGCCAACAGCTGACGGAGGGAAAGCCAAAGGGAATATTGGTTCCTTAATATGGACGGCGAGATGATTCAGTCCACTGGCCGGTGATCAAGGCAAAGACGCCTGGGGCCATACCCAGCCCGAGATAAAGTTCTGGGAGAAGTGGAATGAGTGGTGCATAACAATGCTCAGGCTGGATAAAAGTGCAAGAAGATGACAGCGGAAGAGTCTGGCATTATGAAACATTGAAACAATATTTGGGGGGGATTGTTTAATCGATCCCAAGTCCCAGGCTGTATCGGTGGCAGGCAGGGAAGGGGAGAGCATTCATTGTGTATATATGGAATTTGTTGTCGATAATTTGTATCTAGTGTATAGTAACTCTGTCGTATATTAGATATTAAATATTTCCTCTCAAAAAATGATCTCTCCTCATCCCCCCGTTTCGCAAGTAGGTGAAGACGTGAGAAAGCGAACAACAATTCCCATTCAATCCACCGGGGAGCGTCATGGATCGTCGAAGCCCGCTGTGGTTCCTGATGCTCCCCTGGTACTTTATGCTAGGTACTGTACGGCGGAGCATGGTACCTTAGATTAAGTTAGGTACCACCACAGCTAAAGAAAAAGAAAAACACTTGGTAATGATCGCCACACCTGCCCTGCCCGCCTTGGGCAATCGGAAGATTATCACTCGATCTCACGTTCTAGATTCAAAAGTGTTTCACACACGCACAGCACGCACACACACTTGCACCATACCTCGAGCTAATTTAGCTCATCCGTGGATCGACCGGCGGCTCGGCGGGAGATTTTTTGTGCTATGCCATTTTAGTCCCAAGGAAGGTTCCTACTCGTGCCAGCACTTTCCTCTGGGTTGAGGTGGGGCTTGAACCCGGCCGGAACTTGCCGGTATGATACTATATCCCCCATCACACCATCATCCGGGAGCTCGGAATCCCCAGGGTTGTGTTGAGCAAGGTCCAGGTCGAATATTACCCCCCAAAATAAAAAAAATAGAGTGAGAAGCCAAGCCGGATCAACACTTTCCACTCCGTCGGAGGAAAGGTTCACTTTCGTGTCCTTGCCCGAATCATATACCATGATTGGCGGGGGAGGAATATGTAACATTGTGCGGGGTTTCTCACGAAGGCCGAAACGGACGAGCAGCGTGATAAGGCTCTATCCCCTTCAGCCTCCCCATGCAATCCTTTCAAGTTTGCTAATGGCTATTGTAGGGTATGCGGATGAGGTACTCGGCTCGGGGCCCGCCGATCGGTTTCGTACGGGTTTAGGTGATCGGTTGGTCGGGTGGGTGCGCTTAGTCCCGGAGTTCGTGCTAAATAGTAAGTCGTCATTTCGTTCTGTTCGTCTATTTCGGAAGGAGATAACTTTGGCTTATTGGTTGCCATGTATTGTGGATACACTACCGTAATAGATGTTCACGATGTAGCCATTAGCAATGCTCAAAAGATTGGCGGGGTTTTTTTCTCTTCCCACTTGTCTTAGGAATTCTACCGGGTGTTCGAGATTCTGTTGTCTCACTTGTATTTTTTATTTTATTTTTCCCTCTTTGGAAATAGCGTAGTTCGGAGTTTGTTGGTGGGGGATAAGATGAGCCAAGGAAGCTTTAGGTCAGGTGGGTGGGTCAGGCAATTTAGTGCTTGTACCAAAAGTTCTTTAAAGAGCCTCCAATTTTCTCTTCCCGGTGGACTTTTTTCCTTTCTTTACTCTCTCCGTTATTCCCATCAGGGTCACGTACAGGATAACCCCCCCCTAATTCAGAGGGCCTACGTCTTTTTCGCCCCACCACTAGCACAATCACCACCCTTCTTATCTACCTACCGGTACCTCTTCTCATCTCGCAACTCCCTTCCCCCACAACCACCACAACCAAGCAAACAAGCAATCAAACACCAAATATTTTTCAAAACCTACAATCATGTCTCCCCCTTCAGCTCTTGCCGCAGATTTGGCCCCTGCTGCCGAGGACAAAACCCTCACCCAGGCAAACAATGTTACTACATCTGCCGCTCCAATTGGTACTCCGGGGCTAGCAGAACTTGATCCTTCCAAGTTGAAGGTTACAATTACCAAGACTCCCAGGCAGTTCCACGCCGATAGCAGCAAAATTGAATGGGGAAAAACCGATGTTTCCACTGACCATTGGATTACTGTGAAATGGTCGGACACTGCGGGATGGGCAGCACCTGAATTGAGGCCGTATGGCCCAATCGATTTGTGGCCCACTGCGTCTTGCCTACACTATGCCACTGAATGCTTTGAGGGTATGAAGGCCTACCGCGGCTCCGATGGGACCGTGCGCATCTTCCGCCCCACAAGGAACACAGCAAGAATGCTTGTTTCTACCAACAGAATTTCCCTCCCTAGCTTCTCACCTTCCGCTTTGGAGGAATTGATCAAGATCCTGCTTGCTACCGATGGACCAAAGTGGCTTCCAGAGCGTGGCTCGTTCTTATACGTCCGTCCGACTATGATTGGCACTGGGGGCGCGCTGGGTGTCCACAAGCCCCGTGAGGCCATGCTTTTCATCATTCTTGCTCAGTTTCCCATCTTATACGAGAAGTCTTTGAAGCTGTTGGCTAGCGGTGAGGATTATATTCGTGCTTGGCCTGGTGGGTTCGGATTCGCCAAAGTTGGAGCGTAAGTCCCTTTCCCGAATTATCACTTCTATTTCTGGTAACCGAGTACTAACACGATGTTGCGCAGGAATTACGGGCCTTCCCTAATAGCGCATAAGGAAGCTCAGGCTAGGGGCTATGATCAAATCCTTTGGCTTTTCGGTAAATCCTGTGAGGTGACTGAAGCGGGGGCAAGCAATTTCTTCGTTATTTGGAAGAATAAGGATACCGGGAGAGTCGAATTGGTCACTGCGCCCTTGGACGACAAGGTTATTCTTGATGGAGTTACTCGTCGCTCGGTTCTTGAATTGGCCAAGGATCGTCTTACCGTTTCCAATGGTGAAATCCAGGGACTCGATATTGTCGAGAGGAAGTATACTATGATGGACCTTATCGATGCTGCTAAAGAGGATCGCCTGCTGGAGGCTTTTGCTGCAGGAACTGCCGTATGCTTTCATTCAATTCTACATTTTGTACTGCATTTCTCTGACCTCGCTCTAGTTCTTTATCTCATCCGTTATGAAGATCCACTTTCGCGGCGAAGACATTTGCCCCAAGCAAACTAACGGGACGTACGCTGGCATCCTGAGGGGCTGGCTCAGGGCCATCATGTTCGGCGAGGAAACTCACGAATGGGCCGTTACCGTCCCTGAAAAAGGGTTTGAAGTTGACACTTCTGTAGCTGAGAAGGAAATCGATGAGATGGCGGAAAAACTTCGTCAGATGAAGGCCAACCCGGCCTTCGCCGCTGCCCTCCAAAAGGTCCAGGCGGAAATCTAATACTCTCTTCCTTCATCTTAGAAAGTAAATAGTCTTTTCGCATTTCCCTTTTAACTCTGTCGGTCTTACTTTTGCTTTTACTCTATGGTAGAAAGGTTCTGGACTTGATTTCTGATTGACGAAACGGCGATGCTCATGAAGTGTCTCTTTTGTGATTTCTTTCTTTTCAGTCTTCTGCTTGATTCTTCCGCTTTCTCCCTTTCGTAGGTATCTAAACCTTGGTGTTGTGGGGGATTTTTACTGGGGAGTTACAAATACAATGAACCTTTTGCAAAAAATCTTGGTCTTGTGGGGCGCACTCGTTCCGATCGTGAATAGTATTTGGTGAGAGCGGAATTCAAAGAGGGAAGAAATAGAGGCTAGGGCGCCAATGATACCATATTGGCAGTTATTAATTGTTGCGCCTGGTGGGTTCCCACCGAATCTCTCAAGTAATAAAGTACTATTTGGGCGTAAAACGTACGACTAACGATTGGATAGCGTAAGTACTCGAATGCAAGAGAAATGTGCTTGGATGCTGTAATCGCTCCACAGTAATGCCCCGCGCATTCTTTTCTTTTTTATCTGCCCTATCTTGGATGGCGAACTTCAATGACATAGCGCTGTACATTTTTCTTGCACAGCGCTCGAGTACAGTACTTTTCTTGTGGTATGACAAGGCATCGAAATGTACTGTACTGCACTGCACTGTGCGTTTATATACCGTAACCGTAAATTAATTCCCCACGGCGCCGGCTATGTACCCGCAACACCCAATGCACGGGGCAAGCGGAGTGAGCCAGTTGGAGTAAGTATCCACCGCTCCGAAGTACCAAGAGCCTTGTCGCACCGTGTATCATACCAAACTGCTGTCACCTTCGGTGACCCGTATACCCCTCCCTCCCCCCCTCCCCCGGAGCGAGCTGAGAGTGAATCACACGAGACAAGACATACCATTCCATCCCTTCTCCGCGCGATACGATGCTGCCAAGAACAAATGTTCTACATACACGCATATAGTACATGTACACAAGTATACCCCACCATCAACCCATTCCCATACCCCCGCCGCGATACGAGACGAGTCTATTTCCCCTCCCCTCCTCTCCTCCCCTCCCCCGCCGGAAGAGTCAACACCTCAACACGGCACTGTACTGCACACGCAATGAACCATGCGCGGAGAAAGAAAAAAAACGGAAGTGAAACATCGGGCCAGTCCGGGGCGAGAGGACCCGACCCCACCCAAGCAAGAAACCAGAGTATACGGTAATAGACATGGGCTGAACCAAGAAAGCCCGCCGCGGGATCGTTTAACCAGAAGGGCACGGGGGGGGGGGGTATGATAGATTGGTACAGTAGATATGTAAGTAGCTTGGGATGTTGTATCATAGTAAGATTTACCCGCAAAACATACTTATGATATAATACCAAAGACCAAGACACCACCATTACCGAACATTATCATGCGGTACGTACTGTACAGTATGTACAAGTAAGTACATGTACTATCAGTACATACTCCCCCGCCTTATCGCCAAGGATTTCCACACATGTCCCCTTTTTTTGTCTTATCGGCTTGAGTAAATATGATACGAGGCTCCTCCATCCAGATGGAGAGGAGAGGAGAGGAGGGGAAAGGGAAAAATTGGTGCTAGTGCTGGTGGGCTCAGGTCTCGGGGGAGAGATCCGGCATCATGAGGGCTCACTCGTCTGTCTGTATATATCCCGGGTTAGGGGGATAGTACGGTATGGTCCTGTCGTGATTTCACCGTCTTCCGGGATTGGAATTTGTTGGGGTATCATAGAAAGAATGCGCGCGCGTGTGTATTTAGATCTATATACTGGACTTTGTAGTGGGGATGCTGAGATTCTGCTGATCGGTACTATAGCGATGATATAGACCGACCGTGCCCTGAGCGAGGTGGTGCCCTCAGCGAGGCGCGGCGCTCATAGTCCAATGAGAACTCTTACTAAACACCGGTTCCGCCACAGCAACACTGCCATGCCTCGCTGAGGGCACCACCTCGCTCAGGGCACGGTCGGTCTAGCATGAAGGAAGGAAGGAATGAAGGAAGGGGAGTGAATCCATGCCCCGCCGTGCGGTTAGTTTTTTTATCTACTAACGTACGCTAGTGGCGGAGGAGATCTAGATTCTTGCAACCTTGAAGGGCCCGCCCCCCCCCCCCCCCCCCCCCCCCCCCCCCACCCCCGCCACCGCCCCAGGACACAACGTGGGA
>Ga0307509_10009285_pt1 | contig 12341 bp, 11 predicted proteins | sample 10_EM_MG_FD_202245 | JGI IMG/M metagenome (GOLD analysis project Ga0307509, IMG submission 202245) | Populus trichocarpa ectomycorrhiza microbial communities from riparian zone in the Pacific Northwest, United States - 10_EM | ecosystem: Host-associated > Plants > Roots > Unclassified | place...
GGAGACTGGTTTAAATACAAAACCCAAGAGCGATAGCCTTCCTGCAATCACGATCATTACCAGTAGCTGCGCACATACCGGAATCCTGTAATCCTGCAAGACCAAAGAAAGAAACAAACAAACAAACCGTGCTCAGCCTTCGCCAGTGCTACATGACTATTCCATACCCGGAATCCTAAATATAAACTTCCAGCAAAGCAAACTAAACATAGCAATACGGTAGCATAGCCTATCTGACTCAGAGACAGTGGCGGAGCTGAAATCAAATCAAATATACCAAATATAAATCAACTAAACATAGGAGATCCTGCACTGCCTGCTCCTGTGTACCGTTACCGGAACATGTACACATGTTACACGTACAGCCAGCGATACACATCACCTCATTCACCAATATTTAACCAGCCTATCTAGTAGTAGCGCTAATAGCGGGATAAGTATTCCTCTGCTACCAAGCCTACGTACACTGCAGCGGCGGTTGCAGGAATGGGATTTTATCAAATACAATCAGTGCCAATTTATTTCTACTCTGCCAACTCGCCTCTGGGTCCTCTTCTATGAGATGGGACTTAATGATTCCGAGATTCTTCGCTTCTTGCATAAGGAAGGACATTCCATTTCAATCAAAGTGTAGGTTCATCAGCTAGATTAGGGGATTCTAGTCTCTCGACATTCTTTGTCTTCGTCCAATCAGCCAGAATATCATACATGAATACTAATTCCAGCCAGACTAAAGCGGTTAAGACTGGCCCTCGGCATGAGACGGCGCTTCCATCCTACGGAATTTGCTGTTCATAATGAGATCATGCGACAAACTATCCAGAATGAGCTAGAAAAGGGCCAAACCACACTATATGGTCGACAATATACATATCAATGGCTACGTCAATGTGGTATCCCAGTTGCAAGGGACAGAATGTTCCGCATTCTGCATGAGCTTGACCCTATTGGGGTACAAAAACGCCGCCTGGCTATGAATCATATGCCAAAAGGGGGTTACTTTGTCCCAGGGCCAAACTATGTATGGTCTATTGACGGACATCACAAATTAAGTATGTACGGAATCGAAATATATGCAGGAGTGGACGCATATTCACGGTACGTACCCCATCAGGCCGATCTCCATCTTTCTTTTTGCCCAAGCCTGTCATAGACAGTATTGCCATACCAAGTGAAAATATCACACAATGCTATGAAGGGTGGAAGCACATGAGTGGGGATATTCTTGTACGGGGCCAATCATGGCCAACGCTATTTCAAAAATTAGGTAAACTACCTGGCTCGGTAGTCTGCTGTTGGCTTGAATCCAGGGGTTGGGTTCAGCTCAAGTCTGTCTTTCATCAGATTATAGGGTAGCCTATAAGGTGGTAAAATTCAGATTACCGATAGCGGCAACTTTCGTGGAATGGGCTCAACCACCACTAACTCTAAGTTTAAACTGTCGCGAATTAGCTTTTATTGCTTCCTTCTATTCACGCAGCTGCCTTAGTTTTACCCTAACGTAAAGTCAGCTTTCACCGAATTTGATCACAGAATCTGATGAAAGTCGGATTGGCGCTAGTAGCACTTTTCTTGGACCTGTCCAACTACGATAGCCGATCTGTTCATACTATGGCCAATCCGCCCTCTTTGCCCCTCCCTGTTTGCACAGTTGCCTTAGTTGTGCTTTTGCTGCACTCTGACTATTACTAGATTCTACCGTAGAATCTAGGCAAAGTCAGATTCAAACAAAAGCCAAACTAGGGGAACCGAATGAACCTGAGGGAGCGAAGTTAGTGAATTGACCATAGTTTAAATAGATAAGTCGCAGTGGTTGGGCCAGCTCAGGAAAATCATAACTAGTGTGAATCCGACTTTAGCAGCCAGATTATGCGGTACTGTATCGTACCACTTCTAAGTCATATCATACAGGTTAAGGTATGTGTTGTTGATGCATTGAATTGCATGAGGTCACACGATATTTTTCTGAGACAACCATTGACTGTTGGCACTCTTTTGTCTCACCTGCAGTCGCTCTAAATTTGAGCACACATGTGCATTAAAGATTTCATACACACTCCCGTAGAATCTAGTAAAAGCCAGATAGATGCTAAAGCGACAGGAAGGAAGTTGAGCGAATAGTATGGAGTAAATAAACTGGATTCACAACAGTTTAAACTAATAGGCCCTAGAGCTTGGTTTAATGTCAGCGTAGATCTCATTCAGTAAACCTATATACTAGTATAGTTACTCTTTACCGACTAACCTTGAGATTCCAATATACAATAGTACTTTCAGTTTTTCTAGCTTACTTTGCTAACATACAGATATAGTTGAGTATAGTTACATCCCGTGGATATATGTGGGAATTTCCACACGGACTGGCATAGCCTGCCTACGCCAATACCTCGAGGTAGTGAGCCAAACAAATATTTTGCCACATTCTATTCGTTCAGATCAGGGGACTGAAACAATGATAATGGGAAGCGCACATTGGCGGCTTCATCAGTCAATCAATCCTCAAATAGAGTTTCACAATATCTGGTGGTATGGTACATCAACACTAAATCAGCGCATTGAGGCATGGTGGCGTCACATGAGCCGTAGCCAAACTCTTGCTTGGAAGGTACAAGTTGTTTTATCCTATCATTGACTTTTAGACCACTCAGACTCTGAATCTTAACAGGTTCAAATGGGGGCAAAGGCTTTCAGCCTCTAGTATGTATAAGCTAATTTGAAGCAGAATTACTTTGATAGTTTGAGTTCATCAGGGCTATTTACGGATTCAGAAGCGGACAAAATTTCATTACTTTTTGTCTACTAGTACTTTCCCATAATCCGAACTGAAATCTATAACTTTGTTCAGTTATGGAACAATCATCGTATTTGCTATCAGAGAAACCGCCCAAGTCTTCGAACAGGGAAGCCCAGTGTCCTCTATTTTACTCCACCCCCTGGTGTAAAAGACTATCAATACAGCCCGGATCCAACTATTCTTAAAGAATTACAGGCCGAGGTTGCCGCTTGGGGTAAATCGTTTCTCTCACCTCTGGATATGTTTATTTCTGATTTTAACATATCTAGTACTATTAGACCCTGAGGAATTTCTCCCTCTTGCAACATTTTCATGGTGTTGTGCATGCCTGGAAGCTTCCGACATATCCTTTGACCCAGAGATTACTCTTTCCACGCGCCTCGCAGATGGTTCCCTTATGCATGAAAAAGCATATCATGTTTTACAAACAGCACTGCAGGCCGAGGTTTTTCATCATGGCTATAGTCTACCACGTTGTTTGCCCCCTGAGGGTGCATATAATTGGACCCCTCCTGTTACATCTCTAGTTGAGACATTATCACCTGCCGGAGAAGAAATACTACTTCAAGAGGTTTTACACTCCACTACTCTTGATCACAGTTCAGGTATTCGTAGTGAAGAGGAAATGAGTGGTGATGATGATACCGGAACTGATGACTCGGACTAGGTGATTGCAATGTATGTATTCTGCTTAATCACTCTTCAAGTTATTTTTATCATTGTTCTTCTCAATCTAGTACCTACCCTCCGGGATCATGAATAATCACTCATTCTTGACTTTCTACAGATCAAGTTCTGAGACAATCCTGTAGCTAGAATTCCCGACTCTTTACACGATTCTTATCCAACTATCTACCTCCCAACTCTTATGCAGTTAACCTTTGCCCAGGTACGAATATACGAACTATTTTATTTTACTCCCGAATCTAGGCGAAGTACAGGACTGCAAAAAAGCCTAGGTGACAGGCCGGAGCAGAGCAGGATATGAAACATGGCCACATGTATAATATTTTTTTTCTTCCTCTGTAATTTCTATTTTAATTGAATAAATTGCGCTTCTTTCCTGAGACTGAAGAACAAATTATTTCTTGGTTCTTATTTTTATTTTTTTATTGTTCGGGTTTCACTTATCCCAAAACCAAAAATCAATATCTGAATTCTGTGGCGGTTTGGGTCCTTATCGTCCGCCGTACAGCACAGTACAACGAGCAGAAGACTATAGTGATATAAGACACATGGGAGCAAGTATGGAGGCTCGAGGTCTCGAGTGGGGCTCTGGGGCTTTGTTAGCCGGATCGTGTTGTCAACCCCTTAAAGTTAGACGAAAGTCCCGACCAACTCGAGATTCACTAAATTGGGTTTAGCGGGGGAGAAGCCGACAGCTCCAACGTTCAAGTCTTCGAGTGATGTCACTTGGTCATCTTCCGCTTCCAAAGTGAATCGCCTCGCTCCCTCTTCTCCTCTTCCTTCCTTCTCCATCCAACATCTATTTTTCCTCACCGATAACTTGTGTGAGATTGCTTCATTATCAAACCTTGCATATTTCCCAACTCAAATCTTTTCCCAAGTGTCCAGCGTTACCCAAGGGCCCTTTGTTTTTTCCTTCTTGGCTACGATCGTGAACATCATGGTAAATGGCTATTCTACCTTGTTATTCCTTACTATGTGGCAATCTTTACATGGTATTGAGACTAGTTTACACTGGTTAATATGGAAATAGCGATCCAAGGAAGGAGCGGGCAATGGTGAAACAGAATTTAGTGCAAGCGATTCCGTCAATGGGACCCGTTCGAATTGGACCATTGAGCAATCCCGAGACTGCATACGCAAATCCAGAACGGCGGCCCATTCCTGCTATCCATTCGTCCGATGGAAACGAAAATTGAACAGCTGATAGCAAGGATGGAAGCCCTGCAGAGGCAAATTACTGTCCTCCGTCCCCTCCTGTAACTTACACAGCGGTTGGTATCCCAGACATATCCCCTACCACATTTTTGAAGAGCATGGTTTTGACAAATATAGGGAACCCTTCCGCAATTAACGTGGGAAATGAGAAAGCGCACGGTGGTGACGTCGTCACCGATGTTTGCCTGTTCCAAAATGGGCTGACCACCTACCCCGATACATTCCGCTGGCTCTATGGTCTCCATTGCGAGGAGGCAAAGAATCTTCTCAGTATGTTGTTTGATTTCTCTATGCGTTCCTAGGCCAGGGCTGTTGCTGACAGAAGGTACTGATAGTCTTTCCACATATGCAGTGTTCCCAAGCGTCCCGTCCGCCCCATAGGCACCACCAGAACTGCTGTCCCGGGCGTGTCTCTCACGTTGTAGGGCATGGTCGTCCGCCCTTTGGGAAAGACTACCGCCTAAGAGGGTGACTGTAGGGCCCTACAGTCAATGGGCAATTGACCGGATTGATTGATGGAATAATACTATCTTTACTTTTCCCCCCAAATGGCTTTTCCCTCTTTTCTTTTCTCTCGTCCCTTAACCTCGGTGAGCCTGCCCCCCCATTGTGGTTTCCTGAATCATATATACTGTGAATTCTCGGGGTTAGCGGCTTGCTAAGTGCTAATTTAAACAATGCTAGCGGTGTCCAGGTTCAAAACAAGCGTCTAACTCATTACAAAACCCCGGATCCGAAAGTCCTGTTGAGACAGCAGAGAAATGTGTGGGATTCCTCGACTGATTGGTAACTCGCGAACCGTACCTGTAGTCCTCACCCGCCATCTGCAGGCCTTACCCGTAATCTGCAGTCCTCGCCAATTACCTGCAGGGCCCGTTGATCACCTGCAGGGCCCGCCCGTCATCTGGAGTTACCCGCAAAATTGCCTCACCTGAGACACCTGCGGTCCCCACCCATCCGTCTCGGGCAGTCGTCCGGGAGGACATCAGGGCACTAGTCCGTCCCGGGCGTCCTTTGAGGTACTGCCGTCTCTCCCGTCAGGATCCGAAGACGGACGGACTGGAAGATTGAGACCACTGAGCACGATAGGTTCCCCTCCAATTATCTCACATTCCCGATAGCCAACGATAAGATCCGCCAAGAGCAAGTGATACGATCGATTTTAAACCCTGTCATGTTCCCAGGATGTGAACTACCTGCAAGGCACTGCGGGAAAGGAAAAGAACGAGAGGCCGAAAATCTTCAAACCTTACTGTTAAACATCGTAATGGCTTCAGTGTACAAATCAGTGTCGAAAACCGCCGCAGAACCCACCCCCGCCGATGAACCGGATAAGAATAAACAAATGGCTCTAGTCTTGACATACCGCGGCATCACATACCGGTTTGTCTCTTTTTCTGCTCCCCAACTTCGCTCGCAATGATCTTGTTCACCACTAATGAAAGTGCGATTCAGTCACCGGCACCTGCTCAATGACCTGGTAGCCATGCTCCCAGACAGTCGCAAGGACGCAAAGCTGAATACTAGATCAAAACTCTACTACCTGAACGAGATTGCGGACCTCCGCGACTGCAATAATATCCTCTTCTTCGAAGCGCGGAAACGTCAAGATCTCCACGTATGGCTAAGCAAAGCACGTAACGGACCGTGTGTCAAGATGCATCTTCAGAACTGTTTGCTCCCTCCCATCTACCACCCCTGGCCTCCACTCCTCGGGATAAGTAAACTAATTGTGGGATGGAAAAAGTGCATACAATAGAAGAACTCTACTTCACCGGGAACGCTCTCAAAGGCTCCCGCCCGCTCCGCAGCTTCGACGCGACCTTCGTCACATGTGGTGAAGACCATATTTCAGGGCAACCCGGATTGCAAACGGATGTGGGTAGGGGCAGATGCAGGGCGAGTTCAATGAACTAGTAATCTGGACCTGAACCCCGAATTCCGAGGACATAGAAATCTTTAACGCAGATCGCGTCGGCAACACCCTCAAAAAATAACCTTTTTATACACCTCACCAATAAAACTTGCGGCAGACACTGAATGCTGTGCTGGCGCGAGCGAGAGCGTCAATTGATCATGGAGGGATTTAGTAGATCCCCCTTGCTGGACTGCTGAGTACTGGAAGCTCCTGGAAGGAAGTCCTTGTTTGATCACTGCTTGTATTATTAGAACCAATATTTTATTCCCGAGAGGAATGGCAAACTTTGATTTCTTGATTTTTAACCACCCAAGAATTTTCAACAGAGACTTGTAAAGGTACTTGGGGATATGTTTTCGCACACACTACTTTGTGACCTCAGCTGTTTTTATCGAGTTTTTGCTAGTAAGCCACTTTGGTGCGTGCGAAAGCATATCCCCTAGTACTTGTATATCCCGCTTCCTCCTCCGCTAATTTAGACAAGAGGTTTACCGCAATGGGTTGGTTCAAGGATCATGGTGACTTTTCCTAGGGAAGGAGGTGATGGTGGGGCCTCGGCAAGCACCAAAGAAGCACGACATGATTCTAGGAGAGGAAGATCTACATTGGCGATGAACTATTTGGAGGAGTAGCGAGAAGTGTTCTAGAAATTGTGAGGGAAAGATGGGATGTTGACAAAGGGATCATGAAGTAGGGGAAGTGCATCCAAAGCAGGGACCGGTAGTCGGAGGAGACTTGTCAGAGTTAACATCTTCCTGCTCGAGTAACACCCTCACCACTTCCCGATGCCCACGGAAAGCAGAATTCGAGAGTGGTGTTTAGCAGTCATTACTTGGCCAGTCGAGGTTGACCTCTTCCCGCATGAACAGTATTTTCACCACTCCCTCACGTCCGAACCAAGCAGCACGCGAGAGCAATGTTTCCCCGAAATCATCTTGTTTGTTGTGATCAAACTTTTCCGGTCCGAGTAGTATTTTCACCGCTTCCTCGCGTCCATGACTAGTGACATGCGAGAGCGGTGTTTGGCCACGATCATCTGGTTCGTCGGCATTGGCCTCTTCCCGCCCGAGCAGTATTTCTATCACTTCGACATGCCTATTATGAGCAGCCCATGCAAGTAGCATATACCCCGAAAAATCCCTTTCATCGGCGTCACAGCACTCCACCTCTATCAAGGCAGCCACAAGCTCAACAACCCCGAAGAACGACGCGCAGCGCAACCCACCGAATGGAGAACAAGTATCAAATTCCCAAAGACTTAGGTACTTCACATGCATTAACAGCAATTTAGTGGATAGTGGCCATCATACTCTTGAAACAGATGTAGAGCAAGTGATTCCGCACGGTCAGAGAGTCCCCTTTTCGCATGGACTCCCCATTAGACAGAACAATAATCTAGAAAGGGTGTCCGGGGTGTCAGAAGAGGGATCGGCGGAAAAGGCCTTGACTGATTGGGAATACAGATAGTTCAAACAGATTTCTGCCATTGGCTGAAAATATCGGGATGAGCGGAAAGATACTCCTAAAGAATAAGGTGAGCCGGCCGCACAGCCGATACCTCTTTATCTACAGTGGTAGGTTCTTGACAGCAGCTTACCAGTGTCGAAATCTAAGCGGTATTGCCTTCAAAATCTATAAAGCATAGCTCGACTACTAAATCGCGATAGAATTCGCCCACTTGTAACGTTCTGCATAACCGATCCACATTAGAGCTGCCATCCCGAATCTCGATTTATTCCCACCCTGGCCTTTATCGCTTTTATCGTCGCACTGTAAGCCTCTCCCCACTCCAATGCATCCCAGAGTTTGCTGAGCCTTTCTCATGTCCGATGGATTCTATATTCTTGCAAGATTGTCTCGATATTTAAGGAGATAGGTAGAAACCTAGATATATATCTTTGTGTATAATATGAGGTAGGATCCTAATACCATTCCTCTACGTACATTTCCGATATATTTTCGGGAATCTTATCCAGAATGTCAGCCTCCAGACTCCCGTCCATAGCATCCGGGGTCTCGTCCTCGCTCAGTTTAACACGAAGATATCTGATGATATCTTTTTTTTTGGGGGGGGGCCCACAAATACATTTATTACTCGTCCACCAGGACGCCTTTCAATCTCCGCCCGAATATGGGACCTCCTGGTCATGAATATCCGTGTACCCGTGGAATTCTCAATGATTTGCTTCAGAGAATCGAGGATCTTTGCTCGATGCACTGCCACACATTCGTCTCGCTCGTCAATACATATAAATGTGGGCTGTGAGGACGTGATGGCTTGCAGTATCTTCACGATATCAGGAAGTCACAGCGCCCTTCCACCAATGTCCTTTGTATGCTCCTGAAAGGCCCGCGATATTTGCTCTGAAATCCTTTCCATTCCGCTAACGACCTGTTTCAGCAACGAACTCAGCATGCTCGTCGCGGACTGTTCTTTCCCGGCCGCAAAGTCGAAGCAGAAACAAGTGATCACGGTGCCTTGTCTCCCGGCCTGATCACACAGCCTGCCCACTACCAGCGAACTGACATCACGGCCTGTTAGCACTCCCGCTCTTTCTCTTCCCTGGAGAATAGTCTTGTTACCTAATAAATCCCCAACCGACCCCCGGATCCCCATAACAAAGCAAGACTGCCTTATCAACTTCACCTTCCCTACTGCAATCATACCAGCTTATAATGTCCTCAGTTTGTATGAGCCAATCCCCACATTATCGACATGGCGCTCTTGAACATCTCGATGCCGTGAACTGGGCTCTAGGAGTGATAGCCAGGTAAGGAGGTGAGACCGAGCATCGGCAGCAACATAGTTATTCTTCACATTAAAGCACTTGCTATTATTGGACAAGGCGGTGCTATTGTGAGCGGTATATTGCAACATCTGCTCTGTACCGCTCACAGTATGATACCAAATAGGAGGAGTTATTGAGTATGGTTGGTTGGTTAGTGTTCCTGAGAAGTGCTAAGCGACGCAGCACCCTAAGCGCGGCTTGGCGAATATTTGCGCATGAATTTGGTGTCAAACCCCTCGCCTCGGGTGTTCCTCGCAGCGCGCCCCCGTCTAAAGAGTAGCGCGGTCAGGTCGAGAGCGAAGCTTGCGGGCGTTGAAGCAGCCCCCCGGCCAAAGCTTAGTGCTTCAGATAACCAATAAACAAATGCACTACATAGCGCGAACCACGATCTTTTCTTCATTTAGCCCGCTGTGATAGACACATAACAAATTTATAATAATCCGAGCTTAATACTTCACCTGAGAGCTGCACCTCAAACCGATATTCCTTTCAGACCTCCCGGGGGTGATCTGGCTCCGGAAATAGGTTTTCTCACAACAAGGGAGCGGTCCATAAGGACACTTTGGGAATCCAATTTTCTAATCACTACCGATTTATTGCTGAACCCAGTAAATTACGGCATTGGCGATCACCCCCCAATTCCCCACCCCCCTGGTATAATTAAGGTAAATCTGTAAAAAACCGAAATACCAATAGACGAGCTGACCAGGAGGCTCTAACCACTAATAAAGCGCTCCCATCTCGGATGGCGCGAGCTCGGCCTTCATTGAGCTCCGGCATGAAATTGATATTCTGTTCATAAAATATCACTCGAGAGCTGAAACCTGCAACCGAGATGTTGAGAGCTATCGGGTGCGAAGGAGTGGAAGCGAGTAGTCTCACAGGTTCAGAAGGAGAGTGGTCACCGGAGAAAGCGAAAGACCTGTATCGCTTATTGAAGAAGAAGAGAATTGAGAGGGAAAAAGAAGAAGAGAAGAAACAAGAAACAGAGAAGAGGGGAGAGGATTTGAGAGGACAGGGGGTGACGTAAGCGGTCACGAGATATCACTCGTAACCACAGCAACAGACAAGAAGAGAGCACGCCCGTAACTACATTTTCCAACACGAGAAGGAAACTTCAATACTTGGCGCAGAATTCAGGCTTGATAGGCGCTGTATCATAGTAGGCCCTGGTCGCGCCTGCGCTGGTCATACCCCTAATTTAATTCACCCCACAGTTGGCCGCATCATAATGCCTCGCAATCCCCAGCACACCCGATATCATAACAACCATCGTTCCAAAAGAAAAGACACCGCCTCTCTCATTCCGCCTTCCCTCCTCTCCTCCCCTCTCGTCTCCGGTGCGCTGGCACATAGAGCCGCACCGCGCCGTGAGCTCTTTGGTTCTTTCTTTTTGCAACCTAGATGAGGGCATCCCTTGTATTAGAGTTTGAAGACTCCCGCTTGCTTTCCCTTGATACTTAAATATCGAGATCGGCTAAAAGCTCTGCTGTCGCTAAGTAGCCTTTCAGCAACCCCCCCGAAGATGCTCGTTCCTTCCCAAGGCGAGCTATTGGGGTGTTGGCCATTCGATGGCTCAATACAGGACCGAGCGGGTCCCGCCGCTTCTAGACACCTGTTGGAGCATACTTTTTGGTACGTTTTATGCTATAAAATTAACTGCGAGGCGGGTGGGGCTAATGGATGAGATTGAAAGACTGTCTGCTACCCTCTCCTCACCTTCTATACTTATGTGAATAGCGAGAGGTGGTGGTAAGTGTCCCCTAAGCATGGTACCGTATCATTCGCTAAGATAAATTATTTATGGCAATTGGTCACTTATCGCAGGTTCGGTGAGGCCTTTGTGTTCCTGGTTGCTCGCGCTCGTCATGAGAATCCTTGCGCTATGATAAAATGCACCACTTCTATTTTATCTAAACAAGCCTCTGAATATATAAAAGGAAGAAAGGAAAACGCACAAGCAAGAATTCACAGCGAAAGAAACAATCAAGTATGAAAGGATGAAAACTACAAGCTATAAACTAGACCTTCCCACACCAGAACTACTTCCCCCTACGTATTAAACTCTATAGCACTTTGTAATCAAACTTGCAAATCGTCACTCTTGTATAAGTAAATCCTTAGAAAGTCTCTCGTGAGGGTGGTGACATATACCTGCATCCCCGGGCCCATCTCATTGGATTTCCTTCATCCCAAAGGGTCATTCCCATGGACAATTTCTATGAGTAACATACTCCGGAAGGGAAGAACGGGGTGAGTTCGACGAGGCGGTGTCTCCTACACCTTAAACCGTGCCGGGGGTTGCCACTTTGCGCGGCTGTAGTAGTACTGCCACCCTGAAATGGTCACCCCTGGTAGCGAACGAGAGCGGTGTCTGACCACAATTATCAGGTTTGTCAGGGTTGACCTCTTCTCGCATGAGCAGTGCTTTCACTACTCTCTTATATCCATACTAAGCAGCGAGCGAGAGCAGAGTTTGGCCAGAATTATTTGGTTTGTTGGGGTCAACATCTTCCTGCATGGGTAGTATTTCCACCACTTCCTCATACCCATATCAAGTAGCGAACGAGAGCGATGTTTGGCCACTATTATCTGGCTTGTCGGGGTTGACCTCTTCCTGCCCGAGTAATATTTTCACCACTTCCTTCTACCTTTTCTATGCAGGGTGCGAGAGCGGTGTCCGACCGCGATTATCCGGCTCCTCGGGCTTAACAACTTTCTACCCGAGTAATATTTTCACGACTCCCACACATTCGTAAGCAGCGGTATGAGAGAGGTGTTTGGCCGAAATTATCTGGTTTGTTGGGGTCCAATTCTCCAAAGCTGCGAATGTGTACATTATATGCTGTCTACCATGAGAAGGAAATAAGGAGAGAAATAACAAATCAACACTGGGCTAGAAACTGCCATACAAGACACTGATGCTTTTCCTTCG
>Ga0307509_10009286_pt1 | contig 12341 bp, 12 predicted proteins | sample 10_EM_MG_FD_202245 | JGI IMG/M metagenome (GOLD analysis project Ga0307509, IMG submission 202245) | Populus trichocarpa ectomycorrhiza microbial communities from riparian zone in the Pacific Northwest, United States - 10_EM | ecosystem: Host-associated > Plants > Roots > Unclassified | place...
CGACATTTAGAGTATATAACCTCCGGCTTCCCACAGCCAGGAGACAACGTAAACTCGTCTTCTCGTCCTTACGCTTGCCCATCCGTGCCCGTCAGAACACGGGCCTCAGTATAAATCGAGAGGCAAAGAACAATCGCAAGGCAAACGCATTTCCAATCCATCCAGGGGTATGGACCATCTTACTATCCTTGAGTATTGGCGTTGTCGTTGACGTTGATACTTAAGTTGAAGGGCGGACTCGTCGGCGCTCTTGGCGTGGTCTTGGCGTATTCGCGAGGGTGATGCGTCACCGGAATAAGAAAATTACAGGACACACCGAGGTTTTACCGAGCGCACTGCCGCGCGGTTCCAACCGGCCCGTCGCAAGGAGTTCCGTCCCTTTGGCTCATCGAGGAGCCTGAGGAGGAGGAGGACTGCCACGTGTTGCGGCTCAAGCGCTCACGGTCCACGAAGCCGATCGCGCATCACATAGTGAACGCAACCTTGTTGAGCCTTTCGGTCATGTGAAGACATCAATATATGTCTCGTGTTCTACAATTACTCGATGATGGAGAAATCACTCGAGGTGCTGTTCTGTGATCCAAGCCTGTGTGAATGGGCTCGAGCGTTTATCCAGTCGATGTCTGTGATTCTGGAGGCGAATTCAGCAGACTCGTGGATCCCTGCCAGAAATAAGATCGTCCCATGCATGGCCCCTGCTCTGTCGTAGGGCACGCCTTGTTCTGCTACCTGCTACGATATCGTGCTTGTCTTCGCTGCGCAGCGAGGACGTTTTGTCGGCACTTCGTGTGGAATCATCGCGCATGGGCCAACTTTCTCATTCAGGCCTATATCCAGGTCCCGCCCGTTTGGGCATTAGGAAAGGATTTTGGCTCTTCGGGAATCCCTAGAAGAGCTCTTTGTTATCTTTAGATGGCAGTACAGCAAATCTTGCATAGCTACGGCGAGTGATGCATGCCTTGTGTGAACCCCACATTTCGCTATGGCCCACATAACACGTAGGGGCACGCCAGGTGTGAAGAGCACAGTGATTTCTAGCCCGAGTCGAGCACTGTGACGTCACAACCAAAAGACGTCTGGGCATGCAGCGTGTTCGTCTCGATGGACTAGGGCTGAGAACCGTACTGTATACGGCATACGGCCGTATAATTTACGGTACCAATACGGTTACGGGTACCCGTAAACCGTAACCGTACAGTCGTCTCAAAATTTCGAGACGGTACGGTACGGGTGTATATACGGCCGTATTACGGGGTGTACGGGATTGTACGGGTGTGACGTCGATAAATCTTGACTTCCTTGAGTCCAAAGAGGTTCTTGAGGGAGGGGGGAGAAGGCAGTGATGTTGGCAAGGGGAAGGCGATTGGCATTGGTGAGGCGAGGGCGGATGGATGGGGCATTGAGAATAGAGTGTGAAACAAGAATAGCGGATAGACAGTTGTTAATCATGTGGCCGCCAGAGCTAAGTTATGTGTGCTCACAGGGCAATCTAGGAATTAGATGTCAATAAAAAGAGGAAACGTACGGAATCGCAAATGACTTCGAAGGCGACAGCAGCGAGCCACCTTTCCATCTGACACCCTTGCGCGCGAGAATCCGCCGGGAGAGGGCGCCGCCTCTGAATGGTGTGCCACGGTCATCTGCCCTGAACCCTCGAAAATGCTGAGCTCGCATAACGAAGACTTGCAGGAAGTGGGGAGAGTCATCAGAAGTTCTGGGCGACTCACCTGTGTTCCTTGAAGACATTGAACCTTTTGGGCTTGCTCATGTGGCCGAGAATGCGGACGTGGGAGGAGTCAAACCCTCGGGCATTGATGCGCACGAACGAGGGGAGGTGCAGCCGGTGTAGATGCCACACCTGCACGAGCTGAGAGCGCTTCCAGCATCGAGCTCGCTGGTGAGGCTGAAAGAGCCATCACTGCGGAGCACGAAGCATTGGAGCCCTGAGCGTATGGTGAGGCAGGGCATGGGCAGGAAACACCGGTGTAAGGAGGCAAGCACAGACTTGAGGCACTGCTGCGAGGAGACCTGAAAGGAAGGGCCGGATGCATGAACAAGATGCCGCCATGAGGGGGAGAAGGAGAGCTTAATGTGCTGCCACAAAAGGGCGAGCACGGAGTCGACGTGCCATACAAGGAACCCCAGATGAGGGCAAACGCGGGCATGGGCACGAGGCGCTGCGAAACAGCGAGCAAAGAGCTCCGCCACAAAGGGACCCTGAAAATGGGTGCCCGGGAAATTTGGGATCCTGGAGGGAAGTCGCCTGGGGAAGGAACCATCGGGGGGAAAGGGTCTGTTGAGACCAAGAGCAACAACAGGCAGTGTTGCCCGCCAACAAGAAAACCCAGGCCATCCAATGTGAATTCAGAAGGCGGCACCACAATGATAGAAATAACAACACACCTGGCCCATCCACGTTTTACAGGACAAAGGAGCGAGGCAGAGGCATCCTGGCAAGGCAACGGGGACGGGACTGTGGATGAGACGACAACGAGGGGGTGCAGCGGGGTCATGTGTGAACGTGTTGGACTTGGTGCACGGTGGCTGGGACGTCAGTCTTACACATAGCATGATCCGCGCTCGGAGATAAGATCGATAAGATCTTGCAATGCCCATCATACAGCCGTATGACGGCCGTATACGGCCGTATCTTTACGGTCTGATACGGGGGGTAACCGGCCCGTCAACCGTACCGTAAAAGTGTCGCTTCAAGGCCAATACGGTACGGGTCCCGTACCGTATTACGGCAGCCCGTAAACCCGTAAATACGGTTACGGGTGCTCAGCCCTATTGAGCTCTCCCGCTGCCGTCCTTGAACTCCTTCGAGAACAAGAAAATGCTTTCAAGGAATACCGCGATGGGGATCGGAGGCTGATAGCGTGTCTTAGCCCAGTGGTGCCGGTACTTTGTGCGTTTGCGGCGACTCTTGGTGAGGCGGTTAACGTGGTGAGCCCCAACCTCCAAGTTCCCGTCCCCTTGTCCACTTCTTCGCGAATGCCATTAACACAAGTTATACAACGATACCAGGTCCCCTTTTCGCCATTTAAAGCCGTTTTTGTTGGCATCGATATTCTCTTCGCTGTACGTCCCCCTCAACAACATCTCCAACTACATCCTTCGTGACGTATGGGTTTGCCAGACTGCGAAAGGTGTCAGTTCAAGCTATGACGCTCTCATCGACATGTTCGAGTCTCTCGGGAATTTCCTTAAACGTCTTGACATTTATGCCAATTTCCCACCTACTCCGATGATGACGGACATTATCGTTAAAATATTGGTCGAGCTACTAGCAGTCCTTGCCCTGGCAACGAAACAGATCAAACAGGGACGATTTAGTGAGTTTGCTATCAGATATACAGTTTTTTAGCTCAATATTGCTCAGAGAAGTTCGCGAAGAAGCTGTTTGGAGAGGGCGAGATCGAGGTCGTGCTTCAGCGGCTCGATCGACTGACCCAGGACGAGGCTCGAAGCACTGCTGCACAGACCTTAGGTGTGGTGCATGGTCTTGTAAATAATATTAGGGTAGTCATGGAAGGTGTGCATTGCTTGCATTTATTCGTCTACATTTCATGAACGCTTGTTCCTCTAGACGGCAAAGCGTCAACAAACAACGTTCGACAGGCTTTAGGTAGGTGTCTTGCGCGAAATGGTTATTTCCTTTCCTCACTTGAGGTCGTAGTTGCCCTTCACCTGGTAGCAAATGACATGAACAAGATGAAACGTTTGTTCTTTATTCCACCCTCTTGTTTTACCCTGGACCAAAACAACCTTTCAGGTGACCATTTTCAAAGGGATGTTCATCATTGGCTTTCCCCTCCCGACCCTTCGACGAACAATGACTTGGTCTGGAATGCGCACCATGAAGGAACAGCAACGTGGTTCTTTGAGAGTGACGTCTTGGAAAAATGGAAATCGACTGGGTCACTATTATGGATCCATGGGAAGCGTATGTTTCCCCCGCCGCTATTATGACCCCCATGTTGACCCCATCCTGCCCATATAGCCGGTTCAGGGAAAAGTACACTCCTGTACGTCGTGTCTGTTATTGCCGTGTCGGCGATTCATATCCCTCCCTCCTAGTTCGGCGATCATTCAGAACATCGAGAACATCTGTGCCACTGGGTTGGCCACAATGGCTTACTATTATTTTGACTTCCGTGACATCAGGAAGCAAGACCGCTATGGCCTGGTCTCCTCTCTCCTTTCTCAACTTTCTGCAGAATCAGATTCTTTCTGCGAGGTCCTCTCCCGATCATTTTCATGTAATGCTGGTGGAACACGGAAGCCCACTTGTGGTGCGCTTATAAGGTGTTTAAAGGACATGCTGAGCCTACCAGGACAACGCCAGATTTATTTCATCGTCGATGGGCTCGACGAATGTCCTAATAACTCAGGGACGCCATCTGCGCGCGAAGAGGTTCTCGAACTCATCGAAGATCTCGTTGGGTTGAACCTTCGGAATATGCATTTGTGCGTGGCTAGCCGTCCGGAGATTGATATCCGAACAATCCTCGAGCCTTTGGCACCTCTCCAAATCTCTCTTCATAATGAGAGTGGACAAAAGGCGGATATAATCAAGTATATTAAATCCGTCGTCCATTCCGACAGGAGGATGCGGACTTGGAAAACGGATGTCCAGCAACTCTTAGTGGACACGCTCTCTGACAAAGCAGACGGCATGTTAGTTACCTTGTTCCACATCTGGCACTTCCCAAGACTCACCTATGATCTTATAGGTTTCGGTGGGTGGTCTGTCAGATTGACAGTCTGCGTCGCTGCTTTCCCGCAAGTATTCGGCGCGTTTTGAGTGATCTGCCGGACACTCTGGACCAAACTTATAGTCGCACACTTCTAGGCATCGATAAGGAGAAAAGAGAATATGCCCAACGTCTCTTTCGATGCCTCGCAGTGTCAATTCGCCCTCTTAGTGTCGAAGAACTCGCCGACGTTATCGCAGTTCACTTCGACGAGGCGGCGTCCCCCACTTTCAACACGGATTGGCGGCCAGAAGACTCGGAAGAAGCGGTGTTGGAGGCCTGTTCTAGTCTTGTCTCCATTGTCAATGTCGCTGGTTCCCAAATTGTCCAATTTTCCCACTTCTCTGTCAAAGAGTTTCTGATATCGGAGCGACTAGCAACGGCAGACGGGCGTCTATCATACTATCACATCCTCCCCAAACTAGCACACGTGACTCTTGCACACGTTTGCCTCAGTGTCCTCCTCCAACTCGATGACACAGTCGACAGAAATACCATACGTCGCGTTCCTCTTACTCAATATGCTGCTCAATACTGGGTCAAGCATGCCAAGTACAGCGACGTCTCATCCCTCGTTCAGGGCGCAATGGTGTCCCTCTTCGATGCGAGCAAACCACATTTTGCGACGTGGGTCTGGTTGTACGACGTCGATCGCCATTGGTTAGAGCCAATGCCTGAGATTCACCCGACGCGTCCTGAGGCGGAGCCTCTCTATTATGCCTCATTGTGTGGTTTTGGCGGTCTCGTGGAACACATGGTTACTGCCCATTCATCAGATGTCAACAGCATTGGCGGTTTTCACATGACCTCTTTGCATGCAGCTTCAGTCAAGGGACACGTGGACGTCGTGTTGCTGCTTCTTAGGCATGGCGCGGACCATAACTCTCGTGAGTTTGATGGCAGGACTCCCCTTCACAAAGTATCGCAAGGCGATCACCTAGTCACCTTGCAATCTTCGCTAGAGGTCACACGGCTCCTACTCAAATTTGGCGCAAATGTGAATGTCACCGACAACCTAGGCTGGACTCCACTACACGCCGCAGCACGAAATGGGCACCATGAGATAGCAGATTTGTTACTTGCATCTGGCGCAAGCCTCGATGCGCGGAGTACGGCCCAAGACACACCATTGGCCCTTGCTTGTGCTGACGGGAAGGCTGAAGTTTCACGCTTCCTTCTGGATCGTGGCTCAGACATAGATTCTCGAAACAAGGATGGCTGGACTCATTTACTCAAAGCGTCACGTTATGGACACCTTGACGTCGCGCGGCTATTACTGGACTATGGCGCTGACGTAATGGCGCACGAAACGAATATCCTGACTCCCTTGCATGTCGCATCAGCTAAGGGACACGTCGACGTCGCGAAGTTGCTCATACAGCATGGCGCAAGCGTCGACTGCCGGGATGACAAACAAGAGACTCCCCTGCACCGAGCGTCGGAGGAAGGCTACCTCGAGATCGCACGCTTCTTAATTGAACGTGGAGCAGCAGTGTCTCCGCGGGATGATAGAGGTTGGACACCATTCCACAAGGCATCGAAAAGTGGGCACTTCCAGGTGGTGAAGTTCCTGCTTGAACGTGGCATCGATGTCCATATTCCAACGGGAGACGGAGAGACTTCATTGGACCTCGCTTCAAGTAACGGGAATCTCGACCTCGTAAGCTTCCTGATTGATAAAGGTGCAAATCTTTATACTAGAGACAACAAAGGCTCTGTTCCATTACACGTGGCATCGAGTTGTGGATATCTCCACGTTGTAGCATTCCTTCTAGAGCGTGGTGTCGATATCGACATTCGGGACAATAACGGGAGAACACCATTAGACCTCGCATGCAGCAATGGGAAGCTCGATGTTACACATTTCCTAATCGAGCGTGGCGCAGACCTCCACACTAGGGATGACAATGGCTGGAATCCATTACACGTCGCATCACAAAATGGGCACTTCGACGTCGTGCGACTGTTAATCGATGCTAGTACTGTCATCGATACCCAGAACGGGACCAAACAGACCCCGTTGGCCTTGACAGCGAGCGAGCGGCAAGTGGGAATGTCACGTTACCTCATCAAACAAGGTGCCGACCAGAATTCACGGGACAACCTAGGTTGGACTCCATTACACTTCGCGTCGCGACGTGGACATGCTGACATAGCGTGATTCTTTCTAGATTATGGTGTTGATCCGAACGACCAGGACGGCGGTTTTCGGAGCCGATTGCATCTAGCATCTGCCAATGGCCATATCGAGGTTGCGCAGCTCCAGCGTGGCGCCAGAGTCGATATGTTCAATGATAGTCAACAAACCCCACTTGACCGAGCAGCAGCCGAGGGAAAATTTGATATTGTGCTTCTCCTAATCGACCACGGAGCTGATGTGCAGACCACGGATGACAATGGCTCTACTCCATTACACACAGCATCGCAGGGCGGCCACCTAGAGGTTGTAAAACTGTTGCTTCTGCACGGCGCGGATGTCGACGTTCGCAACGACGACAATAAAACAGCATTAGAATTGGCATGGGCTAATGACAAGACCGGGGTAGCACGCTTCCTAGCCGAGTACAGGTCAGACCCAAATGGTCATGAGAATCTGCGCTCCGTTGCGTCGGGCACAGCTCAGTATGACCCTGACTCAAATGAGGTTGACAAGACGAAGGCATCGTTGCATACCGCCTCAGAGGAAGGGAAAGTTGACGTGGTAAAGTCCTTGCTCGCACAGGGCGCGGATATAAACACCAAAGACACACGCTCCTTGACTCCACTAGACTTGGCAGCAACCCAGGGGAACCTCGATGTCGTTCGCTTGATTGTAGAATTGGGAGCGGAAGTAGACCCGCGAGACAGGTTTGGATGGACCCCACTGCACAAGGCGGCGCGATACGGTCACCTTGAGGTCTCGCAGGTGCTCCTGGACCACGGAGCAAATGTCAACGCAAGAAAGCATGACCATTGGACACCACTGCATCTCTCTGCACGCGATGGACGGCTCGATATCGTGGGACTATTACTCGAACGTGGAGCAGACGTACATATATTGAATGACGACGGCCAGACTCCATACCAACTATCGCTGGCATTTGGACACCGAAAGGTTGCAGATTTATTACGGGAGCGAGCATAATGGGCGTGGAGAATGACGCATAAGGTTCGACAAAGGGACCCACTTAACTCTAAATGTGGTGTCTAACTGGGATTTTGACTCTAGTCCTTGCCACAACGCAGCGCGAAGCAGGCCACGAGGTGATTACATGTACCTAACTACCACGACGATATTATTCCTTCATTATCTGTTTTCTGGGATCCTATATGAATCAAGATCGCCGGTATGGGAAATTTTGAGATGGCGCTTTGATCATTGGGACAAAAAGACGCGAGAGAAACAGTACGGTATCGATGTGAGGGCTACATCATCAAGGAGGGGTCCTGGATTTCGTGGCTCTGAGGACGCTGTAGCCTCGGAATCGGGAATCGGATCGAGCACCCTCGACCACGTGACGTCGTCCGTCGCGGCTGGCCGGGCCAACCGAGCCCGCCACGCCTACTGCCCTCCGCTCACCCTCGTCTGACAGCCTCGCCTCCAAACCTGTCTTCATCCACCCTCGTTACCATACGATTGACCCTTTTCCTCTCACGGCCAAGCACCTCCTCTCGTTGTGCCCCAAAGCTCTCCGGCCGAACATACGCGGATCGCCCAAGCCTTGTCGGTCGACGCCACAATCAAAACCCCGTCGGTCCACGTCGCACTCGTCGTACACGGCCCCTCGCAAGTCTGGATCATGTCTCGGTTTGGAAGGACTACTACTGTACATAGGATCGATCAAGCATCTTTTCGTACGTCTCTTTATATCTTTTTTGCTTTAGATTCCCTGCTCTCTAATCCAGTGTTTCCTCTTTTACCTGAGGTTTTTTACCATCGAAAGTCGCCGCACTCCCTCGCCCTCGCCGTCTACGCGCTCGCTGTTGCACACTTAGCTACGATCCAGTAAATTTCTGCATTTCGGACACCGCTACTCCCTGTCATCGTCGCCTTGCGGGTCTGGCTGGCAGGACCACCTTCACGTTCGTCTTTCTCCCCTTTCCCCCCTCCAACTCACCTTGTGTGTAGAGTACTTTGCATCTAACTGCCTCGGATAAACCCCCGCGCCCGGCCTCGTCGAATGCAAGCATCTGCGGCCCAATTTCTCACCTTTTCTTTATTTTTGTGCGCTCTCGCCCAACCGCTTGACGATGAACCGAGCCGCCGTGCCGTCAATCATCTTTCTGGTCCTCTGGTCTTTCTGTCTTGTTCGCCGCTTTTCTTCGCTTTAGCAGACCGTCTTTCGCCTCGCCATCGTCGACTGTTCTACGCCTCGCCACTGTTTCCGCACCTCTCGCCATCACCTTCGTATTGCTCAACCTATTTCTTGTGCGACCTCGCTCGTTTGGGACCGCGGCCTCTTCTCAGGATCTGCTTCAGAACTCATAGTTAGGTCACCCCGACTTAGCCCCTTTCGCTGGTTGCTTGCTTTGCCGACTGCCACGTGGGCGCTGGAGCGGAAATGCGTCGTAAATGCATAGAGCCACGTGCTTTAGCATAGCCATAGTAAATCCCATCCCAACTCACCTCTCTCCATCACCCTCTCTCCATCACCCCCACTGCTGTCTCCCTTTCAGCCTCAACAACCCCAACAGCACGTTTCCTTTACGCCTACGTCATACCACAGCTCCCTGAAATGGGTGGACCCTTGGCTGCTACTCCCGTGTAGCGGGGTACAAGGGGTGATGACAAAGAGGGGGGGGAACAAACGTGGTATGAGTTCTAGTGTTCTGATAAACACTGACGCTGACATTCCAGATGTCCTAGACTTTGGCTTCGACGTTGGCGTAGCCACTCGGGCTCACCCTGGCAACCACAAAATCGTCAGACAACGACTCTTGTACTAGATCTGACATCACTGACACGATGATATCGTCATTCACGACGTCAATGACAACGATGCTGAACCCGCAACAGCGACAACCAGGGCATCTGCGTTGACCCCACCTGGCGCCACCTCCAAGGGCCTGCAGCGTCTGACGGTGAGCTGGAGTAAACGTCCTCATCTTCCCTCTTGACCGCCCCTTCAATCGCCTCCTTCTATTCCACATCGAAGACCAACCCGATGGATGCATCGCTGTCCACGACTCCTGAGGTTGTGCAGTTTTATGTCCTATCCTTCTTTGCCTTGTTCTGACCTTGATGTATCACACACTTTTGCTGCTTTATCGCTCGCCTTCAGAATGTCTATCTGTCTTCGCCACTTACATCTCTATGTTGGTCATGCTTTCGTTGCTGTGTATTTACGCTTAATACATGATGAGTTAGCCATACTATGATAGTCTGCAGGATGAAAAAGGTGTGGAAGCGTAGTAATACACGCCGCCCCGAGAGGCGTACATGTATGCATAGTCTACAAGGAGGGGGTGAGAACGAGACAGCTGGGTATACCTGATTCCTGCGACGGCAGACATGCATGGACATTGATGGGTCTGCACGCAGCGACGGCCCTGTATAAAACATGGTCATGTATTCCTTCCTCACTGGCAAGCGTGTAGGTATGCGCTACTGGCCTGTTCCGCCGTACCTGGTGGCATCCCTGGTTTGTAGTCTGTATTATGTGCTTTTACTTGATGGTAACAACCCCGTATACAATGCAGACCAACAACATTTTAGGAAGATGTGGTCACGTATGAGACGAACTTCTTTGCCGATGAGTGTGCAGACTCCGGAAGAAAAATATCTGCTCACCGCGACGGGTTCTCAAGCCTGGGGTGATAATCATGGCGCAGCCATGCCATGAGCATTGGGATTTGAGAGGTAGAGCACAGGTAGAGCAAGTCTGTAGGAGGCTCAGGCTAAAAGAACAACCTGGTGAAGTCACGTGGTCGCGCAGTGGGATGATGCGATCGGCGATATGCCTTACGAAGTTCGTTTCTGAGGCTACCGCAAGGCCCGCAAATGCCATCCTTACACATGGGATGTTGTACGTAGATACATTGGCCACCATTCCCACTCTATACACGTGTTGGCGCCGCTGCCCTCCAGTGTCGCGGAAGTGGCGGTCGGGCCACATGGACATCGAATAGAGTAGAGCGCATGTTGCGCTAGTAGTTGACATAGACAGCATGCACGCACGATTATAGTACATACCCTTGATTTTGCATCCGCTTGGGACCCCATTTCGCGTTCCCCCAATCCGCTACATTTATACCTCCGTAGTTACCTTCGCGTTTCCCCCTCAGTTGTGGTCATTCCGTGCCAAACTGGGGTGAGCTTCGTAATATTGCCCTCGCGTTTATTACTGTACTTACAGTATGCAGATCATTGTCTGCATAGGTGAATATATACTCAGTAGTTGTGGTCATTCCGTGCCAAACTGAGATCATTGTCTGCATAGTCTACCACTCACTCACACTCACTCGCGCTCGCTTGCTGCTACCCATTTCAACCTTGTTGATTACGACATCCAGCAGGCAACAACTTTCCCCAGCAGTGGATAGGCTGCTTCCGGACGTTCAAGTTTCAACGGTTCTATGAACTTGTCGCAATCCTCCTCGATGCGTGGCTTAGACTCCAACACAACATCCTCCGCGCGTAATGCCTCAGCCGCACGAGGCCCTGCATGACGCCGCCATCTGCGCCTCAGTACCTGGGCCTTCGAGGGTCTGTGTGGCATAAATGGCGTGGTCCTGCCACTCTGTGCGAAGATTCCATGCTGTTGACGACATCTTTCCATCAGGGAATGCCTATTTGGCCGTCGGAGAGATGCGGCCGAGGCAGGCCTGGATACCGTGATATAATTGGGCTGCTTGGGATCGAGGGCTGTGTTCGGGAGGAGCTCTTGCTGGATCCAGCAGGTAAACTTCACGGCATCATCGCCGTTTGCAGTTAATTATGCCTTCCCGTGGCCCCCCAATTCTGTTTCCAAATCCCACTCACCTCAAACCTGCACGAGCTCCCTGTGTCCCTTGGCGTATTCTGTACAAGAGCTCACACTTCAGCTCTCTGCCAAAATATCAGTTCCTTCTTAGGTATTCTCAAAATACTCTCAGCGTGCATTTTACACTTTGCCTCCCGTCTCCTGCCACGTGCAAAGATCCGGCCTCGGCATTGCGAACCTACCGTCCCTATCGACCGCTCCAGCGATCCTAACTAACACAGAATGTCAAGTCATAGGGTGCCACTTTGTCGTGGTGACGATATGTAAGCGGCTTCCTCCGTGGTTCATTGCCCTTAGGACTAGAATCAAAATGCTATGGGACACCGTAGTATAGTCATATCATTTCGTTGGACCTTATCCATCATCCCTCATGCTCCGCGCGTGCCATGCTCCCGAAGTAAATTTGCAACCTTTCGGTGTCCTTGTCGCAACGATAGTTGGTAAGGAGTTTGGCCCTCATCGTCCAACGCATGTACGTCCGCGCCACGTTCGAGTAACAGTCCCACAATTCCGAGAAGTCCGTTGTATGCCGAGAGATGTATCGGGGTCCAGTAGTCGCACGTCCTTGCGTTCACGTTTGCGCCGTGGTCGAGTAGCATCCGAGAGACTTCGACGTGTCCAT
>Ga0307509_10009287_pt1 | contig 12340 bp, 12 predicted proteins | sample 10_EM_MG_FD_202245 | JGI IMG/M metagenome (GOLD analysis project Ga0307509, IMG submission 202245) | Populus trichocarpa ectomycorrhiza microbial communities from riparian zone in the Pacific Northwest, United States - 10_EM | ecosystem: Host-associated > Plants > Roots > Unclassified | place...
CTTTCAAGCAGGGCATCTAGCCTGGTTGAAGGGTGATTTTTGGGTTGCAGAGTTTGAGCTGACCTGTCAGCCCCATGTGCGAAAGGCATTACACACACCAAAGTTCCTCAACTCCAGGGCTGAATGCATCATCTTGCTACTCAAGAACTTCCAGTATCGTGGAGGCTCGTGAAACGCACTCTCCAGCAGCCCAGGATAGGATTAGTTTGTCAAGTTAACGGAGCTGGAGATCCTAGTTGACTTGTATTGTAGTGACTCAGTTATTTTAAAACTCTGATCAAGTAGAATACAGTGTTCCCAACGGTCGGAAGTCCCATAGGGCCTGGAGAACAGACCGCCTAGAGCCTGGGACCGGACTGAACTGGCAAAAGATTTGCTGTCTTCCCATGCGAAATCTAAAAATGCAGCCTATTAGCGAGAACGACCTACCGGGCAATCTGACGCACTAATATGTAGAGTGAGGATCAAGACTGCAGTTGTGTTGTGGGAATTGTAGTGACCAGCTGGGACTGTTGGGGACGGTTGGGGATTTCAGGTAACGACCTGTAACGGGGGCAACCACAGTCAGTGTTCTCAACGGGGCAGTCCGTCCGTCCTGAAGGCGGACGGCGGTGGACGGCGTTAAGCGGTCCGGTCCGGTCTTTTTCAAAACTTGCCCTGCGCCCCGGTGCGAAGGACTATAAACCCCGCCGTCCCCCGCCGTCCACAGTGAAACATGTTTCGTGCCAAGGAACACGCCCGAATTAGTAAGAAATCTCGCCTCGGGGCAAGATTGCTTATGTCATCCCAGCTTTCCTCAGTGCATGGAGGTGGGAATATTCTTATTATTCTTATAGCAGGAATCTGAGTGCTAGTATATTATAGAAAAAAATAAGCAGGGGAACATACAACGAGCACAACGCCACTAGGTTTTTCCATCAGAAGTTGTATACTCCGAACCATTTTCAGAACAGACGCAACTCTTTCTCATCTTACGTCTTCTCTCATAAATCTTAGATGGTTTTTTGTGATGCAGGCTCCGCGTGTTTATCCGACATGTTTTCCTAGCTTGGATCAGGGTTTAATGATGCAGGAGAAGTAAGCAACGTTGCAATAAGAGGATGGTAGATAGGTACGATTTCTGGATTAAGCGATATGCCCGATGCCCGGCCCTAACGGTATATTATGGGATATATTCTACACCTATTTTATCTCTCCTAGAGAGCCTCAGGTTTCATTTAATCTTATTAGATGAATTTCTGTATTTGCTCGAGAAGGGTGTCATGAAATGCTGTTGATAGGATTCATAGTCCCCTGTAGTAACCGGCAGTAACCCACAGTCACTCGCAGTCCCTGGTCGTCCCCCGCAGTCCCCCACAGTCCCCTGCCGCCCCCCACGCTAAAATGTCTTACCTTGCAGGGCCCGCCGTCCGCCACAAAGACGGCCGTCATGAGGTTTCCAGGACGGGTGTGGACCGCCTTTTGTAGTCCCGTCCGGTCCAGGGCTCTTGGCAGTCTCCCCGTCGGGCCCTACAGGGGCCCCGGACCGTTGAGAACACTGACCACAGTACCGATAAATAAGGGCCAGAGATGGGATAGTGGGGAATTGCAGGCAATGGGGGGTGATCACAATTATGACATCCCATTTCTACAAGTTCAGGAAGACTTCTAATAGCTACCTGATTCTGAATAAACGATCAGAACATAGGTATAAGAGGAGGTATTGGATCATAATAGTATTACAATTGTATAAGTCTGTTTTCTGTAGGTAAGCTACTATTGTCTAACATAAGTAATTCTTTAGCGCTGGGTATATTCCACAGTTGATCAGCGCTAACGGAAATCAGAGGGCATGTCAGTTACGAAACCAATCCCACATGATGTCAGATATCTGATAGCTGACACTAAATTGAAAACCCAACCAGCAACGCCTTGATTCCACTTTATAACTACCACTCCCCTTGAGTTCTCATAACCGGAAAAAAATTATCTCCAGCACCTTTAATCCTGATTCCACCAAACACCATCAGTCTCTTCTATACCAACCACCACCACTATAAAGAATGGCTCCTGAACCCGTCAAGGTAGCAGATATTGCCCAAACTCTGTCTCAGGATACCAAGCAACAGCAGGGTTACACTGGCACAGCAGAGTCTGCGCCGAGCCTACCGGATAGGCCGCCGCTTGCAGGAGGGGCAAATTATCATCTTACTGAAGGGCTAGAGGGTGTTGAAACCCAGCACTACCGTGGCACGGAGTCATTCATGACTGCTATTAATTTGCAGAAAATTCAACTTCATTCTGGTAATGCTGGCCAGTACACAGTTTTTTCTCACATAACACCACACCAGCTTGCAGCTCTTGATGATTTTCGCACCACGCACTGCAAATCCCTCCGCTTCCTCTACTACGAATACGAAGAAACTTTGATTGTCAGAATTATGCCTGGAATCAAACCCGAATTTAGTTGCGCGGGGTTTGAAAAAGGCGATGCTTATAAAGCTATTAGAGATGGGGCTAGACGATAAGCTGCACAATTCGCGTGCCGGAACACATAAAGGAGTAGGCTGTGGGGGAGAAGCTGATTCTTCATTTATACCCCTCTCAACTCGTGGTTTACGGACTGATTGGCCAACCCTTGCTGTTGAGCATGGTGTTTCCCAATCACTAAAGGGCTTGAGGGGTGATGCCAGCTGGTTGTTGACAAGCTTGAACGGGCTGGTTAAGATTGTTCTTCTGTTTTCCATCTCAGAGAAGAACAGAAAGATACAAATCGAGCAATGGGAGATGAGTGCTGGCCCTGATGAACAAATTACTGGTGGAAAGCAGGATCCTGATCAGATGAGACCCGAATGTGTCAAGATAATCGAGATCCACGAAACAAATGCTCGACGTGCTTTTTTAGAGCTCAGCTTTGAAAAGCTCTTCCTCCGGGAACCTGTGTCCGGAGAAATGAACATTTTGTTCAGTACCAAAGATCTGGCGAGGTATGCGGCCTATGCCTGGGGACAGCTCCCCAGCTAGAAGTCTATCTGGCGTCCTCTGCAGTCCCCCACTAGTTTCCGGGGCCCTCACTCGTCGTCTGCCATCTCTAGCTGTCAACTGTCGAGTCACCGCGGTTTTCACTTGTCCTCTACCATCGGGCCCCGTTCTCTGTCGAGTCAACCCGGTGTTCACTTGTGCTCCACCCTTTCTCGCGGTCCTCGGTTCAGTCACCGTAGTTTTCACTTGTCCTCTGTTATCTGTGGCGTTCCTCTGTTGAGTCACTACGATTTTCACTCCTCTTCTCACATCTCTCACTCTCCTCGGTCGACTCCAGCAATTCCCTGCCAGAGCATGCCAGAGCGCCTAGTACTACCTGTGCCTCGGTCCTCCACTACCCGGTATAGCTGTGTATTGCCTAGGTCACGGCGCCTTGTGGTTGGGGCCGTTCTGCAGGTTCGCCGACCGAGATTTGCTAAATCAGTGTGTGCCCTAGCACTGTGCGAACACTTTGTCTAGAGTGGCTTCCATTAGGAGTCCCTCTTCACTCAAATTTAGTAAGTCAGCCATACCCAACTCATGATCTCATTTTCGGTTAATGTTGATTGTGCTAACTCATTAAGAGGTTTAAAGCTGAGTGGGCAGAAATCTTTAAATGGCAGTGTTGGGTATATGAGGTTTCTGCAGTTATTCGGTGCTGGAGAGTGGAGATTTAGGGGGAATGAGGGGGACAAGTGGGAGTTGGGTCACTCTGATGGTTGATTTGCTTTTTCTGTTTGCATAAAAGTTTCTAATTAGTTTAAATATCTCTCCTCAATTCATATCTTTCGTGCTTCTATCTTCAAGGTCCATGGGTCTTCCTAGCTCTTTAAAAGCGACGGAAAGCCACGGAAAGGCTGGTCATGCCTTTTATTTTGCCTTGAATTGTAGTGACTCAATTGTTTTAAAACTCTGCTCAACTAGAACAGAAAATTAGGTAACGTGTTGGAGAACATGGGAGTTGAAGCAGTGGTGCGTTTGGGTAAAAGGTTCGGTGCAGCCGAGATGTTCTGGGATGATGCTGGAACACATGCTACGGAGGTACAGGGCATAAGTTTTGTAGGTTCCACAAGCGAGGTTTGCTGCCCTCACTCCCTGTGTAACCTACAAAACTTATTCCCTGTACCTCCGTAGAGGTACTACAGGTTTGGAACCAAGGTTAGCTAAGAGATGGAACAACCAATTGTCACTCTACTAGGTTAGCAAATCAGGCAAATGTAGCAGGAACGTTTGGGAATGGAAAAACTGTGTCAGTAATCAAAACACAGGCAAGGGATTAAGGGATGCATTGTTTTGGAAGCGGTTTCAGGATGTTATGTGGACAGAAGGAGATGGTGAGGTAATCGGCTGTGGAGAACTTGGACGAAGATGAAGGAATGTTTTCTGTGTAGTCAACTTTGTGTATATATAGGACACAACTGGCGATGTTGAAAGAATAAGGACCCAAGTTACTCCCGACTATCATAGCCTATTTTTGAGAAAAACAACCAGAGAATTCCATTTTCCATTCCACCTGTATTCCCACTTATCCTCTACTCTCTCCACCAATTAATGCGAGCCATATATGCGGACCCTTAGGTGTTGTATGCTGGGCCGGGTATGCCGAGTCCTCCACTCTAACCCATCATGCGTGACAATGGAGACTTGTAACAAATTGATCAACTAGATAGAAAAGGCACAAAGGACATATTTGTGTCTAGTCATCGCCGGTCCAGCTTGAACATGAAACATAAAAACATGGGAATCACCATGGTACTACAGTTCGGTGACAAATCTCATCGTCACTTGCTCTTTTCACACCACAATCTGCCATTTTTGCAAATAGAAACTGTATGATATCCACATCAATTAAGTACTGAGTATCTAAGGGCCCAAAGTACTAGAGGCATATCTTGACTTGACTAAACAAAATTTCAATCGGATCATGCCCATGCTGTGTCTTTGGCCCAAGGAAATTGCAATTTTGTAATTAAGTACACGGGCCCAATTCATAAGGCATTGTCGGCAATTCTTATGTCCAACGGCTGTCCACCTGTACAACGGGCACGGACCTGGAGGGGAGGGAGCAGTAGATCATCCCAAGTACTAAATATTTCCACCCCTCTCTAAAAAAGAGAAACAGACACCGACATCAATTCCGCGCTAGACTTCCAAGGCTGGGCTACCCCTCAAGACAACGCACCGAAGCCACCCCCCAAGCGCCCAGACAAACCGCGCCCACAGCGCCAACCACCCCCCGATTCGCTACACTGATGTTTCCGCGACAAGAGATTGAAGTGAAAATTTGCTATTTTCAGCCTGATGGCCGTTCACTCATGACCATTGCAAGCTCGCTTTTCGCACCAATTGGGAACGAGACTACCTTGGATCGCAAGAGTTGTTAGCACTCTTCAGCTTTTCTATCTAAATATCTCTGGAGCCGGTGACCCAGAAAACAACCGCTACTCCAAACGATTGTCACTTCAACCAATCCCTCTGGCAATGGAGATTGTGAATTAAAAAAGAAAAGAGGGAAAAGCCAAAACAGATCTAATGAGTGGATATAATTAGTCAGTTCGCTTCTCGCACCTAACTGTTCAATGACCACGTTGCCATTTGCAATTTCTACTATTGTACATCCTAAGTAGCGTTGCTAACGATAAATATGTTTACGAAAACAGCATTCCATACATCCGTTTTTAACATTCCGGCTACTACTCAACAGATATTGTTTTTCCCCTTACGTAAGTCTTTTTGAAATAGGAAACCTCACTCGGTTGTTATAACACCGTCTTCCAAGCCATGAGGAACCAAATGCATCCCCAACTTCTCCTTCTCCTCATCCTCCAGTTCAATTCTGGAGTATATGCTACTCCAACGGAAGACTTTCCTTCAGTTACTGTACCGGCTTTACCAGCACATGACCGAGAGTCCCTGTTCCAGGGTGAGCCTATACCAACTGTTGACTGGATGAGCTCACACACTATTAACTTCACCTGGGGGCAGACGGGCGTGAATAATTTTGAGAATCTGATGTTCTCGTAAGTCATCAAGAGTGGATTCCTTTGGGGAAATTAGGGTCAAGAGACTCACAAGATTTTATTCTTTGAATATATAAGGAAATTTCCCTCTAAGGAAAATTGGTTTATAGGACCTATCTTTTTGCAACCTTAGGAGCTGTGATTGCGTTATTATTCGTCTTCAGAATGTTTATTTATCATATCAATAACCAACGCTTAGCAATAACCGTTGCATCTTCATATACGACTACAGCATTGCACTTTTATTCTCTCCCACCAGCAAGCTGGTTCTCCGTCCTCAGACGCTATTCAATTCTGGCACCTTTGCACAAGTTGCCTCACAATAACCCAGTCATTGTGGGCCTCTCCACACCATCTATCAAGATTCACCTTGGGGCTCTACCCACCCGCCTAAACTTTATCATAATATTTTTATATCTACTATCAAACATTCTATACTGTACTCTTTATCTACCTTGGGATGTGTTGGTAGGCCCTAGGGGCAGACTTAGAGAACCGACAAAAGCAGTACTGGTTGCCGAGTTTAGAGGGAGGACAGGTGTTATGGCTGTTGTCAACAGATTCCATTATTTGTTTGCATGGCAAGAAACAATTTCGTTGGGAAGGCGGTTGAGGTGGGATTTGATATTTGGAACTTGTTTCACCACTGGATTGGCAGGATTGTGGTATTGGAGTCGGTAGCACACATGCTTGCATGGATGGTCAACAAGGTTGACGAGGGAGGGTGGAAAGGCCTAAGCAAGGCTTTAAGGGTCAGCCGTTTCTATCAAGTTGGTTTCATGGTATGTTACTTCTAGTATTATTTACCTTTAAACTCTGCTAGAGTGAGGCCTAATCATATGCAGGCTGAAATTGCTCTTGTCTTAATCGCCATTTTATCTGCTTCACCACTGCGACAGGCAAACTACCAATTCTTCTTATCGATCCACCAACTACTTGTTGTAATTTTTGTGGCAGGTGCTTGGTGGCATCTGTATATTGACATTTTGGCTTGGATAGTTTACTGCAACATCGCCATTACAATATGGACTACTGATCGCTTCTTCAGGATCCTTCGCATCTTGAAGAACAACATTAGGTGGAGAGGGAAAGGGTTATGTTGCAACATAGCTGAGGTTACCCTGCTGAAGGGTGGGGATGCTGTTCGGCTTAGTGTTGAACTCTCTACTCCCTTCAAATACAGGCCTGGAACCCATGTAGGTTTCCTCGCATGAATGTTTTTTTTTCTTATTGAGGATAAAATTGAATTGTTATTATTTTAGGTATACCTCTACGTGCCTCAACTCAGCTGGTGGCAATCTCATCCATTGTGAATCGATTGGTTATCCACAGAGGAATCTGCACAGATGATTGAAATAACACCCATGCCCCCTCGGTTAGAGACCCAAAACATGGCACCCACCGGGTCCATTACTGAAGCTGCCTCCCATTCGCAAAGCCAAGCCTCTGCCAACAGAAACCATCATGCCCCAAGAGGTCCATATAATACAAGTAAATACCACGCAGGCATAAACGCTGTACAAGTGTTCCCAGCAACCGTCTCACCTGATGGAACTGGTATGCGACAAATGACATATAGCAATGGTGAGAACAATGAACAGGATGGCGACCCGCATAGGCCACTACAGGCAAATATGGGAAGCCCTATCATACCCAATTCATCTTCGCTTCCAGTCAAGCATCGTGAACTTGTTGCGAGTGCTACCCCGAAAAAGCCTATCATGCACTTCATCATATCGAAACAAAGTAGTTTCACAAAGGCACTCTACGATTTTGCGCAATTGTAACAGGTTTATTCCTGTCTAACGAAAATACAATAGGGCCGGCCGTAGACCTGCTAGCGCTGGCGCTAAGGGAGGCTTCAAGGGACCGGAGGTAAGAGATAATAGTTGAAGGACAAATAGAACTCAGGGACTCAGGGATTGCCGTTCAACCAAGTGTATTCTTAGACTGAAGGTCTGTCGAAGTCTGCTGTCTCCCGCTAGCCAGGAGACTGGTTTAAATACAAAACCCAAGAGCAATAGCCTTCCTGCAATCATGATCATTACCAGTAGCTGCGCACATACCGCAATCCTGTAATCCTGCAAGTCCAAAGAAAGAAACAAACAATGCTCAGCCCTCGCCAGTGTTACATGACCATTCCATGCCCGGAATCCTAAATATAAACTTCCAACAAAGCAAGCTAAACATAGCAATACGATAGCATAGCCTATCTGACTCAGAGACAGTGGCGGAGCTGAAATCAAATCAATAAACCAAATATAAATCAACTAAACATAGGGAATCCTGCACTGCCCGCTCCTGTGTACCGTTACTGGAACATGTACACATGTTACAGCAATCTGCAGCTGCAGCAGCTGATCTGGAAAAGCCCGAAAAACAGTGTGTCTTGAAGTTGTTGGGCTTGGTCAAGGGCCCCAATGGTGGGCATCATTCATTCGATTCATTCGGAACAGTAGTCCTAGTTGCTGGGGGTGTTGGTATGACTCATTGTTTGGGTTATATCAAACATCTATTGCACTGATATAATAATGGAACTGTGGCTACCCAGAAGGTGAAATTGGTCTGGGTTATTAGGAAGAGTGACCATATCCATTGGGTCTCCGATTGGCTTGAAGAGATTCTGTGGATGCCGCTTTGTCGCCTGGTGCTCGAGATCGATATCTATATTACCCAGCCCAGAGGTACAACTTGTGGGAATGGATGGGCGGGCCTCAGTGGGCTTGTCAAGGTTTACATCGGGAGGCCACAGTTCAAAGCGGTTATTGAGAAAGTTGTGAGATGTAGCATTGGTGCCTTGGCAGTCACTGTGTGCGGCGGTTGTGCCGTGAGTGACTTGGTCAGAGCGGCCACACTCAAGTTTGTGGACCAAGCTACTATTGACTACTCGGAAGAGTGTTTCACTTGGTAACCCATAGTTCCCAATACAACTGGGTATTAATGCTTTATTCAGAATCCTCCTTCTCACTTAGGGATACATATTTTCTTTTGTCTACATCTTTTCACATGGCCCATGAGAAAAATTAATGGTTCACCCGCCCTTGATTTTTTAATTTTTATTGGAGTTTCCTATTCACTTCGGTATACATAGGCATATTAGGTATACATAGGCATATTAGACGTTGGCTCTGGATTTCCTTCCTTTCTTTTCTTCTCTGATTGCCAATGGGAAACTAGCAGCCCACTCGGGCCGTTTTGTTTCTTCCCCACTTACCTCTCCAGCCCCGCTTGAATCCTACCTTTTTTTAATACCCTGTGGCTGCTGTAAATACATCCGACTCTCAATCCTGTAATTAAGTGCTGTCAGTCACAAACCTGTTCAACTCTGGGTTCTATGAACTTTACCTGATATTTCTACCAGCGCCTTTGAAAGCAAAAGTTATTTAGGCAGAGTTTCCTACAGCTTCAACCCCTCCATTAATCTGGCAGGGTTACAAACGAGCGATAGGATCAAAGGTATCATACCCTATTTCGAATCTCAATGCTCAGATCTGTATTTTCTCCATTATTGGGTGTCTCTATACATGGGGAAACAAAACCGCCGAATCACACCCTGTGCAGAAGTGATAAAAGGAAATATGATATTAGTTGCTAACTTTGTATGTCGAAATTCCAAAAAATATAGTGGGGTACTACCCGAGTGCGGGCACTGTATAGTGCAGATAGTGGCAAGAAGAGGTTATCAAAGCGTGGTAACAACTTTCATCCGAACACAATACCCCTATCCACCCAGTCCAGAAGCCTTCGAATAGCTCTTTCCATTTCCCAAATACACTTTCAGAAAGATCATGTAATAATATCATACATCTCCAGCACTCCCAGCAAGGTCCTCTCAGCCTCCTCCAAGACCAGTCTGTAAAAAGTCCATTCTACAATAACATAGACAAAAGAAACAGCCTTCGGCTGCCTTCTATTATAACATGGTAATTCCAAAACTAACACTCCTCCCCCACCCGCGTGAAGTTTGATGATGGTTGTTGTTCCTACGATATCAATTGACGATCTAGTGAATATGTTATCTTACGGCTCCCATCCTTGATACTGAAACAATGACTTTCGGCCAGGTGAGTATAATAATTTTCCCAACTCCTTACTCGTTATGTCAAACAAGCAAAAGGGATCCCAGTAGGAAATGACAGAGGAGTAGGAAAACAAACAGCAGAACCGGAGGTGGGGGTAATCACAGCTCAAGCAGCAGGAACCGATATAATATGGTCGAGGAAAGGAATCAGGAGAAAACAGTAATGATAAAGGAGTCCAACCATTAATAAAGACAAAGAGAGGAAGTCTATGCCTATTCACATCTACGAGTTCTTGTTCTCGCTGTTGTCCCTAATTACTCTAGTTGCTCACATCCCTTAAAAGCCTACCATCCCCACTAACTTGCGGCTGATTAATCCCAGCCACTAGTATGATACTGTACCACCCCTACGATAATATATAATATTGATTACTAATCCTTTATATTACAACTCGAAGTACTTGTTAGTGGGAATATAATACCTCAAGATTCAAATATCCTAGGACTGTATTGTATCAGGTACAAGACTATAATATGAAATATTGTTTGCTTGTCATACCGTACTCAGAGTTCGACCAGGGATTGCAGACATAATTGGCCGGATTCAAACACCGGTAAATTGAGGAACAACCCTTGCGATCCAAGGCAGTCTCGTTCCCAATTGGTCGTCGCTGCAACATCACGGTAGCGAATCGAGTAGTAGTCGGCACTGTAGATACGGTTTATCTAAGTACTCGGGGGTAACTTAGCTGCATTATCTTGAAAAGTAGCCCAGCTTTGGAAGTCTACCGCGGAATCAATGTCGGTGTCTATTGCTCTTTTTTAGAGAGAGGTGGAAATATGCACTACTTGGGATGATCTATGGCTCCCTCCTCTCCGTGTCCGTGCCCGTTGTACAGTTGTACAGCCCTTGGACATAAGAATTGCCGACGATGCCTTATGAATTCGTCCCCTGTACTTAATTACAAAATTGCAATTTCCTTCGGCCACCAACGACACAGCATGGGCATGATCCGGTTGAAATTTGGGTTTAGTGAAGTCAAGATATGCCTCTAGTACTTTGGGCCCTTAGATACTTAATTGCTGTGGATATCATACGGTTTCGTGGTTGCACCAATGGCCAATTTTGGTGTAAAAAGGGTAGGTGACGATAATATTTGTCACCGAACTGTGGTTCCATCGTGATTCCCCTGTTTTCACGTGTCATGTTCAAGCTGGGCCAGCGATCACTCCTCCCAGATATTTCCTTTGCACCTTCTCTATCTTGTTGATCATTTGTTACAAATCACCTTTGTCACTCATTATGAATTAGAGTGGAGGACTCGACATACCCGGCCCAGCATACAAGACCTGAGGATCCGCATATATGGCCCGCATTAATCGGTGGAGAGCGGAGGATAAATGGGAATACAGGTGGAATGGAAGATTGAATTCTCCTGTTGTTTTAGATCACCCAAGCTCTTGCCACTTCTCTCACTTCCCTGAAGCCAGGAACGTTGAGATGGGAAGATTGCTGTATTTTCTACATTAACCCTCTGCAGTAGGTGGAATGACTCTTTGATGTCAAACTAACTTTATTAAAACTTCTGCCCATTCAATAAAATGAGCTGAAAACATGCAGTACAAAAAGCGCTCCTGTAAATTCTGTACTTATGAATTAACAACGGAAGGGATTATCTCTTGCTCACTGCAGACTGGGGCCCAAAAGATTGGTATGCCCATGCTGTAAGTAATATCTGCCGTCCATCAACAAGACTGTTTGGGCCACCCACTCGAGGCCCTGCTGACACTACAAGGGATGGGTGTGGGGGGGTGAGAAGGGACAGCTTAAAAGGAAGAAGAAAGGAAAGAAGGGCGAACCAAGATAACTGGAGAAAAGAAAAAATGAGAAAAAATGAGACAAAAGACGGATAAAGTATTACCTGGAGCGGGGAAAAAGGGAAAACAAGAGAGAGGCCATAAGATACAAGAAGACAAAAGGGCAAAGGCAAATAAATAACCAAATACATACAATAGGTAAGCTGGTTTGGGGGCGAACTCATATCTACTACATTACCCACATCAGTGATTCTCCTCTACATCTCAGGATGAAGATGCTTTTCTGCGTTGCAAAGACACTTCAGCCCTCTACCAATGAAGTACCCCTCCCCATAGCTGGTGGTTACTTCCTCGAACATAGCAATATCTTTGGTAACGCGGTACACTGAGAGCATCTTACCACGGCGAGCGATATGATCGATAACACAGTTCGAATCACAAGAGTGATTGACAAAGCGGGTCCAATTACCTGAGCGCAAAT